>JDSG01000077.1_pt1 | contig 37781 bp, 83 predicted proteins | sample 199341 | NCBI WGS metagenome assembly JDSG01 (sample SAMN02584197, study PRJNA231836) | bioreactor metagenome | isolation source: continuous culture bioreactor short generation time transfer1 day 52 after... | place: Germany: Bremen | reverse complement strand
TTACATATTTAAGTATAGGCTGATATAATTACGATTCATAATTTCTACAAAAAAAAGGTCTTAGCAAGATGAAAAAAAGCAATAGTACTAATAGCTCATGGTAGCAAAAAAACAGAGTTCAAATGATGAATTTTTAAATATGGTAGAAAATATGAAAGATAAACACAACTATGCCATTATGGAAGCTGCTTTTTTAGAACTTGCAAATCCAGATATAGTAGGTTGTGTAGAAAACCTTATTTTAAATGATATTAAAAAGATAGATTTTTATCCTTTTTTTCTAAATTCAGGGAAGCACGTATTAATAGATATTCCAAATATTATTCAAGAACTTCAAAAAAAATATCCACAAATAGATTTAACTTTATTAAATCATTTTGGTAAATCAAAAAAAATAGAAGAAATAATCTTAAGTGATATTCAATAGTCATAATTCAACTGCATTAACCATTTTATACACTTTTACTACAATAAGGGTTTCTTGATTGTAATAAGATGATAATTTTTTATAAATAAAAAAAATATAAATTTCACTTATTTTGTGACACTAGATGTGACACGAAAATGATATGATTAAAAAAAATATAAGGTGTTTATTATGAAAAAACCAAAAATTTTAATCGTTGAAGATGAAAGTATCATTGCTTTAGAGATGAAAAAAAGCATTAGAAAAATTTGATTTTGAAGTTACTAATACAGCATCAGATTATGATAGTGCATTAGATAGTGTTAAAGAAGACAAGCCAGATTTAATACTAATGGATATTGATCTTAAAAATAGTAAAGATGGTATTGAAATTACAAAAAGGATACATGCTTCAAGTAAAATTCCTACTATCTATATCACTGCTTTCAATGATGAAAAAACAATAAATAGAGCAATAGAAACTGAGCCTGTAAGTTATCTAATTAAGCCTCTTAAGATTGATGATCTAAAATCTAATATACTACTTGGGTTGTATAAAAACTCTAAATCATCAATAAAGTCAGTTAATAAAAATCATAAAAGTCTTGGTTTAGATTATTATTATTGTAATAAAACAGAAAAACTTTTTTTTATAAAGATTTACCTATTAGATTAAGTAGGAAAGAGGGATTATTATTAAAGCTTTTAGTGAGTGCAAAAAATAAAGTTGTCACTTTCCAAGAACTTGAAAATCAATTATGGCCTGCGCATTCTGTATCTGAAAGTACTCTAAGAACTTTGATTTATAGACTTAGAGGGAAATTGGAATATAAACTAATTGAGACAATTCCTTCAGTGGGTTGTAAATTAAATAATAGTTAAAAGAAAAAGAGATAAACTTTATTTACTTTTTTTAAAGGAATAAATTATGCCTATAACACTTATAATAATTGCTATTTTCATACTAATTCTAGTTTTAATGTACAACTCTTTAGTTGGAAAAAAAGAATCAAGTTGAAAATATATTTGCTTCTGTTGATACACAATTAAAAAAAAGATATGATCTTATTCCAAATTTAGTTGCATCAGTTAAAGAGTATATGGAACATGAAAAATCAGTTCTTGAAAATGTAACTAGCTTAAGAGCAAAAGCTATCAAACCAGATTTAAATGAGAATCAAAAGATTGATATGGATAATCAGTTTACTAAAGCCTTAGGTTCTCTTATGGTAGCAGTAGAGGCATATCCAGATTTAAAAGCAAATGAAAATGTAATCAATTACAATCAGCTTTAAATGAAGTAGAAGAGCAAATTTCAGCTTCTAGAAGAGCTTACAACCAAGCTGTTACAGACTATAATAATGCAATAGAGATGATACCAACAAATTTCATGGCAAAAGCTATGAACTATCAAAGAAAAAAAATGTGTTTGTTATAGAACAGACACAAAGAGAAAATATAGATGTTAAAGAGCTTTTCAATAACTAATGAAATCTATTGAAGAGTTAACAACTTTTTATCATAACGAACTATATTCAACTATAGAAGAGTTTGAAAATAGAAGAAAAAAAATCAAAAATAGACTAATATTTTTTTTATATTCTTTTAGTCTGGAATGCGGCAACACTATATTTTATATTCTTTTTTTCTAAGTGAAAACAAATTTGATGCAGTGCCTTATTTTATTTTTGCAATAGCAGCTTTAGGAAGTTTTTTTTATATAAATATTTAAAAAGAGATTATCGTTCTGAGTTTAAAGAACAAGTCATAAAACCTCTTATAAAAAAACTAGATTCAAATCTAAACTACTCGGCAAATCTACATATCTCTGAATCTATGTTTAATAGATCCTTACTATTTAATAAACCAGATAAATTTTCTGGAAATGATTTTATTTTAGGACAATTAGATAAAACAACTATACAATTTTCAGATATTCATGCAGAAAAAAAATATAAAGACAATAAGGGACGAACAAGATATTCAACTATATTTCAAGGGCTTTTTATAGTTGCTGATTTTCATAAAAACTTTTATGGCCAAACAGTTATTTTACCTGATCTTGCACAAAATACCTTTGGTAATTTGATTGGAAACTGGTTACAATCAAAAAAAACTTATCAAGGGATGAACTAGTTAAAATGGATAATCCAGACTTTGAAAAAGAGTTTGTTGTCTATTCAAATGACAAATTGAAGCAAGATATATTCTTTCACATACAATGATGGAGAGATTATTAGATTTTAAAAAGAAAACTGCACATGATATTCATATCTCATTTGTAGATAATCATCTACACTTAGCAATTGATTATGGAAAAGATTTATTTGAACCTACGGTATTTACTTCATTACTTGATGAAAAACTTACAAAAGAGTATATAAATAATCTATATCTTGCAGTTAGTATTGTAGAAGAGTTGAAACTAAATGAAAGACTATGGAGCAAAAGGGATTAATCATCCCCCCCTTTTTTTAATTCAAGTTCTTCTGTTTTCTTTTTATTTTTTGAATCATACAACATTGTATGCCAAAGTGTAAATCCACAAAATGCAACACCTGCAACTACATGAGCTTTTTTTTGCAGCTTTGTTTTTCATAAATAAAGATGTTGCAACAGTCACGCCTAGAGTTGCTGTCATTCCTATTTTTGCAGCTTCTCTTTGTAACTCTTTATCAAAGTTCATTTCTATATTTCCTTTTTTTTCTTTTACTCATTTTTCGTGTTGTTTTATCTATTGTTTTAACAGTAATTGCTGCTGTTAATATTGTCGCTAAAGGTAAAAGGAAAGGCATTAAATACTCCTGATAATAATTATCATTAATTGTATCTATTTATCTTTAAAATAAACTGATAACTATTATCATATTTATCTATTTTACCTTCACCCCCCCTTTTATAGAATTTAACAACAATCCAATTGTTGTACCATTATGTAAAACTGCTGTTACTATAGGTGAGAACAGACCAAATGTAGCACCGGCTAATATTCCTGAGTTTATTCCTACAGTTGCATTAAAATTATTATTGATTAATTGCATTGTTTTATTTGCTAACTCTTTTGCTTCAACAACTGCACTTATATCATCTTTTAGCAAACTAACATCAGCTGTAGCCTTTGCAATATCTGCACCTCTACTCATAGATATACCTACATGTGCAGAGATTAAAGCTGGAGCATCATTTATACCATCACCTATAAAGGCAACTTTTTACCTTCATCCATAAGCTCTTTTACTATCTTTGCTTTATCCGAAGGAAGAAGCTCAGCTCTTACCTCATCAATATCTAATTCTTCAGCAATCATTTGCGCTTTTTTCTTAGTATCACCAGTTAACATAACTATATTTTTAACACCTAACTCTCTTAATCTTTTAATAGATTCTTTTGAATTTTTTTCTTAAATTATCTGCTAAACCTATTGTTCCTAAAAGTTTTCCATCAAAACCTATATAAAGAAGTGTTTTACCATTATTTAGGCATTTTTCTATTTTTTTCTTTATGAATTGAGAAATCAATTTTTTTTCATCATCTTCTAAAAAGTGTCTACTACCAATTACTACTGGTTTTCCATCAACTTCAGTTTTTACACCATGAGCAACGATAAACTCAACTTCTTCATGATGCATATGAACAAAGCCTTTCTCTTTTGCAGCTTTAACTACAGCTTCGGCTACTGGATGAAAATAGTGTTCTTCTGTTGATGCTGTTAGATTTAAAACATCTTCTTCAGTCCAATTATCATCAAAAGAATCTACAGAAATAACTTCTAGTTCACCCTCTGTTAGTGTTCCAGTTTTATCAAAAATAAAAGTATCAGCACTATTTAAAGCTTCAATAGATTTTGCACCTTTTATCATAATTCCATGATGTCCTGCTTTTGAAATAGTTGATTTAAATGCTACTGGAGTAGCTAATTTCAAAGCACAAGAATAATCAGCTTGTAAAATAGAAGCTGTTCTTTCAAAATCTTTTGTAACTAAGTAAGAAGTACCTGCTAATGCTAAGGTTACAGGAACAAGTTTATCTGCTAGTTTTGTAGCTTTTAACTGTACTGATGATTTTTCATTTATTGAATTTTCAATATAGTGTTTTATTCTTTGAGTAGCAGTATCTGAACCAACATATTCTGCCCAAATTTTCAACCTACCATCTTCTACAATTGTTCCAGAGATAACTCTATCACCACGCTGTTTCATAACAGGTTCAGCTTCACCAGTCATGGAACTTCGTTTACACTTGCACTTCCATCAATAATATGTCCATCTACAGGTATAGTATTTCCAATACTACAACTACTATATCACCAATTTGAATATCTACACTTTTTATTAAAACTTCAGTAAGTTTTCCATCTACTTCTTTTTCAACCCAAGCCTCTTCAACATTTGGTTTAGATAACTCTTTTAATAAATCATCACTTTTATGAACAGTAGTCTCTTCAATATATTCACCAAGTTCAAGCATTGCATTTGTAGAGTTTGCTGCTAAATAATCTTTTCTATAAATAGATATACCCACGGCAGCACTTTCTAACACTTTAGAAGTAAGACCCTCTTTAAAAAGTTCTTTTGTACCATCTATTAACATTGGAAAAGCTGCACTTGTTGTAACAGCTGCTTTCATAGTATCATTTTTTTATAAATCTTTCACCAACTAAAGCAGAACTAGCTCGCAATATTCCTTTGATACTAGGTTCTTCATCACCTACACAAGATGTACATGAAGAAAGACTATTATCACAAGTAGATAAAAGTTCTTTTACAGTTAAACTTGATAATTTCTTTTCAATTAAATCACATATAGAGATATCTTCAAAATCAAAAATTATACTTGAAGCTTTTTTTATTGATTCTAATAGCAAAGATACCATCAATCTCTTCTAAACTTTTCTTTAAAATATTTTCATCAATACTTTTGTCTTTTAGTAAAGAGTATTTATATCTAGCTCTATTTGGTGTAAAATGTACTCTTTTAAAACTATTCATTGATTACTCTTGGTTTGCTTCCATTTGAGCTCTAGCATCTTCATATCTCTCTTTTAATTCTTCCATTCCAGCTTGAAAAAGTTCATTACCTTTTGATACTGCTTTTAAAATAGATTCTTGAGCACCTTTATTTGTTAAAAGAAAAGTAACAGCTGCTCCAATTAATGCACCTTTTACAAAATCACCATTATTAAAAGTGCTTTGTTGTTGAGGATTTATATTGTTATTTACTGGATTCATACTCATAGGCTGATTTATATAAGGGTTTTGATTCATTCCCATATTTTGAATATCACCTCTTCTTGTACTTTCAATATTTGTATTATATTTATTCATCTTATTCATTATTGCCCTCTACAATTAATTCATCTTCTTTATATGAAGAAATTTCATTTCTTGATTCTAATTTCTCATCAATAAGTTCTAAAGCATATATCCCCCCCGCAGCTCCAATTGATGCAGCACTTAAGGCTTTAAAAAAAACCATTTTTTTGCCCAATATAATTAGCAGTAGCAATTGCTGCACCTGTTGCAATAGCACCTTGCGATGCAATTTTCACACTATTTTTTTATAGCTTCTTTAGGAGCCATTTTTTTCATCTTTTACTTTTTTTATAATTTATCGTACCTGAAACAATTGCAGAAGCAACTGCTCCACTTACGATATGTCCTAGAATATTTCTTGGCTCACCGGTATTTATTACTGGTTGATTCATTACTCTTCCTTAGCCTTTATTTCTTTCTCTTTTTTTTCTTTTATACATTGGGCTGTTGCATTGATTGTTTGTTTAACATCATCAACAGTCTCTTTACCTTTTTCTAAAGAACTACTAGCAACATCTTTTGATTTATCAAACAAAGAAGAGACTTTCTCTTTTAACTTGTCAGACTTATTAAATGCAATAACTGCTCCAGCTCCTACTGCTAATCCTAATACAAATGGTAATGCCATAACTTACTCCTTGTTTTTGTTAGTCATATAACTATTTAAAAATGCAATAGCTGCACCACCAAATGCAGCACCACTAATCATCGAAACATTTAGTTTTGAAAAAAGTTCTGTTAATCTGTTTTGGTCAATATCCCCCCCTGACATTGCTTCTTCAAATAAACTCTGATACTCTCCAAGTTTTTGCATCAATTCTTCTTGATTAAAACCTTGTGAAGGATTTTGCTGTATTGAATAATAATTAATCACACAGTTTCTAAATGTAGGTAAATGATTATTATATGAAGCTGCTTGAAGTCTGTATAGAATATCTTTTATATCAGGTTCTTGAGTATATGAGATTAAATTTTCATACATTGCAATATTCTTAATCTCACTTGCAACACCCAATTCACAAGCCTCTACAAAACTATTTGGAACTTCAATTTTATCTGCCCAGTCATTTACTGGTACTTCTACATTATACTTTTCTAAAAGAGGAATAAGTACACTATAGTGTCTTGCTTCTGCTTCTCTTATATTTACAAAAGGTTCAATAAATCCAAATTTCTCAATAATAGCTGTATATGCTTCATAAGCTTTAAACTCATCATAAACTGCTATTCTTAATACTTGGCTTACAATTGCTTGTTCATCATTTGGATTAACTCTTTGAGATAAAAGTAGTTTTTCATCAATATTTACTTCCAACTACGCAACCTCCTTTGCTAATTTATTTATAAGATTAGTAATCTCTTCTAAGTTTTCATTTTTTTTATTAAATCTTCCAAAGAGATGGGGGGGCAAAGATATTTGGTTCATATATAATAGTAACAGAGGCTATAATTTTTTTAATAGTAATACTTTTAATACCATTAATTCTATTAGGTAAACTCTCTATATCTTCTATTGATATATTTCCACCCTCTTCTTTTATTTTTGGGTTTACTCTAACTCTAAGTCTTCCTGGAGTATGAGCAATGATTGTAAAATAGTTTGCAATCTTTATAATATCTTCTGTTTTAATCAATGAAATTCCTTATTTTGAATTTTTGCCTAGCAAGACTTAATTAGGACTTATTATAAAATCGTACTCATTATCAAAAAAATAAATTTTTTATATTTATTTATTGACAATTTTCACATAAACCATATATTGTCATTACATGGTCTTTTAAATTGAAGTTATGCTTTTTTTTGCTACTTTGATTTGTTGTTCTTCAATAAGCTCATCAGTAAACTCAATAATCTTATTACATGAAGTACAGACAAGATGATCATGATGTAAAGATAAGCTAAGTTCATATCTTTTTACACTATCACCCACATCTAAAGATTCAATAATATTTAAATCTTCAAAAAAATTTCATAGTTCTATATACTGTTGCAATTCCCACATCAATGTTGTGTTCTTTTTTTTACTTTTGCAGCTATTTGTTCTGCTGTTAAATGTTCATCTGAATAAAATAAAATTTTTAATATATAATCTTTTTGAATAGAGTTTTTAAAGCCTAACTTTGATACTTGTTGTTTAAAGTTTTTTTTAAAAAAATATCAAAATCCATATCATATTTTGTTTCCATTAATTAATACCTTTTACTAAAACCACTATAAAACTAATTATTAAAACAATTGTATATGGCTTCCATATATTTTTTTTGTATTTTCATATTTTGTTTATAGAATAGTGAGTCTTCTGAATTATTTTCTTTTCTCATTTATGACCTTGATAATAAGTATCATTATAGTACAAATATAAAACTTAATATTTTATTAATGATACTTATTATTGATTTTAATATATAGAATAAATTTGAAAATATTAAAAGATTAATATGACTTCTCTATTGAAAATCTTATACATAAATTCTCAAGACTATTTTTCATCTTTCCTAGTTACTAAAGATAGATTATTTAAATCATATTTTTGCAAGTTATCCAAAACCTTTACTATACGTTCATATGTGACATTTTTATCTATTCTTACTATGATATTATTCTTTTTATCAGTTATTTTTGATAGTTCTTTATCTAAGTCTTCTAACGTAATCTCTTTCCCATAAATAGCAAATTTTTCTTTATTTATTTCAATTGATATCTCTTTTGGTTCTATTTCTAACTCTTGTGCTTCAGAAGATGGTAAGTCAAGTATTAAAGCAAGTTCTTCTTTTTTAAATACAGAAGAAACAATAAAAAAATATTAATAATATAAAAACTACATCTATTAATGGAGTTAAATCAGGACTTATCGTATCTCTTCTTTTTCTCATAACTTTAAGATTACTCTCTCTTCAATTTTATGTTCTAAATCATCAATAAACCCTATAAGATAGTTATAACCAATGTAGTGAGGAATCGCAACTATAAGACCTGCTACTGTTGTAATTAATGCAATTGAAATTCCTGTTGAAAATATAGTAGGATCACTTAAACCAGATTTAGAGATTGAATCAAATGAATTTAAAACACCAATCACTGTCCCTAATAATCCTAATAAGGGCGCAATTGAAGCAATAATTTTTACAGTATTTAAACCACTTTCTAAACCATTTAAATATTTATCCAAAGCATTTCTAAAAGTCTTTTCTTCATATTTATTATTACTACTTTCTATTACTTTTATTATTTTTATAGAAATTGATTCTTTTCTAAACTTTGCAACCATTATTACTATAAATTTCCATAGCATAATAGAAAAGCCTAAAATATTTAATCCAAGTAAGATATAAACAATTATACCTCCTCTATCTACATACTCCATAAAATCAATTATATTCAAATCATTCTCCTAAATATTAACTATTGAATAACTTATTGGTATCTCAATAGCCCATTTGTTTTTTTTCTAACTCTTTTGGTATTGGTTCAAATTTTGCTATGCTATGAAGAAGTTTAATAGCTGCAGTATTTAATCTTTTATAAGAACATCCATTTTTTTAAATTAACTTTTTTTGATATATCCCTCTTTTGATATTATAAATGAAACTATTACCTTACCTTGCTGTTTTAAACGTTTTGCTCTTTTTGGATATATCTTATTTCTCTCAATTTTAGCTCTTAACTTTGCTAAATAGTCGTTTTTTTTATTGCATCTTTTTGAGCAGTTGATAGTACTTTTTTTTGAGGTTTTAAAGAAACAGTTTTTTTTGAGGGAAAGAAGGAATTATTTTAGGAACTTCTTTAAGAACAACCTTTTCAATCTTTTCTATTTTCTTAACAACTCTCTTCTTAAGAACTTTTCTTTTTGCTTTTTTTAACAATTTTCTTAACTTCTTTTTTTTAATAGGTTTAGGCTTTACTATTTTTTTTGGGTTCTATTTTTTTTACTTCTTTTTTCTTTAAGACAACTTTTTTTTCATAGATATTTTTGTGATTATAGATTGTTGTGTTACAACTAACTTTTTCTCTTCAATTTTGTATGAACTTAAAATTGTAAAATGAACAAATAGAATGATAATTATTGATACGATTAAAGTAAATTTACTAAACATAATTGCAATTTTATATCAATATTGATAACAATTATCTTAATTGATTAATTTATTTTTCTTTTTCTTTTTTTTAATAACAGGAGAGTATACTCCTGTTATCTTTTTAATAAGTTATTAAAAGCTCATTCTTAAGCCAGTAAAGTAGTAAACTCCCACATTAGAGCCTAATATATCATCAACTTTTTTATCAAAAATATTATTAACTCCTCCATATACAGAAAAGTTTTTATTTATCTTATAATCTAAATTTAGATCTACTAAAGTAAAAGAATTAGTAGTTTTATCTTCTGCATTTTCACGATAATGTTGTTTTCCTATATATTTTGCAACTGTTGAAATATTTAAAGAAGGAAGAGCTTGATAATTTAGACTTAATGAAGCTGTTCTATCTGGATTAAACTCTAAGTCTTTATTTGTATCTTTATCTTTTGTTCTTAATTCCATGAAATTAAACCCTGTAGATAAATTATCTAAGATTCTATAATTTAAATTTAACTCTAAACCTTTTGTTTGGGCTTCATTTGTATTTTCAAAAGTATAGTAACTGCCTGTAGGTCCTATTTTTTGTACTTGAGAAATTCTATCTTCTATATCATTTAAGAATAGTGCAATATCATATGAAAAATTTGCACTTCTACCACTTAAACCTACTTCATAAGTGTTCGTAAACTCAGGTTTTAGATCATAACCAACTACTGATGCACCTTGTTGTAATCCATTTGGCGTTTGTTTGTTAATATACATTTCTCTAATATCTGGTGTTCTATACCTTGTGCAAAAATTCCTCTTAAGTTTATTAAATTAGAAAATTTATTTACTAAGCCTATTTTTAGTGTTGCTTTATTGTCAGCATTTGATACTTTATCATATCTAGCACCAATTACTGCATTTAAAGTATCATTTATTTGCCATTCATCTTGAATAAAAATAGATTTATAATCTACTTTTTGTTCTGTCATATCAGGAGTATTATCAAATACAGTTGCTTCTCTTTTTTCATCTCTATATTCAGCACCTGTAATAATGTAATGGTAATCATTTAAAGCATAGTCTAAAGTAGCCTCATATGTCTTAATATCAACATTTGCATTCATTCCATTACTTGCTGATTCAGACTCTGAAGCATAACCCATCTCTTTATAATATTTAGCAGTTGTAGTATTTCTTTTTTTTATAATATGATTTATATGCTCTTAATTTAAGTAATAAATCTTCTGATAATGAAATTTCAAAGTCAATACCTAAATCTACTCTTTTATTTTCATCTTTAGAATTTACAGGAATATTAAATACCGGCATATTAAATTTACTTGGATGGAAATTACCAATATAAGACCCGTATCTCTCTTCATCAAAAGCATTTATGTCAAAACCAATATTTGAAGAATCTGAGATTTCATAATCAAATCTACCACCAATTGAAGTTATATCACTCTCTTCTCTATAACTAACTGATTCATTTGCATATTGATTATTTAAATTATTCTTTAAATAATTCACGCCATTAACAACACCTTGCAATGGAGCAGGTAAAGGATTGCCATTTGATAATGTTGGTGTAGCTAGATTAGAAGGAGTAGTTTTTTTGAAATGTTTTTGAACCATCTATAGGATTAATTGTCCTAGGTGCTTTAACTAAAACATTTGCGTCTTCTTTTTGATAATATGGAGTAGTTTTAGTTTTATTTGCATAAATAGAGTATTTGAATTTATCCTTCGTTCCTCTTATTGCAAAAGAAGCATTTTTATTTTTTGCATCACCGTCAGCATTTTGTCCATACCTAATATTTATATCTATCTCAGGTTTTGACGTAGCTTTTTTTGTAATAATATTTATTACACCTCCTACAGCATCAGCGCCATATAAAGAGGACATAGGACCTTTTACTATTTCAATTCTTTCAATTGAACTTGCTGGTATTCTATCTAAGTCATATGGGTTTTTAACCTCACCTGCTAACCTTCTGCCATCTAATAAAAATAGAGTTCCATTTGCACTCATACCTCTTATTGAAATTGATGATTTTGATTTTGAACTTGCACTAGGAAAAGTTCCATATTGAATAGTAAGTCCTGATGTATTACTTATCACATCTTTTAATGACTCTGCTCCCATTTTCTCAATCTCTTCTTCTGTTATTACAACCACAGAAGCAGTAACTCCATCAATTGATTTTTCAGTTTTAGTTGCTGTTGTTACTGTTACCTCTCCTAATAAAGTTGAGTTTGCGTGTATATTACTTATAATCAATGCACTTGCGACTGCTGATACTAAAAGTTTATTTTCCATTGTGTTCCTTTTTACTAATTTTTGATTTGATTTATTTCATGCATAAATAGATTAAAATCAAAACTCTCCTTTTAGTTTGTAAACATTTCTTCTTAATAATATTAAATAAGTTTTATTTAATATCAATAATTAATATCAATATACTACTAATAATATGTTAAATTTATTCTTAACAAAAGAGAATATTTTAACTATTTTTTTATTTATGATACTAATTATCATTTTAAAGAATCTATAAGCTGCTTTTGTCTACTATTTGATAACTAATATCGATTAAGGATACATATGTCAACAATTACTTTAGTAAACTCCATAGCTGGAAATGCAATTATTGGTTCAATTACTACAAAACTATTTGATACGGTTATTAGCTCTAAATTTACTCAAAGAAATGAAAAGAAAAAATGGATAAGAGAAAAAAAAGTTACATCTATTTTCTCAATTATCTGAAGAGGTTTTAACTATAAATAGTAAAAATATAAATGAAAAACAAAAAAAAGATAAGAGAAATTTCTTCTAAAATAATTCTTCTTACGGAAAATCAAAAATTAAAAACAAATTTAGAAAACTACACTTTTATCTTAGATGAGTATGAATGCTATAAAACAGATATAAACCTAGAACATCTAAATAAAGAACTAATACAAATATTAAGTTCTTATATGAAAAGAATATAGTCTTTATACTATATTCTTTTCAATCTATCCTTTTATTCCATCTGCTCTTGGAGCCAATAAAAACTTATAATATCTTACAAAATATATTCCAAAAGGTAAAACCCATAGAATTGATGAGTATAAATATAAAAAACTACTATACTCTTCAAAATATGGGATTAGACATCTCATAAAAGTTGAAATCAATAATAGAACTACTCCTATTACAATATATCTATTAGAACTTAAGACTCTTCCTGTATGTACTGTTGAAATAATTACCATCACTAAGAAAAAAGCTAAACCAAAAGCGCCTGTTGTTAAAAAGTGTCTAAAATGATTTATTCCATAAATTGTATCATCCAAAATATCATAACCCATAAAACCATAACCTAAAGCCATCAAAATTGATACTAACCCTAAATATATGGTAAAAGGTTTAAATATTATAGATTCAAATCTTAGGTTATAATCATTTATAATCCCTAAGATTGAAGCAGCAGTTGCTAAACCAATCCACCCAAGCACACTATTGTTTGGATAAAAGAACTCTATTAAAGTAAAAAGAACTACACAAAAAATTGCTAAGTTATATCTAAATGGTCTTGCAATAAAAGTATCATCTATATCATCAATTTCTAGTATCTCATTTAAGGCTTCCATATTTACTCTTCTTAAAGCAAGTAGAGTTAAAACCATAAAGGCACCAACTGATAGCTTTAATATTTGTATAGTTTCTAAAGGAACTATATTCATAATTGTTGCAAAAAAAACAGAACTTGTAAAATAAATAGTGCCACTAAAGTATATGCAATTGAAGCATGTCTTTGTAAAGGATCTAAAACTACAGGTTTAAAAGCCCAAAGAATAACCCATAAAAGAGGCAGTAGATTAATAAAGCATACAATATAAACACCTATGAAATCTATCATCCAAAAACTTATTCGTCCCAAAAGCCATATTGATACAATTATTTTAAGTCTTTTACCTACAAAAGGAATCATTCCAGGATATAACTCAGGAATACCTGTAAAAATAAATGCCATAATTCCTGCAATTCCAATACCATATAAAAACTCATAAATATGCCAGTTTAATATATTATTAGTAAAACTTGGAATTATTCCTGCCCAAATAAATCCCCCCCATAAAAGCATTGAAACTATTATATAAGGAGCCAAAAGTAAAAATATTGGTCTAAATCCATATGCCAAATAAATTGGAATATTTTTTTTCATCCGGATAATATAAATAATGCTTAGTTGCATTTGTATGTTTTTGTGCTTCAGCCATTTTTTAATTCCAATTCAAAGGTTGTGATAATATCTCTATCTTGAAGTATTTTTGCAGATTCACTATATACAAAAATATCTGTTCTCTCTTTACAGGATATATCATATGAAAACTTCTTCACTATCTGTCCAGGGTCAGATTTTAATAGAAGAATTTCATCACTTAATCTAATGGCTTCCATTAAATCATGGGTAATAAATAGTATTGAAATTTTCTTTTGTGAAATCTGTTCTATTAAAAGGTTTTGTAACTCTTTTTTTTAAGCCTATATCCAAGGCAGAAAAAGGTTCATCCAAAAACAGAAGTTTAGGTTCTACAACTAAAGCTCTTGCAAAAGAGACTCTTTGTTTCATTCCGCCACTTAAATCTTTTGGAAACTTTTCAAAATCATTCTCTTCTAAACCAAATTTTAGCGCTATTTCTTTAGATTTTTTTTATTGACTCTTTTTTTTGACTCTCCTTTTGCAATAAGACCTATGGCAATATTATCTATCACATTTTTCCAAGGAAGAAGTCTACTTTCTTGAAAAGCAGAAGAAGAACTTGAAAAACTATTTTTAACACTACCCTCTTCTACATCTAAAAGTCCTGCACAAAGATGTAAAAGTGTAGTTTTACCACCTCCACTTGGTCCAACGATGCTAAGAACTTTACCCTCTTCTAATGTAAAATTAATATCATTTAAAACTTCGTTAAAACCAAAAGAGTGATTAAGTTTTTTTACCTCTAATTTTTCTAAATCTTTTAATTTCTCCATGCTTCAACCTCTCTTTTAATTGGCTCTAAAAAGATATACTCTATAATTAAAAGTGTTGTTATCATAATAACTACTAAAGCTAATGCAGTTGGTGTATCTAAATGACTTCTTGCAATTGCTAAACTTGCTCCTATTCCGTCACTAGTACTTAACAACTCTGCCATTACAACAATTTTCCAACTCATCCCTAAAGCACTAACCCATGCAGGAAAAACATAAGAAAATATATGAGGAAAATAAAGATTTGTAAACTTTTGAAAAAAAATGATAGATGAAAACTTTCAACCATCTCTTTTAGATTACCTTCAATTGTTCTTGTACCTTGTAAAGCTCCTACAAAAACAATAGGAAATGAGGCCACAACCACAGTAAATATAACTGTTGTATCTCCCATTCCAAACCAAATCATTGCAAGTACAATCCATGCAATTGGTGGCATTCCAACTAGTATAGTTACAATTGGTCTACTCATTATTGAAGCTGTTGTAAATAAGCCTGCAAGCAGACCTAAACAGGTACCTATAATAAATGAGATAATAAAACCTACTAAAGCTCTATAAACGGTAATTTTAATTTCACTATGAACTGCTTCATCATTTAGCATTTGTGACAAGGTAGAGAAAGTTTCTAAAGGAGAAGGTAACACTAAGTTACCATATACTTGATTTCCAATATCCCATAAAGCAATAAAGAGTAGAATAGATGCAATTGCACCCCCCCATCCACTCCATAAAAACCAAGGAAAATCCTTAATTATTTTAAATATAAATTTCATTTCTAACCTAGACTTCCTAGCTTAATGTTTTTTGATTCATTTACTTTTGATAAAAGTTCCTCTTTTGAATAGTTTTTATTCTCAAAACTACTTCCACTAAGATGATATATTTCATTTTTTATTTTATTCTTTTTATGAACTAATATAATCTTATTACTCTTTTTAACAATATTTTCACTATTGTTTTGTTTTTTATACTCATTAAAAGTTGACTCTAATCCTCTTTTTAATCCTACACTTCTAAAGTTATCTGTAATATTTTTAACTCTATTTAAATCTAAATCATCCATAGCTCTTATAATAAATGTACTCTTATTATCACTTTGAGCAATAATACTTTCTGCTTTTAAAAAATCATTTAATATTATAGATTTAAGAAAAGATTTGTAATCATTTTCAAAACTCATTTTTCACCTTCTTTTTTCTTTTTAAGAGGTTCATCTTTAAGAACTTCTTCTTTCATCTTATTAAATCTTCTTTGCAACTTTTTAAAATCAAGTTTTTCACTACTACTCATAATAAAATCCTTTTGTAGGAAGTTTTCCTCCAATTAGTTTAGGGTTTTCTTCTTTTAATATATTAAAGAAAAACTCCAAATCTTTTTTTTGATTCCAATGCTTTTTTTTGAGTCTAATTTAACATAAGCAATAGAATCTGCTAAACCCTCTTCTTCTAACATATTCAATGTTTTTACAGTAAGTATTGCTGCTTTTTTTGGATTTTCTTTATACCACTTTGTTGATTTTTCATACTCTTCTAAAAATCTTTTTACTATTTCTGGATTCTTATCCCCCCCTAATACGGCAATACCTGCTTGAGGGATTCTTTTTTTTGTATTAAAACCTTACCCCCCCATTCATCTTGTAAATCAACACTTCTATATAAATCAGGAGCAACTAAACTTATAGGAAAAGAACCTGTTTTTCTTAAAGCGATTGAAATTGCTGGTTCTGCAAGTAAAGCATGATCTACTCTTCTTAAAATTAACATCTGCATAGCATCTATTGGACTACTTACATAACGTAATGTAAAATCTTTTTTAGGGTCTAAACCTTGCTGTTTTAACAATTTTTTAAATACTAAATCTGGCATATCCTCTCTAAAAGGTACAACAATCTCTTTACCTTTAAAATCAGCTAAACTCTTTAAATTATTATCTCTACTAACCATTCCTAAAATACCCCCCCAAATTGATACATTTAGAAGTTTTAAGTCAACTCCTTTATTATATAAATTTGCAGCAACGTTTGTAGGTACTGCAGTAAAATCTACTTCACCTTTTAAAACTAAAGCTCTAAGTTCATCAGGGTTTTTCCATAATCTAAATTCAACTTTTTTTTAGCTACATCTTTTAATGCATTTGTTTCAATCATATGCATAATAGGATGTGAAACTGTAGCAAATGGTCCAGCAATAACTATTTTTTTCTACTTGTGCAAACAAAAAAATTTGATAATAATATAATTATCAGTGATACTTTTTTCATAATATTCCTAACTTAAAATATTTTCTACTATATTATAGATATTGTTTTCTAACTTATCTATACCAATATAACTTACGTAAAAAAAGGACAAAAACTAAAGAACTCCATATTAAGTATTCATAAATCACAATTTCAGATTCTTTTATTTTATTAATGATTTTTTTCATTCTTTACTCCTCTATAAACTCTTTATGATAATTATTATTAATATTGGAATATTACAAGAGATTTACTTAAAGTTTACATAAATTGATAATTATTATCAGTATAGTTTAATTTTATATTTTTTTTAAGTTAATAGAATAGAAAAGTTTAAATTAATTAAACTCTTCTACTATTTTTTCTAATTCAACAACCGGAGGATTTGGAAGTTGTGGATATGCTTTTTGAACTGCACTAGTTACCCATTGAGGATAAATTCTAAAATTTAGTTTTACAATTGCTGTCAAAGGATATTGAAGCTCTTCGCCCTCTTCAACTTTGATTTTATAAGACTCTACTCTTCTTTCACCAGCTTTTATTCTTGTATCACTTAAAAGTTTTTCATATCTCCAAAAAAAAGAAGTCCAACAGGCTTACCATCTTTATCTCCAAATACCTTCATAAATGGTCTTGCATCTTCACCCAAGTTTCCATCTTCTTTAAGTTTTCCTGCTTCAAATACTACTTTTCCATTTCTATCTTTTACAGTAATATCTAACCAAAGTTCTCTAAAGTCTGCCACACCTGTTGGTAAGTGATGCCCTGCTCCAACATTTTTAACACCCACATCAATTTTATTCCCCCCCTCAATATTTACATCAAGTTCTGCAGAAGTTCGTAATAACTGTAAAGTTTGGTCTTCATGTTTTTTTACTTTTTAGACCTGATAAAAAGTGATTTGAACCTGCAAAATAGTGAACTTTTACATCATCTTTTATTTTTCCGCCATCAGTTGAGCGTCCTCTTAAAGGTGATAACTGATCATTTTGCATATATGTCATATGACAATCTATACAAGACTTGTGTTTACTTGGATCACCTGGATTATTAAAAGGTGATTCTTGCCACTCTTTATATGTAGAAACAATTTTACTACCACTACCAGGTGTAAATTCATCATGACAAGAAGCACAATATACACTATCTTTATAGACAGGCTTCATATAACTATCTACATGAGCTTGAGGTTTAGAGTTAATAAACTTTTCACTAAGCCACTGGGCTGCTTCATTATTACTGTCTTCAAAAGTATATTTTTGACGTTCGGTTAAATTAAGAGTATATGCAGCATTTCCTCCTGCATCTTCAATTTTTGTAATTCTATGACAAGCTACACAAGAAACACCCTCTTCTAGTTTTACATTTCCATGTACTTTTAATTCATTGATTAAAGTTTTTGCACCACTTTCAAAAAACTTATCCATAGTATCTGTTGTTTTATCAACAAGTCCAGTTGTTATTGCACTTGGATTATGGCATCCCATACACCACTTTCTAAACTCTTCTCCTTCTACTTGTGCTGCTACATTTTCAACAACAAGATAATAAGGATTTGTTCCAACTAAATTTTTATGGTTTGAATCTGCCCACTGGTCAAATATTTCACTATGACAAGATTTACACTTTGCAGAGTTTGTCCAATCTTCAACATGATACTTATCTACATCATCTTCTAATTTAATCCAGTTTGATAAATATCTTAAATTCTCTTTTGCCATTACATAATCATGTAAAGCTTCCATATTCTCTTTTAATTTAGGACTCATTTTATCAGGGTTAGCAAGAGGAAGTTCTGCTTTTTCATCTGCTCCCATACCTCCTTGTGTATCTCTTGCAATTCTTACATAATCAGATAATGGAGTCTTTGAAAGATAACCTCTGTCGATATTATCATGTCCAATACTTGCATCAGTTTTTTTATCTAATTTTGTATCAGTAAATAAAAATCCATTTGTAAAGTTAAAACCTTCAAAGTGGCATGAATTACAACTCATCCAGAAATCACCAGCCATAGGAATCTCTTTATTAGTATTTGAATTACCGTTATTAAATAGTGTTTTTCCTAGTCTAAGTTTTTTATTTAGAGGATCTTTTTCCACTAGTTTTGAAAAAGAGTCTTTTTTTACAGTAACTCTTGCAAAAGGGTGTCCTCCTCCGCTATTTAAAAGTGTCATGTCAAGTCTTGCTGCATTTTGTACATAGATATTATCATTTTGAGGATGAGTAATAAGTGCTTGAGGATTTGTATCATTTGGATATGCTCTTAAAATCTGCGTTACTTTTGCACCCTTTCCACTTCTTTTGCCTCTTTTTCTATGTCTTTTCTTTTTTTTGCATTTCCTGTACTTCTTCCTATATTAAAAACCATAATATCTTCACTACCTGCAAGTGTTACAAAAGCTTTACTTCCATCATTTGAAAAAGCTAAATCCCAAGGATTTGATACAATCATTGTTTGGTTATTATTATCTTGAACATTTATTGATTTAAATAAATGTTTTCTCTTTTGTGTTAGTTCTTTTTCAAAACCATTTTCAAGTGAAAGTACTGAAACAGTAGGGAATACTGTAGATTGAAACTGAAATTTATGATCAAAATTCCATAATACATGGGGGGGAAGCCATGCCTCTTTACCATCTGGCTTTATCTCTATATCATCTAAAAGTCTTGGCTTACCTTGTGAAACAAATTCATCATCATTTTGAGTTGAATGTAAAGTAATTGTTTTAAGTCTTGCTAAACTTCTAGAATCATAAATAGAAACCATACCTATCATTGCATGAGATACTAAAAGTCTTCCATCATCTGTTAAAGCCAAACCTCTTGGTGTTTTATCTGTTTTAATTTTATTTAAAACTTCAAATGATTTATCATCAATTACCCACAATTCATTATCTTCATAAATTGATACAAAAAAGTATCTATTTTTTTCATCATAAAGTATTGCATGGGGGGGTCTATTTTTTGTTTTAATTGTTTTTAAAATTTCATTATTTGAATTTAAAAACAGTACTCGGTTTTTCATAAAATCAGTTACCCCCCCATATATAGATTCATCACTTTTAAAAGCGATTCTTCTAATATCCGAACCTAATACTTTTTCAAATATTTTCTCACCTGTTTTTGCATCTATTTTAGTAACACTTCCACCATCAAGATTTGCACTATAGATATATTTTGTATCTTTTGTTAGATAAAGTGCCGAACTATTTACAGCTGAATGAGATAAAGTTGGAATTAAAAAGGCTAAAAGAACAGCACTTGCTGCAACTGTCTGTTTTTTAAGTCTAAACTCTTTTGCTCTTTTTTTTCTTCTAATATTTGCATTAGAAAACATAGAGTGATACCAAAGAAAAAAATAGTAAAGCAAATGAACCATATAAATGGGTATTAAAAGAGTAAACACCTAAATCATCTCCACCTCTATTTCCAACAAAAAAGAGATAAAAACCGCTTATAGTTACTAATAATAAAACTACCTAATAACATACCATTTCCAGAATTTCTTCTTTTAGAAACAATATTTTTTTCGATATTTATAAGTATGCATATTCACAAATGGAATAATTAATACAACAGAAACAATAATAGAACTTATAATATGAATTGCTTGAATAAGTGCAAAATATTCCCACTCCATATCAACCACATCCCATTGAAGAATACCTGTGATAAACATAACAATAATTGAAATTTCAATCCAAATAGTTTTCAACTTAAAACCTTTTATATAATTAAATATGATAATGAGTATTAATTATATAAAAATTTCTTAATAGCTTTCTTAATATCAACAATGATTATCAAAATATTTATGAAGAGTTCTCCCATTCATTGAATGGGAGAAAAAAAAGAGATTCTTATTTTGTAAGTTTAACTTTACCAGCCATTGTCATAGCTGTACCATATTTTCCACCAGCATTATTAATTGTAGGGACATTATCCCCCCCATCATTGTTTGTAGATTTCATATCAACTGTTTCATATTCACCTGAGTCTAATAACCACTCAGATAATTGTGCACCATCTTTTGTAGAACTACCATTTACTACAATTTGGAACCAAGAAGTAAATCTATCAGTTAAATTTTTTAACTCTAATAAAGGTTCTTTTTCATTACCTGCATTTTTTAAGTTATTAATTGCATCTCTTAAACCACCACTTACGGCACCTATTGAATAAGGAGTGTACTCTTTTGTTGAATCAACATAAGTTCCCAATTTTGCATCATACATATTTTTTTTCAATTGATACAAAAAGTGATCTTGCTTCTTTTCTATAATTTTCATCATTTGTAGCTAAAAATGCCGCTGTAAGACCTCTTACAACTGCAAATTGTGTACCAATATCTAAACCTTTTTTTTAGAACCATTTTTTTTACATTATATGAACTTGCATATAATCCATTTGATTCTTTTAAATTTTTGATTAAGAAATCAGCTTGAGTTTTAATTAAAGCTAAGGCTTCTTTACCTTGTACAGAATCTAATGATTTTGCACCATCTGCTGAACCGTAACCTACAGGTAAAGCATCAATTGATCTTTGGAAAATTCTTAATGCTTCAAGTGAATAAGCAGCATCAAAAGTAGTAAGCATTGAACCTTGTTTACCATCAAATGTATCTACTAAAGTTCCTCTCTTTTTATCAAAGTGAAGTGTTGAAATATTTTCAAATAATAAGTTTTGAACATTTGCAGCAACAGAGAAAGCATCATCTGCTTTAATATCATTTGCTCTATTTTCATCTATATTTACTTTAGGTGCATTTTTAAAAGGATCCCCCCCATCAAATACACTTAAAAATGCAGGATTTTGGTTTGCATTATTTACTCTTTGATCAGAATATGCATAAAATTCAGAGATTGGCCATAACATTCCCCCCCACGTATCTCTTAAAGTAGATTGAGCTTCTTTAACTTTTAATGATGCGATTGATTTTACACCATTTGCTTTACCTTCAGTAACTGCAACTTTATTTGCAAACCATACAGGTTTTGAAGCATCATATGAAGGAGTAAAAGATACACCTAAATTTCTTACCATCATATCCAAGTTTTTCTTGCATAAATAAAATTCTTTCCCACGCAAGTTCAGTTAAAATAGCACCATTTACACCATCAGCACTTGATACACCAAGAGCATGTTTTCCATCATGATCCATAGTTGAACTACTTGCTTCAACTTCTTCATCATTTTCAATAATATGCATTCCACCTAAGAAATCTTGTGCCCACATAATATCTTTTAATAATGCTCCACCAAATGCTGCTGGATTAAATGTCTTATCCATACCATCTTCAACCCAAGCAAGTGTTTTATAATCTCTCAAATATGCAGGAACTGCTGTTTTAACAGTTGATTCTTTTCCATGTTTAAAAATTACAACTTCATCATTATTTACAACTGTCATATCAATTTTTTTTGTGCAAATTCAGGCATACCAGAAATATATGGTAATGCTGTTGGATGCATGTTTAAAGGTAAAATTTCGGGATCATTACCAGTTGCTTTAGCAAACTTAATAAATCTTTTTGCAAGAGAAGCCATATCTCCACCTCTTTTAGCATTTAAAAGTCCATTTACTAAATGTGGTCCCATTTTTGATTGATAATTTAATGCATACATTGCTTCTTCAGAATACTCATAACTCTCAATCCCTGCTGTATAATCAAATTTTGTTGGTTGATTAATTGCATTTGGATCTAAAGTATCTAAGTCTAAACCTAGTCCCTCTGCCATTGGTTCACCAGATAATTCAAACTCAGTATACGCAAACATTGCACCTGCTGTATCAAATCTTTTATCCATAACTTCAGCTTTTGTGTTAGCTGCATATAAAGAAGATACAACTAAAGATGCTGCAAGTGACATTTTTATTATGTTTTTCATTAAAATCCTTTAATTTTTATTTTGAAAACGATTATCAGAATTGTAAATAAATATAACTTAATTGTTGTTTAAATTGATAGTAATTATCATTAATAGATAAAAGGCATTTTAATTTTTTGTTAAATAAAAAGTACGCTCTCCTAAAAAAAACGTCCGTTAAAACTTTGATAATTCCCTTCTTTAGGTTTTTTTTGTTGTTATTAAATATACTTTTTTTATTTTCTAATAAATATTTTGAGTTATGTATATAATAGTTATCAGAAACCCTATTATCTAATTTTTCTCTTAATATTTCTATACTTCTATTACTAAGAACTATTCTCTCTTTTTCATCAATTATTTTTATAATTTGATCAATTGGAGATAATTTTTCCTTGTATGAAAAAGATATATACAGATTAAATATTAATACCCCCCCTACTACTAAATATTTAAACTTTTCTATACTCTTTGAAATAAAGATAGTTGCTATAAAAATTGCTGGTATCATATGTCTTATATTCTCTGGGTTTTGTGCTAATAAAATCCAAATAGTATAAGCTAAAAAAATAAGTGATAAGAAATTCAATTTTTTATCATAATTAAAAAAAATAGATACCCTAAAAGTAAAAAAAAGGAAGATTTGCCAGAATCAAAATGTTATCTATCCAAGCTATATCAGAGTTCTGTCCTGTACCCCCCCATAAAGAAAAATGACCTATTATAAAACGTTTTGCTTCATAAATATATAACATTCCATTTGTAAGAAAAATATATAAAATAAAAAAAATAGTGAAGTTATTAAAAAGTAAATAAATATTCTTTTTAAAGAGTCTCTTTTATTAACATAAAGATAAATAAAACCCACAAGAAAAAAAATCAAATATGAAGGTCTTGAGAAAAATGCAATACAAAGTATCACTCCTGCACTTTTATCTTTTTTTAATTTGAATTAAATATAATCCTAAAAATAGAAACAATAAACCAACACTATCACTTAGCATAGATAATGAAAGATTCATTAAATACGGACTAGAAATAGCTAAAAGAAAAGTGATAAAAGCTACTTTTTCACCTAATAACTCTTTTACATATAAAAATAAAACAAAAGGTAAAATAATTGAGCAAAAAGAAGTAAGTAAAAAAAAAGAAAACTTACTATCTTCAATAAATAAATTTATAAACTTTCCTGCTAATATGACAAAAGGATATCCTGGGAAATGAGGTGAAAAATCAATAATACTAAACTCATCAATTCCTCTTGCTAAAAAAAGTGCATCATCATTAAAGTATGATGGAGAATAGGTGAAAATAAAATAGGTATATAAAAGTGTTAATATACCTATAATTATTTTATAGTGATTCATTTATAATGATTTTAAAATTTCTACTGCTAGTTTTTGATTTTTTTTGTATGCTTCAAGGTTTTTAGGTTTTGCACCAACTCCAAAAAGTCCTGGATTTCCTATTGCATTAACGCAGTTTTTTATTGCAACTTTTAGTTTTTCATCTGTTTGCTTATCTAAACTAACAGATAAGATTTTATAAAATTTATTCGCTTTTGCTAACATAACTTTTGCAATATTAAACTGATTAATATTTTTTAAACCTCCATCTAATCTTCTTTGAATTTCTGAAGCAATAGATATATTTAACCATTTTGCTACTTGAGTTTTATCTTTACTTTTAATAGCATTTTCTAATCCAACAAATAAAGAAGGATTAAATTCATCATTTAAATATTTATAATTCTTTGAATAATTTACAAAAACCTCTTTTGCACCATCAAAATCATCACTATTTATAGCTTTTAAAATTGCTTCTTTTGCATCTATAGTTGGTTCTTTACCTGCTGCTGCATAAGAGTATGCATTTAAATTAATTGTTGTAACTAAAGCTACAATAAAAAGTAAAATAAATCTCATCTTTTTCCTTTTTTTTAGTTAAGCGACACTTTTAGTCTCTATAACTGTTTTTTTCATTTCTATGATTATAAATTTTTTTTCTTTTGAAATACTATTTTCATCCAATATTTTTTTTGCGCTGCCATTAGTCCTGTTTCCATTGCTGTATCTAAAAATATATACCTAAATGTTCCTTGACGACCAGCCATAATTAGATTATCAAAATTATTTAAATATTCAATTGTTCCATCTCTTTTTTCATTGTAATTTATATCCATTAAGGTATAAGCGTGTTCAGTTGAAAAAGAGAAATAGTCAACTATCTTATCTTCAATATTAAAATCTAATCTTTTTAAATCTTTTTTTTACTATCTCTAAAAGTTTATCTTCATGCATATTCCAAATCTCATCATCTTTATTGCATGGAATCTCAAGCATTATTGAACTTTTACCTTTTGGAGCCATTGAAGGAGATCTTCTTTTTGGTTCTTGTATTCTTGTTGGAAGTAAATCATAATCACTTACATACTGCCATGTATGAGGAGAGAAGTCTTCAATATTCAATCCCATACATAAAAATCTTAGACTTCTAAATTTTAAACCACTTTCAAAGCCAAGTTTTAAAGACATCTCATTTAAAGGCATTGTTGAGATAATTTTATCTGCTTTAAAAACTCTCTCTTTTGTTTTTATTAATTCAATTTTATTATTGTTATATGTAAAAGATTCTACTTCATGATTAGTTAATATTGTTCCACCTAAATCTATAAACTTTTTAGCCATTTTTTTAGGTAATCCTCCAAATCCATATTTTGGATAACGATAGCTAATTGCATATGTTCTAGCTGTTTTTTTATTTTTTAAAAAGAAGCTTTTTAGCAACATCTTTTAAATCAAGTAGTGAGATTCTCTGCCCTGCCCAATCAGCACTTAAATTTTCAGGTTCTATTCCCCCCCAAAGTTTTTTTGTATATGGACCAAAAAAAAGTTAGAATAAAGAGTTTTCCCAAACCTAGAACTAATCCAAGATTTAAAACTACTATCATCTGGTTTTACTAATTTAAGTAATATTTTTAAAGTATCAATAGATGCACCAATTAACAGTTTTAAAGGAGCAACTTTAAAAAGATTTTTTTTAAATTTAATGGATATTCATAAACTTTTCCTTGATGAAGAATTACAGAACTTCTTTGAGCCACTAATAAATCATCACCTAATACCTCTTCTACAAAAGATAACAAGACTTCATTATTTGTAATAAATCTATGCCCTCCATAATCAAAACGGTAAGAATCTTCACCTGATTTTAAAACTTCGGTTTTACATTGTCCTCCGACTTCAGACTCTTTTTCTAATATAATTACTTTTTTTTCCATTTTGTGAAAGTTCAATACCGGCCATTAAACCAGCAACTCCTCCACCAATGATTAGTACATCACACTCTTTCATATGCATAAGTTCTCTTCCATAAAAATATTGCCGTTATCATATAAAAAGACCAAGATAATAGATGTAAAAAAAAGTAGGTGAAGAGTTATATCCAAATAGTGCTCTTAAAAATGTTCCAAATAATCCTCTATCATCTAAAATAAATGAAATATCATAAACCATAGGAATAAATGTAGGTAATAGTTCTGCTGCTTGCATCATTGAAATTGCACTACCAAATAAACCACCTGCAATAATCAAAATTAAAAGACCTGTGTATTTAAAAAATGATTTTAGTGGTATATTTTTAGCACCTTTCATAAGAGCATATACTAAAATTAAAGATAAAACTAAACCTACAACTGCACCAATTAAGCCTTCTTCCATAGTGAAGCCTTCTGTTAAAGTTAAAGAAGAAAAGAATAATACAGTTTCAAACCCTTCTCTTAAAATAGCTAAGAAAGCTAAAAAAAACCATACCAATAATATTTCCTGTAGTTACTAATTTTTTTTATATTTTCTTCCATCTCACCTTTTATCTGTTTTGATTGATTTGCCATCCAAACAACCATATATGATAAAACTATTGTGGCAAAAAGTAAAATAAAAATCATTAAGTAGTGTTGATAAAGTTCATTATCCATACCATAAATAACTACTTGAAAAATATATGCAATAAATAAAGAGAGTATAAGCCCAAATATAACACCTAAATAAATATACTTATTAAATTTTGTAGCTTGAAGCTTACCTAAGTATGAAAGTATAATACCTACTATTAAAAAAGCCTCTAAACCTTCTCTAAATGTAATCAAAAAACTTGCTAACATTTGTTTCCTTAAAATAATTAACTATAATAATCGTTATCATTTTAACCACAATTCTTTGAAACTGTTCTTAAAAGAAGAAGTATTAAAAACACTTCTTCTAAAATTAGTTGTTTATTGTATTTTTTTTATTTAATAAAGCTAAAGCTTGAGCATTTTCATAAGGGATAAAATTAAGTTTTTGGATTTTGTCATATTCATATACATCTTTATAAAATCCAAGTTTTCCATCTTTTAAATATGAAGTAAGGTATGTAATATGAACAGGAAGTTTTTTACTTAATCCTACTGTTCTCATTTCACTACTTAGGTAAGTTTTTCTAATACTTTCGTATGTTTTTGGTGTATATTTTCTTGTAATATGTTTCATAAAACTAATAGGATGTTCTAATCTTACACAACCATGACTAACAAATCTGATTTTTTTCTTTATCACTTTTAAATCTCCAAGTTCCAATTGTATCATGCATATAAACTGCATAATCATTTGGGAACATAAATTTAACTCTTCCCATACCATTTGTAGGAGAAGGTAATTGAATAAATTTATAAGGAATATACTTTACATGTTTTTTTTAAATATTTTTTCCAATTTACATCTTTAAATCTAACTTTTTTAGCACTCAAATCATAATATTTGGCTCTTATTACTATATTCTTTTTCTTTAAATAGTTTCTATCTTTTAAAGCTTTCGGAATAATAGTCTCTTTTGCAATTGAATCAGGAATATTCCATGCAGGATTTATAATAAAATATGAAAGATTACTTGAAAAAAATTGGAGTTTGGCTATCTTTTTCACCAACAATTGTTCCAAACTTTCTTTCTACTTCACCATTTTCAAAAAGTGTAAAGTTATATGAAGGAACATTTAACTGAATAAAATTATCCACTTTATAATCTTTTAAAAGTTTTAATCTCTCAATATTTAATCTTAGTTTATTGTAATCTTGTTTTGAAAGTTTTTCTATATCTAGTTTTTTTTATAAGTTTAAAAAAATCAGGATGAGTTGGTGTATATTTTGATAAAACTGTTTCAATTGTATTATCTTTTGACATATATTTTTTTTATTAAAGAATCTTTATCAAGTTTTACATTATAAACTTCATAATATTGTTTTCTCTTTTTATATTTTTCCTCTTTTAATGACCTTTTTAAAGAGTCTTGATCTATACATGAATTTGCTAAATTATTTGCGTAATCATAAAAAAGTTCTTTTAATTCTTCAGATTTTTCTTTACTGTTTTGCATCTTTTCTATTTGAAAGTACTTCTCTTGACTTGAACATAAAGAAGCGTATTTATCAGTTTTTAAAATTTCTAAAAACTCTTTTTCATTTTTTTTGATAATTGATATTCTGGCTTCTTATCAATTACACTTATTGATATTACGTTATCTTTTTTTAACTGCTGTTTTTACTGAATCCATATTAACTGTTTTATTAACTTGAGTATTTGAACATCCAATAAAAAGAGCTGTGATTAATACTAAAAAAATTGGTTTTAATATTTGCATTTGTTTCCTATGATTATAATTAAATGTGGCATTTTAGCAAAAATATTAAAAAAAAGGAAGAAGGACTAAGGAAGAGAGAAAATCTCCCTTAGTCTGATTATATAATTAGAATGAGTATTCTAAAGTTAAAGCTACTTTGTTGTAGTCATCATCACTATCTTGTGCATCTACATCAATATATAATAATCCTACAGATAGACTTTCAGTGATTCCATAATCAACTGTTAAATCTAACTCTTTTTCTTTATCATTACCATATTTCGTTTGACCATAAATTGCTCCTAATTCAAATCCAGCAATTTCATACTCAAGATTTAAATAACTAGTGTCTGCATCTGCTTCATATACTTGATTACCATCACCACCTCTTAATCTATCAAATGGATTAATATTATCACCTAATGTATCCATTCCACCAAGACCTTGATCTTTATCTGTAGTTACATAACCTGCTGTTAAACCTAAACCTGCAATGTTTGTTCTACCTTCTAAGTGTAAAACTTGTCCATCATCTGATTCATTATCAACATCACTTTTTGCTGCGTGTGCTGTAACTCCAAACATATTAGTATCATAATCAACTTTGATACCATACCATTTTGCTAAATCTTTTGCATTATAAAAATATGGGTTAACAACTAAACCTTCTACTCCCTCATATTTTACATCTAAAACATATGCATTTTCATCAGTATCAAATTTAGTGAATTTTTCTAAAGGTGCATCAGAGTCAGCAACTGCGACTCTTCTTGTTACACCAAGAACCACTGAAGTATCAGGGATAGCTGTAATACCAAGTAGTGCTGCTTCATGGAAATCACCCATCCACTCCAAATCAACTTCTTGTCTACCAACAGTTACACCAAAGTACTCATTTGTATATGAAATATTTGCAGTATGCATTAATGCTCTTGGCTCTGCTCCATCTGCATAGTCATCTTCTTCTACTTCTGAGAAGTCATGATTTGCTCTAAACCTACTGCTGCTTTAAAACCATGAAAGTCACCTGTTTCATATGATAATCCAATTGATCCCATTGTGAAACCAGAATCTTTATTACCTCCACTATTATTTTGTCTTTCACCATAAAGTGTAATATCACCACTTACTGTTCCTGCTTTAAAAGCTTTATCAAAACTATTTTCAGCACTTAAGTTACTTACTAATAGTAAAGATGCTGCAATTAAACTGATTTTTCTCATTTATATTTCTCCTTGTGTTTTATTATGTAAAAATGACAATCTAAATTGGTATTATTAAAAGAATTTTGAATTTTCTTTACACCAGTTTTCAATTCTCTCATCTGTTAGTTCAGATTGATTATCCTCATCTATAACTAAACCTATAAATTCTCCATCGACTACTGCTCGTGAGTTATCAAAATCATATCCATCAATTGATGTATGACCTACAATTTTTGCACCTTTTTCACTTATTACTTCATATAAAATACCAATTGCATCTGCAAATTCATCACCATATCCATCTTGATCACCTAAACCAAAAAAAGCTACAGTTTTTTTCTTTAAATTCAATTGATTGTAACTCATCAAAACAATCTTCCCAATCATCTTGTAAATCCCCCCCCTCACCCCCCAAGTTGAAGAACCAATGATTACAAAATTACAATCATTCATTTTAGAGATTCCATCTTGTGAAATATCTATTAATTCAAAATCATTTAATTTTTCATGTATTTTATTAGCAACTTCTTCTGTATTTCCTGTACTACTTGCATAAAATATTGCTTTCATATATATCCTTTATCTTAGCGTTGAACGTAAAGAGTATGGTATTAGTTTAATGTCATACTCTTTACATGTAATTTCATCACTTTTTATTTTTATGTGTTTATCAAAGTTCTCGTTTTTTTGGGTAAACAAGATAAACCTGCTTAAACTCTGTTGTCTCTATACAATCAACAGCTTTTTGTATATGAGTATCAATTTTTAAATCTTTTGCATCTAAAAATTCCCAAAAAGTATATATCTTTGTATTAAAAAAAATGCTCTTCACATTTTATGTCTATTGAATCAGTATGTACTTTTACTTCTCTATTTTCACTTGATTTCAAAATCTTGCTTGAAACAAAATTCTTAAATATTTTTTCACCATCTAAATAAAAAGAGAAGTCATACTCTTTTAAAACATCAATAAGTGCAACTGCTATATCTATATTTGACTCATCATAGCTATTAAGAAGAGAAAACTTTGAAAAATTCAATTCAGTTCTACTTCTAATTTTCTTTAAAAAGCTATTTATTTTATTTGATTTTGTTATATCAATTTTTTTTAATTGGTGTTTTTACATAACAATCATATTGAAGATTTTTTTATAATTTTATTTGCAAAAATATTGAATAAAATCTCTTTTTTACACGCTTTCATTTCATCTTTTGAAAACTTTAAATCACAACATACTTCTTGATTGAAAAATTTTAAAAACATCATTCTTTTATTTATATTTGATTGAAATTTATCAAATGATGGTATAAATTCATTTTTTATATCAAATCCAATTTTTTCCATTTTTTTACCTTATCTCTTTTATGATTTTATTTGTAAGAAATGCAACTTGCCTACTATCTATATCTTCATATTTCATATTAAAAAGTTTAACAATTGGACATATCATTTTAGTACTAACTTCTAATCCTGAGCTTCTAATATACTTTCTAATCTCTTTTTTTAATAATAACTTCTGACATCACCTCTCCTTTGTCTTAAATACTATTTTTTCCCAAGAATTCTTATATCAATATTTGTAGTAAATTTATATTTGATAAAATTAGAATCTAACAAATGTGCAATCTCCAAAAATTCATCTAAATCGGCATTTGCAACACCTTTTAGATTTACAATTCTTTTTGATTGAGCTTCATATCTATAGTTATTAAAACTATTTATCTCATTTATAATCATCTCACTCATAATCTACTCCTCACACTTATTCATTTTAAAAAAATTTACAAACTTCACAATAAACAGAACTTGCACTTCTTTTTGTACAAATTAAAGGAATATTTTTCTTTTTTTGCTTCTTTTCTGTATTTATACATTGCATTATGATTTATAAAATCAGTCAACATTAATACATAGTCCGTGTTTTGTGGTATATCTTTTCTACAAGCACTAGATTTTTTTCTAGTATCCCAGTGTGTAATTGAAAAATCTCCAAACTGCTGTAAAATACTTTTAATGGTATCTATCTTATCTCCACCTATAATTAAAACTGACATCTCTCTTCCTTTAATGATAATCAATATCATAATACTAGCAGTATGAAACTTAAAGTTTCCTAATTTTGATAACTATTATCATAAAACTATTGATAAGTGATTTTTCTATATAATAAATCTATAATAAATTTGGAGAAAATATGATATATAAAAAACTTTTTTTTGATTTTTCTTATTCCTCTTGTACTCTTTTCACAAGAAGTACAAAATGAAGATATAGAAACAAATGAAAATAAAACAGCCTCTGTAGAAGAACATTTAAAAGAGCAACAAGCAATTGCAAATGAAACAATAAAAAAATATTAATGAAGAAAAATATTTTAATGAAAAATTTAATAAAAAAAATTATGACAAAGATATAAATCATTTAATTAATAAAATCAATGTAAATAAAAGAGTTCGTAATGATATAGCTGTTAAAAGAGATGAGATTAAATTACTTCTTTTAAAAGAAGAGAGGTTTTATCTAAATACTTTAAAAGAGATTATTGATGCAAAAAGATCTTTAAAAGACAAAGAATATTTTATAAATGTATTAAAAAAATAATATTGATTTACTTGAAAACAATTCAAGTGATAAATTTAAATCAATTTATGAAAGAGAATTAACTGAAGATAATAAAGTAGCAAAAGATCTTGTTTTTAACTATCAAAAACTAATAGAACAAAACAGTCAACAACTTTTTACCTTAAGATTCATGCTTGAAAATATGGATTTATACAGAAAAACAAATTTTTTTTATTGATGAATTTAACTTACAATATCTTATACAAAAAATAGATTCTCAACCTATTTTTTTTCATCAATTTCTCAGTTTACATCTTATTATTTAAAATTTTCGCTTGGAGAATTAATTCTTGTACTTTTCATAATACTATTTTTCAGACTTTTGAATAAAAAGATTATAACTATATTTATCAACTCTTTAAATAGACTATTTTTGAAAAAAATTTATATTAAGAAATTCACCTGAGCAAGAGGATATTGATGATGATTTAAAACAATATATAAAAAAATCAATTGGTCGTCCTTTAGTATTTGCTCTATATTTATTATCAATTCACATATCTATTTATATTTTAGTAAAAGATACAAATACGATAAATGAACTTACTCCATGGATAAATACAACTTATATGGGATTATTAACTTGGGCAATTTATGCACTTCTTTCAAATAGTATTTCAAACTTTGCACAACATTTAGTAGAAAAGTATCCAAATGTTAGACGTGAGATGATTATATTTATTTTAAAAATATTAAAAATCATTTTTATTTTACTTGTAATCTTATTTTTATTCACACAACTTGATATTGATATAAAAGCCATTGCAGCTTCACTTGGGGGGGTTGGGGGGGGTATCGCCATTGCTTTAGCATCTAAAGATACTCTTGCAAACTTCTTTGGTTCATTAAACATTATGACCGATAACTCTTTTTCTCAAGGTGACTGGATAGTCGCAAATGATGTAGAAGGTACAGTTGTAGATATACGAATGAGAACTACTAGAATTAGAACTTTTGATAATGCAATGATTACAGTACCAAACTCAGAATTAGCAAATACACATATTAAAAATTATTCAAAAAGAAGAATCGGTAGACGAATAAAGATGAAACTTGGAATTACTTATGAAAGTAGTATGGATGATATAGTGAATTTAAAAAAACGACATACATGAAATGCTAGAAAATCATTCTCAAATTGCTAGTGAAAAAAAATGCTACACAAGGTAAAAGTAAAAAAATTTGAGGCAATAAAAAGAGAAGACTTACAAGGGGGGGTAAAAAGAACACTTCTTGTTTATATTGATGAATATGCAAATAGCTCTATTAATATACTAATCTACTGCTTTGTAAGAAGCCCTAAGTGGGAAGATTGGTTAAGTGTTAAAGAAGATGTTCTAATTAAAATAAATGATTTAGTGAAGAAAAACAATTGTAATTTTGCTTATCCTACACAAACACTATTTGTAAAAAAATAGTGTTTATTTTTCAAGATAAGGAATCTCTATTTTAAATACAGCACCTTTTCTTGTTATATCTTCATAAATAAACTCTTCATTAAAACTTTCAATTGTTCCATGAAGTCTATTTTCAATAATATCTTTAGTCATATAAAGACCAATCCCTGTACCTAAAGATTGATGTTTAGTCGTAAAATATGGTTCAAAAATTCTATTTAATAGATCTTCTGGGATTCCCCCCCCAGCATTATCTTTAATTGTTATACTTAGACTATTATCTTTTATATTTGCACTTATTGAAACTATTCTATTAGTTAAATCTGATTCTTCAAAAGCATCTTTTGCATTATTTAAAATATTTATTATAACTTGTATCAAATCATTATAATAACTAGTAAATAACTCTGATTCAATTGATTCAAAAATTAATTTAATATCGTTTGCTTTATAATTTGTTCTAACAAGATTATCAATATTATCTAATAAGTTTTTTTAAAGAGAATTCAATTACAGAACTATCAATTTTAAAAAAAGTTTTGAAAATCATCAATTGTATGAGATAAATACTTTGTTGTATCTACTATTGCATCCATACTAGAGAAAAACTCTTTATCTTCTAAAACACCTAACTCTTTTTGTATTTTTATGCCAGAAGCTGCTGTAGAAATAGTACTTAGTGGTTGCCTCCATTGATGTGCTATATTTCTCAACATTTCACCCATTGATGCCATTTTTGATTGATTTAAAAGAACTTGTTCCGTTTCTTTATTTTTTTGCTTCAAGTTTTATTATATCTGTTATATCTTCTCCTGAAGAAATTACTCCAGAAATATTCTTTTCATCATCAAATATATAAGCTCTTCTCCATGATATAACTCTTTTATCTCCATTTTTACAAACAACTTTATATTGAACTTTATTTATGATTTCAGCTTCTTGATTCATAGCTTTTAAATAACTATCTATTGCATTTTGTTTATCATCTTCAAAAAGAAATCTATTAAACCAATTACGTCCTAGAATCTCCTCTTCTTCATAACCTAAAGTTTCACAAGTTTTTCTATTTACTAAAGATATATTTCCTTTTTTTATTTATTGCAACAATCATCACATCTACAATATCAAGATAAAGTTGCATTGTTTTTGTTTGATCTAAAATTGTATCTTGAATCTTTTTTCTTTTTGAAATATCAGTAACTAAACCAACCGTATATAAATATTTACCATTTTCATCTTTTACATGATTAATAAAAATTTCTGCCCAAACTATCTTTCCATCTTTCTTTACATATCTTTTTTTTCAAGAGTAAAACTATTTTCTCCATTTTTTTAAAGCAGACTTACTTATTTGTATATTTTTTTTCTAAATCTTTTTCATATGTAATATCTTTAAAGCTTAAATTCAATAACTCTTCTTCACAATATCCAACAATATCACAAAACTTTTTATTTACTTCTAAGAAATTTCCTTCAATATCAACTTTTGCAATACCTACTTTTGTATGTTCAAAAAAAAGCAGAATAATGTTTATTTAATTTATCTATTTTAGACTGTTGTTCTTTTACTATTTGTTGTAATTCTTCAATATTTTCTGTCATTATTATCTTTCTACTAATATATCTGCTTTACTTTTTAAATCTTTATTTAAAAACTCTTCTTCTCTTTTTGAAAATGTTTTTTTCTTTTTTTACTTGTTCTTTATCAATTATAACATCATTCTTTTGTTCTTTTTCATTATTTTTTTCATTTTTTTCTAGTTTAAATAATGAAAGAATCAAATATACACTAAAAAGAAGATTGAAAATAATTATTCCCCCCCATTTTGAGATAAGTGCAATTTCTAGGTATTCTAACTTATTTTTTAAAGTTAAATACTCTACAACATCTGAATATATCATATTAGCAAATATTGCAACTAGTAGTAGAAAAACAATTATTAATACTTTTTTTCTAAATTTATATAAGTAATACCAAAAGAGTGCTGATTTAACTTGTTTAAACATTTTTCACTCTTATATTAAAAAATCTAAACCAATAATTGCTAAAGCACCAACTAGTGATTTTGTTTTTAAATCATCTTTAATTTTATTCTCTTCATCTAAAATTATAATCTCTAACTCTTCATCACTATAGTCATCAAAAGATTTATGATGTTCCGCTAATCTAGCTTTTGTACTTAGTATTGCTTTTTCTCTTATCTTTCTTTTTATTCCGTTTTTTTAGCTCTTTACTTTTAATAGCAGGGTAATCAAAAGCTTTATTCACATTTTCAGAAGCGATATTAATCAATTTGTTTGAATTTTCTTTTAATTTATCTTTTAAACTCATTTTACATCCACATATAGTTTTCTCTATTATACCATTGTTTGGTTAATGATTTTTATCTTCAAGTTCACTTGCACTTTTTACTATATCAATACCAAATTTAGTTCTTAGTTTTTGAATTTGATTTGTAAGTACTCTTTTTTTTATATCTGTTTCATATTCAAAGATATTGTAGGTGCTATTATTCATCTTTGCAAAATTTGAAACCGTGATATTAAGTTGTATTACTCCATGGGTTCTATGGGTATCATTTTCGATAAAAAGTGTTTTCATAGAGTTTTTAAAATCTGTTTCATTGAATATTCTATTTACATTTATATAATTTTTTTGATTTTAATTTTGATTCATACTTGATTTTTATAGCATATGTTAAAGGATTTACATCAGCCCTTTTTACTAAAAAAACACAAATATCTACTTAAAATAAGTACTCTTCTTATAAGTTCTTCTCTGTCATATACTAAATCAAAACTACGTCCTATTCCTATTGATTTTTTTTCACGTTCTAGTGTTAATTTATTGTCTCTTATCCCACAAATACGATTATATAAATCAATTCCAGGCTTTTTCCAAGAATAGAAAAGTTCTCTTCTTTTTCTTATATCACCTAAAGTTTGTATTCCATAACCTTTAAGTTTTTTTTGAAACCCCCCCTTACCAATCCCAGGAAACTCTTCAATAGGTATTTTTCTAATAAAGTTTGGAATATGCTCTACACTTACATACTTTACTCCATCTGGTTTAGCATACTCAGTAATAAGTTTTGAGAGATACTTAGTATTAGCAATACCAATTGAAATTGGTAAACCTAACTCATCAGATATTTTCTTTTTTAATTTATAAGAAAACTCCACAATCTCATTTTCATCTATATAACCTGTTACATCACCAAAAAATTCATCTATTGAGTATTGTTCAACCATTGGAATCTCTTTAATTAAAAGCTCTTTTAATTTCTGTGACAATTCATGATACAAAGGATAGTTTGGAGCAAGCATCTTTAGATTTGGGCAAAGTTTTAAAGCCTCATTTACACTCATTGCAGTTTTAACACCATATGCTCTTGCTTCATATGATGATGTTGTGATAATTCCTCTGATTCTTCCATTTTCATCTACAAAATAGTCTTTAAAAGTTTTTTTCACCCTCATTTGTTAAAATAGTACTTACAAAAGCACCACTATTCTCGCTAATCTTTCGAACCTCTTTTTTTTGTTGAAAAGATATTTAAGTTACTACGTCCTCCAACAGCAACAGGGATATCTTTTAAACTATCATCTAAAGTTCTATGAGCAGATACAAAAAAACAATCTAAATCCAAATGTAAAAACATAAAGAGATTTTAGCATAATATATTTCATATTGCAATAAAATTACATATTGTAATAAAGTATTTTTGCAGTTTGATATTGATATTATTTCATTTTTAAGGAGTTTATCATCAAACTAGCACCATGTAGATATTGTAAAAAAAGAGATTGAAGTAAAAAAAAGACAATGCCCTTACTGTGGAACATTAAATCCAACAGTAAAGTTAAAAGAGATTGTAATTACAATGGCTGTAATTGTGGTAATAATGTATGTCGTATCACTATTTATGAAATAATTTTATCTTTTTATAACACCTATTAAAAACCCTATTGCTAACCCAAT
>JDSG01000076.1_pt1 | contig 39756 bp, 54 predicted proteins | sample 199341 | NCBI WGS metagenome assembly JDSG01 (sample SAMN02584197, study PRJNA231836) | bioreactor metagenome | isolation source: continuous culture bioreactor short generation time transfer1 day 52 after... | place: Germany: Bremen | reverse complement strand
GATAAGGGGGGGATTAATAGAGGCGTTGCGTATTGACCACATTTTCCTGTCTGCTATAATTGTGTCCGACCATGATGTGTTTGTCTTACAGTTGCGTATTGACCACATTTTCCTGTCTGCTATAATAGGTAATGGGCAATACGCTGGTGCTATTAGGCTTTTTGCGTGTTTTAACAACCGAAAACAGACTTTTATGAGCATTTAAGTCACGAAAAATCTCGTTTTTTCATAAATCACCCCCCCCACTCTCAATCTCATATTCATAATTCAAACAAAGTTTTTTTTGCTGATCATATTTTTTTTCTGCTAATCTATATCAAACATAAGTTCACGCTGGAGGTTTAAATGAAAAAGCTCTTTATAGACGGCAAGTGGGTCGACACGGGACAAACCATAGACGTAACCCGTCCCTATGACGGATCGCTGGTTGACACTATCTGCTCTGCAAGTATCGAACAAACAGAAGCAGCCATCGAAGCCGCATTCAAAGCAAAAGACGTTATGAAAAAATTAACTGCCGCACAACGTGGCAAAATATTAGATAATGTGTCCGCTCTCATACTGAGGGATCAGGAAGAGATAGCCCAGATAATCACGGCAGAGGCTGGTAAAGGGCTCACCTTTTCCAGAGGGGGGGAAGCAGGTCGAACAGCCGAAAACTTCAAGTTCGCGGCTGATGAAGCGAGAAGACTCGGTGGAGAGCTTGTCCCTTACGATGCATCAGACAGCGGAGCAAACAGGTTCGGCTACTACAAACGCTACCCCCCCATAGGGGGGGTTGTAGGTGCGATAACACCTTTCAACTTCCCACTTAACCTCGTGGCACACAAAGTCGGTCCTGCCATTGCAGCAGGAAACTCAATCATCCTGAAACCTGCATCCAGCACACCACTCACCTCTGTTAAGCTCGTTGAGCTTCTCCTTGAGGCCGGTCTGCCTGAGTGCGGTATAAACCTCGTAGTGGGTTCAGGCTCTGTGGTCGGAAACGCACTCGTTGAATCAGACAAGATTAACATGGTAACATTTACAGGCTCGCCCGGTGTGGGATTGGACATTAAAGCAAAAGCCGGAATAAAGAAAGTCACCTTAGAACTGGGCTCAAACTCTGCCGCAATAATCCACGAAGATGCAGACATAAAATATGCCGTACCGAAATGCGTTGTCGGTGCTTTCGCAAACTCAGGTCAGGTTTGTATCTCCATCCAGAGGATATATATCCACGAAAGCAGATATGATGAGTTCCGTGACATGTTTGTGGACGCAGTTAAGGCAAGCTCGTTCGGTAACCCGTCAGACGAAAAGACACTCGTTGGTCCTATGATAGACGAGAAAGAAGCTAAAAGAGCCGAAAGCTGGGTAATAGAGGCTGTTGAGCAGGGTGCAACCATCGCAACCGGAGGGAAACGCAACACAACAATGCTAGAACCTACCGTGCTCGAAAACACCACAGAAACAATGACCGTCATCCGTGAAGAGGTCTTCGCACCAATCGTATGCGTCATGAAATACAAAACTCTTGATGAAGTGATTGCCAGAGTGAACGACTCACAATTCGGTTTACAGGCAGGCATCTTTACCAACAATATACAAAACGCATTTAAAACCATAGATGAACTTGAGGTCGGCGGTGTCATGGTGAATGATATGCTACGTTCCGTGTCGACCAGATGCCTTACGGCGGTCTGAAACTTTCGGGGGGGACAGGGCGTGAGGGTCCGAAATTCGCTGTGGAAGAGATGACAGAGCTCAAAACTGTCATGATCAACCTGAACTAGATCACAATAAAGCCCATTCGTGGGCTTTTTTTCTTTTTATAATATTATGTCATCATGAGGAGATGCAAAGCATCGACGTGGCAATCTTATACCGCATATAATCCAGATGTTCAGGATTAATCCTTTACATCTGGATAATTTAATAATTTGAAGTCACTCCGTTCCTCAGAATGACGCAAAAGATAGTCACGGCAATAACTATTCTGCTGAACTAAATATGGTATTTTCAATCTAAGCAAAGAGCACTATAATGTGCTATCAACAAGGCACATGATTAACGTTCATGTGCCTTTTAAATAAAAGGTTAAACATGCAAAATTTGCTTAAAATATTCGTTTTTGTACTCATGACATCATCACTTGCCAACGCAGCCCAGATATCCGAGATGACAGTAAAATCCTTCTTCCCGAAAGTTGACCAACTCGAAGGCGGATCAGAGCTGTGGCTGAACACGGGTGTTCGCTCTAAAAAAAGGTGACAACCATACCGTCTTCTCCACAACCTATTCTTACTACTCCGGCAAAGCTAAAAAGATGATGAACATAGTACGCAAAGGGCAATACGAAACAAATATCGCCCTGTACTCATTCAACAATTTTGTAGATGCCGCCATGCATTACAGAGAGCTGACAAAGGACGCACCCAAAAACAGGTCACAGCAGGTGCGTTTCGGCGAAAGAGGACTGTTTTTTTATCTATCCGAAATCCGGCTACATAAACGATGCGGACTTCTATCTGGTATATATCAACAAAACATTCGTTGTCTGGATGCACGCAAATGACGGATTTGCACTCATGGATATCGCAAATCCTGTCAACGAAGCACTCGATCAATACATATTAAACAACACGTCCATGTATCTCATAAAGAAACTGACCATAGAAGCACAGGCGGAAGGTTATCAGATGGAGACCAAGCAGATGGAGTTCACCACTGATTTCCCTGCCAGCATAAAAGTGAGCGGAAAGGTCTTTTCGAAAGATATAGACCCACTCGCCGTTGCTACAGTGAACATACTTGAGACAGGAGACAGTATACTAACTGATAGTGAAGGGTATTTCGAGCATACTATCCTCCTTGACGGGATAAAGGACATAGAGCTGTCCACCAACTTTTATCTTGATTTTGATAAGGTCGAAAAGATGACACGCTTTAAAGGCGGGCTGCTGGAATCCGAGCTGAAATACAACAAAGACGGCAAAATCAGAAATCAAATATGGAATCTGGAAACAGCAGGGAAAAAGGTATTCGGAACAGCATACATAAAAGTAAAAAAAGGTCACAAAGCTTACCCGATTAAAGGGGGGGAGCTGAGTGATGGCAGTTTGATAACCCTCACCTTGGACTGTGGGAAATCTGGTTCTGATTTCGGCTGTGAGCAAGTTTTTGAAGGGAGTTTAAAGGGTGACGGGCTGGAAGGAAGCTGGTCGGGGGGGACAGGCGGAGGCGGTGTTTTTAAGGCTGATTCAGGTGGGTATAAATCCAGCGAGCGGAAAATCATCCTCTCTGACAACACTGCACAGATCAAAACATTCGCCGTTAACTTCGACGGGCAACTTCTGAAGTCGGCTGACAACATGCTGAATATCGGTGCAGGGAGCGACTCTAATGCTATGGTTTTTGTGAAGCCGAACCACGGGGGGGCTTTTCATCTAGATCCAATAAAAACCATATCAGCGAAACTTGTCCTTACGCATCTGCCTGATAATCAGAAGGGGGGGAATTTATCCATCTTCCGCTATTTGCTGAAACACGAAAATGCCAAAGCGTTCCTTGCCTCCAGCAAATTTGCAGGACAGCTGTATAAGAGCGACGAACCATACAAAATAGAGATAGACATAACCGATGCCATGACGGACGGTACGGAAGCCTTTGTCATTGGCGGAGTGCCCGAGGCAGGAAGCTACGGAAACCATAATTTCTCCCCCCCTGCCACGGCTAATTATGAGTCGCTTAAGCCGTATATTGTCATTACTGAATACTCGAAAAACAGCAGAAAAGTAAAAACCGAGCGTCCTTTCGTCTTCATAAACCATGCCAAAGAATCAGAAGACCTCATAGGCGACAGGAACAAACCCGGCAAAGACGGTAATCCCGACTACTGCTTTGATACGGTATTCTCTTACCCTGATAAAAAACTCACCGCATTTGAGCTGGTGATTAACGGTGATATAAAAAGACGTTACAATACCAATCCCCCCTTGACATTTACCCTCTGGTGGGATTTATTAATGAGGGTGGGCTTCTGAACGACAGCAAAGGTGCTATAAACTACTTGTTTAAAAAAAGATTCCGAGAAACTCAAAATATGTATCAACGGCTCATACGTTCCTAAAAAAACTGACAGGATATCATATAAATACTTTATAGACGGAAGACCTGTAGAGGGTCTTGTTCAATAGGAGAAGAGATGGAAGATTATATCGGACTGATAATTTTCATAGCTTTTGTCTTTGTTATGGCAAAGCTGAAACCCGGTGCAGGCTGAGGCCCTAATGCAGACAGCTGTAGTATCGAGGATCGATACAAGAAAAACAAAAAGAACAAAAAAGAGACAAAATGAGCAGTTTGTATAATAAATTTGCGAACGAATTCACCCTTATAGCAGGTCCATGCGTCATAGAAGACGCAGAGATGATCCTGCGTATAGCCGAGAAGGTGCAGGCTATCACGGACAAGCTTGGGATCACATATGTGTTCAAAGCCTCTTTCGACAAGGCTAACCGTACCTCAATCACAAGCTTCAGAGGTCCCGGCATGGATGAAGGTCTCAGGATGCTTGATGACGTAAAGGCGAAAACAGGACTGCCGATACTGACCGACATCCACGAGGCAAATCAGGCGAAACCTGTTGCCGAAGTCGCAGACATCCTCCAGATACCTGCGTTCTTATGCCGACAGACCGACCTTCTGGTTGCCGCTGCCAAGACAGACAGAATCATCAACATAAAAAAGGCTCAGTTCCTTGCAGGCTACGATATGGAGCATCCTGCAAAGAAGGTGACCGATTCAGGCAATGCTAAAGTGATGCTGACCGAACGGGGGGGCACACTATTCGGATACGGCAATCTTGTTGTTGATATGAGAAACCTTAAGGACATGCAGGAGTTTGGCTTCCCCCCCGTAGTGATGGATGTGACCCACTCCGTGCAACGACCGGGCGGACTCGGCGGAAAGAGTGGCGGAGACAGTAAATATGCCCCCCCTACTCTCGCACTTGCTGCTGCTGCTTCAGGGTTCAGTCATTCTTTTTCGAAACCCACGAAAACCCTTCTGCGGCTCTGGCTGACGGACCGAATATGCTGACTCCCGATGAGCTCGGAGACTTGCTTGTAAAACTTCTTCGGGTCAGGGAAGCAATCGGGTAGTGAAAGGTTTATACGTTCACCTCCCCCCCTTTTGTAAAAATAAATGCTCCTATTGCGGATTTTATTCCGAGACAGAGAGCTACGACCTACAGAAAGAATATTTCAAGGCTTTAGTAACCGATCTTAAATCAAGAGATATCAGCGGATACACCTCCTTATACATAGGCGGCGGAACTCCTTCCAGCGTAGACATGAAACTGCTGGCAGGCTTTCTTGATATCCTCTCGGTTTTATATAAAGGAAGTTTCGAAGAATCCACTATAGAGGCAAACCCTGAGAGTATAAGTGACGATTTTCTGGATCTAGTCCGTGACTATAAATTTTCCAGACTCAGTGTGGGCTGTCAGAGCACATCTGACATGGTTTTGAGAATACTCACGAGAATCCACAGCTCCAGAGATATATTCGACTCAGTGGAACGCATCAGAAAAAAAATGCCCTGATACTGATTTGAATCTCGACATGATTTACGACATACCTAATGCAGAATTCGAGGATACCTTCACCACCCTGAAAGACCTGATAAGCCTCAACCCTGAGCACATCTCAGCTTATACATACAGCTTCGACACTGACTATATGGAAGACAAGCAGGACGACTCCACCGACTTTATGATAGTGAGGGAACGGCTCATAGATGCAGGCTACAACAAGTACGAGATATCGAACTTTGCAAAACCCGGCCATGAGAGCGACATAATATTAACTACTGGCAGCTTGGAGACTACGACGGGCTGGGGGGGTCTTCTGCATGGTCGCTGGAAAATCAGCCTTTAAAGCGTATACTCAGAGGCAAAACAGACAACATAAGCGATTATATCAAAAACCCGACACTCTATCTAGAAACGGAAATAACCGAAAGTCCACAAACAGCCATTGAGGAACTCATCTTCGGGCTGAGGATCACGGCAGGGGGGGTGAACCTTGACAAAATTTGCAGAAATATTGATGCAGAGCTCAAAGATAAATTGTATAATACTCTTACAGAACTTAAAGAGAAGGGATTAATCGTATGGAATGGTTCAGAAGTAGCCTTAAGCAGCAACGGAGAGCTTTTGTTGGACTCTGTGCAGTTATTATTATGGGAGCAACTGCCTTAGCAGCTCATGCCGGCTGTGCAGGGGGGGATTGTATAACCTGTCATCCTGTTCTTAAGAACGACAAGGATCACCTAGCACTGAATACCTGCATTAACTGCCATGCACCCGCAGTGAAACCTAATCTTTTTGAGTTCGGCGGCGGTGCTGCCGAAGAGTGCGGAAACGACTGCTTCCAATGCCACCAGCAATGGCCGAAGGACGGTAACCACGCACCACTTGACACATGTCAGGACTGCCACAAAAAATAATGAAAGCCACAAGAATATATAGCAGACAAGACGGCAAATCTGCCTTTGAAGATTTCGAGATAGAGCTCGAAAACGCAGGCGATATAGGTAATCTGTCGAAGATTTATAATGTCACCGGGATCATCTTCCGAGAGACAGACGGTGACTATGACTACAACTGGCACAATGCCCCCCCTCAGAGGCAATTTGTCCTCATGCTTGAGGGTGAAGTTGATATCACTTCAGGCGAGGGAGAAACACGCAGGTTCGGCACGGGGGGGGATATACTTCTGGCCGAGGATACCACAGGTGAAGGTCACTTAAGCCGTGCAGTCAACAATAGAAGCAGAAAATCCGTATTTGTTATTCTGGAGCAGACATGAAAGTAGAATGGTGTGAATCACTTGCGAGCGGATATGAAACTATCGACACTCAGCATAAAGAGCTTTTTGAACATATAAACACCTTTTTCGAGAGCTTTGAAAAAGAGTATAAACATGAAGTGACGATACGCACTCTTAACTTCCTCGTTAAATATGTCAGATACCACTTCGGTTCTGAAGAGGAGCTTATGCGTGAACACAATTACCCTGAATTCAAAGAGCATTTAAGTGCTCATAGAATCATAGTGGACAAACTGATGGAGTGCTATAAAGACCTAATCAGCAGCGGTGACTCTTCCAAGGTGAATCAGGAAATTAAAACCCTTCTGCAAGTATGGTTTGTAGAGCATATAATGGGACATGACATTAAACTCGCCTCTTATCTGAATGAAAATGTTTAATTCCCAACGGTTTCTGGCTCTTGGGATACTGTCTCTATCACTCCTTACAATAATGGCCGGGGGGGCGCTGTCTCGCCAGCCTTAGCTGATATACAGGCTAGTCTGGAAGGAGCAAAACCCACACTCACAAAAATGGTTCTGACGCTCCCTGCCGTCTTCATTATCCCCCCCACATCCTACTCTGTGGGCAGATGGTCAGGCGATTTTTCAAAGAAACGTCTGGCACTGTTCGGCGTGCTTATTTATACAATATCGGGATGCTGGGCTTTCTTCGCCACCGACATCTATATGCTGCTCGCTTCCCGTGCGGTACTTGGTGTTGCCGTGGGTATAATCATGCCTGTTGCGGCGTCCCTCATAGCTGATTTTTATCACGGCGAACAACGTATGCGTATGATGGGGGGGTTCAACTCTGCATTTGCAAACTTCGGCGGTATTATAGCGACCTTCTCGTCGGGGGGGCTGTTGGCATCTATAGACTGGAGATACGCTTTCTTAGTATACTCCGTCGGCATACCTGTCTTCATCATGGGACTGCTCTTTATCAAAGAGCCTGAATCAACAGCAAACCACGACAGGAAAGCCCCCCCCAGAAAGAAACTGCCTCTTGCCGCTTACAAGGTGCATTCCCTGTTTTTCTGCTCTTTTTGGGCTTTTATACGATACCCACCGACATCTCCGTATATCTGATAAGCAATAAACTCGGCGGACCTGCTCAGGCAGGATATGCACTGGCTCTTTCCACGGGTACGGCAACCGTCATGGGGGGGTTAATGGTCGCAAGGATAAGAATGAATCTGGGCAGGATGTTTGTCCCTTCCATCTTATTCATGATGCTGCTATGCCACACGCTCATGGCATTTACTTCAAATGTCCTGATGGTGAATATCGCTATGATAGCAAACGGTTACACATTGAGCATGGCTGTACCTTATGTAATGATGAGAGCTACCGAGAGTTCAAACGGGCATAATGTAGGCGCGACGTCACTTGTGACATCCTTCCTGTTTCTGGGGGGGTCGTTCTGCTCACCGATAGTTTTGGATGGTATTGCGAGGGGGGGATTGAACAGCTCAGACCCTGCCATAAACTTCAAGATCGTGGCGGTCGGAACTGCATTTATATTCTTATATACGATTATTAAGAGTTTTCAGAAGCCTCTTGTTTAGCTTTCTGCTCCTTCTCCTCTTTCAGTCTGTCAAGATAGTCTTTCAGGTCGTTTGCTCTATTCTTGGCAGTTATCTTCAAATTTGAATCAGCATTGATTTTATTGATATTCTCATAAAACTCTATCGCCATTTCATACTTCTCATTTGTGTCCAGCAGTCTTGCGTATGCATATACATAATAAGGGTCTACAGGGAGAGCATCCACTGCTTTACCGTATGCAAACTCTGCCCTCTCAAGGTCACTGTTGGCTTCATGTATCTGCCCGGCAGTATAATACAGTTTGCCGTCATTGTTAAACCTGCCGACGTATCTTTTCAGAAGAGCCAGACTTTCCACAGTATAACCGTAGTTGTTCATTTTAACGGCAGTGATTGAGATAAGTTTCTCAGTGACAGCATTGCTGAATCTGGCGAGATCTCTGTCCACACCGCTTATATCATTTTTGGCTATCCTCGCCTCAAGCAGACTCGCAAGGTTTGCAGGGGGGGTAGCTTTGAGTGTAAGTACGTGTGTATAGTTTTCTATCGCTTTATCGTAATTTCTACTCTCCAGAGCTCTGTCTGCTGTGGTTACGAGTGTATTGTACTTTATCTTTTTTTTCGAAAGCCTTCCTCTGTTTATCAGTAAGTATGGGTTTTGCAGGAGCTTCCTTCTTCTGCTCGACTGCAGGTCTGTCAGGTGATTCCTCTTCTTCCCTCTGCGGTAATCCGTTCTGCAGAGCCTTGACCTTATTAACTTCATCACCCATACTGCCATTCACAGGCACAACAGGAGAAGTATTTCTGTCCGGCAGCTTCGGCAGGGGGGGAGCTTGCACAACCACCTCAGGCCTAGCCTGTCTTGGTAAAGTATCAACATCGCCTAAACGCCTGATATTAGCGTCTCTGGTGCTTTTAGCCTTTCTATCGAAGTCCTTCGCCGAGTCCTCCAGAGCCTTTGCCACTGCGGCATCTATTCTGGCTTTTATGTCATCCTCGGAAATCTGAGGGGGGGTCTCTTGAACAGGCGGCTGTGGTATCTGCGGACGAGGAGTATTTTGAGGCTGTTGAGTTACAGTCTGAATAGGAGCCGTTACCTTATAAGATGTAGATCTGCCCATATCCAACCAAAAAACGATAGCCAAACCCAACACAGACACGCCCAATAATGCCAATAAAGCAATACTCGGTCTCTTCGAACGCTTTTTCGGTGCCAGATTGATCATGCCGGGTGGTACATTGGCAGTCCCCCCCGACTGTTTCTTTAATTTTTTTTAAGGTTATCTAAAATTAGACTCATACTTATCCGTTAATAATCGTTGTTTTTAAGAATATCACAAGCTCACGCTTTTCCACAACTTTCGATTTACTCTTAAAGAGATATCCCAGCACAGGGATATCGCCCAACACAGGAACTTTCTCTTCCCTCTCGGTCTCCACATTGCTGATCAGACCGCCCATAACTATCGTCTGTCCGCTCGGAACATTAAGCACAGTGCCCGCCTCTTTCAGGTTTATTATTGGGTAACTCGCCGCTATCACACCTGCTGCATCATACTGAGTTTTAACAGACTCAACATCAGAAAAAACAGGAACAACATTCATAGTGATAGTATCATCATCTTTGATATGTGCGGTAACACCTAGAACTATACCGTCAAGGACAGTCACTCGAGTGTAAGTCACTGTTGTTTCATCAGTATCTTGATCTGTTTCTTTCTCCATCTCCCAAAAGGCAGGAGCTGACCTGAAGATATCATCGCCGACTGACCGTTCATCACCCTGATTCTGGGGGGGTTACCCATGGACTCGACACGACCGAATGTGGCCATAAAAGCAAACCATTTATCCACTGCACTGTTGGCTATTATGCCGACAGGTGTTAAACCGCCTCCAAGGAAACTTGATCCGCCGGCAGTTCCGAGACTCAATGACCCCCCCTTATTGCCGTCGATACTCCCACGCCAGTTTATCCCATACGCACTGCTGTCGTTCAGGATAACCTCCACAAGCTTAGCCTCTATAAGAACCTGCTTATTAATCTCCACCAAAACACTGTTTATATACTCTTCGATCATCTTCATTTTATCAGCGGTGGTCGTAACCCTCAGAATACCTGTAAATCTGTTAAAAGCGAACCCTCTCTGCCCTTCAAAATATCCGCTGTATTTTTTATCTTCATCACCTGAACCTGAAGTCTCCGCCTCACCTTCCTGAGGCTGTCCCTCTTCGTCTAGCGGTTTGGGGGGGAACAATACAGAGTAAAGGCTGTCGATAATCTGCTTTTGTACATTATAAACTGCCGGAGAATTCTCATACTTCAGAGAATAATCACCTTTGAGTGTGGAAGCTGCAGAGCCAAATACATCTCCGCCGATCTCAGACTTCTGAGTTGTCGCCATATTTACATACGGGAGCTTAAAAACTTTGGTAACGCTGGCAAATATCTTCAATGTATTACCTGCCACTTTATAAGAGACAGAGGCATTGTCACAAACTATATCCAGAACATCCCTTGCAGGCATTCTGTTTACCGTAATGTTAAAAGGTTTTTCAACGGCTATATCGGGGGGCTGATAATCAGGTTCAGACCTGCTTCTGCAGCTACCATATATAAAACAGAAGACAAGCTCTCTTCCACCGCATCAATAGTTATCAGCACATCTTCCAGAGGGTCATTCTCGAGAACTTCCTCTTTGATAACAGGCGGAGGCGGAGGCAAAAGGTCTTTCATCACCAATGCATTTTTAAAGTCAGGTTTTGCTGTTGCGGCTTCCTGCTTCTGTTTTGTGGCTGACGTACAGCCAAATACTGCAACAGCTAATAAGATTATTAATAATTTACGAATAACCATCTCTCTCCCCCCCATGGTCCACTCACGCGTACCTTGCCTTCCTTTATCTCGACGATCTTCTCATCGTTGCCGATACGGTCACCGACTTTAGCTACCTTATCATTTATTACCGCAAATTGACGAATTTTACCAACAAATATACTACTAACAGTATACACAGGCTCAACAGGACGTACAGCTCTTTCTATACTACCAGCAACGGTAGTATTGCTATTATTTTCAGGCGTTTTGTACACCACGAGATTGTTCCTCTGTCTCTGTATATGCTCACCCTTTATTATATCGCTATAATCTCCAGGGTTTATATAAATAATTTCCTTCTCTTTGGACAGGGCCGACGCAAATGCGGCATTATCTCCACCCAGCTGAACCTTGAATATATCTTGTGTCTTTCTGGCTCTCTTCTGAAACAGCTGGTCTATCTGCTCAGCTACAAAACCGCTCAGGAAGAAGACTACTACCAGCATAAAAGCCGGAATCATAGCCCTGAGCCATAAATTGATCGGTACTAAAGCAAGATATCTAAAAAACATATTCACCGCCCATGTAAGGCTGTATCATATCAACCTGAAACGATATTTTTCTCGTCTTCTGATCGTTGTTAAGGTGCATACTCTTTATATGATATATCGGCGAAACACTGCTCTTCATGTAGTTAATTAGTTGAACAAGATCCTCTGGTCTGTTCGGACTGAAGCTGAAATCAATCGTAACCCTGTAACTGCTCTCTACATTCGTCACAGGAGTCATTACCCTCGCCCCCCCGTATGCCAGCCTGAAATTTTCCAGAGATTCCAGCAGCCAGTTTCTTGCATCACGCTCCTGCAGCACAGGAAAATTATACTCAGCCGCAGTTTTGTCCAGCAGTTGAAGCATCCTTTCGGTCTCATTTATCCTCAAATTTCTGAGCTTTCTATCAAGCTCTGTTGTAGATTTAACAATATTTTCAGTAATGGCATTAAGGACGACAAGCTCCAGAGACAAAAGTGAAATGACGGCACTCAGAAACAACAGCAGTTTATAACTCTTCAGTATCTGTCTGAGCTTTTGCATTACTTTTTACCCTTATCGATAGTGATATTTATCGATGCTGTCAGTTTATCCGAGTCGTACCTTGACTGGTTCTCAGCCTTATAACCTTCTTTTGCAATGATATTGTTGATTTCATTCTCTATCTTCTGTCTGAATGCATCAATACTCTTATAGCTGTTAAACGCGATATCTCCCCCCCTTATCTTCAAAGACAACAGTTCGCTATCCTTTTCAAATTGCACACTTTTATAGTCGGCAGAATTCACAAGCCCTGCAGTGTCACGATACATATTCAGAGCATCATCCCCCCCATACTTCTGCAACTGTTTGATATAATAAAAGTTATATCGCCTCTCATCTGAATCCTGAAAATTATATATATTCCTATCCAGCTTTATTTTGATGACGCTATTCTGCCCTTTTGCCTTCTCTTTAGCAAAGGATAAATCCTCTAAAGCATTGACATTCATCAAAAGCAAAATCAAGGCAGCGATCATTGCGATCGAATTCACCGCTATCTTAAGATAATTATAGCCACGAGCCACTTTATATTTTTCAGGTGTAAAGTCGTATGTCTCTTCGAGCATACACAGAGATAACGGAATCATAAACTGTCTAAACTGCTGATTTGTGCAGTTCTTGATAAGTGTCCCCCCCGGGATAACCACCGACTGAATCTTCTTATTAAAATCGAAAAGCATCTTCGACAGCTCAGCCTTATCGGCCAGCTCCCCCCCTGAAAGGATCATCCTATCGATATCTATACGCAGGTTCTTCGAAACAAACATATATGTCAGGTTTATACTCTCGTAAAATACACTCTCTATGGATGAGACACTGCTGACGGCATACTCCATAGCTCTGGTGTAAAGGACTGTCTTCCCTCTGCTGACGGTCACCACTACTTTAGTTTCATCCGCAAAAGAGTGGAAAACAACATCATCAGGAAAGAAGTAATCTGAGATACCGCAGAGTGCAAAGTCAGACAGAGTAAACATGTCCATATTCAGTTTCTGGTGATCTACAAGCCCTGCCTCCTCTTCAAAGAGGGATTCAGGTACCATATAGACGTTATGCATGGCATTGCCGCTTTTTTCTGACTTGGCGTTATCGTCTTTTTTTTATATGCTATCAGGTACGAAATACCGTCTTCAAGCTGATCTTTTAATTTATTTTTTTTACAAGTAGTCTGAATGTCTTAGAGTCTTTGACAGGAGGGATTTCGACAGACTCAATTACAGTGTCGTAATAGTCGATGCAGAAATAATAACTAAGCTCGCCCGAAAGCGACTTTAGATTTTCAGGTTCTGTGATATAATGCTGTAAAAGAGAATAGCTTGAGCCTTTCTTCTCCAAAACGACAGCTTTAGCTATCTTCTCTTCACCTGCAGTCAGTAATTCCGCACTAAATAGTTTCATTACCAACATTACTATGCGGAGGCTTTCACAGCAAGTATTTTTAGGTGTAATATGGCGAGAATAATCCTTATTGAAGACGATGAAGCCTTAAGAAAACAACTATGCTTCACTTTGGAAAACGACAACACGGTTTGCGAAGCCGGAAATCGTATTCAGGCAATCGAAAGGCTGAAAACATGCAATCCGGACATAGCTATTGTCGACCTCGGACTCCCTCCTAATGAAAATACGCCCGACGAAGGTCTTTATATCATCGACCACATTAAAACTAATTACATGACCAAGGTGATAGTCTTGACAGGTCAGGCGACAAAAGAGGCTGCTGTAAAAAGCCTCGAAATGGGTTGTTTTGATTATCTCGTCAAGCCTGTCAATATAGAGCAGCTTTTGTTCTCCATAGACCGGGCTAAGCTCTTCTTTGACACAGAGCTGGAGCTTAAAAACAGAGGTGTCGAACAGCTTGACATAAAGGTGGAGGTCGGTAAAGGATTGCAGGAGATCCGCGAAAAGGCAGAGAAAAACCTAATCATCAAAATACTTAACGACACGGGTTTTAATGTATATAAATCTGCCAAGATCCTTGGTGTAAAAAGAGAAAGTCTTTACTATTTTATAAAAAAAATTCAATCTGGAAAGGGACAAGAATGATTGACCTTTTATACCAGACATTGATCTTTTCCGGTCTGATCATCTTTGCCGTCCTGTTTTATCTGAAGCAGACAGTCACACGCTTCCTTAGGGTTCTTACAGAGATCATAGTCATGAATGAAATGAGCGAATACGACGCAGTTAAATTTACTGAGCATCTCGACCCTCTCATGAAACAGCTAGGCGTAAAGGATTATTCATACTACATCTTCTTCCTGGAAACCGAATACCAGAAGATAGGCAAACACGGAAAAAACTCCATCAAGAAATTCGTAACCACACAGGACTTCACTGTCTATGTTGAAATATCACCCGGCAAACTCAGGTGGGAAAGAGCCTACTTAGGAATATTGCTTGTCGAAACCATCTTCCTCCTTATAAAGATAGATGTCACGCTTCATCTGCGTTCCACATCAAAGGCAATGTCGGAATTTAATAAGATAAATACGTTCCTGACTCACGATATAAAAAATCTGGCACAGTTTATCAATATAATGGAGCACAACCTCGGGCAGTCACTCTCGGATAAGGAGAAGGACAAACTTCTCGGCTACCTCAGGAGTACCGCTCCATCTCTGAAACTCCGTGCAGACAGAGTTCTGGATGCACTCACCGAATCGACGAAAGAGCATAAACGTGGAAAAGAGATCGTCTCCCCCCCATATGCCATAGCAAGCAATATAGCAGATATCTTAAATATTGAAATTGCCTGCAACGATAAAGAAAAAGAGTATTATCTGCAAAAGAAGGGGGGCTCATAATCATCTTTGAAAATATCATAAAAAACTTCTATGATAAAAGTATCACAGAACCTAATATAGAATTAAGTATGACGATAACAGATGAGGACGGTCATGCCGTCATTACACTGACAGATAGCGGTTCAAGGATTATTAACACTGAAAAGATTTTTGAACCCTTCTACTCTGAAAAGAAAGGCGGACTAGGGATCGGGCTTTACCATTGCCGTAATATCGCAACCAACATGCAAGGGAAGCTCTGGCAGAGAATACGGATTCCGGGCCATCGTTTATACTGAAAATACAGGTCAATAAATGAGGACAGTATGAATAAAGGTTTTACTCTGGTGGAGCTTGCAATAGTGCTCATAATTATAGGGATAATACTTGCCGGAGCTATCAAATCTACCGCAATTATCGGTGATGCCAGAGCTAAAAGGAGCATCACTGATATAACAAGGCTTGCCGATGCACAACACACTTTCTATGAGCGTGTTGCACGTTATGCAGGTGACCCTGATAACAACGGTTTGATTAATCACGCCGTACTCAACAGTAATACCCCCCCTCCCGATGAAGCTAACCTCGCAATAAACACTGATATGGATTTCCCATTCGTTGAGCTTGAAAATATGGGGGGGATACTCCCTGTCAGGACTAACAGCGAACATACAGCACTCACCACCGGAGGACCTGCGTATTATTCAGGAACGACACAGGCTGATGCAGCCGGGAATACTCTTTTACTGAACGTAGTTGTCGCAAGACAGGTGCCCTGCCTCACAGCCTTTCATATGGAACAGTCGATAGACAATAACTCACCCGATGCTGCAAACTCTGCCAGCACGGGAAGGGTCAGAATGATAGTCGGTAACGCTCTTGTGGCTACAGGTGCATGGACAGCGGCTAACTGGTGCGCAAACAACCCTGCTAGCCTTACGAACCTTGCTTATCTCTTTGATAGGTATTAATTTTGGATTGTAATCGACATGCAGTTTACTGATAAAAAAAGCGGAGACCTCTCAGCCTCCGTTATTATTTATTTCTGAAATTTAACCTTCAGCTCATCATACTTAGCCTGAAATGTCGAAGGCGGTATTACTTTCATATTCTGCCTGTAAAGTCTCACAGGCTCATATTTTTTCATTGCCTTTGACAAAACAACAAGCTTTGTATCTTCACCCAGTGCAGATGCTGTCTTAACACCATGCCCCCCCCAAGCCGCTACAGAACCTGACGAAAGCATAGTTATATCAAGAGGCAGCCAGATGTTTTCATCATATACCACAACCTGCCCTTTGATGAAACCCAGCTTCTTCATCAGCTCTTCAGGGATAGACGTATCAAAAAGGGTAACGACTTTGCCGTCTGAAACGGTGAAAGCCATATCAACACCCAGAGCCTTTAAGATAGAGCCGTATGCTATAAGCAGATCATCCACATCGCCTGATTTTGTCTCCAGAAGTTCTGATGGATATTTAGCTGTATCTACTTTGGTATTACTGCCGTAGACACTCACAAATGGTCTTTTGGCATCCGCCTCGAACTTGACACCTATACCGTTCAGGTAATCCAGCACAGCCATCCCTGTGTATAGCTTTTTAAGCTGTGTGTCTTTAGTCATACGGTCAACTTCCGCCGCTATACCCTCTGCAATGGCCTTTACACCTTCAGCTTCATCATCAATATAAAGCCCAAGCTTCTCCCCCCCTACATTCCATCTGGTAGTATGAGCGTCGAAGATGACCACGGGATATTTAATCTTGGCTTTCTTTTTGCCGTATTTGATAGATACAACAGCATCGGTTCTTTTGGTTTTGGACACCTTTTTGATGTCTTCAGTAAACTCGGCAAACAACTTTAGCCTGACTCTGTCGGATGCAGGGATGCTCTCAAGCTCAACAGTAACCGGAGCAGGAAAATAACCCGGAACATCCAATGTCAGTTCAGACTTGCTGATATTCTCGGATGATTCATTCTCTATAACGAGTGTCATGAAAGGTCTGTCGGTGAATGCATTCGGCATATTCGCAAAAACCGGTTCAACCCCCCCTGCCACCGACAAAACTATCCCCCCCTTGTTCGGGTTCGGCTTAGCCGGAGATTTCGCCACAGAACTCTTGTTTGAACTGGTAATCTTCCCAGACTTCATGTTTCTATTAGATGCGACCTGCGGAGCTTGCTTAGGTGCACGCTCCCTCTCTATCTCTACAAGCTTATCAAGCACGTTCTGCCTGACACTATCGAAAGCTTTTTCATAGCAGCCTTAGTCCCCCCCATATTTTCGTTCATATGGTAGACAACAACCCCCCCTTTAGATGCGTCAAACATCTGCAGCCCAGTCTTGGTATCGAATACGACGATATCCATATCCGCACTGATCATCTTGAGGTTTTGGCTGACCCGGCTCTTGGATGCGGATGCACCCTCTTTCACTATCACAAGTATATCCGGCTTATTGATCGCAATATCTTCTTTATATCCGTCTATGGCGCACCCTTTCGCAGGGAGTTCAGCCAGCGGAAACAGAAGTGTATTCAGTTCTTTTGCCAGTTCAGGTCTGATGATATCCCCCCCATCGCCGCAGGATGCCAAACCTATCTTTATCTCTCGTTTTTTATTGCCGATGATCCTGAGATCCTGAAGGTCGGCAAGTATCAGATTAGTATCCAGAAATACTATATAAAAACCTTCGAATTTAGCTTTAGTAACTCTTGTGGACACAGGATAAGCACCGGCAGAATACTTTTCCGCCGCAGACATAATCTTATCCTTCACCATAAAAGATTTTTTTCTCGGAAGTCTGCCAGTGACGCTTTTTACATGTTCTTTTACCGACTGCTTAGTCGCCTTACTCACGGCTATCTTTCCTATCCCTTCACCATTGCCGAAAACAGGTATCTTCACCTGTACGAATCTGATCTTAGTAGGAGCTCCCGTCTGCTCAGCGAGACCAAGTGCACCCGCCAGCCTCTTGACATACCCTGCATCGGAGCTTTCGATGAGAGTTCTTGCCTCTTTCTGCTTCCCCTGTTTTGAACAAGGCATATCCGTCGATCGCTTTGATATCATCATATCTCTTAGGGAACAGCTCTTTGAGTAAAGCCATATATTTAAGTGCATCCTCAAAGTTTTCTGCCATCAGGCTGTCGCCTATCTTATCCATGAGGTCGTTACCTGACGCATCAACAAGATCTTTAAGTGATTTCTTAAACGGCTCGACGTAATCTATCTCTATCGCACCTCTGAAACTTCTGATTATCTCATAAGATTCTTTATCAGGCACGTTAGCCTTTTTTATCTTGAGGGGGGGCGATTCCGTCGTGATATCGACTGTGTTATCTTTCATCATAAGACTGCCTATAGCCGTGCTGACATCGCTCATGAGGGTTATCCCCCCCTCCTGATTGTGCGAAAACTCGACATCATCCAGATTTATTCCTCCGGAATACGCCATAATTGCCGTCTTATTGTATCCAAAAACTGAGTTTTTAATGCTGATACTTGAATTCTGATTAGATTTAAGCCCCCCCACTTCACAGGATTCAAATCTACAGTCTTCAAACCTTGATTCGGAGTTCATTACCTCAAACACGCCTCCATTTCTGAAGAACGTATGCTGGAACAAGCCTCCGCCAGCTCCCGTATCTGCGAGGGTTATGTTATACCCCCCCTTACCTTTAAAGGTGACTCCGTCGTCTTTAGTACCCAGAGATTCTATACTGCCGAGCACTTTAAGGGACGCTCCATCCTCGAAACGGATAACAGACCCAGCTTCGATAGTCAGCTTTATACCGTTGGGGGGGACGGTGAACGCTCCACGCACAATATACGGACTGCCTATACTGTAAAAGACCCTGTCCTCTTTGAGTTCCCCCCCTGTAACGTCTGTCGGTCCGGTTTAACAACGACACGTGACAACTCGACCGCAGGGCTCAGGTTCTCGGCAAAGTCCTTTGTGTAAACCCTATAGAATATCTTCTGACCAAAACTGACCGTTTCGTCCAGATATTCGCGAAGCTCCGTGACAGCCAAATCCTGAAACTCAGCCTCGCCGACAACAGCTTTTTTTATAATGTATTCCTTGATATCATCATCTGCAGGTTTCTCCCAGCTCAGCTTAAAGCCTTTTTCAGACAATCCTGTCTTGAAATTGACAGGTTCAGCAGGCGGGATTGTATCCACAGAAACCAGATACGGAACTTGATATTTTGTTACCTTTCGCTTCTCGGAATTGACTAAAAAGACCTCCATAAGAGCTCCTTTATAATTAACCCCCCCCTCTGTCACCACATATTTACCGAGATAGAGCCCAGGCTTCATCTCATTGAGAGTGATAGCCTCCGTCTGCCCCCCCACGATACTGAAATATGCCTTCATCCCTTCGTCCCCCCCTTTCAGAGAAACGAGGATTTCGTCCTGAGCTTTAAAAGGACTGTCGAGAGTGTTGGTCACAACGGAAAAGATTGTCGGTGGTCTAACAACAGCCAGATTTGGAGGTTCGGGGGGGAGAGCTTTCGCAATGTTGCGGCAGAGCTTATCGAACAGCTCTATCTTCACACTGTCACGAAGAACAAGTGCAGACTGAACAGCTGTAGATATCGCCGCCCATGGGGGGAGAGAGGAACACCGCCCGATTTACGATCGACTTTCTCTTCCTTCTTCCATAGGATTCTGCCTGTCCCTGCCTCGATAAAAGTGACTTCGAGCTTAACGGTCAGACTGCCGTAAAAGCCGGCATACATCTTCTCTATACCGACAACATTCAGGAATATAAGCCCCCCCTGAACACCAAGTTCATCCGCTATCTCTTTATGAGTGAATTCCCGCCATTTTTTACCGGATTTCTGCTCCAGAAGAAACAGCTTGGAATCTATATCCTCCAGCTCCATATCACGATAGTTTTTAGACCCTATATGATTGAAGAAGGTAACACGAAGCTCTTTAAGATCCTCAGGTTTACCTTCACCTTCGATAGGAAGCACAGCGATATGCTCCGGCATTGCCGCCAGCACTTCACCTGTGCAGATCAGACAAAAAAAAGGCCGCAATAAATGCGACCTTTATATATTTTAAATTAATATGCTGAAAGAACATCAAGATACTTACCCGCCTTGTCTTCTAACTCAGCGACATCTTTTTTCTTCCTGATTTTCAGAAGGATAGAGTTTACATACATCTCTACTGCTGCCTGAATATTATTAGAGGACTCAAGCTTTACAGCCTCGGCAAGATATTTCTCATCCTGATTCCTGAAGCGTTCCATCACTTCATTAGATATCTTATCTATCGTCTCTTTTCTTACGCTGTTGCTCATTTCGATATCTGTAGGCAGTTTGGCAGCCTTCATCTTAACCTGATATGTTCCGATATCTATACCACTGGTTGCCTCATCCCTCTCTTCTTTCTGTGCTCTGACAGTATTGCTGTATGTCACACGCCCCCCCTGAGAGGTTTCAACAACACGGTAGCTGATACTGAGGTAACTAACCTTTTCGTGGAAAGCTACATCATATTCAGCAAATTCATAAACAGGCTTCATAAGATACTTCGCAGGAGCAGGAGGGACAGGTCTGTTATTCTTGCGTAAAGCTTCCGCCTCTCTCGCCCAGTCTTCCCACTCTATATTTCTTATCTGGTTTTCACCGACTTTTACTCTTACTTTCTTTTTGCTGTTCTGGATATTTGTCTCTGTTCTGGAGTCGAGCACTTCACCCATAAGGAGGAAGTCAGCCGATTTATACGGAATGAATCGTTTGATGTCTGCTCTTCCGTACTCCCTGCAACGGCAAGTTCATACTCACGGAGCAGGATCTCAAGAGCTCCCCCCCTCTCGATGATCTTTACATCATCGCTAAGTGTATTCTGGAGAATCTGCATAATGTTTGATGTAACCTGCAGACCTAGCTCAGGTTCACTCACAGGGCTCTTAAACGGTATAACTGCGATACTCTTAAGAGCTCTTCCAAGAACCTTATCCTCAACATCCTTCTTAACGGCTCTCAGCCCGTGGTAAGAAGGCACGAGGTCATGAAGCATCTTAAGGTAAAGATACGCCTGACCGTATGTTCCGTTATCCATAGACCTCTGACCGAGGAAAAACATATTATCGTAATACTGCTCAAGCTCGTCTTTCGGTATGGAAACCATTGTTCTGAGCTCCAGCGGTAAATCTTTCATAGTATTAAAAGCGGACATAAAGTTATCGTATGCCTGCTTATTCAGCTCCTGACTTGCAAACTCGACGCCATTCATGAAACTGACCTCAGCCAGCTGAACCCTTGTCTCATCGATTGCCTTTTGTGCTGCCTGACGTGCATCAGGGAAAGCCAGTGCCTTTTTGAAATATGTAAGAGCTTTCTCAAGCTCCCCCCCTTCATCTCTCGCTTCCGTACCTTTGGCTATATAATAATCGGGGGGGTTATCACTCTTTGTTGCCTGCTCAAGGTACTGTTTTATCTTAGAATTATTCGGATCGATCACTGCCATCTTTGTGAGCAGTTCTTTCGCCTCTTTCATATTATCTTCAGCTATCAACTTCTCTGCCTTTGGCATGTTGGACTGAATAGCCTTATAGCCGTACTCGTCGGCGAGAGGTCCAAGCTCCTTAGGGTCGAGCACTTTTGCAGATGCTACCGCATCATATGCACCAAACATATCACCTTTTGAAACATAATCGGCGGAAGTCAGCTTAGCTTCTTCTATAGCTTTGGCTGTAATCTTTTTGTATTCAACAAGTTTTGCACTGTATTTAGCTGTCTCGGAAGTACCGTTGGCATAAGCGGCCGCTTTATTCAGCCTCTGCTCAACAGCATCAAGCACTGATTTAGAAACCGGAGGATTAGCATCCAGTTTCGCTTTTACAAAACTGATATTTTCGTTATAAAGTTCACTCTTCAGAGTATTGGCTTCAACACAAAAACGTTTATCTTGCGGATATTTTGCACATAATCCGCTTATATTTTGATAAGCCTGCTCTTTTTGTCCTTGCTGAGCCATAATAAGACTCGAGTTGTAAAGGTTCTGGTCCTGTCCTGAAACCACACAACCGGTTACTGTTACAACCATGAATACTGCCATTAAGCAGTATTTAAACATGTCAATAATACTACTCGGTAATAAACTTTTCATTAAGTGCCCCCCCCGTAAAATTCCATAAGTGTAATAATACTACACGGTTTCCTCATTTTTTTTAAAGTCAAAATGAGATTTTCCATACATTGTAGTAGATTGAGAAGGTTTTTTTTGTTAAATTAAATTGAAATATGGAAAATATTGACTGGGGGGGACATAAAAAAACCCGCCTTTATTAAAGCGGGTTTCGTAATATTTTGATAATTAGTGTTATCAGTTTGAACCAACGATAAACTTAAGTGGATTAACAGGTATACCGTTAACCAGAACCTCGTAGTGAACGTGAGGCCCTGTACTGCGTCCGGTGCTTCCCACCATAGCTATATGGTCACCTTTGTTCACCTTGTCGCCAGCCTTTACCGTCAGCGAATTGTTGTGACCGTATTTTGTTATATAGCCGTAGCCGTGATCGATAATGATTGTTTTACCATACCCTGCTTTTCTGCCGGAAAAGACTACTATACCTTTTGCCGCCGCCTGTACAGGCACGTCATATTTTGTAGCGATATCAAGACCTTCATGGAAAACTCTACGACCTGTAAAAGGTGAAATTCTGTAACCAAATCCACTTGATATCCAGCCCTTGACAGGCCAGATTGTAGGAGTGGAACTGAGCATCAGTTTCTGCTCTTCGAGAAAATCTGCCAGCTCGGAAAGGCTAACAGCTCTCTGCTCGATCTCCATGCCGAGATTTGAAAGAGTCGTATTAAGACCCTCGAAAAATCTCTTATCCTTACGCTCAGAGACTTTTGATAAATCCTGAAGAACGTCAACCTCTTTACCGCCTACGGCAAGTTGTTTGTTAGATTTATCTGATGTACCGTAGGAAGCAAGATTTCTAACCTTATCCTCAAGCTCCAAAACGCCTGCGACCTTCTCATTGATACTAATGATCTGAGCCTCATAGCCTGCGATTTTATTCTTAAGCTTAAGATTTTCTTCCTGATATTTAGAAAGGACACTGCGTTCCTTATAAAGATTATTTAAATAGTAAAATCCTGCACCGGAGACAAAAACATATAAGGCAACAGAAAGGATCGCAAAACGGATAATTCTGCTGCTTATTTTACGGGTTTTAACCTCGCCCAATCGGGATTCGTCAAAAATCATCACCGTATATTTTTTCTTCATAAATCCTCCGACGTCCTGTCTACATAATAATTTGCATAAGTTTACACAAATTTTTCTTATATTTCAAGGTATTATTATGCTTTAGAAGCTATTTCCTCAAGTTTTTTTATGATGGTTTCTATACATCCGTCAAAAGGAATTTCAGTCGCCTCATCTTCCGTTCTGGCTCTGACTTCGATTTTACCTTCTGCAAGAGTCTTTTTACCTATTACCACCCTCAAAGGTATGCCCACAAGTTCAGCATCTTTAAACTTGACCCCCCCTGCTCTCTCATCTCTGTCGTCGAGCAGGACTTCAATCCCTTTATCTATAAGGTCTATATATATCTTTCGGCAGCATCCACGACATCTTTATCTTTCATTGCAAGCGGAAGCACGCTTATCTGGAACGGAGCAAGCTCCACAGGCCATATAATTCCGCTTTCGTCATGATTCTGTTCGATGGCTGCGGCTACGACTCTTGTAACTCCGATGCCGTAACATCCCATGATGAAAGGTTTTCTTTTACCGTTATTGTCGAGAAACATGGCATTCATAGACTCTGAGTATTTTGTACCCAGCTTAAATATGTGTCCTACCTCTATCCCTTTAGTAATCTGATATTTTCCGCCGCATGCCGTACAGGTGTCCCCCCCTATCTCGCATTTCTGAAATCATCTATCGCTTCAAACTCGAAATCCCTGCCATGATTGACATTGATCTTATGTGTCTCTTTGGTGTTCGCACCGACCACATAGTTACCCATCGCCGCAACAGCATAATCGCCGTAAACAGGTATCTTCACCCCCCCGACAGGTCCGCAATATCCCATAGGACTGCCTGTATTGTCGTAGATTTCAGCAGGAGAAGCAAATTCCACGACAGATGCGTCAAAGTAGTTCTTCACCTTTGCCATATTCAGTTCGTGGTCACCACGCAGGCAGACAGCAACTATCTTATCATCCACATTCAGAACCATTGTCTTTATGATTTCTGCATCAGTCTTCTTAAGGAAGACTGCCACATCGGACACGGTCTTAGCATCAGGGGGGGTCACGACATCTTCCGCATCTTTCATCTCACCTGCGAAAGGCTCATACTCGTTTTTCAGCGGAGCTTTCTCGACGTTTGCAGAATAGTCACAGCTGTCACAGCTGATAACAAAATCCTCTCCCGTATCGGCGAGAACCATAAACTCGTGAGAGAATGAACCGCCTATAGCTCCTGAATCAGCTTCGACTGTCTTATACTTAAGTCCGCACCTTTCAAATACCTTGCAATAAGCATCATACATCTTCTGATAGCTGACATTTGCCGCCGCATCGTCCACGTCGAATGAGTAAGCATCCTTCATTATGAACTCTCTGCCTCGCATAAGCCCGAAACGGGGGGGACGAACCTCGTCACGAAACTTTGTCTGTATCTGGTAAAGGTTTATCGGGAGTGCTTTATATGATGTTATATAACTTTTTACTATATCGGTAATGACCTCTTCGTGGGTCGGTCCATAGCAAAAGTCTCTATTGTGTCTGTCTTTTATCCTGAGGAGTTCTTTTCCGTAGAAATCCCATCTCCCTGATTCCTGCCACAGCTCCGCAGGCTGTATAGAAGGCATAGTAAGCTCTATAGCTCCCGCCTCGTTCATACATTCACGAACAATCTGCTCGACTTTCTTTATCACAACCAAGCCAAGCGGCAGGTAGCTGTATATCCCCCCCGAAGCCAGTTTCTTAATCATCCCGCTCTCGCCATCAGCTGGTGGCTGATAACCTCTGCATCTGCCGGAACTTCTCTCAATGTAGGGATAAAATACTTACTATATCTCATTTATCATTCTCCTTATCAACCTTGTCAGCAAGATTCAGCTCATTTCTGAACCATACATCCTGCTGAGGAAACGGAATTTCTATACCATGTTCTTTGAATTTATGCCAGAGGGAGCTTAGAAAAACATTTTTCACAGAAGCAATCTGCAACCCCCCCTCAGACATGTTCAGCCAGAAGAGTACCATAAAATTAAGGGAGCTGTCACCATACTCCACAAACCAAACTTCATTCCCTTTGTATTTAACTACATTTTCACAGTCTTCTATGGACTCATACATAAGCTTCTGAGCAAGCTCTATGTCGGATGAGTAAGCGATCCCCCCCACAGGGACACGTACTCGTATATATTTGTCGCTTCTGGTATAATTGATTATCGTCTCAGCGATGAATACTGAGTTGGGCACCATTATTTCAATATTGTCAAAGGTCTGAACGGTTGTTGCAAACATATCTATTGAGATCACACGCCCGAATACCGTGTCGGACTTTACACCGACAATCTTCCCTGCTCCGCCTGGCAGTTCCACATAATCGCCGATGCGTATCTTTTTGGAAAACAGGAGGATAAAACCGCAGATATAATTATTAATTACAGTCTGCAAGCCGAAACCTATACCGATCCCGAGTGCTCCTGCGATAGGGACAACAACCTGCCATGTAATGCCGATTTGCAACATGGTAGCCATGAAGACAAGCAACAGTCCAAGATTGTAAACTATGATTTCCAGTGAGTCCGTATCGTCAGATAAATCTTTATCGAAAAAGAATACACGCAGATATTTAGTAAATAGATACAGTAGACTTTTAAGGAAGATGAAAACTATAAATGCCGACAATAAACTCAATATCGACAATGAAAAGAGCTTGGTCTCGAAGAGATAAACCCCCCCTTTGAGCTTCTCCAGCACATCACTCATATCAAGAGCATTATACACAAGCATATAGTAGATATAGATAAATACCATAAACAGAAATCTTGTCGCATTCTTTTTAATGAGAGTCCACTCAAGCTCTGTATAAAGCTCCCTGCTGTAAAAATAGTTTATAAGCTTCTGTATCTTATGAAATATATAAGAGAGCAGTGCCAGCATCATGCCAAGCAGAGCAACAGCCATAACAGCCCTGAAATCGAGAGTAAACAGATTAAATATCCACAAACACGAGATAATCAGGTACGCAAATATGGTCAGTCTGGCAAGCCCCCCCGTCAGAAAAGCCAAGTTCGGATAAGTCTCTTTGGCATACCTCAGAGCCTGAGGCAATACACCCCCCCTTATATATATGAAAAACCCTAAAACCAGAAATACTTTTGAAAGCCCCCCCCTCGCAAGCTCGAAAGCTGCAAGCATCTCTTTTTTTTATAAATCCCTGAATATATAAAAGACACATCCACATAAAGGGCGGTCGCAAGAGACAGTAAGATAAAGAACATCGCGGGGGGGGTGTAGTAAAGCTTGATCTTAAATTCCATATATCTGGCAGGGATCTTCATAAGGCAGAGACCAGCCAGCAGAAACCGAGATAGTTAAGTAGCAGATACAGGGGGGGATTGTTGTCATTCATCCTCACTGCGTAATAGGTGAAAAGTATAAAGATGAATGGAGACGTAATGTATATGATTATTTCGAGTTTCTGGTTGATGGCATTCTTAGAGACTTTGTATTTATAAATATTCAGAATGAGATAGCCTACAAAAGCCAAAATTCCAGTTGAGATGAACGAAACCGGATTTGTCTGCAGGTGCTGAATAAGTTCTGCCAGAACAAATATAGAGGTATCTATAAGTGTTTCTATTAAAAGTGTAATATTATTAGTAATACTCATATCAGCTCCTTAATAAAAATCACATCAATTCTATACCAAATCCACCTCCAAGGCAATTGCGTAATAATATTTAGCTTTCAAGTTATTTGTTTTTGCGATAACATTTTAACATATTATTCGAGGGTTTCAAAAAAATGGCTAAAAAGACTGTTGGACAACTCCTGAAAGAATCGGGCTATGTTACTGAGGAGCAGATACAGGTCGCTCTGGAAGTCAAAAAGATAAAGAACATGCTTCTGGGGGGGGAGATACTTATCGAGCTCTCCTTTGTCTCCGCCAGAGAGATTGCACTGGTAGTATCAAAACAATCCGGAAAACCGTTTCTGGACATAAACGAGCACCCGCCCAGCAAAGATGCTCTTAAGCTTTTTGACAGAAACGTCGCTAAACAGCTGGAGATGATCCCCCCCATAGAAAACAAAGAGGACAAACTCTCTGTTGCACTCGCAGATCCGTTTAATATAAACACCATAGACATCCTGCAAAGAAAGGCAGGGAAACAGATTGAGGTTTTTGTTTCCGACAAAGAAACTATCCTGAAAAATATCGAAATTAACTATTTTCTTCTTGAAAAACCGATAGATGTAGAAATAAACAAACTGGTGTCTAAAGCTATGGATTCAGGGCTGACAAGTGATTTGCCGCAGTTGCTTGAACTGATAATGAACAGTGCTATCATATCCCGTGCCACAGATATACATATATCACCCGAGGATATAGCCACCCACGTTTTTTTTCAGGATAGACGGTATCCTGAGACACTACTACGCATTCCCGTATGAGATGCACAATGCTCTCTCATCCAGGATAAAGATACTCTCCAGCCTCGATATTGCGGAGCAGAGACTTCCGCAGGACGGCTCTATGAGCCATACATTCTTTGATGAAGATTTTGACATAAGGGTCTCAACTATACCTACATCATACGGCGAGGGTATAGTTCTAAGGATTCTATCAAAGAACGTATCCCTATTTAACCTTGAGAGCCTCGGTTTCGAAGAGGACACGGCAAACCGCCTGATGAAACAGCTCAAAAAACCTCACGGCATCCTTCTGGTTACAGGTCCGACAGGTTCGGGTAAGACAACGACACTTTATGCATCACTCAGGAAGATCAACTCCCTCCAGAGGAAAATCCTGACTGCCGAAGATCCTATAGAATATAGATTCCCATTTATCAAACAGACTCAGCTAAATATAAAAGCAGGCTATACATTCGGAAAGGCTATGCGAGCCTTCCTCAGACAAGACCCCCCCGACGTTATACTCCTTGGAGAGATGAGGGACGAAGAGACGGCAGAAATGGCACTCAGAGCCGCCATCACGGGACACCTTGTCCTCTCCACACTCCACACTAACGATGCAGTTACCGCCATCCCAAGACTGATGGAGATGAACATAAAGGATTATATGATCGCTTCCGGTGTCGGCGGAATACTCGCACAGAGGCTCATAAGGAAAACATGCATGTTCTGTAAAGAGGAGGCGAGTGAACCTGTTGCAGGCCTCATAGAACAGGGGGGGATACCCGAAGCCCTTTTTGCCAAACACGGCTACTCCCCCCCCGACAGCGAAATAACTTTCCAGAAAGGGAAAGGCTGCGAACACTGCAAACAGACAGGCTACTCGGGAAGGGGGGGCGTTATCTGTGAACTACTCGACATAGATCAGGAGATAGGCGAACTCATCGTAACAGGGGGGGCGACACCTCTGACGATTTTCAACAAGGCTGTTGAAAACGGAATGATCCCGATACTCGAATCAGGGCTTCTGAAAGTTATAAACGGAATTACGACCCCCCCAGAAGAGATATTGAGAGTGGCTATATAATATGCAGTTATACTCCATCACTCTATCGATGACGAAGGGAAAAAGATAAAAAAGACAATCCAAATGGATGACAGTGAAGATGTAACTTCATACCTTGATTCGTTCGGTTCTAACATCATAGCAGTTAAGAAAATCCCGTCTTATTACCGCTATCTGAAACCGTCTAAGAAGATAAAAACTCAGGAAATCATAGAAGTAATAGAAAACCTTCACCTGATAGTGAAAGCCGGTCTGCCCATCAACACCGCCCTGTCGGAGCTGGCTATGGATGCAGACAACCCTCAGCTAAGAAGTATACTGGAGGATGTTGCCCACAGGGTTCAGACAGGAATGTCGTTCTCCAAAGCACTGTCGAAATATTCAAAATATTTCTCCGAAATCACTGTCAGTCTGGTAAGGATCGGTGAGGAGACTGGACAACTTGACAACACACTGAAGGATGCTGCCGACCACCTGAAAAGGATTACAGACCTTGTGTCGAAAACGAAATCTGCTATGATCTACCCGTCATTTGCTTTCGTGGCGATGATCGGTACGATGATCTTCTGGCTGGTTGTCGTCATGCCGAAGATGATCAAAGCATTCGAGTCTTTCCAGATAGAACTCCCCCCCCGACGACAAGATTCATCATGGCTATGTCAAACTTCCTGCAGGAGTATCTGATACTGCTTATAGTGGTATCTGTTGTGACCTTTTTCACTCATGGTTTTTTGCGGCGTACAAATGAAAAATACAGATATATCACTGATAAGATACTGACAAAACTGCCTATTTTCGGACAAATAGTCAGAAACTTCAATTTCGCTTTCATTGCAGAATATATCAGACTTATGATTTCGGCAGGACTGCCTCTGTATATGGCTTTGTCTATCATGGAGGAGAGTCTTAAAAATATGGTTTACCGACGCTCCATAGAAAATTCCAGAGAACTGATATCTATGGGTAAATCCTTCTCTGCGGCACTAGGTGAACAAAAGATGTATCCGAATATCATCCTCAGAATGATAAACATAGGCGAACAGACAGGTAACCTCGACACCCAGCTTGATAACGTCGCCCAGTATTATTATTACAAGGTCGACTACATAGCCACAAACATTTCCAAAATGATCGAACCGCTCATCATAGGCTTCATAGGTATTTTCATGCTTATAATCATGCTTGGACTCATGGGACCTATATTCTCACTAATCTCAAACATGCCGACTTAATCACTTTCGTCAGACAATATAAAACTTAGCTGCCGAAACAGCAGCTAAGCCTAAATTATTGATCAGAAATTAATATTGCCGAGTATTGGAAACCACATAACAAGATAACTGCTAATGGTCTGTAAACTGTTAGTAGCCATGAGCAAACCTATAACGATAAGCAGTACGCCGGATGTTTTTTTTCCACCACCATAACAATCCTGCCTGCCTTCTTCATGCTGCTCAGTACAAAACCGACAGCGAATGCCGACAACAGAAACGGTATCCAGAGACCGAAACCAAAAGCCGTAAGCAGCCATATCCCTTGCCAGACAGTCTCCTTGGAGGCAGCTATTGCAAATATCCCTGCCAAAACAGGACCGAGACAAGGAGTCCAGCCGAAAACGAATGCTATACCCAGAAGGAACGCATTGATATAAAACGGCTTTCCGCTTTTGTTCGAATAGTTCCATTTCTTCTGCACGAGGAGTTTATTGATACGGAAAACCCCCCCCATCATATGCAGACCAAGAACAATTATGACCACCCCCCCTGCTATCTTACCGATTATCAGTTTATAGCTTTTGAGCAGTATGCCTATTTTTGTTGCCGATGCACCCAGAAGTACAAACACCAGCATGAATCCCAGTCCGAAACAGACTGCACCTAAAAACACCTTGAGTCTGGCGGCCTTCTTATCCCCCCCCTTCGCAAGGGTGTCTATCGACTCACCGGACATAAAAGAGAGATATCCGGGGGGGAGGAGCGGAAGAACACACGGCGAAAGGAAAGAAAGTACACCTGCAAGTATTGCGGTTGCTATTGATATATTATCCATTTACATTCTTTATAAATTTTTTTCTTGATAAAGCAATCATTTTTTTCACATCATACATTTAGACAAAATAAAAGTAGGTTATCATCAATGCCTTAAGGCGAAAAATTATTCTTTAATACTTTTTCAAGTTGATGTAAAAAAAATACTGTAATATTATACCCAAATGACAAAACTTTTGCTAAAGTTACAGGTCGTTGTTAGTAATGGAGTGGTAAATGAAAAATCTATAAAGATCATATTGGCCGGTTTAGTTTTCATAGGTGCAATAGGCTATCTCATGAGCTCAGGTTTCAGTGAAGAGAGCGTCTATTATCTTGAGGTTTCAGAAGTTCTGGAAAACCCTGAGAAGTTCAATAAGAAAGGGATGAGAGTCAGTGGGGGGGACGTTGTCACCGGGACTATCACCAAAGACTTCAAAAAGCAATACCTCGAATTTGATATTTCTGATTCTGACGGTAAAGCTATGAAGGTCATTTACAACGGTATTATCCCTGATACATTCAAAGAGGATGTTCAGGTTATTGTAGAAGGAAGATACGATCAGCAGGAGAAATATTTCAAAGCTGCTACAGTATTAACAAAATGTCCGTCCAAGTACGAGACAGAAGTCGAAGAAGGCTGATATCAAAAGCCTAATCAGTAAATATGTTTTTATTTAATATAGGGAGAAACAATGGGACAAGTCGGTAATTTATTTCAACTGCTGGGACTCTTCACTGGTTTAGCTGCTTTCGGGTTATATATCTACTCAATGCAGACTAATTCCAAATCTTACACGAAAATGGCGGACTGGTTTCTGGTCGGTCAGGCCATATGTGTCAGTTTAGCGTCTGTTGTGCTTATTTACGCACTCGCAACTGGCTATTATAAAATGGAATATGTCGCTCAATACACGGACAGAGCACTGCCGTTCATCTATAAAATAAGCGGATGGTGGGCAGGTCAGGCAGGTTCACTCCTCTTTTGGGGGGGCTGGCTTGTTACTGTATTTGCCGTTATTGAACTCAGAAGAATCAAAAACTACGACGTCAAGCAGAAATCAGCCGTCCTCGCCGTTTCGGCACTGACAGCCACATTTTTCCTTGTCCTCACAGTTTTTGTTACCAGCCCTTTCAAAGAACTGGACTTCTTCCCTGCTGACGGAATGGGTATGAACCCGCTCCTGCAGAACCCGGGGGGGATGCTCTATCACCCGCCTACCCTCTTCCTTGGGTATGTCGGTTTCACAATCGTTCTAGGTCACGCCTTCGGTGCACTGGTCAGTAAAGAGGTCTCCTCATTCTGGGCTGTGGACACAAGACGCTGGACAATGATCACATGGATATTCCTAACTATAGGAATCGTCCTCGGCGGCGAGTGGGCATATGTAGAGCTCGGCTGGGGGGGCGGTTATTGGGCTTGGGACCCTGTGGAAAACGCTTCCCTGCTCCCATGGCTGACATCAACAGCTTACCTTCACTCAATAGTTGTATTCGAGCGTAAGGGTAAACTGAAAATCTGGTCTCACATACTCATTCTGGCATCCTTCCAGATGTGCCTTTTCGGTACATTCATCACAAGAAGCGGTGTTCTGGATTCTGTTCATACATTTGCTAAATCATCACTCGGATATTTCTTCCTTGTGTTTATGGTGGTTACGTCCGGTATCTTTATAGCATACCTTGTTCCGCTGATTAAAAAGCTCTCCGAGCACGAAGACACGGAATTCAACTTCTCTTCAAGGGAGGGGGGGATGCTGTTTCTCGGTAACTGGATTTTCGTGGGACTCACTCTTGTTATTATAGTGGGTACTATGATGCCTATCATATCAGGGCTCATTATGCCGGACAAGATTACTGTAGGTATCCCTTACTACAACAAGGTTACTGCACCGTTCTTCACCCTTGTTCTGCTGACCAGCGGTATAGCACCGCTCCTTTCATACGGTAAAACGGAAAACAGTGTCATTATGAAAAAAACTCCTTCCGTCACTTGCATGTGCGGTCATAGTGATGACGGCAATGTTTGCCTTCGGTTATATGAACCCTCTGGCACTCCTTCTTGCAGGGGGGGTTACAACACTCTCTTTCGTGACTATCCTCATACAGATAGGCTCAGGCATAAAGAGAGGCGGATTTAACGTGCTGATGGTAAATAAAAGATACTACGGCGGTCTTATAGTCCACATCGGTGTTGTTATGATTGCATACGGAATCATAGCTTCATCCTTTTACAATGTTCAAACCGATAAAGTTCTTGCTCCCGGCGAGCAGTTCAACTTCAACGGATATACACTTCAGGTGGCAGATGTTAAATTCGCAGAGAGAGAGAACTACGTCTCTGCATACGCTCCTGTCAGAGTTTTCAAGGATGGCAAAAAGCTATTCACACTCGCACCTGAGCGTAGATTCTATGCGAAGAATAAAGAGGCTTTTGCAGAGGTTGCTATAAGCTCATCTCTCAAAGGTGACCTGTACCTCATATTGTCTTCATACTCTAAAGATGAAAACTACGTGGGAATACAAGCCGTTTATCAACCGCTCATTGCATGGATATGGATAGGCTGTATCGTCATGGTGATAGGCGGATTGTTCGGACTGGTCGGACGGAAGAAGGCGAATGTCTGAACCGCTTATACAGTTCAGTAAAGTAAATAAAAAATACGGGCACATCCACGCACTTAAGGATGTGTCCGTTACCTTTAATAAAGGGGGGGAATTCATCAGCATTTTTGGACCCAACGGTGCCGGTAAATCCACCTTCCTCAAGCTCCTGTGCACCATGACGAGCCCATCCTCGGGCAATATCCTCTTCGAGGGGGGGACACCACTCAAAAAGCTTAAGGATGCATACAGAAGTAAATTCGGCGTGATATCTCATCAGCCGTTCCTTTACTCGGAGCTGACAGCTTTGGAAAATCTGCGTTTTTACGGCAGTCTGTATGCTGTTCAGAATATTGACGCTCGTATCAAAGAGATACTGACTAAAGTCGAGCTCTATAAAAGACGGAACGACAAGGTGAGGGGGGGCTACTCACGTGGGATGCTGCAAAGGCTTTCCATTGCAAGGGCACTTATACACGATCCCGACATTATCGTTCTGGACGAGCCTTATACAGGTCTTGATACGCACGCTTCCGATATACTCACCAGAATTCTCATGGAACTCTTCGATAATAATAAGACAATTATCATGGTCACTCATAATATCAAGCAGGGGGGGTATGACGCGTCCTCCAGACTAGCAATTATAAAGGGCGGCAAGTTTGTCTTTGACAACGCTAAAGCAAATGTATCACTCACTGATTTTGAGCACATATACACTGAGGCGGTGAGCAAATGAGCTATCTCAGAACTATTGCCGCTGTGGTAAAAAAAGACCTCCTCCATGAGCTTAAATCCCGTGAAATAGTTGTCTCCATGCTGCTGTTTTCTGTGCTCACTGTTGTGGTTTTCAGCTTTATCTTCGAACCCGGCTCTGAGTTTAAAAACAGAGTGGTGGGCGGAATACTTTGGATGTCTGTTATCTTTGCAGGTCTGCTCGGGCTCAATAAATCTATGATGAGTGAAGTTGACGGCGGAAATTTCTCAGCCTCATGCTTGCTCCCGTTGACAGATCAGCTATCTTTTTGGTAAAGCTATCAGTAACTTTTTATTTATGACTATTGTTGAGATAATTACGATTCCACTATTTATGGTTTTATATAATGTCAGTATCTTCAGCTCAGGCTATTTATCACTGGCTGTTTTTTTTATGGGGGGGACATACGGCTTTGCCATACTCGGAACACTTTTTTCTATCATCTCCGTAAATACACGGACAAGGGAAGTCATGCTTCCGCTTTTGCTTTTACCTGTTATGGTTCCCGTCATATTGGCCTCTGTGCAGGCACTTAACGTTTATGTGCTTGGTCTGGATGTCGCTGAGTCCTATAAATGGTTGAAGCTTCTCGCCGTTTTCGATATTATATTTACAGTGGTAGTTTTTGCAGTATTCGATTTCTTAGTAGAGGATTAATATGAAAATACAAAAAGCACTTGATATCTTTGCAGTTTTAATGATCTGTATCGCCTTATATTTTGCTTTCATATTTGCACCTTCGGAAAAGGTCATGGGTGCTATACAGAGGATATTCTATTTTCACGTTTCATCCGCATGGATAGCTTTTTTTGCTTTCTTCGTCACATTCGTGTTCAGTATCCTGTTTCTTCTCAAGCACAACTATATCTTTGATGATATTGCAGAAAGCAGTGCAGAGATAGGTATACTATTTTGTACTATAGTCCTCATCACAGGACCTATATGGGCTAGACCTGCATGGGGGGGGTCTGGTGGACATGGGATCCGAGACTGACAACCACCGTAATACTCTGGTTCATATATGCAGGGTATCTCATGCTGAGAAAATTTATAGATGAGCCTGATAAGCGTGCGAGATTTGCCGCCGCTGTCGGAATCATCGGCTTCATAGACGTGCCTATTGTCTTCTTTTCAATCCGCTGGTGGCGTACTATCCACCCGAATGTCGTGCAGGAAGGCGGTGGCGGTCTTCACCCTGATATGACAAAAGCACTCCTAGTAAGTGTTTTTGCCTTCACAGTTCTTTATGCGGCACTGCTCCTTAAGCGTACCCGCATAGCTTCACTTACTAGAAAAATCGATTCTCTGGAGGGGGGGTAATATGCAATCTTTTAACTACCTGTTCGCCGGTTATACAGTCATTTTTGTTCTGCTTGGTTTTTACTTCATAACTATTGGGAGCAAGGTCTCTGATCTTGAAAAAAGGGTTGAAGCACTATCTGACGAGGACTAAGCTTGTTTTGAGTTTCTAAGTATGTTTTATTTCAGGCTGTATCAATCATTATTAGTGATAAGCATGTGCCTGCCTGTGATGATAGTTATCAGCATTATGACACCCAAGACCGACAGAAACACATTCCAGCTATAATTTTCGTATATAATCCCCCCCGGAGCGACTGAACCTATAGTTCCGCCTGAATAATAAAAAGCAACATATAAACCGTTTGTAACACCCTTATTATTGTCAGCCAGCTTATTGATATAACCTGATGCCACCGTATGTGTCATAAACATACCTGCACAAAATATAAACATGCCTATAAACATGATATATATGTTTGGTATACAAATAATACCAGAGACAACATAAAAAAAAGTCAAACCGGCAAGCATCGTATTCACTTCATTTCTGAATATTCTAATAAGCCTTAGTGAATTTAGTGACGTTACTATACCCATTATATAGCCCGTATACATAACCCCCCCAATCAGCATCGTGCTTGCTGACGCATCTATCTCACGCATGCGAAACGGTATAAAGTTAAGAACAGCGGCAAACATGAAAAACATACTGAATACCATCAGATATATTACAGTAAACCTCTTAACTGACAGCACCTCGAATGCCGCTCGCATATTCAGCTTAGTTACATTGGCTTTATTGTCTGATAACCTGCCTATCAACACCGCAGATATCAGTAGGCTGATGCCCAGTATTAAAAACATCATCCGCCAGCTTGTATAATGTGAAATCAGACCTGAAAAGAAACGCCCTGAAAATCCGCCGATTATAGTAGAAGATATGTAAATTGCCATTATCCTCTGCACATTAGATTTCGTTGTCATAACAGATATATATGTCATTATTCCTGTAAGTATGGCAGGGATAGCAAGCCCTTCTACAATGCGAAGTATTATAAGCGTGCTGAAAGAATCTGCTGCAAAGAATAGAAACTGACATACGGCAAGTACAAAAATTGATATAAGCAGCATCCTCTTAGCCGATACAGACTCCAGCATATACCCGTAGAAGATAGGTGCAATACTAAGTGGGAACATAGTAACCGTTGTCAGCAGAGCAGAGCTTGACTGGGATATCTTAAAGTAATCCATAATAATCGGCTGTATAGGCTGAGGTGCATATAAAGCAGAAAATGTAAGAATAGTAGTAAATATAATAATTAGCAGTTTAACTCTTTCCATGGTCACAATTCTACCAGCGATATTCTGATATTGCTAGATTGTATTTATACATAGTTACAGTGCGTTTGGATGATTTAACTTTTAAAGATGCAATGCATTTAGGTTCACTACAACATAAGTACGTCATTGCGAGGAGATGTGAAATATCGACGAAGCAATCTAAAACCAATGCCGATGAACAACTAAAACCGACATTAACATCAGGATGATTGAATGGCTGTAGATTCTTACGTCACTGCGTTCCTCAGAATGACGCAATACAAGTGTAATTATATAGAGACGTTTACTTAACACATGAGCACAATGACAAATACGATCGTCATTGCAATGTCCGACAATCTGATATCACTTCGTTCATCAAAATGACATAATTATAAACAAAAAAAGAGGGTTGATCGCATTGACCAACCCTCTTGATTATTTACTAATTAAAATTAACTAACTAATTAGATTAGAAGCTGATTTTAAGGTAGTGCTGAAGAAGGATAGAAGCATCAGGATCTGTACCTGTGTCAGCATCAATCTTAGCATAACCGAAGTCGATACCATACTTAAGAGCTTTAGTGATCTTGTATGTCATACCGAGGTCGAATTCTACAGCAGATGTATCATCGTTATCAAAGTTTGACTTCATGTGAGCTATAGAAGCTGTTACACCAGTCTTATCGTTGATAGCGTACTCAGCGTAAAGAGCGTTAGCCCATACACCTTTAAGACCGCCAGCGTAGTATGTTCCACCTACAGTTTCTTGATCACCAAGTACGATGAAGATAGTATCGTCGAAGTCCTCACCCATACCCATAGCAGCGTTACCGTTATCATCATCAACTGATGAGTAAGCTGTAAGGAAACCAATCTTAGCACCAGCTACTTTACCGAATACGTTTGCGTAAAGGTTGTAGTTTGTAGGATCGTTAGCGTTTTCTGTCTCTTTTTTTCTGGTAGATAAGCTCTGTTTCGAAACCGATAGCTCCGAAAGAACCACCAACAGCGAGGTCAAGTTTGCTTACTGTAACATCTGTGTCTCTGTCGCCATCAGGTAAGTTACCAGCAGCTGTGTAAACAAGAAGAGGTGCAACTGTTATTCCACCGAACTTGCCTTTGTAACCAAGAAGGTAAGAGTCACTGTCATCTTTGTCAGCGTCTTTTACTGTATCAGAAACGTTAGCTTCGTAGTTTTTCTGGATGATAGCGATTACGTTACCAGGACCAGCAGGAACAGTAGCCTTAAGTCTGTAGAAAGCGTCTGCTGTGTTACCGAATTCGTAACCCCCCCAAGCACCACCAGTCATCATACCAACGTCCATTTTTGCAACGCCGAAGTTGTGACCGAGCCAAGCTCTCTCTACCTGAATTTCGCCACCAGTTTTTGTAGCGTTTCCATCTTCTTTCCACTGTCCATCGAGAAGCTCGATTTTAGATTTGAAGTATGTGTCCTTATCTGTGCTAGCTTTAAGCCAGATGTCAAGGTCGTGATCGTAGTACATGTTTTTGTCATCAGAGTCGTTATCGACTGCAGCGATGTTAGACTTGTAGTTACCACGAGCCTTGTAAGTTCCTGAAAGTGTTACGTCAGCAAATGCTGTAGCAGCAAATGCAACAATCATGAGTGCAACAAGAATTTTTCTCATTTCTTTTCTCCTGTAGGTTTTTACATTTTAAAGGTTTTACCTTTTTTTTCTCTTAAATCTAATGCACTTGATCATTTAAGACCAAGCGACTATATAATCGTTCTGATGCTAACACGGTAAAATTCACCTGTCAACATTAAAACGAATATTTTTGTATCAAAGCTGACATACACTTAACTGGTCAACAAATAATACACTGTATACTTTTTTTAACACATATCAGTATATTTTTTGGGGGGGTGTTTCAGCGTATGTCCCGTCTAAAATAAACTTTCTAACAACTGAGTGCCTTTTGGTTTATCGTCTTTAATTAACAAGACTTTAGAAGTTTCTACCAATAAACACTGCTACCAGAAATACCCCCCCTCCGATTTCTCCGAAGTAAACATTTCATAGAGTTTAATAAGCATAAATGATGCCAATTCTGTTATTTAGTCTCTATATATATAAACTGACTCTGATCATCACCAAATATACTTTCACTTGAAGTACGTAGGAGAAACAGATATGTCCTGTTAAATTCTTCATACATATAGTAATCTGCGATCACAGGCTCAAAAACTTCAGACTGCCACATACTGCGGAGTCTCCTTCCGTCCCAAGAATACACAGCGAATTTTGAAGCACCATATATTTTTGTATTGCCGAAAAGCTTATACTTCTGATCATTTTGAACCAAGTATATATTATTGTCGGAGTTTACAAATACTCGACCTTTAATATATTTTTTCAACGTCTCATATATAAATGGATCACTATCACCCTCTTTGTATGTTGATGCCGCCATGCTGTCCATAACCTCATTCTTTAATAAAAAAAATAGTTAGGAGTCTGTCCGAATTGCTCAACCGACGTATATTTAAGTGCATTACCATTATAGACAGCCAGGTGATAGTCCTTATCAATAGAAAAGACTTCATTGATTCCGTCATTATTAATGTCAGAGTAACCGAAACCATATATAGTCACGTCTCTGCTACCTGACACTGATGAACCTCTCTCATATTTTCCGTTGTTATATATAAGGTTGTGCACCATTCCTATATAGCTTCCGTCAACAGCCAGTTTCTGAGCGACTATCTTTTTATTCCCCCCCTTCACATGCACGGTTCTGAAAATATACTGCATATCACTGTCTATCTCTTTATAGTCAGTCCCGTCAAATTCGTATATAGACGAACGCACTGTAGATTCATACTTAACTTCACTGACGAAAATCTCGTCTGTTCCGTCACCGTCAAGGTCAGCCAGCTCAATATTCTGTATGTTCTCAAACTTTTATTCAGTCCGTCTGC
>JDSG01000075.1_pt1 | contig 40656 bp, 76 predicted proteins | sample 199341 | NCBI WGS metagenome assembly JDSG01 (sample SAMN02584197, study PRJNA231836) | bioreactor metagenome | isolation source: continuous culture bioreactor short generation time transfer1 day 52 after... | place: Germany: Bremen | reverse complement strand
AAGATTAAAAATAAAAAGATTTTAATTGTTGAAGATTCAGTTGAATTAAGCAATTCATTAAAATATGAATTAAAAACCTTTAAATTGGATTGTGATAATGCTTTGACTTTTAGTGATGCAAAAGAAAAATTAAATCAAAATAATTATGACTACATTTTATTAGATTTACATTTACCTGATAAAGATGGTATAGAGTTATTAAATAGTATAAAAAGTATTACAAACGCAAAAATAATAGTACTTACAGTAGATTCTGATGTTCATATAAAAGAGTATTTATATCTTCAAGGAATATTAGATTATGTAGAGAAAAATCATAGTGTTCATTATTTATCTTATACTTTATATAAAACAATATTGAATATCGAATATAATGATACTTTAAATAATGTACTAATTATTGATTCCTCAAAAATTGTATGTGACCATATTGAAAATCTATTAAAGCCAAGGGGGGGCTATAATTTAAGTTTTAAATACGAAATAAAAGAAGGTTTGATTCTATTAAAAGAACAAAAATTTGATTTAGTAATTATTGATTTAGATGTTCTAGGTGAAAATTGTTTTGAAATGCTAAATCAAATAAAAACTTACATAAAGAACTTCCAATAATGCTACTTTCTTCAAATAAAAAGTCTTCTACAAATAGAGATGCTTTTAAAAATGGAGCTTCTGAAATTTTATCAAAACCAATATTAGCAGAAGAGTTTATATTAAAAGTAGATTTTTGGATTGATTATCATAGAAAAGTATATCAATTAAAAAGCCAACAACAATTATTAAGTGAATATAACTAATAGTTGATAAAGCTTCAATAGTATCAAAGACAAATATAGAAGGAATTATTACGTATGTAAATGAAACTTTTTGTAAAATTTCAGGTTATACAGAAGATGAACTTCTTGGACGTTCTCATAATATTGTAAGACATGATGAAATGGCCATAAATATATTTGAAGAGTTATGGGATTGCATTAAGTTTAAAAAAACAAATATGGCATGGTAAAATAAAAAAATAAAAGAAAAGATGGTACGGCATATTACGTAGATAGTTATGTGATGCCAATTCTTGATGTAAATGGTGAAATAATAGAGTATATTGCATTAAGAAACTTTATTACGGAAAAAGAGTTTTATGATTAGTAAGTAATATAAAAATTATATATGTAATCATATTATAACAAAATAATAAGAATTGTTAATATATAATGTATTAAAATAAAATAATTTGATTATTTGTACTGGAAAAGTCTATGAAACGGTATTTATATACGTTATCTCTTATATTGTTTTTCGCTTCTAACCTTTTCTCTGAAGAAAAAAAATAATATTACAGTTAAAATGGTTCCACCAATTTCAATTTGCAGGTTATTATGCTGCAAAAGAGAAAGGATTTTATAAGGAACTTGGTTTAGATGTACAAATTAAACAACGTGATATACGTTTTAATAATATAAAACAGGTAATAAATGGTGAAGCCCAATATGGTGTAGCTGATTCTATATTAACTTTATATAAGGCAAAAAAAAGAACCTGTTGTTATTGTCTCTCCAATATTTCAACACTCACCTAGTGTATTAATTACTTTAAAAAGTAGTGATATAAACTCTCCATATGATTTAGATGGAAAAGATCTTGTTTTTTATCCAAATGATACTGATGGTTTTTCAATTCTTGCAATGCTTAAGAAAATTAATGTTAAACCAAACTTAATTAGAAAACGTGTAAAAAAATGATTATAATAAATTAATAGAGCGGGAAGTTGATGCCTCTTCTGTTTATTTAAGTAATGAATTGTTTCATTTTAAAAATCAGAATATAGATGTAAATATCATAAATCCAACAAACTATGGTTTTGATTTATATGGTGATATGCTTTTTACAAATGAAAATGAAGCATTAAATCATCCACATAGAGTTCAGAAGTTTAAAGAAGCAACTTTAAGAGGATGGGAATATGCCTTATCTAACAAAAAAAAGAGATTGCTCAACTTATATATGATAAATATGATACAAGTAAATCCATAGAGCATTTACTTTATGAAGCTAATGTAATTGATAAGCTTATAGAAAGGGACATGATCCCTTTAGGAAGCATTGATAAAGGAAGAATTAAATATACATCTAGTCTTTATAATGATTATGGTTTGTCAGATAAATCATTTGATGTAAATGATTTTATTTTTGAAGAGTATATAAAAAAATCATTCAAAAATTAATTTAACAAAAGAAGAAAAAGAGTATTTATTAAAAAAATCCTATTTTAAAAGTACAAAATCTTATCTCTTTACCTCCTTACAATTTTTATGAAGAGGGTAAACCTTTAGGTTATACTGTTGATTATATAAAGTTGATGGCTAACCTTTTAGGAATAAAAGTAGAATTTATCAGTGGAAAAACATGGAAAGAGTATTTAGATATGTTAAAAAGTGGGGGGGAATTAGATATTATCCCTCAAATTGCAATAAATGAAGAAAGAAAAAAATTTATAGATTATACAAATTTTAAACATATTGATTTTAGAATAAGTTTGGGAATAAGAAAGGGAACTGATATTAAATCATTTAATGATTTAAAAAAATAAAACAATTTCTGTTCTAAATAGATCTTTTTTTACATACGATTTTAAAGAATAAATATCCTAATCAAAAACTATATTTAACTCCTACTATTAAAGAAGCAGTTGAAGCCGTAGCCAATGGTAAAGCTGATGCAGTAATTGATAATCTATCAACAATAGAATATTATATTAATCATTCTTGGTTAAGTAATTTAAAAACATTAACATTAAGTGATGTTAACTATATACCAAATGAAGCACCTTTACATATGGGAGTATCTAAAGGAAACTTAGTTTTAAAATCTATTTTAGAAAAAGTATATGAAGTGATACCTCATAGTGAAGTAGTATCACTAAAAGAAAAATGGTTAAGTTTAAATAACAATAATAAAATAAAATGGTCTAATAATGAAATTGCATATTTAAAAAAAGAAAAAAAGAACTTATTATGTGTGTTGATCCAAAATGGATGCCTTTTGAAAGTATTAAAGATGGTGAGCATATTGGTATGACAGCAGATTATATTGAATTATTTCAAAGTAAGTTACCTATTAATATAAAATTGAAAAATACCTCTTCTTGGTTAGAAACACTTAATTCAGCGCAAAATAGAGAGTGTGATTTTGTTACTATTATGATGAAAACAAAAAGTAGACAAAAGTATTTTGATTTTACTCAAAATTTAATGCAAATGCCACTTGTAATTGCTACAAAACAAGATAAGCCTTTTATTAACGATATTCGTGATGTAGCATCAAAAAAATTAGGTATATCAAAAGGTTATGCATATAAAGAACTTTTAGAAAATAAGTATTCAAATCTTAATATCGTAGAAGTGAAAAATTCATTTGATGGCTTATCTAAGGTAAATAAAAATGAAATATATGCTTATATTGATGTTCTACCTATTATAGGATATAACATTCAAGAACATTTTGTTGGGAATTTAAAAGTTGCAGGAAAGCTTCAAGATAACGCAGGTTTTTCAATGGCAACAAGAAAAGATGAAGTTCTGTTAAATGATATATTTAATAAATTAATTGAAAATATTACGGAAGATAATAATAAAAAGATTTTAAATAAATGGCTAGCTATCAAATATGAAGAGAGTATAGATTACAAAAGTATATTATATATTATTCTTATATTTTCTACTATTTTATTTATTATAATAAGTAAAAATAGAGCTATTAATAAAATAAATGAAAAACTTTCAAACTATATAGATGTAGTAGATGAAAATATATTAACTTCAGAAACTGATTTAGATGGCAATATAGTTGAAGTATCACAAGCATTTTGTGAAATAAGTGGATATACAAAAGATGAGTTGATTGGAAAAAAATCATAATATAGTGCGTCATGAAGATATGCCTGATAAGTTATTTAAAAACTTGTGGAATACAATTTCAGAAGGAAAGACTTGGAAAGGTGAGATAAAAAATAAAAAGAAGAATGGAAAGTATTATTGGGTGGATGCAGTTATTTCTCCAATTTTTGATAAACAAAAACAAATAATAGGCTATACTTCAATAAGACATGATATTACTGATAAGAAGAAAGTAGAAGAGATTTCAATAACAGATGAACTTACAACTTTATATAATAAAAGATATTTTAATAAAGTATTTGAGATTGAATTAAATCGTGCAAAAAGAGATAATCATACCTTCGGACTAATTATTTTAGATATAGACTTTTTTTAAACAGTATAATGATAATTATGGGCATCAAAAAGGGGGGGATGAGGTTTTAGAAGCTGTTGGAAGAGAGTTAAAGCTTATTTGTCAACGTGCATCTGATATGGTTTTTAGAATAGGTGGAGAAGAGTTTGCTATTATATTTACTCCTTACCAAGAAAAAGATGCCCAAGAGTTAGCTATGTTAGTTAATAGAAGAATAGAGAATTTAAGAATAGAGCATAAGTACAACAAGGTAAGTGATTTTATTACTATTTCAATTGGTGTATATATTAAAACTGGGAAAAACCTTCATACTCCAAAGGATATTTATAATTTTGCTGATAGTGCTTTATATAAAGCAAAAGAGAGTGGAAGAAATCAGTTTAAACTTTGCGTAGGGGGGGAAGTTTAATAATAAACTCTGCTCCTTTGTATTTCGTATTTTCATATGTAAATATCTGATTTCTAACTTCAATAGATCCATTCATATGTCTTGTAATCATCTCTTGAGACATATATAATCCAATTCCTGTACCTTGACTTTTATGTTTTGTAGTGAAATATGGTTCGAAGATTCTGTTAATAATCTCTTCTTTTATTCCCCCCCCACCATTGTCTTTTATTTTAATTAAAATATTATTTTTTTTCTTTTTTTTGTTTCAATAAAAATTGTTGGATTCTCTTTATCTTCAATTGCATCTTTTGCATTGTTTATTATATTTAAAAGAATTTGAAGCAGTTCTCTTTCAAAGTTTTCTATTTGAATATCTTTAATATTTTTTATAATTTTTATATTTTTATAATTTATTTGAGAAGAGAGTAGTTTAAATGTTTTTTCTACAGCATCTTTTAGTCCAAAAATTGTTTTCTCTTTATCTGGCTTAAAAAAAAGTCTCTAAAGTCTTCAATTGTTTCAGATAAATGATTTGCCGAAGTTGTAATATTATCAATTGATTCTTCTAAAAAGGAGTCTTCAAGTGTGTCCATATCTTTGTGAAGTTTAATGCCTGTTGAAGCTGTTGTTATTACGGATAATGGTTGTCTCCATTGATGAGCAATATTCTCAATCATCTCTCCCATTGCTGCCATTTTAGATTTTTGAGCTAATAATTCATACTGTTTTTGATTTTCTTCAATATGATGTTCTATATTAGTTTTGTAGTTTTTAAATTTTTCTTTTATAATTCTTGAAATATAAAATGATATTAAAATTAATATAATAGTTACTATCAAAGTAATCACTAATAAATAATTGAGATTCTCTTTATATTTCTTTGTTAGTTTTTCTTTTTCTTTATTAATTAATATATCAATATCATCTTTATAAAAACCTGTACTTATTACCCATCCCCCCCATTTGGAACAGTTCTTAAGTATAATATTTTAAAAGAGAGTTTATTTGTATTTGGTTTATAAAATTTCAAATATACATAACCTTCTTTTTTTTCTATAGTCTCTTTAATCTTATTAAGTGATAGATAATCATTCATGTCTTCTAGTTTCTTTAGAGCATTTTGTCCTATTAAGTTTCTATTTATATGGCTTATATAGTTATTATTTTTATCTGTCACGATAAAATATCCATTTTTACCAAATTTAAATTTTTCAACTTGGTCTAGAACTTTTTTTCTGAATATCTCCTTCAAAGTCATTTACATATTCTCCTGTACCTATAAACCAATCTAGTTCATAAATATTTTTAACAAAGCCTATCTTTTTGTATTCTGTCATATCTTCTTTTGATTTTCTCCAATACCATTCTTGATATGATTGTTCTTTATTTTTTAGAAGAGATAAAGACTCTTTTAATACATAAGTTCCTTTTGTATCTTTATGGGTTATTAGATTTTTACCTTCAAGTTTTGGAATTAACGGATGTATTATATTTATTGCTTTTTTATCATAAACAAAAAAAATACCCTCTGTTATTGTTAAATCTTATTTTACTTATAGAGGCTTTGATTATTTTTCTTAATTCTTCTTTTGTATAGGTGTCTTTAAATTGATTATATATATTAATTATAGTTTGATGTGCTTCTTTTACTCTTGTATTAAGTAATGCTTTTAATTTCTCTTCAGTATCTTCTTGTTCAGCAATTATATAGTTATATACATTGTTTACTTGTTGTTGAATAAGTTCTTTATTCTGTTTCATGAAGTTTTTTTTCAGTCTCTTTTTTAAACTCTTCAAATTCATATTTATTTTCATAATAAAGAAAAGAGGTAATTAAAATAGAGATAATTAATATAAATACTGGTAGAGTATATCTTATAACAAAAACAAGTTGTTTTTCATTTTTTAAATACATAATATTATCTTTAATCTAAAATATTTTAATTATATAGTAATACGGAAGAAAAGTATTTCCTCAAGATTTATATTAAACATTTTATTCAAATTAAGTTTAATTTTTGGAAAATTATTTTTTATAGTTATAAACTCAAAGTTAACGCAATCAAAATGACACTAAATATTGTTAAAATATTATCTATTAACATTTAGAGGTCAAAAATGATTAAAAAAAAGACACATTTGAATATTCATTGAAATTTAATAAAACCAATGAAGTTGCATTAAAAGAGTGTAATAAAATAGAAAAAATAAGAAGCAGACTTTTTGCTTTAGGTTTAATTGGTACATGTTTTAATGGTATAGAGTATGGAAATATTTCATTAAGATATAAAAAGAAGAACTCTTTTGTAATAACTGCAATAAGAACAGGTGATTTACCAAAGCTTAATGCAAATTACTATTCATTCGTCAAAAAAGTTGATTTTAAAAAGCTTACAATATATGCACTAGGTCCTAGTAAACCAAGTTATGAATCTATAATACATGCTTGTATATATAGTCTTGATCCACAAATAAAAGCAGTAATTTATATTCATAATAAAAAAATATGGAATTATATGCAAAAGAATAACTATTTAAGCAATAATGATAAATCAAATGGAACTTTAGAAATGTTGGAAGATATTAAGAATATATATAAAGATATTGATCCTTTATTAAATAATGCATTTGTAATAAAAGGTTGTTCTGAAGGGCTTGTAACTTTTGGAAAAAGTTTAGCTGATGCTGAGAAAGCATTATATTCAATAATCCAAAAGTTACTTGATTAAAGTTTAGTCAAAAATCTTTTTATAGATATGACAGTATGGAGTTTTTCCTGTTCTTTCATAATAGTTTTGATGATAAGTTTCTGCTTTATAAAAAGGAGTAACTTCTACAAGCGATGTTGCTACATCATAACCTTTTTTTGTAAGTATATCTATTACTTTTTGTGCTGTGTTTTTCTCTTCTTCATTATGGTAAAAAAATAGCAGATAAATATTGACTTCCTATATCAGGACCTTGACCATTTCTTTGTTCTGGGTCATGAATTTCAAAAAAATAGTTTAGTAAGCTCTTCAAAACTAACAACTTTTGGATCATATACTATCTTCACAGTTTCAAGATGACCAGTTTTACCTTTAACTACTTCATAGTAATCTGGATTTTTAACCCAACCACCCATATATCCACTTATAGCATCTTTTACACCTTTTTTCTTTTCAAAATGGTGTTCTACACCCCCCCAAAAACATCCTCCTGCAAAATATGCAGCTTTTAAATTTTTATCAATAGGTTCATCTTTTAATTCTTCACTTTTACTAAATGAATTAACTAATAAAAAACTAATTCCTGTTAAAAATAGTATAAATATCTTTTTCATTTTCTTCCTTTGATTTTTTGTATTTTAGTTTATTTGTGTTTAGTATGTATTTAGTTTTTATATGACAATTTGGTAAAATCTTTTTATTACACACAAGATAAACAAAGATTTATTATAATATATAGATAAACATAGAAGAAAGAAGTATAATGAAAGTTTTATTATTAGAAGATGACCCTGCATTAAATGATTTATTAGAAGACCATTTAAGTGACCAGGGCTTTGAAGTTACAGTTGCGACCAATGGACAAGAGGCATTGGAATATTTGATTGATGATGTTTTTGACTTAGCTTTATTGGATATAAATACTCCAATAATGACTGGCATTGAAGTTTTGAAAACAATTAGGGAAGACTATAAGAATAATACTCCTGCAATAGTTCTAACTGCATATCAAGATACAAAACATCTAAAAGAGTCTTTTGAAAATGGTGTTGATGATTATATTAAAAAACCTTTTGATTTAGAGGAACTTGATCAAAGGATAATGAAACTTTGTAAACACTTTATGATAAATCAAAATGATGAAATTATTATAGGTAATGATATTAAGTTTATCCCTGAATCATGCCAAGTTAAGATATGTGATGAAACTAAGCATTTAGCACTAAAAGAGAGAGATATATTAAAATATTTTTGTAGTCATAAAAATAGAGTAATTTCTAGTGAAGAGTTATTACAAAATATTTGGGCATATGAAGAGATGCCAACTGATGCTACTATTAGGGTATATATTAAAAATTTAAGAGAATTACTTGGTAAAGAAAAAAAATTCAAACAATTAGAGGAATAGGGTATAAATTTGAACAATAATGAGAAAAAAAAGCTTTAATAAGCTTCTTATCAATTTATATTGGTTCAGCAATATTTTTGATAGGAATTTTACTATATTTTTATTATCAAGAAGAGATAAAAACTTTAGAAAATACTTGTAATATGGAGTTAAGCAATGCTTCAATGCAAATAAAAACTGATATTTTAAATTCATATATGCATAATGAAAAATTTGTTCCAAAAAGATTAAAAAAAGATGCCATAAGATATGCATTATTTGATAAAGATAAAAAACTTATTTACTCTTATTTAGATGGTGCAGAGTTGGTAAATTTTGAAAAAAAATTTTATGAAAGTAGCCATTTTCACTTTTATATTGAAGAGTTAAATGAAAAAAACATTCCAATTAAATATATTGTAATGGAGACTTGTGAAGGAATTCAAGGAAAAGATAGTCTTAAAGTCTATGTTGTAATAGCTCTTATTATAAGTGCTGTATTTGTAGGCTTTATAGGATATTTTTTTAGCAAGAATTTTATTAAAACCTGTACGTGATAAAGTGGAGCATATGGATAATTTTATTAAAGATTCTGCACATGAACTTAATACTCCTATATCAGTACTTATGACATCTGTAACAATGCTAAAAAATGGTAAAAAACCAGAAAAGATGATGAAGTATATTATGAGTAGTTCTAAACAGATATCACAAATATATAATGATATACACTTTTCCGCTTTTGATGATATGCATGAAAGCCATGATGAAAAGTTTGATTTAAAAGATTTAGTTTGTGATAGTGTTGAGTATTTTGCTGATATTGCTATTACAAAAAATATAAATATAGAATCGGATATAGATAATTTAAATATTTTAATGGATAGAACTAAAACACAAAAAATAGTTAATAACCTAATATCAAATGCTATTAAATATAGCAATATAAATAGTAAAATCATAGTGACATTAAAAGGAACGGTTTTTGCTGTAGAAGATTTTGGTATAGGAATTAGTAAAACAGATCAAGAACATATTTTTAAAAGATATAAAAGAGGAAACAATATAGAGGGTGGTTTTGGAATAGGTTTAGATATTGTTAAAAGAATTTGTAAAGATTATAATCTAAAACCTGACTTAATATCTGTAATAGACGAAGGTTCAACTTTTTCTATAGATTTTGCAAATATTGTTATAAAAGATTAGTTCTATTTTCCAATAGAATTAATCTTTAGAGATATTGTAATAGTATTATCTTTATGAACAATATCCAAAACAGAACCTATTGAGCGTTTATTATGATTTGAAAGCTCCCCCCCTTGGATAGTTTGGAGAATATGCCAATACCTTTCGTTGAAAGGTGCATTTATACCTTTTAGTCTATTTTCAAAAATATCATCTACTATTATCTCAATTAGCGTTTTATAAATAACCTTATTTGTCTCTCTTTGAACTCTATAATCTCTCATGATTTCAAGATTTTTTTTATAAACAACTTGTTCTTCTTTGTTGTATTCTTTATGTTCTTCTACATTTGAAATTTCATTATCTAAGTAATTATTTATATTTTCTAAATATTTAGTAGCATTTTCCTTTAAGTTAGGTTTTAAAGATAATATTTTTTTCTAAAAGCTCATCATCATTTAATCTATCTCCTTCAATGTTATAGGCATAGATAGTATCTTTTTCATAGTCATGATGAATTGCATTAAATATTTGCATAGCAGGATAGATATAGACGTATTTATCATCTTTCCCTCTTTTGAAACTTATACCGTGTGCTGAGATAACTTCTTTGGGACCCATATATTTTAGTTTCATAAATACACCTTTTTTTTAAGATTAATATTTCTTATAAAATCTATTTAATCATATTTTATTCAAATACAAATAAAATATACGAAAGGTTTAGCATGAATAATAAAATAGAAGAGTTTGAAACAAAACAACTAACAGACACAAAGTTTGTACATCCTGTAAAAATAACATATAAACAAAATGGTGTAAATAAGATATGGGAAGCAGTTAAAAGTTTTGATTCTGTTGCAGTTTTATTATATCATGAGCAAAAAGATGCCTTTTTACTTGTAAAACAGTTTAGACCACCAGTATATTTAAATGATAAATCAAAACTATGCACATATGAGCTGTGTGCCGGAATAGTTGATAAAGAGAAACCTTTAAATGTAATAGCCCAAGAAGAGATAGATGAAGAGTGTGGTTATAAAGTACCTTTAGAAAAAATAGAGAAAATCACCTCTTTTTATACAAATGTAGGAGTAAGTGGAGGTTGTCAATCTTTATATTATGCTTCTATAAATGAATCTATGAAAATCCATGAAGGTGGTGGAATACATGATGAACAAATTGAACTAATGTATCTAAAAGTAGATGATTTTAAAGAGTTTATTTACAATGAAGAGTATGCAAAAACACCAGGACTGATGTTCTCTTTTATGTGGTTTATGGAAAATAAATATAAAAAAAATTATGAATCTAATAGTATATGGAAGTTTGTTAAATAAAGAAGAACTTCTAAAAGATGGGATTATTTTAGACAATGTTGAAACAGTCAAAGTCTATGGATATAGAAGAGTCTTTAATCAAGAACCCTCATATAGATTTGTAGATTCGGTAAATCGTGCAGTTTTAAATGTAGTAGAAGATAAAAACTATTGGTTTAATGCAATTGTTATAAAAGAGCTTTCAAGTGATTATTTTAAAATACTAGATAAAAGAGAAAAAGGTTATAACAGAATCCAACTAAAAGATAGTTGTGTAAAAACATACTCGGGAAATAGTTTAAATGATTGTGTTATCTACCTAGGAAAAAAAGATAAAACTAATATAGAAATCTTACCAAACTTAGATTATCTAGAAATCTGCAAAAAAGGAATCAATACATTCTCAACAGAGTTTGTAGATGATTTTTATAAAACAACTTACAAAAACTCTGAAAATGGATTGATACTTATCTAGATAAAGATACCCCCCCAAAACTAATTCTATTTATCTCTTCATCATAGTCTATTAGACTATCTCCATATCCACTTGATAATTGCATGTATCCAAAGGTATTTTTTTGAATCAAAAAATGGAAAGGTCCAATCAAATTGTGCATATCCTTTATTGTTTCCACTAGATCTTAGGTTATTTCTAAGAAGTAGTTTAAAGGTATGTTTTTTATATGGATAAGCTAGTGTCAAATCTCCATATCCTAGATATTTTTGGATATCTGGATTATCATCGTCACTTTCCTTTTCTGGAAGTCTATACCAAACTCTAGGAGCTATAAATAAGTTTCCTGCTTGAAAGTAGCTAGTTAGATATATCCTATTCCATGATCTTGATTTTGGTTCGCTTTGTCCATTTGACTCATGAAGAAGTCCTAATTTAAAACCTTTTAAAGCTGTTTTATCTTTTTTTACCATATGGTATCTCTACAAAAACTTCTGGTTTATAATTTGTCTCTCTAAAAGGTGCCGAATCTTCATAAAATTGCCACCAAGAAGTTTGTGTATATCCAAAGTTTATTGTCTCATTCATTTTAAATAGGTTATGAAAAATTGGCTTTTTTACACTTATTTGAAATTTAACTTCTGTCTGTTTTCTATCAGCTCTTTTTCTTGTATCATAAGATATTGGAAAAAGAAAATTCTCTTCATATGGATATAGATTAAAAGCAGATGCAAGGATTTGTTGTACTGTTTGTTCTGTCTCTTTATCTTCTATTTCATTTATTGTTTTCTTAGCAATTTCACTAGCTTTTTGTTTTTGTTCATCTACGTATATTCTATTTATATTTCTTTGTTTTTTTTCCTATTTCTTTGTACAGAAGCATTGCTTCTTTATACTCTCCATTTGCTTCTAAGTTTTGAGCTTTATCATAAAGTTTATCAATCTCATTTGCATTTAAAAATATAACTGTGATTATAAAGAAGAAAATTTTTTTTCATAATTTACCTTAATTTTCTTTGATTATATCAAATTCTTTTTAAATTATCTTTTCAACTTTACTTATAGAAAAAAAATGGTATAATCGCCATGAAATTATAATAAAGGTTTTTAGATGCTTGTAGCACCTTCGATTTTATCAGCTGATTTTGGGAAATTAGATGAAGAGATTAAAGCAATTTGTGATGGTGGATGTGATTTAATCCACGTAGATGTAATGGATGGTCATTTTGTACCAAATATGACTATAGGTCCTGTTGTTGTAAATCCTGTGGCAAAAGCTGCAACTAAGCCACTAGATGTACACTTGATGGTTGAAAATAATACTTTTTTCGTAGAGCTTTTTGCTCCTTTAAAACCAGAATATATCTCATTTCACATTGAAAGTGAAAAACATCCTCATAGACTAATTCAAAAAAATTAGATCATATGGAATTAAACCTGCAATTGTTTTAAATCCTCACTCTACACCTGAATCAATTGAATATTTATTAGAAGATTTAGATATGGTTTTACTTATGTCAGTAAACCCAGGTTTTGGTGGTCAAAAGTTTATTTCAAGTGTAGTTGAAAAAGCTAAGAAGCTAAAAGAAATTATAAATAAAAGAAATCCAAACTGTCTAATTGAAGTAGATGGTGGAGTAAATGATAAAAATATTAATGAACTTAAAGAGGCTGGAGTTGATGTAGTAGTTGCAGGCTCTTATGTATTTGGAAATGAGGATTACTCAAAAGCTATAAAGTCTTTACAGGTTTAATATGAAAATCAAAATTTGTGGTATAACAAACTTAAATGATGCACTTGATGCAATAGAAGCTGGAGCAGATGCTTTAGGTTTTGTTTTTTTATGAAAAGAGTCCAAGATATATAACTCCTACTCTTGCAAAGCAAATAGTAAAAGAGTTGCCTCCTTTTGTGCATACTGTAGGACTTTTTGTAAATGAAGATAGCGAATTTATAAATAGAGTATGTCGTGATGCAAATATGCAATTAGCACAAATTATTGATGATGAAAAATATACAGATTTTGAAAGTTTAGAGTATAGATATATAGAAGTTGTAAGGGCAAAATCAAAAGAAGATATTGTAAAAAAATATAGATGATTATATATTAGTTGATGCTTTTGTAGAGAGTTTTGGCGGAGCTGGAAAAAGAGTTGCTTTAGAGTGGTTTGAAGATATTGATTGTTCAAGAATTGTTTTAGCTGGTGGATTAAATGAAGAGAATCTACATGAACTAAAGAGTTTAGATTTTTATGGAGTTGATGTGAGTTCTGGAGTAGAGACATCAAAAGGGAAAAAAGATAAACAAAAAATGATAAACTTTGTAAAAGCTGTAAATGAATTATAAAAATCAGAGAAACCTTACAGTAAATTTAGTTGATAGATTAAAAAAAGAGAATATCCCTTTTAATGATTTTTTTAGAATTACTTTCAAATAATCATGAAAGATTTTTTTGACAATCCAGAGTTAGAGTTTGAGTTACTATTATCAAATGGTTTCCCTATTGAAATTTATAATGACAATGTAGTTTTAAAAACTTCTAAGACTTCTATAAAAGATCAAACATTTTGTATTGTTGATATTGAAACAAATGGTGGACATGTAAATAAGGGACATCAAATAATCGAACTAGGTGCTGTTAAATATAAAGATGGAGTAATTATTGATAAATACGAGTCTTTAGTTTATGCTAAATCAATTCCAGAATATATTCAAGAAGTTACAAGTATAACACCTAAGATGTTAGAGGATGCTCCAATTATAAATACTGTACTTGAAGAGTTTAAACTATTTTTAGAAGATGATGTATTTGTTGCACATGATATTAAGTTTGATTATAATTTTATATCTAATTCTTTACAAAAGTATCATTTAGGAAAATTAGAAAATAGAAAACTTTGTACTATAGATTTAGCTAGACGAACTATAAAAGCTGAAAAGTATGGACTTAAGTCTTTAAAGGAGACATTGAATATCCAAATAGATAATCATCATAGAGCTTATAGTGATGCTTTAAGTACAACATATATTTTAGAAGAGTCTTTTAAGTATTTAGAAGAAAAAGTTAAAACTGTAGAAAATTTAATAGATTTTTCTAAAAATGCTAAACCAGTTATGCCAAAAAAAACATGTAAATTATGGAAGAAAAAAAAGAAGAAAAAGAGGAAAGTAAATAATGTTTTCACAAGAAAAATATCTAAAAGCACTAAACTTTGCAGCGCGCGCACATGGTGAACAAAAAAACTCCATCTGGATTACCTTATGTAACTCATCTTTCAGCTGTAACAATGGAAGTTATTCATGCATGTGAAGAGAGTAAAATGGAGTTAGAAAAAGCTGATAAAGCGATAGTTTCTGCGCTATTACATGATACAATAGAAGATACAGATATTACTTATGATGATATTTATACTGAATTTGGTGTAGATGTTGCGGAAGCTGTTGATGCATTAACAAAAGATAAGACATTATCAAAAAAAAGCACAGATGGAAGATAGTATAAATAAACTACTTACTCAACCTTATGAAATTCAAATGGTAAAGCTTGCAGATAGAATAACAAATATGCAAAAACCACCTGAATCTTGGGATAGTGAGAAGATTTTTAATTATCATAAAGAGGCTAAGTTTATTTTATCTTGTCTTAAAAACTCTAATGCATACTTATCAAAAAGATTAGAAGATAAAATTAATGAATATCGAGTTTATATAAAATAGTATAAGAAGTAACTTTTAAAACTTCTGTATAGTAAAATTGAGAATTTAGAAGCTCATAAGAGCTTCTAAATTTGATTAAGCCATTGCTTCTTTAGCGTATTTTAAACCTAAATCAAAAGCTTTGTTGTTGATATCATGAACTTTAGCAGGTACTTTAGAAAGCATTGCTTCTCTTAAAGTTTCATTGTCAACAGTTTCTCCTGTCATTAAGTTTGCAATAGAAAGTGCAAGTACAGATTGAGTAATTACATTTCCTACTTCTTCTTTTGCAACAGTAATAATTGGAATTTCAAAGATATTCCATGTTTTTCTATCTTCTTCAGATGGAGTTACTAGGTTTGGTTCAACTACAATTGTACCACCTGGTTTAACACCATTTTTAAATTGATCATAAGATACTTGAGCAACTGATAACATAAAATCAATTTCACCATCATTTGCATATGGATATAAAATTGGATCATCTTCAAGTGTGATATCAACCACAGTTGCTCCACCTCTTACTTGAGATGTATAAGTTGCAGTTTTTAGTCCATATCCACCAGCTTTAATTTTCGCTGCTGCAAAAATTGAACCTGCAAGAAGTACACCTTGCCCACCAACACCTGTAAATCTCATTAATGTTCTAGCCATGATGTTCTCCTTATAGTTGTACCATTGTTTTATTTTGATGAGCTTCTTGTACTAATTTGTAAGAATCAGTATATTCTCTAGCTTCTTTATCTTGTTTTAGAATACCAGTAGGGAATAATCCTTTTTGCTCTTCTTCACTCATCTTATCAAATTTAGTTTTCGCAACTGTAATTTCATCAATCCATTCTAAGTTAGCCATTGCAGAACTCATTTTATTTTTTTCTACCAAGGTTAACATGACAGTTTGAGAAAATATCAAAGAAAGAATAACCATTGTGCTCTAAACCTTTTACAAAAATTCTTTCTAATTTTTTAGGATCAAGCATAGTTTCTCTTGCTACAAATGATGCACCAGCACCAATTGCTAAGTTACAAGCGTCAAAAGTAGGATCAATATTACCTCTTTTCATAGTAACAGTCCACATACCTTGTGGAGTAGTAGGAGATGTTTGAGAGTTTGTTAATCCATAAATAAAGTTGTTAATAACGATATGGTTAATATCGATATTTCTTCTACACCCGTGAATTGTGTGGTTACCACCAATTGCAAGTCCATCACCATCACCAGATACACAAATAACGTGTTTATCAGGATTTGCTAATTTAACACCTGTTGCATAAGCAATAGTTCTACCATGAGTAGTGTGAATTGTATTACAGTTGATGTAAGATGAGAATCTACCAGAACATCCAATACCAGAAACAACACAAACATCGTCCATGCTCCATCCTAATTTATCAATTGCTCTAATAAGTGCTTTTAAAATAACACCATCACCACATCCCCCCCAACACCATAGTGTTGGCATTTTGTTAGTTCTTAAATATTCGTCGTAATTAAATGCCATCTTACATTCCTTTGATTTTTTTCGATGATTTCTAGTGGAGCAATTGGTCTACCATTTGCTTTAAATAGTGTATCAAAATCTCTTCTTCCACTAACTCTTTCAATTTCTTCAATATATTGACCCATATTTAACTCAGTGATTAAAACTTTGTCAAACTTATCACATAGTTCTTTTATTTTTGCTTCTGGACTTGGCCATAAAGTAATTGGTCTAAACATACCAATTTTAACGCCTTCGTCTCTTAATCTATTGATTGCTTCTCTTGCAGATAGTGCTAAAGAACCATATGCAATAATCATAATTTCAGCATCATCTAATAGGTATTCTTCATAAGACTCAATTTCATCAACATGAGCTTCAACTTTATTAAATAATCTTTCAATTAAATCTTGACATGCTTTTTCATCTTCAGTAGGGTGACCATTTGCATCATGATGTAATCCAGTATAGTGATATCTATATCCTTCAAACATTGGGTTTAATATAGCTGGCTCATCTTGAGGAACATCGTATGGTCTATAATCTTTTTTATCTCCATCAAAAGTTCTTCTTGTCTTAATACCTGCTTTTACTTCTTCTAAATCTGGTAAAACAGCTTTTCCAGACATGTGACCAATAGTTTCATCTAAAAGTACAAATACTGGTTGCATAAATCTATCAGCTAAGTTAAATGCTCTTACAGTCTCAGTATAACACTCTTCTAAAGTAGATGCACATACTGTTATTGATTTATAATCACCATGAGTTGGAGTTTTAGCTTGTAAAACATCACCTTGTTGTACTCTTGTAGGAAGACCAGTTGATGGACCACCTCTCATTACATTAATAATTACTAAAGGAACTTCTGCAATATATGCTAATCCAATATTTTCAGATTTTAAAGATATCCCTGGACCTGATGTTGCAGTAAGTGATCTTTTACCTGACATAGCTCCACCAATTGCAGCACAAACACCTGCAATTTCATCTTCCATTTGAATTGCAGCACCGCCAGCCTTTGGTAAAAGGTCAGAAATTGTATGCATTACTTCACTTGAAGGAGTAATAGGATACCCACCAAAAAAAACTCACATCCAGCATCTACTGCTGCAATTGCAGCTAAATCATTACCAGTTGAAATTATTTCTCTTGCCATTACTTCTCCTTAAGCACCAAGTACTCTATAGTTATTTTTCTTAATCGCTTCACCTCTTTCTTTTGCATCGTCAGTAAGTTTAGCGAATTTAAATTCTTTTTTATCTGCAACATAAATTGCAAAGTCAGGACATGATAACTCACAGTCATTACAGCCAATACATGACTCTAGAGCTACAATTTCAATCATTGCACCAAGTGTTGAAGTTGGTTCTGGTCTCATAGCTAGTACACCAGCAGGACATACAGATACACATACATCACATGCTTTACATCTACTCTCATCTACCCAAACAGGAGTGTTTGCAGGAGCTTCCATAATTGCCATTTTTTTCCCCCCCTTAAAAATTTTGATGTAATATAATGAGTCAAACTCAAATATTATTGAATTATGATAACTAATTATATAAATAAAGTATATTTAAATATAAGAATAGATTAAGTGAATTTCTCTAATGTTACTATATGCTACAAGATAATTATTCATGAAAAAGATGTTACTAATTATAAAAAAATTAATATAATAAATACAAATAGTTTTAATTTTTTTTACTTATAAAAGGTTCTTCTATCACTTTATTTAAATGAATTATTAGATATAATCCCATAAATTTTATAAAAGGTATTTAATTGGTTTTATATCAACCAAGTAATGGTTATTGTTATAATAGTGATACTCATTTTTTGCATAATTTTATTCTAAAAAAAATTTTGAGAAATTTAAAAATGTCAATGGTGAACTTTTAGATATAGGAAGTGGTAGTGGTATATTAGGACTTCTTGTTGCAAGAGATAATTCTAGATTAAGATTAAATCAATGTGAAATACAAAATAGTTTTCAAGAATTATCTTTAAGAAATGCAAATTGCAATAACATTGATACAACAATTTTCAAAGGTTCTTTTTTTTAGAAATGAACTTTGAAAAACAGTTTGATATCTGTGTGTCAAATCCACCTTTTTATCATTCTAATGTAATAAAAAGTGAGAATGAAAATCTAAAAATTGCAAGATATAATGATTCAATGCCTTTAGAAAAATTTATAGAAAAGACATCAAAGATTTTAAAAAAATAGTGGAAAGTTCTTTTTCTGTTATGATGTAAAACAGTTAAATGAGATTGTAACTTTATTAAATAAGTATAAGTTAAATATTGAGGCTCTACAGTTTGTATATCCAAAGAAAGGTAAGGATGCAACTCTTGTTTTAGTATATGCAAGAAAGAATTCTAAATCACTTTTAAAAGTTATTGAACCTTTAATTGTTTTTGAAAATGATAATTTTTCAGATGAAGTAAATGAGATTTATAAAAAAAATCATCAACGCATAGTATAAAAGTAGAAATATGAATATAGTTACAAAAGAGGGTTTTGATTTTACTTTTGATCCCATAGGTTGTGAAACTTGTGAAGGTAACTGTTGTATTGGTGAAAGTGGTAATATTTGGATAAATAAATAGAGATTGATAATCTGGCTAAACATTTAAATATATCATTAGAAGACCTAAGAGATAAGTATTTAGAGAAAAGAGGCTATAAATATAGTATAAAAGAGGTACAATTATCTAAAGATAATTTTGCATGTGTTTTTTTTGATTTAAATAAAAAAACAATGTAGTATTTATGAAGCAAGACCAGTACAGTGTCGAACATTCCCTTTTTGGATTATTTTAAAAATAATAAAGAAGAGGTTTTAAAAGAGTGCCCAGCAATAAAAGAGTTATAGTTTTAATCTTATTTTCTTTTTTCTTTAGTGGTTGTATTCAATCACAGAGTAATTTATTAAATAAAAATTTGATAAAAAAAGATTTTAAATATAAAACGTTTGCAGATGAAGATAGATATATAATGTTTGCACTTGAGTACGATAGACAAGGTATGAAAGAAGAATCTAGAGAACTTTTCTTAAAGCTTTATTCTCAAACATTAAAAGAAGAGTATCTATTTGAATATATTAGAGGATCATTTGCTTTAAAAAAAGTATGATGATATTATTTTAAATGTTGAAAAGAACAGAAAAGAAATTAAAAAAGATGAAAATAAAATATTAAAGATTTATATATTAGCTTTATTAAATAAAAAAAGATTATAAAAAAAAGCCGAAGAGGCTGCAAATGAATTAATAAAAAAAAGAAGATGTTGATGTAAATTATGAGCTATTAGGAACAATACTTTTACAAAAAGAGGAGTATATAAAAGCTAAAGAGCTTTTTAACAAGGTTTATAAAAACTCTTCAAGTATAAATTCGTTATTGAATTTAACAAATATAATGTATGTATATTTAGATGAAAAAAAAGAAGCTATAAATTTATTAGAAGCATATACGAAAGTAAATGATTGTAATAATCTTGTTTGTTCAAAACTTTTATCTTTTTATCAAGAAGAGAAAAATATAGATGGTGTTATCTCTGTATTGAAAAAAAACATTTAATAGCTTAAAAGATGATTCAAACCACTTTACACAAGCAAAGGTATATAAACTTTTAATGTATTATCTAGAAAAAAAAGATATAAATGAAGCTATATTATTTTTAGAAGAGAGTAAACATGATGATGATAAATTATTAAGTTTATATAAAAATGCCTTGCAGTATGATAAGGCTTATAAACTGGCAAATATTCTTTATAAAAAGAGTAGAAGCATAGATTATCTTGCACAAATTGCAATTATTGAATTTGAGAGAGCAGAAGATAAAAAAAACTGTATTAAAAAGTGTAATAAAGAAATTTGAAGATGTATTAACTGTATTAGATAATCATGTATATCAAAACTATTTAGGTTATATTTTAATTGATTTTGATGTAGATATAAATAAGGGGGGGTTAGATTTTGTAAATAAAGCTTTAGAAAAAGCCCCCCCTAATAATCTTGCATATATTGATTCACTTGCTTGGGGGGGTCAATATAAATTGAAGCAGTGTAAAAAAAGCATATGAAAATATGAAAAAAGTTGTTGATAGTGCAGGATTAAATGATGTAGAAATAAAAACACATTGGGAAAAAATTAAGGAGTGTAATAAGTGATTTTAGATGAGATTAATAGACGTACAAGAGAAGATGTAGAGAAAAGAAAAAAAAGATTATTCTCTTGATTGGTTAGGTAGAAGTTTAAGTGCAAATCCATTTCCTCCAAGAGATGTAAAACCATATTTGACTTCAACGAAAGAAGAACCTGTAAGAATTATTGCTGAGGTTAAAAAAAGCTAGTCCATCTAAAGGTGTGATAAAGGAGGATTTTGATCCTTTATTAATAGCACAAGAGTACTCTAAAAATGGTGCAAATGCAATTTCTGTACTAACTGAACCACATTATTTTCAAGGTAACTTAGAGTATTTAACTCAAATTAGAAGATATGTTCCAACACCATTACTTAGAAAAGATTTTATTTTAGATAAGTATCAAATTGTAGAAGCTTTAGTCTATGGAGCAGATTTTATTTTATTAATCGCAAAATCATTAAGCACAAAAGATTTAAAAGAGTTATATGAATATGCTTTACATTTAGGTTTAGAAGTTTTAGTTGAAGTTCATGATAAAGAAGACTTAACAAAAGCTATGAAATGTGGTGCACATATAGTAGGAATAAACCATAGAAATCTTGAGACTATGGAAATGGATATGACTTTATGTGAAAAATTAATTCCAATGATTCCAAATGGTAAAATAATTGTTGCAGAGTCAGGTGTTTCAAATGTAGAGACTATTCAAAACTTAAGTGCGATTGGTGCTGATGCTTTTTTTAATAGGTGAACATTTTATGAGAGTACCAAGTATAGAAGAAGAACTTAAAAAGTTTAAGCAAGCGGTTAATTAACCGCTTAGTTATTTCTTTTTCATCTCTATTAATTGTCCATTCCCTGATATTAAAATAGCCATTGGTCTTGTTGGCTCAAACTGTGAAAAGATAATCATTAGTATAACCATTAATGGTACTGATAAAAACATACCTATAGTTCCCCCCCACATTGCTCCCCCCCAAATAACTAATGATAGGATTACAACAAACTGAGAGATATTTAGTTTATTTCCCATAAGTCTTGGTTGTATAATATTTCCTAGAGTAAATTGAACAATACCTAGAGCAGGTATTAAAAATAAAGCAGTAGTCAAATCTAGTTGAACAAGTGCAAAGAAAAATGGAGTTAATACAGCAATAATACTTCCAATTGTTGGTATAAAGTTAAGTATAAATGCTATGAAACCCCCCCAAAGTCCAGCTCCTTCAAGTCCAAATAGCTCACAAATAAAATATGTAAGAATTCCTGTCCCTAAACTTATTATTGTTGTAATTGAAATATATGTTTTAATATTTTCAGAGATTGAGTGTAGGATATTGTTTGCTTTTTCTCTATTTGTATCATTTGGAAAAAGTGCTTTCATTTTCATATCAAAAAAAATCTTTGGTCTAAAAGTAAAAATAGTACATATAGAAGTATTTGAATAGAGTTTCCTAACATTGTACTAAAAATAGCCAAGATTTTATTAATTATTGAACTAATACTAAATTGTTGTAAGATATTACTATAGTTCTCTTTTATATCAACTCCAAAAGTTATTGATAGTCTATCAATTGCATTAATTATTTTTGTATCAAGTCCTGCTAAAGATGCAGTTAACTCTGAGATATTTGCAGCTATGAAACTTGTAACTTGAAAAAGAGTCATAAAAATTATAATTAAAGATAATGGAATTGCTAAATATTCTCCTGGTTTTCCTTTTAAAATAGGTATTAGTTTAAGTTTAGAAGATAAGGAGTTAATTAAAAACCAGATAAGCATTGCAATTGCTATAGATGTTAAAATTGTACTTAGTTTTGTTAGTGAGTATATAATTATAAATAAAAAAGCAGTAAAATAAAAAGGTCCAGAGAAACTCTCACCTTTAAATGTAAATATTTGCTTTGAATCTTTCACAAAATTACCTTATAATTCTTTTAAGAAGACTGATTGCAATATCTCTTCTTCTGTAAGCTCTTTTTTTTCTTTCTCTTTTGGAGGATTCTTAATTAATAAAACCATCTCTTTTAAATCATCAAGGTTATATTTTGTAAGGTTTTTTTATTAACGTATCGTTTATCATATCTTTTTTTTAGAGTATCATTATTTATCATTTTACTTATAGCACTTTGAAGATTTCTTCTTGTTAATTCAAAGATTCGTTCTTCTTCTGTTAAGACTTTACACTCTTTTTCCAGATAAGTTATTAATGATATTCCAGAGTATTTATATGTTGTAACAGAGTTATATACAAACTCTTGTGATTTTACTTCGGGAATAAAAAGATTTGTAAATACATGTCCTCCAACATCTACTAATCCTACAAGGGATTTAATAGGATTGTGAGAACATATAAAGTCATCTTTTACTTTTATAGGTGAGTATTCAAGAGAACTTATATTGTTTCTTAATACAATGAAGTTTTTTTCAACTTCAATGGGACCGCCTTTTAATGATGTAAGTTCATTTTTAAACGCTAAGAAATCACCACCCACTCTTTTAGGACTACCTTCAAGTGTTGTAAGCTCATTATCACTTATATCAAAATCTCCCTCAACTGCATGAAATCTAAGAGGAAGTTTTAAAAGGTTTTCTAATTTTCCTGAAAGTCTAACATCTCCATGTACTCTTACAGAATTATCTTTGAGAATACTAAAGTTTCTAATATCCATTTTATGAAGCCATCGATTAATTTCATCTTTATTTGTAAGAGCAAGTAGTGGCTTATGGATATGACCAATTACTTCTTCACCTTTATATTTCCAAATCTTCTTTTTCTTCATCAAAACTTTTTGTTATATGATTTAAAGAGATATCAGTAATAAGATTCCACTCTATTTCATCTGCTATTTCATTTAAGTTTTTTTTAGTTGATTCCAATAACAAATATAATCTTGTCCAACAGTAACTGGTCCACCAAAAAGTGATTCAAGTCTATTTTGTGCACAATTAAAGTATTCATCTACATATTTTGGCCCACTATCTAAAGAGATGATTAAGTTATTAGAACAATCAAAATATCCTGTAAGACTTCTTGGCGCACCTTCTATTGAAGATAGCCTATTATTTGAGCAATTATAGAATCCATGTACTTCTTTAGGACCATATGATAAATCTTTTTTTAATTCATTATTTGAACAGTTGAAATCTCCAACTATTTGAGGTCCCCCCCCAAATAGTGAGGTTAGTTTATTATGAGAACAGTCAAAATCTTTAATTACTTTTTTTAGGAGAACCTTCCAATGATAGAAGATTATTCTTAGAAATATTAAAATATCCATCTATAACATCAAATTTAATAGGAAGCCTATCTCCTTCAATTTTACCTTCTAGATTTACACTACCATGAACCGTAACATGAAGGTCTTCTGAAATAGTATAATTATCAATCTTTTTTTTACGAAGCCACTTACGGATATCATCTAAATTATTCATTAGTTACCTTTTTTATGAAACACCCTTTTTAAGGGGGGGCAATAAAAAATTATTTAATATTATATCTAAAATTATATTATAATTTAATAATTATTTGAATAATGATGAACCAACTCTAATCATATTTGAACCACAAGCAATTGCTAATTCAAAATCAGAACTCATCCCCCCCATAGAACAATATTTTGCTCCCAATGGTTTTAGTTCATCATAGATTTTTTTTAGTTGTAATAAAAGATTCTTTTACAGTATCTCTTTGTTCTACATGCGCACCAATACTCATAACACCTTTTAATCTAATATTTGGACAAGAGTCTAAAATCTTTTTATATGTATCAACAGCAGTTTCCGGCATTACACCTGCTTTGCTATCTTCTTTTGCTGAGTTAATTTGTAAAAGACAAGACATTTTTTTTGTTTTTTTGCTTCAAGTTTTTTTATTAAGTTCAAGTGCTAATTCTAAAGAATCTAATGAATGCATAAGAGTAGGATTTAAATCAATTAGGTTATTGATTTTATTTTTTTTGTAATCTTCCTACAAAATGCCACTCTAAAGGTAAATCTTCAAGCTCTTCTGCTTTAGATTTTAAATCTTGTACTTTATTTTCTCCAAAAGCTCTTTGACCTGCACTATAAAGTGTTGCAATATCATTGGCAGTAGAGTATTTTGAAATACCTATTATTTTCACAATATGATGTTCTGAAACTCTAAGTCTAGAAGCTTCAACTTTTGTAATAACTTCATCTAAATTTTTTTTACAGCAATTTGTTTTTCCATTTTGTCTTCTTTATTTAAGTATTATTCTATTTATATCATTATATATGCCTAGAAGCATCAAGCTTCCAAGTATCACCCATCCAGCTAGAGTTAAAATCATAAATATTTTATCACTTGGTTTTCTTCTTGTAATTATTTCATAAAGGTTAAACATAATATGTCCACCATCAAGTGCAGGGATTGGTAATAAGTTTAAAACCCCCCCTAAATTTACCGAAACAAGTGCAGTAATCGAAAGTAGGGCTAATATACTTGATTGACTCGCATCAGAGATTACTTTTCCTATTGTGATAACTCCACCAACTTCTGAACTTGGAATAATTCCTTGAAGAAGTTTTTGTACACCTTGGAAAATCATTTTAGATGATTCTATTGTTTTATCATATGCAAAACCTAATGCTGAAATTGGATCATGATAAATTGTTACAAGTTGTGGTGCAGGAGAAATACCAATCATTCTTTTTTTTGATTTTTTTCTCTAAATATATTTTGTGCATCAGATATATGTGGATTTATTGTTTTAGCAATAATTTTACCATCTCTTTTGATGAAAAATTTAAGTTGGCCATTTGTAGATGTAATTGTTTTACCAATTTGTTCCCACGTCTTAATTTCTATATTATTGATTTTTACAATAACATCACCACTTTTTATTCCAGCTCTTTGTGCAGGAGAATTCTCTTGAATCTTTCCTACTGTTGGACTAAGTGAGTTTGCACCTGCAAGGGCAATTACAAAGTATAAAATTGCAGCAAGAAAAAAAAGTTTGCAAAAGGACCTGCAAAAAGTATAACTATTCTTTGCCAAGGAGTTTTATTATTATAAGAGTCCTGTCCCTCTTCAACTAAACCAGGTTTTGTATCGTCTTGACCTTTCATTTTTACATAACCACCTAAAGGGATTAATGCAAATTGCCAAGTTGTACCTTTCCACTCTTTTGAAAAAAAAGTTGTTTTCCAAAACCAATTGAAAAGACATGAACTTTAACACCAAAAAAACCTTGCAGCTAAGAAGTGTCCTAATTCATGAAAAAAAATACTAAAAAAAGAAAGTACAAGTAAAAAAAAGTGATAGTACCCAAAAAAAACTCCGAAAAATTGTATTAATTTATAAAATAATCTCTTGTATACTCATATCCTGAGTATAAAGTTAGTGCAACAGCAATCCATAAAAGAGTTGTTGCAAATGGCCAGTTCATTATTAAAAATCCAATAGCTATCATCTGTACAACAGTTTTAATTTTCCCTGCCATAGTAGAAGCTACACTTTTATTTTCGCTTACAGCAACTACCCTAAGTCCAGTGATAAAAAAACTCTCTAGAAAGGATTAAAAAAAACAGCCCATGCAGATGCTCTATCAATTACCATAAGTCCTATAAAACCAGCAAGCATAAGCATCTTATCTGCAAGAGGATCTAGAATAGCACCTAGCTTTGTCATTTGGTCCCATTTTCTTGCAATATATCCATCAAAAAAATCAGTAACTGAAGCAATTACAAAAATAAGACCAGCAAAGTAATCAAGCCAAGATGGATGCCAAGAGGCGAAAAATGCACTATCTCTATCTACTAGAAACCATAGCATTAGCGGGGGGGCTAATGCTATTCTAAATAGTGCTAATGTATTAGGAAGGTTTAGAGCTTTACTCATTATCTAAAAGTAGTCCCACCGTCAACGATTAATGTATGACCTGTAACCCATGAAGCATCTTGCGTACATAAGAAGTAACATGATTGTGCTAAATCTTCAGGTTGTCCAATTCTATTTAACGCAGATAATTCTGCAGTTTTTTTGTTTAACTTCTTCATAATTTGTAAATGCTTTTAATGCATCAGTATCAATAGGACCACCAGATACTGCATTTACTCTAATATTAAACTCACCTAATTCAGTTGCAGCATATCTAACCATAGCTTCAACTGCTGCTTTATTAGTCCCATGCCCTGAGTAGTTTTCAATATATACTAGGTTTCCAGTTGAAGATAAAGAAACAATTGCTCCTCCTCCAACTTTTTGCATTCTTTTTGCAGCTTGTTGAGAACCACAAACAAATGCATTTACCGTTGCAGTATAGATATTGTTTAATCCTCTAGGTTTTAATTTCATGAATTTACCATATCCACCAACAACAGATCTTCCATAAATCATTGCATTTGAGATAAAGAAATCAACTCTATCAAAATCTTTGTCAATCTCTAAGAATAACTCTTTATATGTTTCTGGCTCTAATACGTTAAATGGGTAACATTTACATTTTACACCATATTTTGCTTCAACATCGTCACAAATCTCTTGTGCAATTTCTCTATTTGAATTGTATGTGAATGCTACATTTACGCCATTACTTGCAAATTTATAAACACATTGTTTACCAATACCTTTAGTACCACCACTAATTACTAATGTTTTACCCTTCATAGCCTCGTTCATTATTTTATCACCTCATAATTTTTTTAATACTTCTTCTAGTTTTTTTTCATTGTTTCAGCACTAGGAGCTGTTAAAGGAAGTCTATACTCTAATGTATCTAATAATCCTGCTAAATACATAATTGCTTTAATAGGAATAGGATTTGCTTCTACAAATAAAGTACTATTTAATTTATATAAATCATTGTTTATTGCTCTTGCAGTATCGTAATCTCCTTTTAATACAGAATGTACTAACTTAGATTTTAAGTTAGGTAATAAATTTGATGTTACAGAAATAATACCTTTTCCTCCATTTGCTAGCATAGGAAAATCAATTGCGTCATCACCAGAGATTACACATAAATCTGGTCTTTTTGAATTTAATTCGATAGCTCTTTCTAAAGAACCTGTTGCTTCTTTTATTGCATAAATATTTGATACATCATCATATAATCTAATCGCAGTATCAGCTAAAATATCTACACCAGTTCTTCCTGGAACATTATAAATCATAAATGGAATTTCAACTGATTGTGCAATAGCTTTATAGTGTTGATATAAACCTTCTTGTGTTGGTTTATTGTAGTATGGAGCAACAGATAGTAGTCCATCTGCACCAACATTTTGTGCATGTTTTGCAATATCACAAGCTTCATGAGTAGCATTTGAACCAGCACCTGCAATTACTTTTACATTAGTATTCTTACAAGTTGCAACTGCGATTTCAATACACTCTTTATGTTCCGCATGTGATAATGTTGCACTTTCACCTGTAGTTCCTACAGGAACAACAGCATCCATACCTTGTTCAATTTGTCTTTTTATTAATGACTCATATCTTTCACCATCGACTTTTCCGTCTTTGAATGGTGTAATAAGTGCTGTCATAGCACCTGTAATAATTTCCATATAGTTCCCTTTTCCTTTATTTCTTTAATATAACTGTTGTTGAATTCTTTTTTTGTTAAATATTTGTTTGCAACATCTATGATATCTTGTTTATCTAACTTTTCAACTTTTTTTTCATAATCAAATAGAGGTTTTGTATTTCCTCTAATAAAATAGCTTCCATATAATCCAGCTACTGAACTTGAGCTTTCAAGAGAGAAAATAAAATCTGCCTTAGTATTTATTTTTATTTTATTTATTTCTTCTTTTGTAATTTTACCATTTTTTATATTTTTAATAATTTTATCAATCTCTTTTTTCACTTCTTTAGCTTTTATTCCTTCGTTACATACGGCAACAAACATAAAAACACCTGGATCTGTTAATTCTAAATTATATGCATAAATAGAGTTAACCATTCTTTTTTCATCTACAAGTACTTTTTGTAAATATGAGCTTTTACCAGAGCTTAGTAATTCACTTAAAGCACTTAATGCAACTTGGTCTTCATTTTCATAATTCGGAATATGAAATGCCATTGCAAGCATTTCTACTTGAGTATCTTTATGAACAACTATATTCTTCTCACCATCTTGTACAGGTTCTACTGTATAAACTTTTGATGGAATCTCTTTAGTATTTTTAATTTTTGCAAAATGTTTTTCTGTTGCTTTAAAAACTTCTTCTTTTGTAACATCCCCCCCAGCAATAACAACAACTGCATTTTTAGGTTGATAATATGTAGAATGGAAATCTCTAATATCTTCAATTGTCCAGTTTTTAATATCATTTGTAAATCCAATTGGAGTCCAGTGATAAGGATGGTAAATATAGGCATTGTTAAATAGTCTATATTGTAAATATCCCATAGGATTATTATCAGTTCGCCATCTTCTCTCTTCAGCAACTACATCACGTTCAGGTTGAAACTCTTCATCTTTTAAAGTTAGATTTTGCATTAATTCAGCAAATAGCTTTAAAGATTTGTCCATATTTTTAGAACTTGATTTGATATAATATTTTGTATAGTCAAAAGAAGTTGAGGCATTATTTACTCCTCCAAACCCTTTTACTATTTCATCAAACTCACCAGCTTTTAAATTTTTTTGTAGATTTGAAATTAAGATGTTCAAGCATATGTGCAATACCACTTTTACCCATAGTTTCATTTCTACTTCCAACATTGTAAAAAATATTTGTAGATACAACATTTGAACCATTATCCATTGGGATAACAACTACTTGCAGTTTATTATCTAAGGTTTTTGTATAATATTTAGGTAAACTTTGACCCATTAATTCTCCTACGAAAAATAAAAAGAACAATAAAGATAATGTTTTTTTTCAAAAATGTCCTTTCTTCTAATATATTTATTTTAAATCTGAACCAATTACTTCAGAAATATGGTTATATCCATCTTTTTGCATCAATTCTAAAATCTCTTCATTGATTTTTCTAACCATTGAAGGGCCTTCAAATATCATTCCCGAATAAGATTGAACTAATGATGCACCAGCTTTTAATCTCTTATATGCTTCTTCACCTGTTGCTATACCACCAACAGAGATAAGAGTTGTTTTCCCGTATAGTTCTTTTGCTAACTCTTTAAACAACTCATATGATTTTTGTGTTAAACAAGCACCACTTAATCCACCAAAATCTTGACAGTTTGGAACTAAATCATAATCAATTGTTGTATTTGTAGCAATAATTCCAGCTGCTCCAGCATTAACTGCAGTATTACAAAGATCAACTGCAACATGAATTTCCATATCAGGCGCAATTTTTAAGAAAATTGGTTTAGCTGTTAATGTTTTTGCCATTGTGAAAAGTTCAGTAATAAACTTCTCATTTTGTAAATCTCTTAAGTTTGGCGTGTTTGGACTAGAGATATTTATTACTAAATAATCACTTGTTCCTTCAAACTTTCTAATTAATGTTTTATAATCAAGTAAAGCATGTTCTTCAGGAGTTGTTTTATTTTTCCCAATGTTTGCACCAACTGGAATAGTAAACGGATATACTTTTTTTTAGGTTTGTTAATACTTTTGCTGAACCTTCATTATTAAATCCCATTGCGTTTTGTACTGAATTATGTTCTGGGTATCTAAACATTCTAGGCTTTGGATTTCCATCTTGTGCTCGAGGTGTCATTGTTCCAATTTCAGTAAAACCAAATCCTAAGGCAGGCATTGATTTAATCATTGTCGCATTTTTATCAAAACCAGCTGCAAGTCCAACTGGGTTTGGAAATTTTATACCAAGAATATCTTGAGATAGTTTAGGATTTAAAATAAAATTTTTCTCAACCATTGAGTTATTTATGAATTTACATTTTGGTAATAATCTTAAACCAACTTCTGCAAGGTTATGTGCAGTTTCAGGTTGAAATAAAAATAATATTTTTTTTAATGTTTTGTAGTTAAACAAATGTTGCCCTTTTTAAAAATTTTAATATTTTATCTAAAAACTATTGAAAAAAAAGTTAATAGCTTTTAGATATTTGCAAGGTTGTATAATCTTTGATACTCTGGACAGTTTTTAAGAAGCTTATCTTCACTATCTATACATACAATCTGACCTTTTTTAAATACAGCAATTTTATCTGCATTTTTAATAGTACTTAGCCTATGAGCAATAACAAAAGTGATTCTATTTTCACTAACTTCGTCAATAACTTCAGAAATAATTGACTCACTTTCATTGTCTAGTGCTGATGTTGCTTCATCAAGAATAAGTATTTGAGGATTTTTGTATAAAGCTCTTGCAATAGCAATTCTTTGTCTTTGTCCGCCACTTAAGTTTGTACCAAATTCATCAAGTCTTGTATAAATTCCTTCTTCCATAGTACTTACAAAATCATATGCATGAGCTTGCTTTAAAGCTTTTATAACTTTTTCTTCATCAATCTCTTGTCCATATGCAACATTTGCTGCAATAGAGTCATTGAAGATATAACTCTTTGTGTTACTACTGATATATTTTCTCTTAAATCTTTAATACAAATATCTCTAAGACAGGTATCATTGAATAATATTTGTCCTTTGCTTGTATCATAAAATCTAATTAAAAGATTTATAAGTGATGATTTTCCTCCTCCACTATCTCCTACTAGAGCAACTTTTTCACCTAGTTTTGCACTTAAGTTTATATTTTTAAGTGCAATAAAGTCATCATATTTAAGTTCTACATCTTTAAACTCAATAGAGTTTACTTTTTTTTAGGAATATTTTCATCACCTGGTAAAATTGTAGGTACTATCTCATATACAGAAAGTATTCTCTCATGGGCAGCAAGAGCACTTTGTAGTTTGTTGTAAATTGTTGATAATCTTTTAATTGGTGCATAAAGCATAAATAGTGCAGCTGTAAATGACATAAATGTACCAGTTGTTAATTCTCCAGAAATAACCTGACTACCGCCATAAATGATTACAATCGCCGCTGCAATTGCTCCTAGGAACTCCATAATTGGTGAAGTTAATTCAGATGTTTTAACTGTTTTAATATTAATATCAAAGAATTTTTTATTATGTTTTTCAAATTTATCAAGTTCTGTTTTTTCTGTTGAATTAGCTTTGATAATTTCAACATTGTTGAAAATTTCACTTAAATGTGAAGTGATATCGGAAGCTTTTTCTTGAGACTTAAATGATAGCTTTTTCATCTTCTTTGCTAAAATACTTAGTGGATATATTGCAAGAGGCATAATAATTAATCCATAAAATGCAAGCTCTGCACTTTGGTATATAACTACTCCAACAAGAGCAAATACAGTAAGAATTTCTCTAATCATTCCAGCAATTTGACTTGAAACAGCTGATTGAATTTTATTAATATCATTCGTAACTCTAGAAATTAATTCTCCACCATGCTTTTTTTGAAAAAAATTCAATATCAAGTGTTAAAATATGAGCTAATAATTTATCTCTAATTATTCTAATAATATCTTGCCCAATATATGAAGTATAGTAGATTTGTATATATTTACCAAAACCTTGTGCTGTTTGAACTAGTATTAGTAAAACAGGAACCATATATAGCATTTGTTGGTCTTTTGCAATAAATACTTCATCAAGTAAAGGTTTTACAATATATGCTAATCCTGCTGTTCCACCTGCGACTAAAGCTATACCAATAAATGCATAAAATATTTTTAGTTTATAGTTTTTATAATATGGTATGTAGTATTTAAAAAAAAGTCTTTCATTTTTATCCTGTGATTGTTTATTAAAAGCTAATAGTATATCTAAACTTAACTAAAATATAAAGATTTAACTTGTTTAAAGCCAAACTCTTTAAGTGTTAAGAATAGGAGGATAAAGCCACTTATAGTACTTGCAAATGCAAGTCCAGCTGCTTGATAAGGTATAATTAAAGCTAATGAGAAAACTATATTCCAAGCTAAGGCTTTCATTGATATTTTTGCAGCTAAAAACTGTTTTTCATGAGCGTAAAGCCAAAGTGAAAATATCTTTGCTAAACCATAAGGAACAAGACCTATTAAATACATAGTAAGTATTAATGCAGTATTTGCAGTATCATCTGAATTAAAAGCTCCTCTTTCAAATAGAAGCCAGATGATTAAGTCATTAAAAACAATACCTATTAATGTAGCAATTGCCAATAAACCAGAAAGAATAATTGATGATTTTCTCATAAGTTTTAGTGCTTTATCTTCATCTTTATTTTTAATAGCTCGTGCAATCATTGGAAATAGGGCAACTGATGTAGCAATTGCAAAAAGAGCTAGTGGAAGTTGAAAAACTCTATTTGCATAATATAAATAAGAGATAGAACCACTAACTAAAAATGAAGCAAGCCATGTATCTAAAAATGCTGAAATATGAGCCGTTGAACTTCCTAGTGTTGCTCCAAAAAAAACTTTTATAAAATCTATTCTCTTCTTTTTTCTTATGTTTTTTAAATGTAAAAATTTACATAGATTATGTTTTTTTACGGCAATTAAGTGTACAAAAAACTTGAAGTAATCCTCCAACTAAAACCCCCCCATATGATAGATAATATGTAATCTCATATTTTCCTAAATCTTTTGAAATAAGTAAAGCACCTATAAGTGCAATATTTAAAAGTGCAGTAGAAAATGCAGTTGTAGCAAAATGGTTCTTATACTGAAGTAAAGCGGCCATAAAAGTAACTATAAATATAAGAGGAAGATAATAAAAGTTAATAGCAACAAGCGGTGCTGCTAAATCAACTGTTTTCTCATCAAATCCAAGTGCAATTGCTTTTGTAATAAGTGTTGAAAATAGTGTAACTACTAAGGATAAAACTATTAAAAAAAGCAATCAATTGTAAAAAAAATTACAGATGAAAATCTAATTTTATGTTTTGATTTTGCGTAAGAGGGAATAAAGGCTTGAGTAAATGCCCCCCCTTCTGCAAATATTCTTCTAAATAAGTTTGGAAGTTTAAAAGCTACAAAAAAAGATATCTGAGTAGATATTTGCACCAAGTATTGATGCAGTTAAAAGGTCTCTAATAAATCCTAGGATTCTTGAGACTAAAATACCACTACTATTTGTAAAAATTGATTTAATTAACATCTATCTCATTTCTTTTGTGAATCATAATTTGAACTTTAGTTTTATAATATCCAATATGAGCCTTTTTAAGGCTTATATATGTATTATTTTTTTTGGTAAATAATTTTTTTTGTTTTGCAAATATTTTTATTTTTTTCTTCTTTTTTTATTTTTAATAAAATAGAGTTTTCCTTTGATATATGTTCCTTCAAGATTTGTTATAATCTCATTTTGGTATTTTTTTTATCAAAAATATCAATTTTTCTTGCATCAAGATATAGTAATTTGTAGTTGTTTATTTTTCCATTGTCTTTCATGATTTTAAATTTTTCAACTTCTTTTAATCCATTGTAATCTTTTATTTGAGATATTTCTAAATCATAAGAGTATCCTTCTTTAAGCTCTTTAGCATTATTATATAAATAAATAGCTCTATCGTTTTTTTGTTTTATTATGACACTATTATCATTTTTATAAATAACAATGGCATCTTTTATAAAAACTTCATTTGTAAGTTTTGTTTTTTCATAAAGTTCGGAAATTTTTGTAAGTTCTTTTTTTTCTATTTTTTTTAGTGGATTTTTTAACTCTTTACTAGTAGTAAAATTTGCAATTATTGGTAAGTGGTCAGAAAATCCACTTCCATTATGTACTCTATTCTTCATATTCCATCTAACGATTTTGCCATTTTTATAAAGATACTCTGGTTTAAATACTTTAAAACTATTTGGGATATATGAAATATTTTTGTTATCAAATAAAGCTGGAGCTATAATGATATTATCAGGAGTATTGTTTCTGCCTCTATATTTGTTTGAAAATCTGTCACTATAATCTAAATCAAGCCAAAGGTTATAGTTTTTATTTTTTCCTCTTTTTAAAATATCATCGTAAGTTACGAATCTTTTATCAATAGTTGTATTTAGAACTTGATTTATACCTGTTATTCCTTGAGTATTGTTTAATTTTTGTTCTTTATATATAGTTTTAAATTCATCATAGTTTGAATTAAAATCACCTAATAAAATATAGTCATAATCTTTTGGTAAGCTTTTTAATCTATCAAAAAGTTTTTTTTGCATATTTTAACCTATAGCTTTCTGCAACTTTTTTTTAGAAGGCCAATGGTTATTAAATATTTTAAGTTCTCTATTCTCTATCTCAAAAGTCGTTTCTAAAATAGGTCTAAATAGTTTATTTGTAAATCTTACATTTATCTCTTGATTTGATTTAATTTTCATTTTACTTAAAAATCCAACTCCTACAGAAGAGTTTTTATATTTTGAAAAAGAGATATATTTATATTCTGGAATTTTTCTTTGAAGAGTTCTTAGAAGTTGTTTATTTTCTATTTCTTGCAAAGCTATGATATCCGCATCAATATCTTTAATTACTTTTGTTACATTATTAAGTTTTATATTAAAAGTTTTCTGATTCCATTTTGCTTTAGTATTTGGTATGTACTCTTTATAATCACTTCTATCTTTTTTAAGGTCAAATAGGTTTTCAACATTATATGAAGCAACAGTAAATGTTTTTGAAAATAGGTTTAGTGAAAGAAAAATTAGTAATAGAAATTTAAACAATAGATACTCCTAGATAAAATAATCTTGTATTTTATCTAATATATTGTTTTTATATATATAAACAAGGGGGGGAGAGAAATCCCTTGCTTTACTATTTTTTACTATTTAATCTTGATTGATACTCTTGAGGATGTTTACATACTGGACAAACCTTTAGAGCTTTTTTACCTCTATGAACATGTCCACACACTTCACAAATCCACTCTTCATCATCATTCTCACTTACGTGCTCTTCACCAGCTTCTAGTCTTCTTTTTAGTTCTCTATACATATTTTCATGTTCAATCTCAATTTTTCCAATCATATCAAGCATTTTAGAAATTTGATTATGACCTTCCTCTTTTGCAATTTTTGCAAAATCTGGATACATTGTTACATTTTCATAAGATTCACCATCAATTGCATATTGAAGGTTCTGAACTGTATCTCCGAATTCTTGTCCTGTTAACATCATGTTACAGGCTTTTAATTCTAATTTAGCATGCATTTTTTTTCATTATTAGCTGCTCTTTGGAAATGTTCCGCGATATCTCTATATCCCTCTTTTTGAGCAATTTTTGCAAAATATTCATATTTGTTTCTTGCCATAGATTCTCCAGCAAATGCTTTCATAAGATTAACCGCAGTTAAATTTTCAGTAATCATTTCCATTGCTTCACCACAGCAGTGTAACTCTCCACCACCAACATTTTGTACTTCTACTACATTTCCACACTTGTTACATTTGTAAGATTCGTATTGTCTCATTTTATTTCCTTTTAAATTCTTTGTGAAAATTATACCTAATAAATTATATAAAAAATAAATAGAATATATTTTTTATTAAAGGATAATTTTTTTCCATAGGAAATTATAAACAATTAAAACTTAAAGGAAAATTATTTTCCAGTAGTAATTTTTAGAAATAAAGCAAAAATTTTGAAAATATACTAATATTGTATTGTAAATAAAAAAAATTAATGTGAAAATATAAAGATAATTTGTGTATTATTTCACGAAAGGAAGTATAGCATGGTTAATAGTTCACTATTATTAAAAGAGTACAATTTAAAAGTAACACCGCAAAGAATTGCTATTGTTGAAGAATTGTATCATAATGGACATATGAATATTGATGATTTATACAAAAAACTATTAAGTAAATTCCCTTCTATATCATTAGCAACAATTTATAAAAATGTTAATGCAATGATTGAAAAGGTTTTTTTAAATGAAGTTAAAATTCCAAATGCAAAAGCAGTATATGAATTAGTTAAAGAGGATCACTCTCATTTAGTTTGTTCATCTTGTGGAATAATCGAAGATATTCATGTAGATACGTCAGTTTTAGAAACTTCTGTTCAAACTGATTTTAAAATTGAAAATACAAGTGTTGTATTTTCAGGAATCTGTCATAAATGTTCAAAATAGCTTAAAGGCTATTTTGAATAACTAATCCTAATACAACTAACAATATAATTCCGGCACTCTTATTATAAAGTTTATTTGCTGTAATAAATACTAACATCAATGATAGTATAAATGCTGCTGTAATATCAAAGAAGTTTGCAGTTAAGTCTACATTTAATGCATTTACAATTGAACTTAACCCAAGTACCATAGTAAAGTTTGCAACATTTGATCCAATAATATTTCCTATTGCTAAATCTGCATTGTTGTTTCTTGCAGCTTTTATAGAAATTGTAAGTTCAGGTAATGATGTACCAAAAGCAACTAAGAATAGACCAATCATCCATTCACTTATGCCAAACTCTCTTGCAATATTTCCTGCACTATCAATAGCAAAGTCTGCTCCGCCAACAGTTAGAATAAAGCCTGCAAGTAATAAAAGTGAAGTTTTTCCCCCCCATGCAAATTTCTCTTTAGCTAACTCATCATCTATCTCTTCAACTTGATTTGAGTTTATTAAGAAAGTAAGATATGCTGCCATAAGAATTAAAAATAAAATTCCATCTATTGCATTTAGTTTTCCATCTATTCCCATAAGAATAAATACTAAGATAGGGAATAGTGCCCATGCAGAGTCTTTTGCAAATAGATCTCTGTCAGGAGTGATTTTTTTTAGCAATAATAAAAACAACTCCAAGTACAAGTGAAATATTAAAAATAGTACTACCAATTACATTTGCTACAGCAATATCTCCACTTCCTTTTATTGAAGCAGACATAGATACAGCCATCTCTGGTAATGAAGTTCCAAGAGCAACTAGCGTAGCACCAATAACAAATGGTGAAATTTTATAGTGAAGTGCAATTCTTTCACTCTCTTCAATAATAAAATCAGCACCATATATTAGTGCTGTCATTGAGACAATAAATATTAATATATCCATATTTATGAGTTCCTTACTATTAAACTATTTGGTAAGTTATATTTTTTGATTAACTCTTCTTCTTTTTGCCTATGTTCACCATTATCAACTTCATGGTCAAATCCTAGTAGATGCAAAATTCCATGTATAAAAAGAAGGTTTAATTCATCTTCAAAACTATGATTAAACTGTTTTGCTTTTTCTTCTACAAAATCAGTTGATATTACAATTGAACCTAAAGGCATGTTTGGAATATCAAATTCAAGTGGAAAAGATAAAACATCAGTAGCTTTATCAATATCTCTATGTTCTTTATTTAATTCTTGAATTGTTTCGTTTGTAACTATTATAAGTTCTATATCTTTTGATGTTAAATCATTAGAAATAGTTTCAAGTGACGAAATATCAATATTTATATCAGTTTGGTTGTCTAAATCAATCATTTCCCATCCATTTAATTTTCGCGGATTATATCTAAATTATCCTTTCTTTGTAAATAAGTATACAACAAATATTTTTTTTATTTTTAAATTGGTACAATATAGGATTTGAAAATAGGAGTATGTATGGAATTAGAAATTGGAAGTAAAGCTACAATAGAATATAAAGTTGAAAATAATGATTTAGCAAAGAATTTAGGAATATCGCCTGATGATAATTTTCCGCCAGTGATGGCAACTGCTAGATTAGTTGCGCTAATGGAGTGTAGTGCTGCAAAAGTAATGAAACCAATTTTAGGTGATGGGAAACTTTCAGTTGGTGTAAATGTAAATATAACACACACTGCACCTACACTAGAAGGTGATATTGCAAAAGCAACTGCAACATTTGTAGGCATGGAAGGTAAACTTTATAAGTTTGAAGTAGAAGCTGAAGATTCAGGTGGGCTTATTGGAAAATGTACTCACACAAGAGCTGTTGTAAGTGAAGACAGACTTATGGCTGGAGCTAATACTAGAGTAGGGAAATAGTTTGAATTGAGCTATTTTAAAATAGCTCAATCAACAGATAAGTTTAAAATAATTCTATCATTTTAGGAACTTCATCTACTGCAAAAGTTTTTAATCCTAATTTTAAATTTGGTTTTTGTGCTACAACTGCTTTTTGAATACCTTGTGCTTGTGCCTCTTTTAATCGTAAATCAATAGAATAAACATCTTTTATTTCACCTGTTAGTGAAACTTCTCCAATAAAAACTGACTCTTTAGAAATAGGTCTATCTCTAAACGAAGATATAATAGCTGCAACAACAGCTAAATCAGCAGAACTCTCTTTTATTTTAATACCACCAGAAATATTTATAAAAACATCGTAATGATTTAAAGGTAAGTCAATCTTTTTTTTCAAGTAGTGCAAGAAGCATATTTAATCTGTTTGCATCAAAGCCTGTAGCTGATCTTTTAGGATTTGGATAAGTACTTTCTGTTACAAGTGCTTGAACTTCAATAATAAGTGCTCGACTTCCTTCCATAGTAACTGTTAAGGCTGAACCACTTTGAGCTTTTGATTTGTCAAAAAATTTAGAGGCAATATCTTTTGCAGAAATTAATCCTTCACTTGTCATCTCAAAAATACCTATTTCTGATGTTGAACCAAATCTATTTTTAAAACCTCTTAGCATACGAAGCTCTTTTGAAGATTCTCCTTCAAAATATAAAACAGTATCAACCATATGTTCTAAAACTCTTGGACCTGCAATACTTCCATCTTTTGTGATATGTCCAATGATAAACATTGCTATATCTGACTCTTTTGCTTTACGCATTAGTTCAAATGTAATTTCTCTAACTTGCGAAACAGAACCTGGTGCTGAAGTTAGGTTACTAGAATAAATAGTTTGAATAGAGTCAATAATCACTACTTCATAATCATTTCTAAGAAGTTCATCTTGTATCTCTTCAAGTTTAATTTCTGATAATAAATATAGGTCATCATGGTTTGCATCAAGTCTATTTGCTCTAAGTTTTATTTGTCCTGAACTCTCTTCTCCTGATACATATAAAACTTTCTTACCTGAACTTGCAATACTACCTGCAACTTTTAGTAAAAGTGTAGATTTCCCAACACCTGGGCTTCCTCCAATAAGTGTAAGACTTCCTGGAACAATTCCTCCACCTAGAACTAAATCAAATTCATCATTGTTTGAAGAGAATCTTGTAACATCATCTTGTTGTATTTGTGTTATTGGAGTTGCTTTTGAAGTACTATTTATAACTTTAGAAGTCTGTTTTAAAACTTCTTGTTGGTCTTGGTTTAATTCAATAAAAGAGTCCCAAGAACCACAGTTTGGACATTTTCCAAGCCATTTTGTACTTTGTTCTCCACAATGTTGACACTCAAAAAGTGATGTTTTCTTTTTTTTGCCATTTATTAATCCTATGTTATTTATGTTGGAATTATAATGAAAAAAAATTAAGAAGATAAAAAATATGACATTTTGTAATTAAAATTTTTACTTGTGGTATAATTATAATAATTTTAAATATATAAATATTAGAGAAAAAAAAGGTTTAAACATATGAAAAATATAGATGCAGAACCTTCTTATGAAACTTTAGAGATTGGTACTCCAAAAGATTATACGAGTGATATGTATAAAGTTTATTTTGAACTTGCAGAATATGAAAATATAGCTTTAAATATTTTAAAAGATTTTTTAGGAGATGATAGAGAGAATAAT
>JDSG01000074.1_pt1 | contig 40750 bp, 48 predicted proteins | sample 199341 | NCBI WGS metagenome assembly JDSG01 (sample SAMN02584197, study PRJNA231836) | bioreactor metagenome | isolation source: continuous culture bioreactor short generation time transfer1 day 52 after... | place: Germany: Bremen | reverse complement strand
GGGAATATCAAAAAGAAATTAGATTTGAGTCATGTAAATAAAGACTCGCAGACTATTATCAACAAAGGGGGGGATGAACTGCATTATTACTACCCTGTTCATACCACGAATTACTGCCTGAGATGCCACAGGGACTGGCAAGAAGGGACGATCAATTCTTATTACAAAGTTAACCTGAACAGTTCTGCAATATCCAGCATCCAGAGGATGTCATGGTTTAATAATCTGCTGCTTGCCATAGCGGCTGTTCTGGCAATTGCCATAGTTGTTTTTGCCCTTCAGAAACTGGTTTTCAGCAGACTTAAAAGAGCTAATGAGATGCTTGATGATCTGTGTTCCGGTGAGGGTGACCTTACAATCAACCTCGAAGTAAACAGGATGGACGAGATAGGTACTCTTCGCATGAAGATCAATATGTTTATCAACCATCTCAGGGATATGATGGAACAACTGAAAGCGAGCATATCTGAAGTTGACGGCGAGATCGGGCACATTCAGAACTCCATGACCACAATCAACAGCTCCGTTCAGGACAATGTATCACACATTATGTCCATATCCTCTTCATCTGAGCAGGTTTCCACCACACTGGATGAAAATATCAATAGCCTCATGCTCTTGAACGAAAATGTACTAGGCAAAAGGGAGACTATCAGCGAATCGATGAAGAGTGTTTCAAGCATCACAAGCACTATTAGCTCAATGACGGCAACAGTAGATAAGCTGAGCGGAACTGTCGGCGAACTCGAAGCAAAGTCAAACGACATAACAAATATAACAAGCCTCATCACAGAGATAGCAGATCAGACAAACCTGCTTGCTCTTAATGCTGCTATAGAAGCGGCAAGAGCCGGAGAGGCTGGACGTGGTTTCGCCGTGGTGGCAGATGAGATCAGAAAACTTGCCGAACGAACAGGCAAGGCAACAAATGACATCAAGTCCATCGTGCATGAAAACACCAAAACTATCGGTGAGTTTATAGAAGAGATAGAGAACAATAAAAAGCAGGCTGAGCATATGAACGAAAATATCGGGGGGGATTTGGAGGAGTTTACCAAAGAAGTGGATTCCACTATGACCGACATTTCAGACAACATCAACAACCTCAGCAATATGCTTTCCGAAAGTATCAGTGCACTGGAGCTCACACTCAGCAACATAGAGATGGTAAATACCAACATGTCGAGCACGGGTGAGATATCCAATGATGTTTCAAACACATCAAATGTGCTTAAAGAGAAGAGCCGCAGCATGAAGGATATCGCTGATAAATTTAAGACTTAAAAAAAACCTTTACTAACCGCCTCGGCTGATAAAACATCCGGGGGGGCGGTTTTCTATAACTTTCTTTTGCATTCCTATACGATTTGCTATATCTTTCTACATTATTAATACTTGAGGTCAAATAAATGAATGTTTCTGTGGTAGGAGCTACCGGTTATACCGGCTATGAGCTGGTAAAGATTTTGGCTGATCACCCTGAATTTGAGATCAAATATCTGGTGAGTGAAACATACGAAAATCAACTTTTCAGCGATGTATACCCGAAACTGCGAAATATTTGCGATATTAAAATTATCGGCAGGGATTATCAGACAGTTGCAGATAATTCCGATGCTGTATTTTTATGCTTACCCCCCCACGCTGCGGCTCAGGATGCTGCCGCATTCTTCTGCAACGAAGGGCTGAAGGTGGTGGATTTCAGTGCCGATTTCAGGCTAAAAGATAAAGCACTGTATGAAGCGACTTATAATGTGGATCACATTTATCCCGAACTGCTGGAAAACGCTGTATACGGTCTGCCTGAAATATTTGGTGAAAAGATAAAAACTGCTCAGCTTGTGGCAAACCCCCCCGGATGCTATCCGACATCTATCATTACGCCTCTGTATCCACTGCTCAAAGATGGTTTAATCAGCCCCCCCGACGGCATCATAGCGGATTCTAAATCAGGTGTGTCGGGTGCAGGCAGAAAGGCTAGCCTCCCGTTCGCCTTTTGCGAATGTAACGAAAACTTTAAGGCATACAGCATCTTTAATCACAGGCATAATCCCGAAATCAACCACATACTCGAAAGGGTTCTGAACAATGGGATCGATGTGCTTTTCACCCCCCCTCATTTACTGCCTGTGCAGAAAGGGATCGAAAGCACTATATATACTAAGACTAACAGCAATTTAAAAACTATTGCCGATAGTCTGAGAAACTTCTACGACGGACGACGATTTGTCAGGATTTATGACAATGGACACCTTCCGTCCACAGCTGATGTGACAGACACTAACTTTATTGACATAAGTCTGTTCGTCAAGGGTGATAGACTGATTATTCTATCATGCATAGACAATCTTATTAAAGGGTCAAGCGGTATGGCGGTTCAAAACCTGAACCTTATGTGCGGCTTCGACGAAACACTCGGAATATTGTAGGAGTTTATAATGCAAATCATAAAAAACGCAGGGGGGGTCTGCACCCCCCCTCTCGGCTTCGCGGCAAGTGCTGTTTCAGCCGATATAAAAGGTAATAAAAAAGGGAAGACAGACCTGACTCTCCTTTACTCGGAAGTACCGTTCAAAACGGCAGCAGTCTTCACAAAAAACAACATAAAAGCAGCCCCCCCGCTCAAGCATGCAATAGAGCTGCTCAAAACAGATAAAGAATACAGTGCCATCCTTGTGAACAGCGGCAATGCAAACGCTAGTACAGGACAGCAAGGGCTGGATGCGGTCTTCGAAATTGTCAAAGCTTACGAAGAGGCTCTCGGAACAGGAGAAAACTCGGTACTCATGTCTTCCACAGGGACAATAGGCGTGAAAATGCCTGTAGCCAAAGTCACTTCAAAAGCGGAAGAGCTTGTGGAAGAGCTCGATGACGGCAACTCACATCTGTTTGCCACTGCAATAATGACCACTGACACAGTCCCAAAAGAGTTCGGTGTTTTAGTAGAGACAGACAACGGAGCTTATGTTGTATCAGGTGCTGTAAAAGGTGCAGGTATGATAGCTCCGCACATGGCAACCATGCTCTGTTTCATCACAACCGATGCACTCGTAAATGAGCAAAACCTCCAGACGGTTCTGGAAGCGGCAATAGCTCCATCATTTAACAGCATCACTGTAGATAATGACATGAGCACAAACGATACTGTCTTTTTAATGGCAAACGGCATGAGCGGCATTATCCCAAACATGGGTCAGTTTCAGGAAGCGGTAAATCTCGTAACTCTTGAGCTTGCGAAGATGATTGTCAAAGACGGTGAAGGTGCGACAAAGTTCGTAACCATTAACGTTCAGGGTGCAAAAAAAACGACGACGAAGCAAAAAAAATGTGCTTTCGTTATTGCTAACTCTCCGCTGGTCAAGACTATGTTCAACGGCGAAGACCCCCCCAACTGGGGGGGCAGGCTTATAGCATCAGTCGGAGCAAGCGGCATCGAATGCATAGAAGAAAAGATCGATATGTCGTTCGATGATCTTGCTTATGTTAAAAACGGAATAATTATCGACGAAATACTCGAAGAGAAAGCCGCACTGATAATGAAAAACGACGAAATTGAGATTACAATCAACCTCAACATAGGTGACGGACAAAAGACCGTTTATACATGTGATTTCAGCAAAGACTATGTGACCATCAATGCAGATTACAGAAGCTGATTAATCTGTATCTATATATTTTTCATAAAGCAAATAAAAAAGGGACTGCCGAAGCAGTCCCTTTTTTTTATTTATTGTTTTACGGACTATTATTATCCGAGAAGCTGGAGTGCCATCTGAGGCAGTGAGTTAGCCTGTGAAAGCATTGCTGTACCAGCCTGGTTAAGAATCTGATTCCTTGTGAACTCTGTCATTTCCTTAGCAAAGTCAAGGTCACGGATTCTGGACTCTGAAGCTGTCAAGTTCTCTCTAGCTGTATCAAGTCCTACGATTGTGTACTCTAATCTGTTGATCTGAGCACCGATTGTAGCTCTTGTGCTGGAGATAGACTCGAGTGCACGGTCAAGCTTAGTGATCGATTTCTGTGCAAGTTCCTGATCTACAAGAAGCACACTGTCGATACCAAGAGCCTTAGTATCTACCTGTGGGATAGATGTAAGGATTGTCTGACCTTCGTTAGCACCGATCTGCATTTCCATTGCGTTATCTACAACGTGAAGTTTAACATCTTCGTTGCTGCCTGCGGCAAATGTCATCTCTTTAGTTGAATCGTCCCAAGAGATATCAAGTGCTGCACGGCTGTCGATATTAACTTCTACGCCTTTGATTACGTCTCTCATTACATAGTCGTTTACTTTATCAGTACCGACTGTCTCACCTGTGTGAGCGTCTGTTACTGTTGCAGTTACTTCACTATTCTCGCCTTCCTGAATGGTCGCAAGTGAAAGACCGTCGATGAGTGCCTGATCACCTATGAAGGAGAGCTGGCTGTCTGCACCAAGCATTGCTGTTTGGATTACGAATGTTCCCTTAACTGCTTCGTTGCTGTTAGTAACTTCGTCACTTACGTAGTTAACAAGGTTGTTGTTAACGTTTGATACAGTTGAGCTTGTTGAGCTGTCTGCACCCATTCCAAGACCGTTAACTATAGCGTCTTCAAGCTTAGTTTCGAAATCTGCAAGTGTATCATTACCTTCGAGGTAGATAGTTGCCTGAGTTCCGTTACCGAAAATTGTGAGCTCCTGAGTCTGATCGAATATGTTACGACCGTCCTCAGTAGTGAATCTGCTGATATCCGCAAGCTTAGTCGAGGTTGTTGCAGCTTCGCCGCCGCCACGTACTTCTACCTGGAATTCGCTGTCAAGTGTTGTTGCACCTGAATCAACAGCAGACTCTTTAAAGTTAAGTGTCATCTCACCAACGTTAAGGTTACCTGTTGTCTCATCAAGAGTTGCGTGGTATACAGTTACGTTGTTAAAGTCAACAACTGCATCGTTGTTATCTTTAGCTGTCAGCGAGTTAGCTGCTGTAAATACTATAGTCGGTCCAGCCTGTCCTGTAGGTCCACCGGAGATAGTGATTGAACCACCACCTGAAGCTGCTACAGAAGCTGTCTGCTCATCGGAAACTGCGATAAGAACCTTATCACCGGTCTGAATCTCACCTGCAGCACCTAAACTAGCTGTAAAAGAGAGTGTAAGTGTATCACCGGCATTGTTAGTCAATCCTGTGGTATCGATTGTTACAACACCACTTGTTGTGGCATCTATAGATGCAGAGCCATTGAGTGGTTGCCAATCTTCTGCCACACCGGTTGCAGCATCAACAAATCTTACTTTTACATCAAATGTTCCGGTTGATGTTGTTGTAATATCTGATGCAAATGAAACTTCAAGATATCCACCCTGCACTGTTCCGCTATTAGCTGTAATAGTAGCAGTTCCACTGTTAGCGATGAATGATGATCCTTCCTGCTGGTAGGTTCCTACAATTTCTGTAGTCTGAGCTGCAGTACCGCTACCGATTGCTACATTGTAATAAGTATCACCGGAAGCTGCCATACCTTTAACGTCTGTTACCATAGTAACGTTAGACGAGTTAACACTGCCGCCTGCTGTTGTGATTGTAGCACCGATTGCATCTTCGTTAAGAGACATTACGTCTGATTTATAAACGTAGTTTTTACCAGGGTCTACTTCGATTTCGATGTTGTAGTTACCTTCAGCAACAGGACCTGTGATTGTTGCATCAATAACAGCTTCTTTGTCTGTTGACCAGAGAGCTGTTGAATTACCATTAAGAAGCTTCTTAGTGTTGAATTCTGTCGATGCAGCAACTCTGTCGATCTCTTGCTTAAGCTGCTCTACTTCTTTTTGAATCTCTGCACGGTCGTTAGTAGTGTATACACCGTTACCTGCCTGTACAGCGAGTTCTCTCATTCTCTGAACCATATCAGTAATAACAGAAAGACCACCTTCTGCAGTCTGGAGAAGCGAAATACCGTCCTGGGCGTTCATGGATGCTCTTTGCAGTCCAGAAATCTGTCCACGTAACTTTTCAGATATCGCGAGACCAGATGCGTCGTCTGCTGCTGAGTTGATTCTGAGACCACTTGAAAGTTTTTCAAGGTTTTTTTTGAAATAGCCGTATTTGTCTGGCTAAGATATCTCTGCGATGTGAGCGCAGGAATATTGTTGTAAATTACTGTTGCCATTATTTACCTCCGTGTAAATTGAACACCAGCATCCGTGCTGGCTTTTTCATTTTAATGGTTTACAAGTTTGTTATTTCAGGACACAAACGTCCTATCCGTATTTTTTACAAGTATCAAATACCCTTTTCTCAGGCACCTCCCGGGACCGAAAACGAAAAAAAGGCCGATCCTTCATCTAATGAAGAACCGGCCCGAGTATTTCAGTACCTGTCTTTTCTTATTCTTTTGTCATAAGAGGAATCGTAATATTTAGGTAAAACTTTAGAATTAAAATATCTGAAATGTCAGATTTTTTTTTAATGAACTTGAAAAAAAAGAAAGCCGAACTTTAAAAGTCCGGCTTTCCCAATAGTTTAAGATGTACTGTCGTACAACAGTCCAACCATCTCTTTAATATTTTGTGACAACCTAATAGTCTCCTCTGTTGGAATCTGTCTGATGACCTTCTTATCTTCAGAGTCTATTATCTTTACTACAACTTCATTAAGATTTTCTTCTATAGAAAATTCCCTCTTAACATCCATTGAGTTCAGAGCCACGTTCAGTTCAGACACAGCTTTTTTTACTTCTTCCTGCTTTGGTTCTGCTTTAACAGGTTGCTCGTCTGATCTTTTCTCCTGTCCTGCGGATTTTTCCACACTGCGGACATTTTCTGATGGAGCCACAGTGCTTCTGCCATCCACGATTGATGCTATGTTGCTTATATCATACATATTACACCATCCTTCAAATATTCAGATGGGGGGGGTTATTAGCCCCCCCCATCATATATCTGTGGCTATTATGCGAGAAGTTGAAGTGCAAGCTGTGGAAGCTGGTTAGCCTGTGAAAGCATTGCAACTCCAGCCTGATTAAGAATCTGGTTTCTTGTGTATGCTGTCATTTCTGAAGCAAAGTCAAGATCACGGATTCTTGATTCAGATGCTGTCAAGTTCTCTTTTGCTATATCCAGACCTGTGATTGTATACTCAAGTCTATTAATCTGAGCTCCGATAGTGGATCTTGTGCTGGAAATATCAGCAAGAGCGTTATCAAGGCGAGTGATAGCACTCTGTGCAAGTTCCTGATCAACTAACAATACATTATCTATACCGAGTGATTTTGTATCAATCTGAGGTATAGCTGTGAGGATTGTCTGTCCTTCGTTTGCACCAATCTGAATTTCCATTGCATTATCGACAACGTGAAGCTTAACGTCTTCCGCTGTACCGGCTGTGTAGTCAAGCTCTTTGTTAGTGTCGTCCCATGTAATATTCAGTGCTGTATCACTTGCTATTCCGACCTCGAGTCCACCGATCATATTTCTAAGTGTATAATCGTTGAATGTATCAGTACCAACTGTAGCACCTGTGTGTGCGTCTGTTACAACAGCTTTTAGCTCACTGTTAGTACCTTCCTGGATTGTTGCAAGTGAGAGTCCGTCGATAAGAGCCTGATCACCTGTAAAGGATATCTGGCTGTTCTCACCGAGGAGAGATGTCTGAATAACAAATGTTCCCTGAACAGCTTCGTTGCTGTTGTCGGTCTCACTGGATACATAGTTAACAAGGTTGTTATTTACGTTTGCTACTGCTGTACTTGTATCAGATGTAGCACCCATACCAAGATCATCGACGATAGCCTTAGTCAGTTTTGCTTCAAAATCAGCAAGTGTATCACTGCCTTCAAGGTATATTGAAGTAGATGTACCGTTACCGAATATTGTAAGCTCCTGAGTCTGATCAAAGATGTTTCTGCCGTCACTTGTAGTGAATCTGCTGATGTCTCTCAGTTCAGTTGTGGAAGTAGCCGCTTCGCCGCCGCCTGCAACTTTAACATCAAAGCGACTGTCAAGAGTCGTTGCTCCTGAACCTGTTGATGACTCTTTAAAGTTGAATGTGAGAGAACCGACATTAAGGTTACCTGTGTCCTCATCAAGAACAGCATGGTAAACAGTAACGTTATTATAGTCTACTTCTGAGTCATTATCGTCTTTCTTGGTAAGTGAATTAGCGGCAGTATAGATTATGGTCGGGCCGTCCTGACCTGTAGGTCCTTCAGTGATCTGAATAGAACCACCACCTGACGCTGCTACTGATGCGGCACTTGCCTTAGTTACAGCAAGAAGAACCTTATCTCCTATTTGTATGTCACCAGCGGCACCGATATTTGTGTTAAAAGTAAGTTGAACATCAGCTCCTGCAGCACTTAATGTACCAGTGTCCATGGCGATTGAGCATTTGCACTCATTGTTGCACCACTACCAACTGTTGACCAAGCCCCCCCTGCAACACCGGTTGTTGCATCGATGAATCTGACTTTAAAATCGAAAGTGTCTGTAGCCACGGCAGTTGAAGTTACAGCCTCTGTAAAAGAGACTTCCACGTAGCCGCCTTTAAAGCCGGTTGTTGTTCCACCGACTGTTGCAGTACCGCTAGTTGCAGTAAATGATGATCCTTCCTGTGCATATGTGCCTGTAATTTCACCGAGAGCAGCAGCAACAACACCGCTACCTATCTCTACCTGATAATAATCATCACCTGTAGCAGCTATAGATGTAGGGCTTGTTACGAGTGTTACGTTACTTGAATTAGCAGTACCGCCTGCAGTATAAATTTCTGCTCCGATAGCACCTTCATTAAGTGACATAACGTCTGATTTGTAAATGTAGTTTGTTCCGACTGTTTCGGTTGTAATAGAAAGTTTGTAGTTACCTTCTGTAACCGGTCCTGTAACCTTTGCGTTAAGGACAGCTTCTTTGTCTGTAGACCATAAAGCGGCTGAATCTCCGTTGAGGAGTTTCTTAGTGTTAAACTCAGTAGCTGCTGCCACTCTGTTTATCTCTTCTTTAAGCTGATCTACTTCTTTTTGTATCTCTGCACGGTCGCTGCTTGTGTATACTCCGTTACCGGCCTGTACTGCAAGCTCTCTCATTCTCTGAACCATATCTGTAATTACAGAAAGACCGCCTTCTGCTGTCTGCAGAAGTGAAATACCGTCCTGAGCGTTCATTGATGCTCTCTGGAGTCCTGATATCTGTCCACGAAGTTTTTCAGATATTGCGAGTCCAGATGCGTCGTCTGATGCACTGTTAATCCTCAGACCTGATGATAGTCTCTCAAGGTTTTTAGTCATGTCTGAATTAGTCTGACTAAGATATCTCTGGGATGTAAGCGCGGGGGGGATATTGTTATATATCCTTATTGCCATGATATACCTCCATGTGTTGTTTCAGCATCCTTGCTGTTTTTAAATTTTTCTTTTTTTGCGCTGTGAAACCTTGATTTGAGTAAAAGACGTGCTTAAGTTGCGTCGAAAGCGTGACTTTTATGTCAAATCTAATTTGATTTTATTAGTTATTAATCTGTGTCTACAGAATCCTCCTCTAAAACATAAAAAGCTGACACGGGTGTCCAGTCCGTATCAGCCTGAATGTTTCAGTACCAATTTTATTCTATTACTAACACAAAGTCTTGGTAACCAAGAGCAACGTGCTTATAGTTTACCAGTGAGAATAATATCGACAAAGATATTGAAAACTTTAGGAAGAATTTTGAAAATGCGTATTTTGTTGTGTGAATGTCAGTAAATATGTTCCCGCATATTACATAAATTACTTTTAAATGATCACTTTTGCCTCTGACCTTTTCTGTTTAATCTTGTATATCATATCGGCACTTATTCAAATAACTTTTGCCTCAGGCGAATTTTTTATGATAAAATTGACGAAATATAGTATAAGAAAAGAATATATAAGATATCAGATTATTGGAGTCATTATATGTCTATCGAAAAAAAACAACCTAGATGCCCTTCAGAGACGCTTCCCTGAAATATACAATAAAATTAAAAACATACAACCGAACCAGAGGTTTCAGATAAAAGCTGTCCCGGGAAAACAGAATATCCCTAACCTGCTTGATACCGTGGCAAACAAGCTCTTTTACGACAATAAAGACCCCCCCATGCAGACTGCTATCAAAAATGTCTTATCCAAGAATATTAAACTACCTTTTTTCAATATATTTCTTGGTTCAGGTCTCATGTACAACTTCTTTGCTTTTTTTCAAAGCATATGAAGTAAAAAGCAGTGTTAATATCATAATAGAGAAAGATGTAAATGTATTCAGAACACTGGTATCCTGCGTGGATTTGACTCAGGCTATCAATAATAATATGTTCTTCTTCCTGCTGGATGAACCGCCCACAGAGCTGTTCACCAAGATAAACAGAATAATGCACGGCACTAATGCAAAATTTTATGCTAAATCTATAAATATCATAGAAGACATCGCCTCCTTCACTCTAAACAAAGACTATTATCTCCACTCCATTAAGCTTCTGAAAGAGGCTCTGCGTGAAGTTATCATGTTCTATGGAAACGACCCGTTTGACTCTATGATAGGTATAGAAAACACATTCCTCAATATTGAAGAGATTATAAATAATCCCGGCATAAAAGACCTCAAGGATAAGTTCAAAGGGAAACCCGGTATTGTTATCGCTTCAGGGCCGTCACTTAATAAGAATATCCATCTTCTGAACGGTCTGGAGAATAAAGCGGTAATGTGTGCCGCTGACGGATCGGTCAGGATAATGAAAGCAAAAGGGCTTAAGCCTCACCTCGTATCAGCTTGAGCGGATGACCCCCCCAACTGCCAGACTGTTTGACGATATTGAAGCTGAAGATGTTAAAGACGTTTATCTCGCGGCAACACCTGTTATACACCCTGAAACATACGCAAACTACCCGGGTGAAAGGATAATAACTTACAGAGACTTTGCCACTTTCAAATGGATAAATATAGAAAAAGGGATACTGGAGATAGGACCATCCGCAGGTAACATGGCGTTCAAAACTCTTGAATACCTTGGCTGCGACCCAATCATTCTAATCGGACAGGATCTCGCTTTCGGTGAAGACGAAACAACCCACGCCGACGGTTATACATATGGCAAAAAGCATGAAGCTGAAGTCTTTAAAGATGTACGCGAAGTTGAAGGTAACTATGTGCCTAGGATAAAAACGAGTAGAGTGTGGGAAATGTTCCTGCAATACTACCACAAGGATGTATCCGCCTGTAAAGCGAGAGTTATCAATGCTACCGAAGGTGGAGCAAAAATACTCGGTGCAGAGCTAATGACCTTTCAGGAGGCTATCGATAGGTGCATCGATGACGATATCAACGTAATCGAAACCATAAAAAAAACAACCTGAATAAACCAAATGCCGAAGAGATTGAAGAGTACCGCAAACGCACACTTGAGATAGTTGAAAACGGTATCGACTACTGCAACAAGGTTCAGGGGGGGCTCTTTGCTGAAGCGATGCAGGTCTGTGATGAATATATGAAAGAGCTATGGGTTCCCTACCAGCAAACCAAAGAATACGACGCACAAAAAGGCGAAAAATATCTTGTCGACCTGGAAGAAAAATGTAAGCTTTTTCAGGACAGGCAGTTTTATGAAGTCTTGATGCACTATGTTCAGTCATATTTCATCAGAACTATGATAGAGATAAATGCTGCAAAAAGTTCGGCAAATAATCTGGCAGAAGCTCAGTCAAAGAATGTGGCATATCTCGGTGATATGTTCAAAGTATTTACAGGGCTTAACGGAAAGATGATTGAACTTATGCATGTACTGAGAGGGAAGCTACAGAATAGTAATTAAATCGGCATCGGCTGATTATTCTGCTAGATCTTGATAATATTTTTTTCGTTACCTGTCAGGCTGATACCGCCGTCTTTGGTAACAAGGTATGTGTTTTCCAGCCCCCCCACGAGACCTACTCCGGGCACACCTCGTTTCGGCTCTACTGCCATGACCATATTCTCCTCTAAAGGGAGATCGAACCCTTTCGCAAAGACAGGATATTCATCGATGACAAGCCCCCCCACTCCATGACCTAGGAACTTAACTCTTTCGTCCCCCCCATACCCCCCCATGAAATACTCCTGAAAAGAATCGGAAACATCAGCCATCACTTCTTCATAAACTTTTGAAGGGATATTGCCGGGTTTCATCCTTTTCACAGTCTCATCAAGGATTGCTACACATTTTTCGTGATACTTATAAGCCTCGTCAGGTAGATCGCCGAAGGCATACACCTGAGTCTTATCAGTGTGATAGCCTTCAAGCCCGCAGCCGACATCTACGAAGACAAGCTCATTGTTGGCAAGCTTTCTACCATCGTTCCCCCCCAGAAGAGGTACAGCAGGGGGGGACATCCCTTTGATACCACCTGGACCGTCGAATGTATTGTGATACATGGAGTTTTCTGCAAAGCATATCTGACCGAGGTAAAGCTCTGTATTAAACATCCCGATTCTTGTTATACCATGATGTCCGTTATCCATCAGATGTTTAAGGATTAGCGTTCCAAGCTCTTTCTCACTCATTCCACCGCTTATAACAGATGGAACATAAGTAAGCAGAGCCTCCTCGTGTATCTTTCCGCAGGCTCTGATTATATCAAGTTCATATGTGGATTTAACAGCTCTTGCGGCAGAGATTGCAAGGTCGCACGATTTAATCTCTGTGAAGTTGAAATATTTATTAATACGCTCGAAATGAGCAATAGGGATAAACTCTTTTTCTATATGTACTGATTTTCCGAGATCACCTGTCACAGGCGGAATATCCCGAAAGCTGTTTATTTTTACTATATTATCAAAATTGGATTCAAGCTCTGCCCTGCTAAAACTTCTTCGGACAAAAAAAGACCGCTTCATTATCTCTTGGGACGACGAGTATTCCGTTCTGCTGAGTACCCGTGAAATAGAAAAGATTAACCTTGTTCATTATGAAGGCGACGTTCCAGCCCTCAGCCAGTTCGTCCATTTTTTTTCCTAAAGGCTTTAAGCCTGTTTTGAAGCTCCTCTTTAGGCACAAGGTTCAAAGCAGTTCCTCCAGAGATATCTTTTTAGTGGCAAGCAAATTTCTCATCTTGCTAAGGACACGTTTCTCTATCTGGCGTACACGCTCACGTGTAATACCAAGGTCGTTTCCTATGGATTCGAGAGTTTCAGGATCATTCCCTGAAAGCCCATATCTTCTTATGATTATTGTTTTTTCGTTATCAGAAAGGAAGGTCAGCCACTTAAAGATGATATCCTTCTTGCTGTTGTTCTCAATTTTGAGGTATGGGTCGAGATATTTCTCATCATCAGCTATGAACTCATGCAGGGTACTGCTCTCATCACCGCCGACAGGCATATCCAGAGATGTATCCTGTTTGATAGCATCGAATACTTTTTTTAAGGGTGGACATAGGCATTTTGGTAGCCGTAGAAAGCTCGTGGATGGTCGGTTCACGCCCCCCCATCTTCTGCTGAAGCTCGTTCTGAGTTTTCATCACCTTGCTTATATTCTCAGACATATGCACAGGTATACGCACCATACGGCACTGATTGATAATAGCCCTTTCTATGGCCTGTCTTATCCACCATGTGGCATAAGTACTGAACTTGAAACCTTTGGTATAGTCGAATTTTTCAACAGCCTTTAAAAGCCCTATATTCCCCCCCTCTTCCACAAGGTCTACAAGGTTCATCCCTCTGTTGATATACTTTTTAGCGATTGAAACAACCAGACGCAGGTTGCATTTGATCATTGTCTCTTTGGAATCGTTACAGCCTTTCTCTATCCCTTGAGACAGTTCACCCTCCTGTTCTCTCGTGAGGACAGGATATTTTGATATCTCGTTAAGGTAAATTTTGAAAACCTCAAGGTCTTCAGATGAGTAATCACTTTTAGGCTCTTTGTCGACTTTGCAGGCTTCGATACGTGAAATCTCTTCAGTGATGTCACTGGACGCTTCTAAGTCTTCTTTCGTCGGCTCTTCAACAATTTCAGGATCGCTCATAATCTCTCCAGCATCTCAAAGAATTAAGAAAGTGTTCCGAAAATATAAGATAACGTGATTTGATTTAAAATGGAAGTAATAAAAATATGAAGTATTAACAGTTTTACTATAAATTTGCCGCCTAACTACACTCAAGCCCCCCCGACGAAATCCACAAAGCTGCATTTTGTCAAAGGGGTTATTTTAACATCACCTTCAGTCTTGGTCACCTTCATGAGTTTTCCGTCAGCAGGTACGAGCATCAGCCCGTTGTCTGCCAATTGGTCTATGAGTTCCTGAGGTACAGTCTTCCCCCCCTCTGCCGTGGCTATGATCCTGTCATAAGGGGGGGCAAATTCCTGCCAGCCCAGCTTGGTCGGTTCAAACTTCATCTTCACGTTTCGCAGAGGTATACGCTTTATTATCTGATAAGCCCGTCTATGCAGCTCCGGCACACGCTCCACCGTATAGACCGTCTTGCAGAGTCTTGCAAGTATTGCAGCCTGAAACCCCCCCGAACCACTGCCTATTTCAAGCACGGTATGTTCGGTTGAAAGCTCAAGAGCCTTTGTCATGTATGCAACTGTGGACGGTTTGGATATCGTCTGCCCATAACCTATCGGCAGAGCATCATCCATATAGGACATCTTCAGCATCGCCTCGTCCAGAAACTTATGTCTGGGGGGGGTCTTTATAAATGCTTCGATCACCTTCTCGTCCCACTCGCATGCAGGACCAACCGCCTCTTTTATGTATGATTCAGGAATATTCATTGTTCTCATAGTTTTATCTGTGTCCCTATGCCTGAGTCCGTAAACATCTCCAGAAGCACAGAGTGAGAAACCCTTCCGTCAACTATATGAGCCTTCGAAACCCCCCTTTCTCCACAGCATCGAGAGCACAGTCAATCTTAGGTATCATCCCACCTGTCAGAGTGCCGTCTTTCTTGAGTATTCTGACTTTTTCCGGTGACAGAGTAGAGATCAGCCTCCCCCCCTCTTTATCCAGAACCCCCCCTTTAACATCAGTCAGCAGAATCAGCTTCCTTGCTTTAAGGGCAGCAGCGATGCTCCCTGCAACAAGGTCGGCATTGATATTATATGGCTGGTGGTCTTCACCGACACCCACAGGGGGGGCTATGACAGGGATAAAATTTCTGCTGATAGTTTCAAGAACACTTATATCGATGGACTTCACCTTGCCGACATGCCCAAGGTCTATGATCTCGGGTGTCATCACAAACTCGTCCCCCCCTTCTTTTAAATAGAGTTTTTCGGCTGTGATCAGGTTTCCGTCTTTTCCTGAGAGACCTATAGCTTTTCCGCCGTTTATATTGATAAGACTGACGATATCTTTATTCACTTTTCCTGCGAGAACCATCTCAACAACATTCATGGTCTGCTTATCCGTAACCCTCATCCCGGAGACAAAGCTACTCTCGATATTGAGCATTTTGAGCATTTCACCGATCTGAGGACCGCCGCCGTGGACGATAACCGGATTAAGCCCGATATATTTCATCATCACAACATCACGGGCGAAGCTGAACTTAAGCTTGTCGTCAACCATAGCGTGACCGCCATACTTGATAACTATAGTCTCCCCCCCGTAAAATTCTTTGATGTAAGGCAATGACTCAATTAATATATCTGCTTTTCTGATAAGCTCTTCCATGATTCCTCCGCTCTGTTGCGTATAGGTTTTATACACGCATGCGATATTATTCTGTTTATATAGTAAGCTTGAGAATTATATATGTAATCGGCACTTATGCAATAATAATTAAGACCTGTGAGAGTATTTACCTGACGGCAACACGTGGAAGCTCTATGACAAACATCGCACCCTCGCTACTCGGCACGGCTTTTATCTTTCCGCCTAGACTCTTTTCCACAATAGACCTTGCCATATGCAGCCCTATTCCAGTCCCCCCCTGGTTCTTAGGTTTTGTCGTGAACTCGGCTTCAAAAATCCTCTCCAGATTTTTCTCATCTATCCCTATTCCGTTGTCGTGAATATTTATGAAGATTTTGAGAGGGGGGGATGCCTTGACGGTGATATCTATCTCACCTTTATTAGCCACAAATTCCCCCCCTTCTCTGGTTCTGTTCTCAATAATCGAGTCTATGGAATTATTTATAAGGTTTATTATCACCTGCTTGAACAGGTTAGGATAACCGTAAGCTATAAGCCCTGCATCAAATGTAACCCCCCCCTTGCCGAATACACGCACTCCGTGTCCGTATTCGATGGAAAGAACTTCATGCATTCCGCCGCCTATATCTGTCAGGTCGCAGTTGACGCTACATTCACGGCACCTACCTCGAAACGCCCGTACTGCATTTTGATAACTTCGACAAGTTTATCGACAAGCTGAAACTGTTCCTTGTCAGGTTCTGGTCTGAAAAAAATTCCTGAAATCGTCCATGGTTTCAGACATGAAACGTATATACGACATACACTCATCGATTGCATCATCAAGATATGTAACATCCAGCTCGCCGAAATGATAAGCGTCACGAATATCTTCGATAATAAACATTAACGCACTCAACGGCTGTCTCCACTGATGTGCGATACTGCCGACCATCTCACCCATCTCAGCCAGTCTGGAGTGATAGAGTATAGATTCTTCCTCTCTACGCCCTTTCTTCACCTGCGACTGAACACGGTATTTCATGCTGGCAGTCATAGAATCAAGCTCTGTTTGTTTGAGCTCAAGCAGTCTTTTCAGATGCTCAAGCTCCTCATCCCTGTTTCTGAGTTTCGTAATCCCTTTCACATACCCCCCCGAGCTGCCGATATAATTCCCCCCCTCTTCATCGTTCATAACAACAGCATTGAGCTGCAGCCATGCGACAGAACCGTCATGATGTTTCAGGGCTATATCCTTATCCACAATCTCGCCTGCATCAAGTGCGGCCTCTTTCACTTCGTCATACTGCGCAGGGTTTCTGTATGCATCGTTTCTTAGGTTGACACCTATTGCATCATCAGGTTTAAAACCGACAACACTCTCTATCTCATCGTCGACAAATACAATATTACCAAACCTATCTGCCTGATAATAGATACCCAAAAGTCTTTTTGTAAGGTTAGACATGGCTGATGTGCTCGACACGACATCAGGTGCAGATATACCGCTCCCGTAAAATGACACCCGTGAGCCTTCGCCGTCTTTATCTATGACCGCAGAGAAGTATCTGTATCTTCCGTCAACCTGTCCGAAAAGGATACTCGTTTCGAAGCCGGCAGCCTCACTAGGATCTGCGAACCAAGCAGACAAAATATCCTGATAGTCTTTATGTATCAATGTCATAAATTGTTTATTCAGTAGTTCTGCTGCATAATCCCGCTCGGAGGATACAGAATCAACATTAATAATTCTCTGACGGTTATCCAGGGTTAGTGTAAATAAAACCTGCTTATCTTTAGACAACTCAAGCTCCAAATGAATTTAATTGTCTAATGATATCACAAAAAAAATTACATGGAGGTATTTGATAAAAATTATTTTAAGTGGATAGATTTTATTTCTAGATGCTTTGCGAGGATAGTCACTGCCATAGCATATTTGATACTTGGATTATATTTTGTAACCGCATAAAAATTGTCAAAAATAAGCCAGTATTCCGTCCCTTTATCCCCCCCGTCCAGTGTGACAAGAGACGCTTTATGCTTCGGATTGACCCACAAGGATGGTCTTATACCGCTCTTTTTCATCTGAGCCACGGTAAATTTAGGTCTGAGCCCCCCCTGTTTCAGATATTTCTTCCACGCACTCCCTTTTGTACGCACTTTAACAGCCAGAGGCCCGCCCCCCCTCTTCCAGCCGTGTTTATGCAGATAATTTGCAATACTGCCGATAGAATCAGCACCCGACTTAAAGATGTTAATCCTTCCGTCACCTGAAAACTCTCTGCCGAATTTGATAATATTAGAAGGCATAAACTGAGGCATACCGACAGCCCCCCCTGCATATGAGCTCTTCAGATTGAAAGGGTCGAGCTTGTTTCTGTATGCATACACCATCAGAGAATCCAGCTCATTCTTAAAATATTCCGCTGCGGGGGGGATAATAGAAAGCCAGTGTAAAAAGAGCATCCATAGCCCTGTGCGACAGAGCATAAGTACCGTAATCCGTCTCCACACCTAAAATGGCGACAATCACACTCGGGTCTACGCCGTATATTCTTTTCGCTTTCTTCAGGGTTTTCGGATACCTCTTTGCAAAGGCTGCCCCCCCTTTCTGTATCTTTCTGTCATATATAAAATGCGGCTTATAGTCTTTCCATGGTTTCGCCTCAGCCTGTCTGTCCATGAGGGCTATCACATCCTCAGTCTTTTCAGCCCTTTCCAGCCATTTCAAAACAGCTTTCTCGCTTATTTTGCCGTTCTTCGCAACTCTATGGGCGAAGCTCTTCATCTCTGGCGTAAGCTGAGCAGCGTATACATTGAAACTAACAAAAAGCAGGACTACAAAAATTAACAATTTATTCATAAGATGTATCTGGTCTTTTTTTTATCATTTAAATTATAATCACATATCGGTTATGTTTTTGTAACATAAATATTTTAAATTAATAAATCTTTTATGAGGAATTTTAATATGATAGTAGCACCGTCAGTCTTAAGTGCTGATTTTTCAAGGCTTGCAGAGGAGATCAAAGCAATCGACGAGGCAGGAGCGGACTGGATACATCTTGATGTCATGGACGGAGTTTTCGTCCCTAATATCACATTCGGCTCACCCGTCATTAAAAAAACTGCGTAAATGCACAACAAAAGTCTTTGACGCTCACCTGATGATAGTCGACCCTGACAGATACCTTGAAGACTTTGCCGATGCAGGCTGCGACTTTATCACGGTGCACGAAGAGGCTTGCACTCACCTGCACCGCACAGTTTCCAAAATAAAAGAGCTGGGCAAAAAAAAGCAGGGGGGGTGTCACTTAATCCTGCAACATCTCTTGAGACAGTCAGAGAGATACTCCCTTATGTGGATATGGTGCTTATAATGTCTGTGAATCCCGGCTTTGGCGGACAAAAATTTATCCCCCCCACAAGCTATGATAAGATAAAAAGACTCAGAGCAATGGCAGATGTGATGAACCCTGAACTGATCATACAGGTGGACGGCGGAGTGAACGGCGACAACATAGCTGACCTTAAAGCCGCAGGATGCAATGCTGTGGTTGCCGGCAACTATGTCTTTAGCTGTAGCGACTATAAAAAAAAGCTATAGATAATCTCAAAATATAACAGCACAAGCTTACAAGTTCTGTCTCGTGTGGTATATTTTAAGTATCAGATGGAGGTAATTGACATGGCTATTAACATTCTCGTAGTTGATGACGAGCCTGATATCAGACTCCTGTATCGTTCCGAGCTTGAAGACCAAGGTTTTAAGGTTTTTGAAGCTTCCGGTTCTGAAGAATGCTTTGATCATCTGGAAAAACACAAAGTTGACCTTGTACTGCTTGACATCAAACTTAAAGGCGAAAGCGGAATAGATATATTACAGGCAATATCAGGTAAAGAGAAAAAAGCAAAAGTAATCCTTGCCACTGCGTACAGTGCATATCAGGATGATTTTTCCACATGGCTGGCTGACGGCTATTGGGTTAAAACTCAAGAGATAGAAACACTTACGGAAGAGATTAATAAGGTTCTCGCAAAGAACTAACGCATCGGCAGCAATTGAACTTAGCACATTGTAAATAAAAAAAATACACCTGACGGGTTCACTCTACAGGTGTGTTTTTTCGTAAACAAAGAATAATTTCATTTATGGAGTAATATTTATATGAAAGCAGTAGTAATGGCAGGCGGATTCGGAACAAGGATACAGCCTCTGACATCCAGTATGCCAAAACCTATGATACCTGTTATGAACAAACCGATGATGGAATATATCATCGATTCCCTCAAAGCAGCGGGAATAGTCGAAATAGTTATACTTCTTTATTTTAAGCCTGAAGTGATTAAAGGTTATTTCGGAGACGGCAGCTCCAAAGGGATCAAAATCAATTATGTTCTGCCTGACGACGACTATGGAACAGCAGGAGCTGTGAAGAAAGCCCAGCAATATCTTGACGAAAAATTCATCATCGTATCCGGTGACCTTATATCTGATTTCTCCTTTCAGGAGATTTTGGGATTTCACGATGTTAAAAACTCTAAGGCGACTATAACCCTTACATCCGTCCCCCCCGACCCTTTGCAGTTCGGTGTCGTTATCACTGACAAAGAGAGCAAGATAGTCAGATTTCTTGAAAAACCGGGCTGGGGGGGCGAGGTTTTCAGTGACACTATTAATACAGGGATATACGTTTTCGAGCCTGAAATACTCGATTATATCCCGGAAGACAGTAATTTCGACTTCTCCAAAGACCTTTTCCCTAAGCTGATGGCGAGCGGGATAGACCTTTTCGGATATAACGCAAAAGGCTACTGGCGTGACGTGGGCAACCCTGACTCATACAGAGCGGCACTCCTTGACATACTGAACAAAGAAGTTATTCTTCCGCTTGAAGGGGGGGAAGAGATACATAAAGAAGATTCCGTTATCTATCAGGGCAAAAACGTAAAGATAGACAAGTCAGCAAAACTCGAAGGGCTTGTTGTCCTGAACGACGACTGTATCATCGAAAAAGATGCAGTGATAAGAAATTCCGTCCTCTCCAAAGGGTGCAAAGTCGGTGAAAAATCGACACTGGAAAATTCTATACTTTGGAACGATGTAACCATAGGCAAAAACTGCGAAATGGTGAATACCGTCCTTTGCAATGAAGTGAAAATCGGCAACGGAACTAAAGCCGGACACGGTGTGATCATCGCCGAAGGGACAGAAGTAGGTCAGCAGGTTATCTTCGAAAAAGATATCATGGTATGGCCTGAGAAGCAGATCGAAGAGGGTTCAATCGTTAGCTCAAACCTCATATGGGGGGGTGACAAATGGAAGAAATCCATCTTCGAGGGCGGCAAGGTTTCGGCCAGAACCAACGTCGAGCTTTCCCCCCTGATTTAGCGGCTAAACTGGGTGCGGCTCTCGGCAGTCAGCTCCCTACAGGCAGCCGTGTACTCATGTCCAGAGACTATGACAAGGCTTCAAGGATGCTTAAGCGTTGTTTCCTCGGAGGGCTTCTTTCCACAGGGGGGGTAAACGTGACAGAACTGCGTATGACACCCCCCCTGCCCGTGATGCGTTACAAGCTTGCAATGTTCGGCGAAGTGGCAGGAGTCTATTTCCGTCAGTGCCAGACAGACCCTACAAACACAGAAATTCTTTTTTTTATGACGATAAAGGTGCTCCTATCGATTCAGGGCTGGAGAAGAACGTGGAGAGGATATTCTTCCGCGAGAACTTCCGCAGAGCCACACACGATGATATAGGCGAAATATACGACCAGCTGATGGTCGGCGAATTCTACAAAGAGGGCGTGCTCAAAAATATAGAGATACCTCTCATCAAGGCACGCAGGTCTAAGATTGTCGTGGATCTGCTGAACGGAACGACCGATGCCACATACCCCCCCGAACTACTGAACAAGATCGGTGTGGATGCTGTTGTTCTGAATGCCTATAGAGACGAGAACAAGCTCTCCAGAACCATGCACCAGATAGAGAACTCTTTCAGAGAGGTCAGCGAGATTGTCAAAGTGACAGAATCCGACCTCGGCTTTGTCCTTTACCCTCACGGAGAGAGACTCGGCTTAATAACAGACTCGGGCGAAATCCTCAAAGAGGACAAAGCTCTCCTGCTTATCCTTAAGCTAATAGACCTCGCCGCCAAAGAGAAACAAAAAGTCTATCTCCCGGCCTACTCACCGAGTGTTCTTGATGATCAGTTTATCAATATCGAGATCACCCGTGGCAAGTTCGCAGGGATAAAGGCGGACTATCTCAAAAACTTCCATTTTACCGGTGACTTATCCAGAAACTATACCTTTATAGATAATGGCTCACACGCTGATGCCATGTTCAGTTCTATAAAAATTCTGGAGATGCTTGCCAGACAGAATCTCGATCTGAATGATGTTTTAAAGACTATCCCTGAGTATTTCTACAGCCATACGGTTATCAACTGTCCGCTGGAGCTGAAAGGTTTCCTCATGAGAAAGATGAGTGAAGAGGCTATGGATAAAGATGCGTCATTCTTAGACGGAATAAAAATCATATTCAAAAACAGAGGCTGGGTACATATGGTTCCGGACCAGTACACGGCAAATGTCCACCTTTATGTCGAAGCAGGCAAAGAGAAGGACTATAAGCAGATCCACGCCGAGTATAAAGATAAGATAAACGGCTGGCTGCAGGAGTAAATCCGATGAAAAAGCTGAGGCTCTGCTTTCTATGGCATATGCACCAGCCATACTATAAAGATGATCTTGACGGCACATACCACATGCCGTGGGTGTATCTCCACGGGCTAAAGGACTATTATGAGCTGCCGAAGTATCACGAAAAGTACAACAAACTAAAGGGGGGGACGTATAATCTCGTCCCCCCCTCTCTGCTCGTGCAGTTGAAGGATTATGAGGATACAGATATATCCGACACATTCCTGCGGCTCATACAGAAGCATCCGTCAAAACTAACCAAAGATGAGCGTGATACACTAGTACCTCAGCTCTTTTTTGCTAATTACCGCAATATGGTCAGTCCGCTCCGCAGATATAAAGAGCTGTACGACCGTAAAGGGAATATGGATGTCTATGCAACAGGCTCTATAAACTATTCCGATGAAGAACTGATAGATATGTCTGTGCTGTACCTTTTAAGCTGGTGCGGAGTTTTCACCAGAGAGGAGGTTTCGGTTGCAGACAGGCTGATTCAAAAGGGACGCCACTTCTCTCAGACAGAAAAACAGGAGCTGATCACGGCTCTTTCGGAATTCATCAGGGATATAGTCCCTCTGTATAAATCTCTACAGGAATCGGGTAAGATAGAGGTCTCGGCGACACCGTTCTATCACCCTATTCTGCCAATACTTCTCGACCCGAAAAGTGCTAAAGAGGCACTCCCTCATATCAGCATGGCGAGTATTAATACCGATTTCAAAACGGATGCAAACATCCACGTTGAATCTGCAATTAATTACTACGAAAAAGAATTCGGCAGGAAGCCAACGGGTATGTGGCCGGCGGAAGGGAGTATAAGTGAACCTGCGGCGGCACTCTTCGCACAGCACGGTATCAAATGGATATCCAGCGACGAGGATGTTCTGGCAGGTTCGATAGGTATGGATCTGAGGGATAAGAAGAACAGAAAAACTCTATACAAAAAGCATAAATTCGCCTCAAACAGCGGAGACATAAATATATTCTTCCGTGATAAAGAGTTATCAGACTTGATAGGCTTCACCTATTCAGGCTGGGACGCAGAAAAAGCTGTGGACGATTTTATAGAAAAACTCTCCGACATATACGACTCATGCGATTTCTCCCCCCCCATAGTCCCCCCCGTTATTCTGGACGGTGAAAATGCGTGGGAGTTTTATCCTAATAATGCATATGATTTCTTCAGCCTGCTTTATCAGAGGCTGGACACTTGCAACTGGATAGAGACAATGACTATGAATGAGGCGTGTGAGTGTGACACCCCCCCTGAACACAGACCTGAAAAAAAATCAGAGCCGGTTCATGGATATACGCTAATTTTACGACATGGATGGGGGGGCATGCGGAAAAGAATGAGGGCTGGCGGCTTCTGGCTGATGCACACAACAGATTTCAAAAGCGTAAGGACTCGCTGGATAATACCGGACAGATAGAAAAAGAACTGCATATAGCAGAAGGTTCAGACTGGTTCTGGTGGTACGGCGACGATCATTTCAGTCTTCAGGCTGATACATTCGATAAGCTGTTCCGTGGACACATAGCAAATGTATATGACTGATGGGTGAAAAAGTCCCATCGGATGTGACACGACCCATCAAAAAATCACACAGATCGGGACTGCTCAAAAAACCTGCCGACCACTGCACACCTGTCATTGACGGACGTGTGACAAGTTTTTATGAGTGGATAGGTGCAGGGAAATTCGACCTTAAGTTCGACGCAGGGGGGGCTATGACGGCATCCGGCAATAACCTCAGCATGCTTTATTTCTGTTTCGATACAAAGAAGCTCTATCTGAGGATAGACGGTGCGTTGGACAGCTTCGCAGGTATGGATTATTCTCTGGAAGCGGAGATCACGACAGACCAGACAAGAAGCTTCGTCTTCGACCTCAGCAACGACAGTGATTCTTCATGCACACGAAACATATTCGAAGCATCGATAAACCTGTCTGAGCTTGGGGGGGAAAAACCTGAAACAGCGGATATTATCTTCCGCTTAAAGAAAGAGAATACGGTGGTGGAGGTTGCTCCGCTATATAACTCCGTCCAGATAGACTTTCTGACTCATTTTGAGACTGACTGGATAGTATAAATGTCACTCTGAGAGGACTTTTTCCGACGTGAGAGTCTCGGACAGAATAGGTTCATAATGACTAAAAACTACATTGTTTAAAGGAGAAATTAAGTGGAAAAGCTTCCATTACATTTAGGAATACATTGTCACCAGCCGGTGGAAAACTTTTATCATGTCGTTGATCATGCAGTTGAGAAGAGTTATCTGCCGTTCATCGAAACCGCACTGAATAAACCTGAATTTAAGTTCAGCATTCATTATAGCGGCTGGCTTTTCGAATATATAAAGAATAACCACTCAAAACTGTTCGGCATGATGCAGGAGACTGCAAAATCGGGTCAGGCGGAGTTCTTCTCAGGCGGCTACTATGAGCCTGTTCTGGCGTCCATCCCCCCCTCCATAGACAGACGTGAGCAGATCAAGAAACTGAACGGATTTATCGAAGATAACTTCGGTGTCAGCCCAAAAGGTCTGTGGCTCACAGAGAGGGTTTGGGACAGTTCCATTATACCTGACTGTGCGGACGCAGGGATAGAGTATGTGATAGTGGACGACTACCATTTCATAGCCGCAGGGTTTTATGAATCTATGCTCCACAGTCATTTCAAAACCGAGCAGGACGGATGTGAAATGCTCATATTCCCTATCAGCGAAAAGTTGAGATATATGACCCCCCTTTCAGCCCGGCAAAGGATGTGGCGGACTATCTTAAAGAGATTAAAGATTCCGGCGGAAAATCAATGACCATCTTCGATGACGGTGAAAAATTCGGACTCTGGCCTGAAACTTACGAATGGGTATATGAAAAGAGATGGCTGGAAGACTTTATCGATGCTGTTGCAGAATCTGATCACTCGGAATTTGCACTCTTCAGAGATACAGTTCAGGAGCAAAAACCTGCCCAGATAGCTTATCTTCCGACAGTTTCATATTTTGAAATGGGGGGGGAATGGTCGCTCTTTTCCGAAAGGACAAAAAAGATGGAAGCCCTTGTTGAGGAGCTGGATGAAAAATATACCGACGACACGTCTAAAGTATTTGTAAAAGGCGGAATCTGGAAAAATTTCCTTGTGAAATATCCTGAATCTAACCGCATACATAAAAGGACACTGCAGTTATCCAAAAGTGCGAATAAGCTTAAGGACGAACTGTTGCTGGACGAACTGTTGCTGGACGCACTTTACAAGGCTCAGTGCAATGATGTTCTGTGGCACGGAATTTTCGGCGGTCTATACCTGCCAAACCTCAGAAATAATTCATACAGATTTATTATCGAGCGGAAAAACGCCTTGAAGAGATATCCGAAACTGATGAAATCACTATAGGCGACATGGATTATGACGGCTACGAAGAGGCATACCTCCGAGGCAGCAGTTCTAACTATATGTTCACCTCCAGAGACGGCGGACAACTGGTCGCCCTTGAGGATAAAGATAATCTTTTCAACTTCCAGAACACCCTGACAAGAAGGGAAGAGGCTTATCACCAAAAACTATTCGAAACCGCAGATACCGCAGAACAGACCGGGCAGGAAGAAACAGAGGGTGTGACCAACATCCACGATGCCAAAGCTCCTGTGGACGAAGAGTATAAAAAAATATCTGGTCTACGACTGGTATAACAAAAACAGCTTCATAGACCATTTTGTTGATGGTTTCGATTTTGACTCCTTTATGGATGTCAGCTTCTCGGAAATGGGCGACTTTGTTAACCAGCCGATGCAGATCGAATCGGGCAAATCCGGCGTCATATTCTCCAGAGAAGGCGGAATATACAAGAATGGCGTAAAGAATGTGACCTCATTAACAAAAGAGTATAAAACAACAAAGGACGGGCTGAGTTTTGATTTTTCCATCAACTCCGCAACCGATTCAACATACGTCATGGAACTGAACCTCCACTTTAACAATATGGCAGAGGCAACAATCAACGGTAAGTCCCCCCCTGACAGCTTAAAGGGTGAGAAATCAGACACCTTCATCATCGTTGATAAACACACGCCGAAAGGGATCGAAATAAAACTGAATCAACCTGTAGAGCTGTATGCATACATAGCGAAAACCCTCTCCCAGTCCGAGAGCGGTGCTGACCTGACCGATCAGGGGGGGATATGTATACTTATGCCGTTTGAGATGGATAAAAAACTGAACATAAAAGGCACACTGAGGCTGGTGTGAGGAGCATAGATGTCTGAACTGAGATACGACCCTGTAAAGCAGATATGGTCTGTGATAGCAGCAGGCAGGAGCAGAAAACCTGACGATTTTCTGATAAAGAGGCTTGAGTTCCGTGAAGATGAACTGACCGTATGCCCCCCCTTCTGCAAAGGGAATGAAGACAAGACAGGCAGTGAGATATTCACCATAAAATCCGACTCAGGCTGGGCAACAAGGGTCGTTCCGAACAGATATCCTGCCTTCCGTATAGAAGGTGAGCTGAAAAGAACAGGGCACGGGATATATGATGCAGTAAATGCCATCGGGGGGGCACATGAGGTTGTCATAGAAACACCCGACCACGGGATAAATCCCGGCAGCTATACAGAGGATATACTTTATAATCTCTTCTATACTTTCAGAGAGCGTGTGAAAGACCTGAAAAAAGACACCCGTTTCAGATATATTATGCCTTTTAAAAATTATGGTCTTCTGGCAGGGGGGGCAAACATAGAACATCCGCATTCACAGATAATTGCACTCCCCCCCGTCACACCGAACATAGTAAAAACAAAACTATCTGCGGCTCTTAAACACTACCATAATAAGGAAAGATGCCTATTTTGTGATATACTGGATCAGGAACGAAACGAGAATACGCGTATTGTATATGAGAATCAGGATTTCGTAGCATTATGCCCGTACGCTTCCGCACTCCCGTTTGAGGTGAGTATCTATCCAAAACGGCATAACCATTGCTTTGAAGATACAGACGAAGGTGAGATTTCAGGTCTTGCCGACATAACCAAAGAGGTTTTCGGCAGGCTTTACAGATGTTTAGAGAATCCTCCGCTGAACATGGTCGTCCATACGTCGCCGCCGGTGGTCAAAAGACCATCACAATCCGGTTACTGGGCGAGCATTAAAGAGGATTTCCATTGGCATATTGAGATCACGCCGCGGCTCTCCGGTGTTGCCGGATTCGAGTCGGGAACAGGTTTTTATATAAACTCTGTAGCACCAGAGAGTGCCGCAGACTACCTTAAAGGAGCGGGTAAGTGAAAGCAGTTTTGATATCCAGTGAGGTGACCCCCCCCTTCTCCAGAACAGGGATGCTTGGCGACTCTGTGGCAGGTCTTGCAAAAGGACTTCTGCATAATGGCGTCGACACATCTGTCATTTCCCCCCCTATGTATCTCACAATATGCACCGACGAAGAAAGATATACCAAAGAGTGCACCATCTCTGTCACGGCAGGGCATATTGAATACTCTTTCGATATTTACACGGTCGACTTCGACGGACTGCATCTGATACTGCTGCGTAACGACGAGCTCTACGGAAGACGAAATATATACGGCTCAGGCGAATTCGATTACTCTGACAATGATGTACGATTCGGGCTATTCTGTCTTGCCACTCTGGAATATATAAGCCGATCGGGGGGGATGAAACCCGACATTATACACTGCCATGAATGGTCTACAGGTCTGGTTCCCGTATACAGAAATCTATACTATCAGCAAATACAGGCAAAGATTGTATTCACCGCACTGGATATCTCCTATCAGGGGGGGATATTCGATAAATACAGCATACAGAAGCTCGGTCTCCCCCCCTGGGAGGTTTATAACATAGAAGAGCTTGAATATTACGAAGGGATCAGTTTTCTCAAAGGCGGTTTAGTACACTCCGACTATATAACTGTCCCAAGCCCCCCCACGTACTGCAAAGATATCCAGACGGAGGAGCACTCGCAAGGTCTCGGACTCCTTATGTCTCACCTGTCTCAAAAACTGGAAGGGATTATTGGCGGAATAGACTTTGATCTTTTCGACCCTGAGACGGATAAATATCTCTTGGCGAACTATGATATAAATACGATAGAGAAACGCCGTATAAACAAAGTAAAGTTTATAGAGGATGCAGGTCTGAGCGACCCTGATCGACCGTTATTTATCGTGGATACGAAATTCCGTGAACGTAAAGGGATAGAACTCCTTATAGATTCTGCGGATATTCTCAGCAGTATAGACGCTAATTTTGCTTTTTTTCGGTTACGGAGACTCGTATTTATGCTCTAAATTAAAAGAAATTACAAATAAGCATGACAATATATATACATTTATAGGGAATAGTGAAACAATGGTACATCTCGCCTATGGGGGGGCTGCCGACTTTGTGCTTCGCCCTTCAATATATGAGCCAAGCGGTAAAAGCCACCTGAAAGGGATGCGGTATGGTGCTATTCCTGTAGTGAGCAAAACAGGCAGTCACATGGACACTGTGAAAGATATAACCGATGCTGACGGATATGGTCTATTTATAGAGAATTACAGTAGACAAGATTTACAGCATCAGATAATAAGAGCAGTGGATTTTTATAAAAACAAGACTATATTATCTACGTGCATAAAACGAGTTATGCAACTGGACTATTCTTGGAAGAGTGCATCTTTGAAATACATCAGCTTGTATGAAAGGTTGCTCGGAGGAAGGAATGAACCTTAAGAAAATGACTAAGAACCAGCTCTATGAGTTAGCGAAAAAATACGCTATCAAAAATCGGAGCAAAATGACTAAGCCGGAGCTGCTGAAAGCTCTGACTAAATACGAAGATACTGTTACGCCTGATTCCGCTCCACAGACAGTTCCAGAGCAGACAAGGGTCACAAGCCCTATGCCTGAAACCGCTCAACCTGCACAGGAGCAGGCTGTTAAGCGTGAGTACCCTATCCCCCCCGAAAGATATAATATAGACACGGTGGTTCTGCTGCCTGTGAACCCTAAGAAGGAATATGTCTACTGGGAAGTGTCCGACAAGACTATCACAGAACTGTGCAGCAGGCTCAAGATAGCTCAGCCTGTCTTCATCCTGAAAGTTTTTCAGGGGGGGGATGATAACTCCAAAGAAGAGCTTGCCAGTGTAAAAGTGAGCAAATACGGCAACTGGTACTTTGATCTGTATTGTCCTGAAATGAACCTCTGGGCAGAGCTTGGCATACTGGACAGCATGGGGGGGAACTACCATACGATAATCAACTCGAAAAAGATTAAAATGCCGTCAGATGCAGTCAGTAAAGAGATTGATAAAGAGACATGGATGACAGTCGGCGAAAATATCGAACAGATTTTTGACCTATCAGGTCTGAATGACGTAAAACGCCATGAACTGCTCTCCAGCGCAAGACTGCACTCAGAGCTATTTAAGAAATTACACAGTGGAGAGGCGATATCCTCAACCACTCTACATAAGAAACAAGGTGGTGAATAATGAGTAACGGCTATTGGATGCTGGTACTCCACTCACATCTCCCATTCGTAAAACATCCAGAGTATTCATACTTTTTAGAAGAACACTGGTTTTATGAAGCAATATCAGAAACTTATATCCCTATGCTTCAGTACATGAAGCGTATGGAAGATGAAGGTATAAATTTTCGTTTCGCTGTATCCGTAACACCGCCCCCCCTTGCGGAGATGATGAGCGACGGAATGCTTATGGGCAGGTACGAGAAGCATCTGGAAAAGATGCTGGAGCTGGCAGAGAAAGAGATAGAGAGAACAAAAGGGACTTGCTTCGAGCATCTCGCTTTAATGTATAAAGAACGCTTCATTGGACTGCGTGATTTCTATTACGGTTTCCTGAATAGAAGCCTTATTTCGGGTTATAAACACTTCCTAGAGCGTGGCAACATAGATATTATAACCTGTGGATTCACTCACGGTTTTCTGCCTCTGCTGAATAATACGGAAAATGCCGTACGAGCTCAGATAGAACTGGCTGTAAAAAGCCACGAACAGAAATTCGGTCAAGCTCCGAAAGGGATATGGCTGCCTGAGTGTGCCTATTTCGACGGACTGGATGAAATACTCGCCGACTACGGAATCAGATACTTCTTCGTGGATACGCACGGTGTGCTCTATGCAAAACCAAGACCTAAATACGGTGTGTATGCACCTGTATTCACGGAAAGCGGTGTTGCGGCATTTGGTCGTGATTACTACTCATCCAAACAGGTCTGGAGCTCTAAAGAGGGGGGGTATCCGGGTGATGTCAGCTACAGAGATTTCTATCGTGACATAGGTTACGACCTTGAACACGACTACATAAAACCATACATAAGTCCGGACGGAGAAAGGGTCTTCACCGGCTTTAAATATCACAGAATCACAGGCGAAAGTGCATATAAAGAGTTCTACGATCACCGTGTAGCCTCAGAGAAGACCGAAGCACACGCAAGACACTTTGTGGCCGAACGTGAGAACCAGCTTGCAGAGATAGCGAAGCTGATCGACAGAACACCTGTCGTGGTCTCTCCATACGATGCAGAACTGTACGGGCACTGGTGGTTTGAAGGACCTGAGTTTCTTTATAACGTCTTCAAAGAGATGGACAAGTCAGACAGTATAAAATCCATCACCCCCCCTTCCGAGTATCTCGAAGAGTACCAGACCAACCAGATGGTGAAGGTTAACCCTTCGTCATGGGGGGGGATAAGGGCTATTACGACGTTTGGCTGAATACAGGGAACGACTGGATCTACCGTCATCTGCACTATATGTCTGAGAAGATAGTCGATATGGCTAAATATCATCAGAGCACTAAGGATGACTTCAAAAGACGCTGTCTGAACCAGATGGCAAGGGAACTGTTCCTAGCACAAAGCAGCGACTGGGCATTCCTCGTAACAACAGGGACAGCTATAGACTATGCTGTCCAGCGTACAAAAGAACATATCCATAACTTCCTCAGACTGAGGGACATGGTGGAAGATAATAATACCGACTTCGGCTTTCTTGAAACGCTGGAGGAGAAGAACAGCATCTTCCCTGCAATGGATTTTCGCATATACTGTTAATTTTTATTTACTGAGCTATTGCAGATTAGCTATCTATATAGTACATTAATAAAAATTATCCATAAGGAGTTTTAAATGGCATCAGAGAAAATGAATAAGGCACTTAATGCACAGCTTAATTTCGAATACTACTCGGCGTATGTTTACCTAGCAATGGCAGCACACGCAGACGATATAGGTCTCAAAGGGATTTCGAACTGGTTCAACGCCCAGTATCAGGAAGAGATGATGCATGCGACCAAGTTCTTTAACTATATTATGGACAGAGGCGTAGTAGAGCTTGAAGCTATCGAAAAACCACGCAAAGAGTACAAAGACGTTCTTGAGATGTTCGAGATTACACTTGAGCACGAGCAGGAAGTAACTGCTAAAATCAATGAGCTGGCAACACTCGCCATAGACGAAAAAGACCATGCGACTAACTCTTTCCTCCAGTGGTTCATCAATGAGCAGGTTGAAGAGGAAGCAACAGTTAAAGAGATTCTCGATAAGCTTAAGCTTGCAGGTACTACAGGCCCCCCCGGACTGTTCATGGTTAACAATGAGCTGGGAACAAGAGTTTTCGCAGCACCGGCAGACCCTGTGGAGTAATGACTCTGCTTACAGTTTGCTAAACGTTTCGTTTCTTGAAACTACAATAACAAAATCCCCCCCAATTTTAATAACAAGATTGGGGGGGATTTTTTTTATTTTAATTATAACTAAAAAAGCCCTGACGAAAGATATCTCTCACCGCTGTCAGGCAGAATAATGACTATATTCTTATCTTTATAACCGAATCTCTCTATGGACTGCAAAGCCGCAGAAACAGCCGCACCTGAGGAGATACCCGATATGATCCCCCCCTCTTCTTTTGCAAGTCTTCTGGCATATTTAAGGGCATCCGTATCTTCGACCTCAATCACCTGATCAACAAGGGAAAGATCCAAAACGTCAGGTATAAACCCTGCACCTATCCCTTGAATACCGTGCCCTGACGGTCTCAAAGGTTTGTTTTTAAGATATTGATTAATGACGGCAGACTTTGACGGCTCAGCACCGATTGAAACTAAATCAAGCTTCCTGTCCAGCTTGAGATACCTGCTGACACCTGTTATAGTTCCGCCTGTTCCGATCCCTGCGACAAAAACATCGATCTTGCCGTCAAGGTCTTTATATATCTCAGGTCCTGTTGTCTTCTCATGTATAAGAGGGTTCGCCGGATTTCTGAATTGGTTTGCCAGAAAGTATTCATCAGGCTTCTCCTCCGCCATCCTGTCGGCCAGAGCCACAGCACCGTTCATGCCCAGCTTTCCGTCTGTGAGCATCAGCTCAGCTCCGAAAGCCTGCATCATCTGACGCCTTTCGATACTCATGCTGTCGGGCATAGTGATAACAACCTTGAAACCGAGTGCAGCTCCTGCATAGGCAAGCCCTATCCCCCCCGTGTTGCCGCTGGTGGCTTCCACTATGCACATCCCTTTTTTTGAGTTCGCCTGTCTCAACAGCTCTGTTAATAATCCCTGTCGCCACACGGCACTTGACGGAATAGGCAGGGTTCTGCCCTTCTATCTTCACAAAAAGGTTATTCGGATACTTCCCCCCCTCTATCCTGTTCAGGCGGACGAGAGGTGTGTTTCCGATTGTGAGAGAGACATTATCGTAAACATTCATACAACATCAAAACCTTCTTCTTTTATTGCTTCTATTATATCACTTTCTGTGACAGTGTCAGCATAAGTTGCGGTCGCAGTCTTCTTCTCCAGATCCACAACACATTCCGAAACACCGTCAATATCGAGAACAGCCTCTTTAACAGCCGCCACACAGTGATTACAGGACATACCTTCAACATTAAAAACCTTCTCTTGCATATCATTCTCCTATAAATCAATTTTTCCTCTATATTGACAATGTTCTCCATTTCTCCTATTTTTCAAGTTAAAAGAGTGTAATAATATCATTATATATTTTATTCAGAAACGAGGAACATTATGGCAAAAATACAAAGCTTAAACATAAGTGAAACAAAAGGGGGGGTTCGTAAAACTCCTGTTGATAAGATAGAGCTGGTCAATGATTTCGGAATCAAAGACGATGCTCACGCAGGTAAGTGGCACAGACAGGTAAGTCTGCTGGCACTGGAAAGTATAGAGAAGATGGCCAAACAGGGGGGGCTTGATGTCAAAAGCGGAGACTTTGCAGAAAACATCACAACCGAAGGGCTCGACCTCACCTCTTGCAGTATCGGCGATATAATCACCGTAAACGGAATAGACCTCATCATCAGCCAGCTAGGTAAAACATGTCACCAGAGGTGTGCAATCTTTTATCAGGCGGGGGGGGACTGTGTTATGCCGAGAGAAGGTATATTCGCTGTTGTACGTGGGAATGGCGAGATAAAGACGGGTGACGATATCCTCTATAAAAAGAAGGACGGTCTTTCCGTGGCTGTTATCACCATGAGCGACAAAGGGAGCAAGGGTGAACGTGTGGACGAGACAGGTCCTGCCGTCGTAAAGATGCTCGAAGATAATATGAAAGTTGCATTCAAAAGGACAGAGATACTGGCTGACAATCAGCAAGAGCTTGAAAACTCTCTCAAATACTATGCAGATATCCAGAAGGTCGACCTTGTCATAACTAATGGTTCGACAGGCGTATCCCCCCCAAGGGATATAGCACCTGATGCAACACTGAACGTAATAGATAAACGCATGCCAGGATTCGAAGAGGCGATGCGTGCCGAAAGCATGAAGATAACCGACAGGGCTATGATAAGCAGAGCCGTGGTAGGTGCTAGAGGCAGAACCATGATAATTAATGTCCCGGGAAGCCCAAAAGGGGGGGCTGTTGAAAACCTCGGAGTAATACTAAGTGCTGTCCCTCACTGTATAGAGAAACTACAGGGGGGGAGCACTGTGGACTGTGCACGTTGAAAGATTATAACCTGTTTATAGCCGTCGACGGTATAGACGGCTGCGGAAAATCGACTCTATCAAACGGGATGGAGGCGAAGTTTAAAGAGATGGGCAGAGAGGTCGTCCACACCAGAGAACCGGGCGGCACAAAATCAGGACTGATGTTCAGGCAGATGCTGATATCCATGCAGTATGACCTTGAGCCTGAAACAGAGATGATGCTCTATTGTGCCGACAGACTGGAACATCAGACAAAACTCGTACTCCCTGAGCTTGCCAGAGGGAGAGATGTCATCACCGACAGATTCTTATCCTCCACATACGCCTATCAGATATTCGGAAGAGGACTGGACAAAGAATTCCTCGACGTATTGGTAGAGCGAAGTATAAAAAAAAGATGCCAGACATCACATTCATAATAGAGATAGACCCTAAAACAGCCCTAGAAAGAGCCATGGGCAGACTCGAACGTGACGGCAAGGTAGACGAAGAGGGAAAGTTCGAAGCCTCGGTATAGATTTCTTTAAAAAGGTTGCGGACGGATTCGACTGGTACGCAGGTAAATATGAAAATGTATGGCGTATAAACGGAATGCAGACCCCCTGACAAGGTGCTTGCGGATGTCATGCAGATATTGGACAATTTTGTATGAGCATAATTGGGCACGAGAAAGAGAAGAATATCTTTGAAACCATCCTGAAAAGTGACAGGCTTCACCACGCATACATATTCAGTGGACGTGCAGGGAGCGGAAAAAAGCTCTTCGCCCGTGAACTGGCAAGGTCTATCATATGCGAGGAGGACAGTTTCCTCGAAACATGCATGTGCAAACACTGTATGGTAGCAACAGGTGCACAGCACCCTGATATTCATCTCATCGAAGAGAGCCCTGTTAAGATAGAAGTAGCCAGACAGATATCGGCTGAGGCATACCTGAGCCCCCCCCTGTCTGCCAAGTGCAAAGTCTATATAATTGATAATGCACACACATTTACCAAAGAGGCGGCGAACGCCATACTCAAAACTCTGGAAGAACCCTCATCCGACACTCATTTCTTCCTCATAACCGACAGATATGAGCAGGTACTCCCCCCCACCATACGCTCCAGATGTATAAATATCCGTTTCTCTTCGCTCACTTCGGCAAAAGTGCAGGAGATACTCACAGGTATGGGGGGGATAGAGGATGAACTACTCGAAGTAATAGCAGATCAGGCTTCAGGCTCTGTCAGCTATGCCCAGTTTCTGCTGGAAAACATGGACGACACAGGCCGTTTCTCCCCCCCTGACAAAAGCAAAGCAGAGCTTTATGAAGAGATAAACAACCTTGACACTAAAGAGAAGATTAGAGCATACTGCTCCTCCATGTATGCATATATGCTTGAAAAATATAAAACTTCCGGCGACGAGACCCTGCTGGACTTTTCTAACTATTTGCTGGAAATTTTAAAACGGCTTGAGTATAATGTCAGTTTAGACATGTTCAGGCTGGACCTTTACATAAAAACAATTGAGGTACTTTGTGAAAAAAAGTTAATGCCACCGGTGTGGCTTTTAAGCCTGCGGGCAAGATATATGACTTCCTATCTAATGGTGTGGAGTCAAAATTCAGCGATAAAGTTATCGTTGAAACTGAAAAAGGCGAAGATATCGCCAATGTTATCTACTCCGACAGAGAGATAGAGGTAGACAACAAAGCAGAGATGAAATCTCTCATCAGACTGGCAACAGAAGAAGATCTTAAAAACAAAGCAAAAAACTCCTCTGAAGAGCCCGAAGCTTATTCTAAATGCAAAGAGTTCGTTGTAGAGCACAAGCTCGACATGAAGCTACTGAAAGCAGAATATACACTCGACAGAAGCAAGCTTACGTTCTTCTTCACCGCTGACGGGCGTATCGATTTCCGTGCTCTCGTGCGTGATCTCGCCAGAGTTTTCCGCACACGTATAGAGATGCGGCAGGTGGGCGTGCGTGATGCCACAAAGATGATCGGCGGTTTTGGACTGTGCGGTAAAGAGTTCTGCTGTTCCACTTTCCTCCGTAAATTCGACAACATCTCTATAAAGATGGCAAAGGATCAGAACCTTATCCTGAACCCTACAAAGATATCAGGTGTTTGCGGCAGGCTGATGTGCTGTCTCATGTACGAAAAAGACGTTTATGCCGACGGTGAGCTCCCTTGCGGCGGTTCATGTCCGAAAGAACAATATACAGATGACGAAAATATAAGGCTAGAGGACCTGATCGACAACGATTCCGGAGGAAATATATGAAAGACAATACATTTTACATAACCACACCAATATATTACGTTAACGATGTTCCGCATATTGGTCATGCTTATACAACTGTTGCATGTGACACCATCAGCAGATATAAAAGACTCTGTGGTTATGAAGTATGCTTTCTCACCGGAACAGACGAACACGGTCAGAAGATCGAGCAGGCGGCAGAGAAACGCGGAATCACACCTAAACAGCTAGCTGACGAGGTTGTCGAAAGATTCGCAGGACTCTGGAAAACACTCAATGTCTCAAACGATAAATTCATAAGAACAACCGACGAAATACACAAAAAAGCCGTCAGAAAAATCTTTAACAAGATGAAAGAGAACGGCGACATATATGTAGACCACTACGAAGGCTGGTACTGCACTCCGTGTGAGACGTATCTCACCGAGACACAGCTACTCGACGGAAACTGCTGTCCATCCTGCGGACGTGAAACCGCAAAGCTGAAAGAGCCTAGCTACTTTTTCCGCATGAGCAAATACGGCGACAAGCTGCTTAAACATATCGAAGATAACCCTGATTTCGTGCGTCCTCAGTCAAGACGTAACGAGATCATCTCCTTTATAAATGAGGGTCTGCGTGACCTTTCCGTATCCCGTGCTACATTCAAATGGGGGGGGATACCCGTCCCTGAAGACGAAGAGCATGTTATCTATGTATGGATAGATGCACTGACAAACTACATCTCCGCCATCGGTTACGGTGAAGATGGAGAAGATTTCAAGAAATTCTGGCCTGCCACATACCATGTAGTAGGTAAGGATATCCTCAGATTCCACACTGTTTACTGGCCTACAATGCTTATGAGTGCAGGGATACCACTCCCTGATGCAGTTTTCGCACACGGCTGGTGGACTGTCGAAGGTCAGAAGATGTCCAAATCTCTCGGCAACGCCATCGACCCTAACTGGCTTGTGGAAAAGTTCGGAGTGGACGCTATCCGTTACTTCCTCCTGCGTGAAGTGCCTTTTGGTCTGGATGGAGATTTCTCATTCAAGGCTCTCATCCACCGTATCAACGGCGACCTCGCCAACGACCTCGGCAACCTCCTGAACCGTACTATGGGTATGGTAAACAGATACTTTGACGGTACAGTTCAGCCATACGCTGAAACCGGTGCAGAGGATAAAGCTCTTGAGGAGACAATCGAACGTGTCTTCAAAGAGGTGGACGAACACATAACAAATATGGCATTCAACAAAGCACTCATGACCACATGGGAGCTTGTAAGTGCACTCAACAAATACATCGACGAGACAGCTCCATGGGCTCTTGCAAAAGACGAAGCAAGAAGAGCCAGACTCGGTTCTGTCCTTTACAACATACTCGACGGTCTGAGACTTGTCTCACTCCTCATTGACTCCTTCATGCCTGAAACAGCTCTCAAGATACGCAGACAGCTCGGCACAACTCAGGAGATAAACGTAACCGACTCAGCCGACCTTTGCCGTATAAGAAAATTCGAATCAGGGCACAAACTCGGCGAAGCGGAGCAGCTTTTCCCAAGGATAGAAGAGAAAGAGATGCTCGAATCACTTAAGAAAGAGGCGGACAGCAAAAAACAGGACGACGAAGGGAAACCTGTCGTTGAAGAGATAGAGTTTTCTCACTTCGAAAAGATGTCTCTGAAAGCTGCGAAAGTTCTCGAATGTGAAAAAGTAAAAAAAATCAGACAAACTCCTCAAGCTTCAGCTTGATCTGGGGGGGAGTGAAAAGCGTCAGGTAGTTTCAGGCATAGCCAAGAGCTACGAGCCATCCGAACTCATCGGTAAAACCCTCGTTCTGGTTGCTAATCTGAAACCTGCAAAGCTTATGGGTACACTCTCAGAAGGGATGATCCTTTCTGCCACCGAGGACGGCAAGACCCACAAGGTTCTTGAGCTTCCAGACAGCGTACCGGCAGGCACTGATATTAAATGATAAAGAAGCGTGGAAGTATCGCTCATCATGAATTTCTTGCAAGCCTGAAAGATGCCGTCAGTAATGGTGCGACTTTTACCGATACCCATGCCCACATACACTTCAGCCCTTTGGCTGACGAGCTGGACGGTGTTATCTCCAGAGCTCACGAAAATGGCGTAGACCGCATTGTCACTATAGGCATAGACTTGGTAGACAGCAAAAAGGCGAAAACTGTCAGCGACAAGCATGACAATGTATTCTTCACTGCCGGGGGGGTGCACCCCCCCCATGACGCGGCGGATTTCTCCATGGCTCAGATAGCAGAGTTCGACCGACTACTAGCCGACCCTAAAGCGATAGCCATCGGCGAGATAGGGCTTGATTATTACAGAAACCACTCCCCCCCGCACGATAAACAGAAAGAGGTCTTTCTGACCTTTCTTGATATGGCTGTAACTCACAACAAACCCGTAGTTATACACAACAGAGACGCAGGGAAAGACTGTGTGGATGTCATGGACTCTATGATAAAAGGACGGGAGAATAACGGCATTATCCATTGCTATGACGGCGACAGAGAGATGCTCCGCTGGGCTCTGGATAACGGTTTTTATATCTCATATGCAGGTCCTCTGACCTACCCTAAAACAGATGAGCTCAAAGACACACTCCAGTACGTCCCAGTCGACAGGCTGTTCATAGAGACAGACTGCCCGTACCTTACACCCAGCCCGTTCAGGGGGGGCAAAACAAACGAACCTGCGAATGTTGTTTACACAGCTAACCAAATATGTCATTTAATTGACATGAACATTCATGAACTTGCTATACAATTAGAGCATAATTACACAAGGCTATTCAGGTTATAATATTATGGCTTATAAAATTTTACTCGCGGAAGATAATGAAATGGAATCTTCAGCCCTCAAAGCACTTTTTGAGTCTGAAGGCTACGACATTGACACGGTCAGCAACGGTCTTTTTGCTCTGGATAAAGTAAAAGAGAACGACTATCACCTCATCATAACAGACTTGGTTATGCCTGTATCGGACGGCATACAGTTCATCTATTCACTTAATAATCTTGGACGCGAGATCCCCCCCGTTATCGTGATAACAGGGTACGATAATATCGACAATATGCTCAACGCTTATCAGATGGGGGGGGCGATCGATGTCGCCTATAAACCGTACAATCCTGATAAACTCCTCGATCTTTGCAGAAAAATCCTCGAAAATCGTATATAATATATTAAACAAATATATTCCGACTCCATAAGGAGGTATACGATGATCAAAGTTAATAAAATATTATATCCTACAGATTTCTCCGATCCCTCAGCGTGTGCACTGAACTACGCCGCAGACATGGCGAAACAGTTCAATGCTGAGCTTATAATGTTGCATGTTCTGCTCGATGAATCTCAGATGGTATCATTCTATCTGCCGCAGCTCACCGTCAAAAACCTGTCAAAAGACATGGAGGAAGGTGCTAATGCAAAGATGGAGGAATTCATCAGCGAAACAGCGGCACTGACAGGCGTAGACTACTCCTGTGTCATGGTGAAAGGTATAGCAGATGACGAGATCATCAAATATGCCAACGAAAATGACATAGATATGATCGTTATAGGTACGCACGGCAGGACAGGCTTTGAGCATGTTATATTCGGTTCAACCGCAGAGAAGGTTGTCCGTGCAGCCTCTTGTCCTGTACTCACTGTCCACTGTCAAAAATAGTGTTATCAACGGGTCGGTGGTTTCGCTTCCGACCCTTTTTTATTCTCTCTCGTCATCCTAAGGAACAAAACGACATCAAATCTTAAGACATCACAATGACGCCCTCTCTCACTCAGTCATTCTGAGGAGCGAAGCGACGTGAGAATCTACAGATATGGCAATTGTTTGAATGCAAAGTATACTAATTTACTGTTAGGTGATAATAACCGGAGAATGACCACATTTGTCAGCAAGCTTAGAACAGAAACAATTGCATTGATTATGGCAATTGTTTTTCAGCGAGCTTGGTCCAGAAACAATTGCATTGATTATGGCAATTGTTTTTCTGTCTGCTATAATGTTACCTACGACCAAGGCTATATCGTTGTAGTTGCGTATTGACCACATTTTCCTGTCTGCTATAATTTAATAATATGGTGATTTACATCTTTATAGTTGCGTATTGACCACATTTTCCTGTCTGCTATAATTCATCTTTGAAGTCTTTAGCATCAGCCCCCCCGTTG
>JDSG01000073.1_pt1 | contig 42262 bp, 77 predicted proteins | sample 199341 | NCBI WGS metagenome assembly JDSG01 (sample SAMN02584197, study PRJNA231836) | bioreactor metagenome | isolation source: continuous culture bioreactor short generation time transfer1 day 52 after... | place: Germany: Bremen | reverse complement strand
TCAGAAAAAAACCTTTAGAAGAGTATTTAAAAAGTTTTGATGTAGAAGATTACTTTTTTTATCAAGACTATGAAAAGTTTGATAGAGGTTTTACAGTAAAGTTTAAAAATAAAATATAGCCAGGAGATATAAAATGTTTAAAGAAGAATTTAATTTAGAAAATATTGAAGAGAGTAAAACAAATTTAGATAAGCTTTTAAAAAAAAGAGTAAAAAAACAGTTAGATGAGTTATTAAAGATTGAAAACAAGAGTTATGAAAATTTTGTTAAGCCATATGAAGAAATAGGGGGGGAGAGCATCTCAGATTTTGTCACACCTATCTTTCATATTGATTCAGTAAACAATTCAGAAATAACGCAAAAAGTTTACGAAGAATGTCTTCCTTTAATCTCAAACTACCAAACTGAAGTATCACAAAATGTATATATCTTTAATGCATTAAGAGATATACAAGATAAGAATAATATGTCTTTAACACATATACAAAATAAAGTACTTGAAAATGAAATAAGAGACTTCAAATTAAGTGGTTGTGATTTAAATAATGAAAAGAAAGATAGACTAAAAGAGTTAAATTTAAAACTAAGTGAACTATCACATAAGTTTTCTCAAAATCTTTTAAATGCTACAAATGCATTTGAAATGATTATTGACAATTTTGAAGATGTAAAAGAGATTCCAGTATCTGATTTGGAGTTAGCAAAGTTTGAAGAAGAGGGCAAAACAAAATATAAATTTACTCTACAAATGCCTTCTTATATTGCATATATCACATATGGTACGAATAGAGAAAAAAGGGAAGAGATTTATAAAGCATATTCTACAAGATCTCCAGAAAATGGAAAAATCATTGAAGAAATTTTAACTTTAAAAGAAGAGATGGTTAAGATTTTAGGTTTTAATAACTATGCTCAATACTCATTAGAGACTAAAATGGCAAACAATGAAGAAGAAGTAGTATCTTTTTTTTAGAAGAACTAGCTAGTAAAGGAAAAACTAGAGCACTTGAAGAGTTAGAAGAAGTTAAAGCATATGCAAGAAAAGATGGTATTGATGATATCAAAAGCTATGATTTAGCTTATTATAGTGAGAAATTAAAGAAAGAAAAATATGATTTAGATGAAGAGTTCTATAGACCATATTTTGAACAAACATCTGTTTTAAATGGATTCTTTAACTTTTTAAATGAAGTATTTAATATAAAGTTTACAAAAGTAGATGCACCATCTTGGGATAAAAAAAAGCATACGTATATGATATAAGTGAAGATGGTAAAACTATTGCAAGAATTTATATTGATTTAGAAGCTAGAAAAGAGAAAAGAGGTGGTGCCTGGATGAATAACTGGCACTCGCACTATGAAAAAGTGTCAGGAGAGACGCAACTTCCTACAGCATACATAGTTTGTAATTTTCCTCCTTCATCAAATGAAACGCCATCTTTACTTAGACACTCTGACGTAGTTACGCTATTCCATGAAATGGGTCATGCACTACATCATCTTTTAAGTAATGTTCCTGAAGCACTTGTTAGTGGTATTTCTGGTGTTACTTGGGATACTGTTGAGTTCCCATCACAGTTTTTAGAATACTTCTCTTATGATAAAGAGGTATTAAAACTATTTGCAAAACACTATGAAACAGGTGAAGTATTAAGTGACGAAGCTATAGATAGAATTATAAAAGCAAAAAACTTCCAATCATCTTTATCAATGTTAAGACAAATAGAGTTTGCACTTTTTGATTTTAAACTTTATCAAAAGATGTTAAAAGATGAGAATCAAATACAAGATTTATTAGATGATATTAGAAAAGAATATGCAGCAATTATTCCTCCATCATATAATAAGTTTCAAAATGGATTTTCACATATTTTTGCAGGTGGCTATTCAGCTGGATATTATTCATATAAGTGGGCAGAAGTGTTAAGTGCCGATGCTTTTTATATGTTTATTGATTCAGGAAAAGTCCTTAATAAAGAGCTTGCTGTAAAATATAAAGATACTATTTTAAAGCAAGGTGGTTCTAAAGATATGGATGAATTATTCTTTGAATTAACTTCAAGAAAACCTAGTGTTGATTCTTTATTAAAGATTGATGGAATTATTAGCTAAATTTTGCAATAATAACACTTTTAATAATATTGATAATAAACTATTTAAGGGATAAATAAAATGACAAATGCTGAAACTATATCTAAATTAAATGAAGCTTTAGAAAAATTAATAAAAGGTTATGAAGAGTTACAAAATTCTTATGATGATCTTCAAAACCAATATGATAAATTAGACAATGAAAATGATAATTTAAAAGAAAAAATTACTTTGTTAGAAGAGGATAAAAGAGACTTAGAGGATAATGTAAATATCTTACAAGATAATACAGAAAAAGACTCTGGAAATATTAACTCTATGCTTAACAAAATTGAAGGCTTATTAAGTAGAGAAAAAGTAGTATCTAAACCAAACCCTGTAAAAGATGAACCTAAAGAAGAAGAAAAAAAAGATGAAAATTATAAAGATGCTAGAGAAACAATAGAAGAAATAGTTGTTGATAGTAAAGATGAAGTGAATAACAGCTCATCAGAAAATAAAATAGACTTAAATAGAATGGCATCTTTATTAAACGGATTCAATAACTAGTATATGATTTTATTGCTAAATAAAACATCTCTTTTTTTCAACTTTTGGAGTTGATAGTTTTAGTTCCTTAGACAATATGGTAAATAGTATGGCTCCTTCAATGGTAGAATACTATTTATCAGATCTTTCAAATGGCAACGATGACGCCTACTTAAATAAAAGAAATATACAAGATACTATAAATATAGGTGAATATTCTTTATATTTAGACTATGATGAAGAGGTATATCTAGAAATAGAAGATACCTTATCAGCAGATGATTATGAAACAGGTTCTCTTTGGTAAAAAAAATTTAATCCATTAGATTTGTTGTAGCTCTTAATCTCTCTTTATCAAAATGAGTATATATTCTAGAAGTATTTATATCAGCATGTCCTAAAGCTTCCTGTACAAGTATTAAATCATGGTGTTTTTGATAAAGTAGGGTAGCAAATGAATGTCTTAACATATGAGCCCCCCCATTCTTCTCTTTTCTAATCCCTACACTAATTAGTATTTGTTCAACTATTCGGCTTACATAAGCTTGAGTTAATCTTGTTCCTTTTTTTATTGCAAACTAATAAATCATCTTCACATATTCGCATATTTAACCAGTTTTGTAAATCATTTTCAATGATCTGTGCTTTTATCATGGCAATTCTTGGTTTATTTCCTTTTCCTTTGACCTGTAAGATATATACATCATCCTCTTTATACATATCTTTCATTTTAAGGTTAAGCATTTCAGATACCCTTATCCCAGTGTAAATAATCATTTTTAGAATAAGTCTATTTCTATAAATAGTTTCAAGACTAAATTCATAAGAATCAATAGCTTTCAAGAATTTATCAATTTCATCTTTATTCATATGAGCAGGTAATTTTGTACCCGATTTACCAGATAATCCACCCCCCCAGTTTTTTTAGTTCTATTTTAAATTGGTATGAAGAACCATCTTGGTTTTCATTTTGTTTATCTATATAAGAAAAAAATAGCAAGGAGGGCGATTCTATGGTTTTTCTTTGAAGCATCAGATAATCCACTAGTAGAACTTGCAAGAAAGTCACTTAATAACTCTTCATCTATCTCTTTCATAGAAGCTAATCCCAAATTCTTAAGAAAGTTATATAATTTAACCAAAGGATTAAAATATGTATTAATACCACTAAGTCCTATGTTTCTTGCTTCTTTTACTAAAACTTTCAATTCATCAATAGAGTTGGTACCTTTAACAAGAGATTGTATTATTGAAGCTAGTTTATCTTTATCATTTACATTTGAGTTAGAAAGTGTAGTTAACTTATTTCTAACAAATCTTTCAATCCAAAATAGTAGTGTCTTATCAAAAGTATTACAGAAATCAAGTTCGTATCGCATTTAAAACCTTAGTAGATATATTTGTATTTATAAGTGATTATATCAAAATATATATTAATTAGTATTGAAAACTATAATTTTCAAACTAATATATCTATACAAATAAGAGAGTATTATCTTCTCTTATTCTTTGCAAAATCTTTTATATATTCAGATATTTCATCCAAATGAATTATATCTTTTACAGCTCCAGCTTGTATTGCTTTTGCTGGCATTCCAAATACTACACATGATTCTTCATTTTGTGCAACAGTATAAGCTCCGTTATCATAAATCTCTTTCATTGCAATACTTCCATCATCGCCCATACCAGTCATCATGATAGCCATAGCACTTGAACCAACTGTATTGTTAACAGATCTAAAAAGCACATCAACACTCGGTCGATGATGACTTACTTTCATAGTATCAAGTAATTTAGTTTTATATTGACCGCCCGCTACTCTTTCAATAGTTAAGTGCATATTCCCAGGTGCTAAGTAAGCATGTCCTTTTTCTAATATCATATCATCTTTTGCTTCATGTACTGTAACTACTGAATTATCATTTAATCTATTTGCAAAAGATTTTGAAAATCCATAAGGAATATGTTGTGTAATAACAATTGGAGGTAAATCATTTGTCAAACTCTTAAAGACCCTTAAGAGTGATTCAACACCACCAGTTGATGATCCTATTGCTATTACTTTTTTTACCTAATAATTTTGCTGGATTTAACGGTATAACCTCGTCAGGATGGACTTTTCTATCAACGTCTATTGATTTTTTTTAGAGACTACTTTTTTTTAGTGCTTTTGGCTTTTTAAGCGTGTATCTTTTAAGTAAGAAAGTTAAGTTTAATAGATTGTCTTTGATTCTACTGGCAAAAGAAGACATTGCTTCACCCTGTTCTGGTTTAGGGATAAATCCAACTGCACCATCATCAAAGATATCATTTCCTCTTTCACCCTCACCTGAAATTACAACAGCAGGCATTGGGTGTAAACGCATAAGGTTCCTTAAGAATGTTACACCATCCATTTTTGGCATATTTATATCAATAGTAACCAAATCAGGTTCATACTCTTTTATCTTTTCTCTTGCATCATATGCATCAATAGCTTCAGCAATTACTTCAAACTCATCAATACTGTTTATCATATCTTTAATTATTCTTCTCATTGATGGCGAATCATCTATGACTAAAACAGTATACATCTAAAAACTCCTAAATTAAAATAGTTCGATTTCCATCTCTGGTTCAGCTTCTTTTTCATCAGCTCCAAATAAGTCAACAGCTCCAACATATTCTTTAATAACAGGTGCTTTTGTAATTTCTTTTTGAAGAGCTTTCTCTTCATTAAGAATTTTATTATCAGTTTCACTTTTCTGAGTAACTTTAATAAATGTTTGAAAAGCATCAGCTAAAAGGATTAATCTACCATGCTCACCTCTTGTATGTTCACTAACTAAATTAAAACCTTCTGACTTGCAAAAATCTTTTGCAAACTCTACATTTCTATGACCAATCGTATTTGCAGATACATTTAATTGCATAATATCTGCTCCTCCTGAAATTTTGGCAGTCATATGTTGTTTACTGCATCCAAGTTTATACATTTCATTAAGCATTGCTTCTACAGAGTATAAACCGTACTTCATATCATCGTTTGTACTACTAGTAGTTGGTAATAAAAAATGATTCATACCTTTAATTTTTGTTTTGTTATCATAAAACATAATTGCAACACAAGAACCTAATAAAGTTTTAAAAGCAATATTATCAACATCTTTTCCTACAGCGAACTCACCACCAATAATAGTATGTGTGTTATACCCTTTAGTTTTTTGTGTAAATCTTGATATAGAAGCTTTCTCAATACTGCCATCTTTATGTCCAATTACAATCAATGTAATTCCTTTGTCTTTATAAAAATATTTTGACCTACTCTATGCATATAATTAATTAAATCATGAGGATTCTCAGAATGTCCCAGATATAAAGTTCCACCCATTTTTAGATGAGTAAAAAGTTTTTTTTAGTATTTTATTTTGATCTTCAGAAGTAAAATATATCAAAACATTTCTACAAAATATTACATCAAATTGTTCTTTTGCAAAAGGATATGCATTATCATTTAAATTCATTACTTGAAATGTGCACATATTTTGAAGTTCAGGTTTTACTTTTATTAAAATTTCTTCACTTGCTAGTGTTTTTTTTACTCTTTTTTTTAAAAATTTTTGTGGCTTTAATCCAATCAGGAAACTCTTTTGAAGATTTTGAATATCTATAAACACCATTTGCTGCATATTGAAGTACATTTGTATCAATATCAGTTGCAATAATTGAAGCATTTATTCTTTGTTTTAACTCTTCAGAGGCTTCTAAGACACTCATTGCCATAGAATAAGGTTCTTCACCAGTTGAAGAAGCAGAACAATACATACTTATACTTTTTCCCTGCTTTGCAAACTCAGGTAAAACTCTATCTTTTAAGTCTAAAAAATGAAAGTCTTCTCTAAAAAAAGTGTGTTTTATTTGTTGTAAAGGAATTGATAAACTCCATTTGATACAAACCATCTTTTTCAATAGTTTCTAGTAAATGTTCTATATCCCCCCCTGTGTATTTAGTATCTCTTTTTAGTTTATGAAGTCTATTTGAAATCATAATGTCTTTATTCTCTGCAAGTGTAATACCTGTCAAAGAATAAAGAATTGATTTCACTCGATCATGTAATTGATTATTGTCTAACATGTAATCTTACGAAGCTCTTTGCGAAGATGTCATATTTTTTTCAATTTTTATCTGCGCATTAATTATTCCTAACACATCAAGAATTAAACCAATACTACCATCACCTCTAACTGTAGCAGCACCAATCCCTTCAACGCTTCTAAAATTTTTATCTAAAGGTTTTACAACAACTTGATGTTGATTTAAGAACTCATCAATTGAAATAGCAACTTTTGTATTACCAGATTTAACCACAATCAACATACCATCTTCTAAATTCTCAAAAGTAGGTGCAACACCAAATAATTGATGTAATCTTACTACAGGAATAAACTCTTCTCTTAACATTAATAAATCTTGTGAGCCATCACCAATTTTTTTAATCATATCTGATGTTGGTTGTAATGATTCTACAATTGAACTTAATGGTAAAATATACTTTTGATTTCCTACTGCAATATCTAAACCATCTAAAATTGCAAGAGTAAGAGGTAGCATAATTGTAATTATTGTACCTTTACCTAATTTTGTATCAAGTTTAATTGCTCCACCAAGCTTTTGAATATTTGTTTTAACAACATCCATCCCTACTCCACGACCAGAGATATCAGTAATTTGATCTGCTGTACTAACTCCTGCACCAAAAACTAACATTGCTTTTTCATTATCGTTCATTGTATTATATTGATTTTCATCTATTTGACCTTGATCTAAAGCTTTTAATGCAACTTTCGTAGCATCTATACCTTTACCATCATCTTCAATAGTAATAATCATTTGTCCATTTGCTTGTTCTGCTGAAATAATAATTGAACCAATTTCATCTTTTCCACTAGCAACTCTTACATCTGGTGTTTCTAAGCCGTGATCTAACGAATTTCTAATAATATGCATTAATGGATCTGTTAGACCTTCAATCATCGCTTTATCAATTTCAACACCGTCACCAAAATGTTTAAATTCAACTTTTTTTTACCAAGTTTTTTTTAGAAATATCTCTCACAACTTTAGGGAACTTAGAATAAATAGATTCCATAGGTACCATTCTAATACTCATAATAGAATCTTGCATATCTCTAATATGTCTTTCAAGTAGTTCAAGTCTCTCTAAAACTGCATTTCTTGTTTTTGTTTCTTCAATAGATGTTGAGAACTGTGTTAACATTGCATTTGTTATTACCAAATCTCCAACATTATTCATTAATAAGTCAATTTTATCAAGATTAACTCTAATATTATTTGAAGAAGATGCTTTTTTTCTCTTTTTCAGGTCTTGCAACTTTTGAAGATGTTGCTGTTTCAGATATTGGTGTTTCTACTTTTGGTGGAGTTGTAACAGATGGTGTCTCAACAACTTTTTCTTCAATAGTTTTTTCAACTTCTTCTGATTTTTTTATCTCTTCTTTTTGATCTTCATTATTTGCTTCAATCTCTGCATCTGGAGTAATTTCAGGCATATCATCAAAGAAACCAAAATCTTCACTATCAGATGTATTAAATACTGGTGTTTCTGCAGTTTCAGCTTTTTTTTATCTAATTCTTCATCAAAAAAACCATAGGCCTCTGTATCTTTTCCAATTTCATCATCATTAAAAAATCCATAAGAAACATTAAATTTGTTTTTATCTATTGAATCATCGTAGAAACCAATATCATCATTTGACGAAGAGTTATTTTGTACAGGAGTAGTTTCAACTACTTTAGGTGCTGGTGCTTCCTCTACTACTAGTGACTCACCATTAATATAAGCTCTAATTGTAACTAATAAATCAGCTGTCATTTCAGTAAAAGCTTCTCTTGTTAATTCCTCAGAAACTTCTAAATCAAGAAGTTCCTTCATAACATCTAAACCATCAATTAATGTTCCTGCCATTTCTGGAATGAATTCAATTTCATGATTTCTAAGTTTATCCATCATATTTTCAACATCATGAGTAAACTCAGCAAATAAAGTAAGTTCAACTGAAGCACCACTACCTTTTAATGTATGTACATCCCTAAAAAGTTGGCCCATTTCATCATCTGTTAAACTTCCATTATTTTCAGCTTCTAATAAAACATTATCTGCAGATTCAAAAAGCTCTTCGGCTTCCTCTACAAACATTTCTCTATATTTAGAAATATCAAAACCAGACATTTTAAAACCTTTTTTATCTACTTAATACTATATTTACTGCTTTTAATAATTGTTCGGGTACAAATGGTTTTACAATCCATCCTGTAGCACCTGCAGCTTTTCCTTTTGCTTTCATTTCATCACTTCTTTCAGTTGTTAAAACTAAAATAGGTCTACTTGTATAAGCAGGAAGTTTTCTTAACTCACCAATTAATGTTAATCCATCCATATTTGGCATATTAACATCAGTTATAATTAAATCAAATGTTGTTGATTTAGCTTTTTCTAGCCCATCAACTCCATCAACAGCTTCAGTTACTTCAGTGTAACCACCTTCATTAAGTGCATAATTAAGCATATCTCTTAACATTGTAGAATCATCGACAATTAAAAGCTTTGCCATAAAAAACCCCCCCTTGTTTTTTTTATAGAAAAAATATTATTTTAAATATATTAACGTAAGAAATATTAATTTAGTATTAGAAAATCTTTTTAAAATAGCCTTTTTTTTGGTATATTTAAAATATATGTTAAAAAAGTGTAATTAAATCAGTAATATTATATTTAATGTGAGAATCTTATTATTGAGTGAGAAATATTGATATAAATTATATTAGAGAAAGATCTCACTTTTATAGTGAGATATTTCTATTATAAAGAGCTTGAAGCAAGTTCTATTCTATCTTTTTTAACTTTTAATACTTTAATTTCAACATCATCATCTACTTTTAAAACATCTTCAACTTTTTTTAACTCTCTCTTTTGAGATTTTTGAAATATGTAATAAGCCTTCTCCTCCTTTTGGTAACTCAACAAAAGCACCAAAGTCAGCTAATCTAACAACTTTACCTGTTAAAATTTCATCTATAGAATAAAGTTTTTCAAAATCAATATGTTTTTTATGGTTGTCTCTTCTTGCTGGTGCATTATTAGAGATAGTTTTAATATGTTCGCAAGCATCTAAAACATTCTGTTTATTATCTCCACTTACTTTTACATTTCCAGTGTCTCTATCTAAATCAATAGATACAGAGAATTTTTCAATAATTTCTTTTATAGTTGCTCCTGCTTTTCCAATAACAACCATAAATTTACTTGGATCAATTGCAAATTGCTCAATTAAAGGTAATGCTTCACTTGGGATAATCTCTTCCGCAGCATTTTCCATAAGACCAAGGATATGTTCTCTACCCTCTTTTGCCTGATATAAAGCTTCTCTTAAAACTGATAATTCAATTCCACCTAATTTAATATCCATTTGAAGTGCCGTAATACCTTCTTTTGTACCTGCAACTTTAAAATCCATATCACCATCATGATCTTCTAATCCCATAATATCAGTTAATACCGAATAATTGTCACCTTCTACAACCATTCCCATAGCTACACCAGCAACTAAATTAGAGATTGGAATACCAGCAGCTTTTAATGCTAATGAACCACCGCAAACAGTAGCCATTGATGAAGAACCATTTGATTCTAAAATTTCTGAAACAAGTCTAACAGTATCGCCATAATCTTTATCAATTGTAGACTCTAACGCCTTTTTAGCTAAGTTACCATGACCTAATTCTCTTCTTCCAACACCAAACATAGGTTTTGCTTCACCTACGGAGAAACCTGGGAAGTTATAATGAACCATAAAGTTTTCTACTGAAGTTGACTTTTCTGTTAATGTTTCATACATTTGTCCATCTTTTGGACCAGCTAATGTACCTACAACTAATGCTTGTGTTTCTCCTCTAGTAAATAAACAAGAAGAGTGAGCAGAAGGTAAAATATTTGTATCAATTTCAATAGGTCTTACATCTTTTAAACCTCTTCCATCAGCTCTAACTTTTTCATTTACAATCATTTCTCTTACAGCTTCTCTTTTTACTATAGATACTGCTTCATAAATTGTGCTAAACTCTATTTCATTTTCTTCACAATACTCGTTTACAGCTATTGCTTTTGCAACATCTTTAAGCTCAGTTGCTCTTTCACTTTTTGCTAATTTTTTTTAATTGCATTTTTTATATCATTAATAAAGTTATCTCTTACATAATTGATAACTGATTCATCAATTGTAAATTCAACTAATTCAACATTTGCTTGTTCTTTTGATACAGACTCAAACCCAACTTCATAAGTTTCATTTGCTTCTTTTAATGCAACTTGAGCAACACCAATAGCTTCAACTAAATCATCTTCAGTCATTTCATTTGCATTGTGAAGTTTTGTAAATGCTTCAATATCAACTTCTACCATCTCTTCTGAAGAGATAGATTTCATCTCAATCATAAGTAGTTCTTCTTTTGAACCAGCAACATATAAATCTAAAGTTGACTCAACTAATTGTTCAGTTGAAGGATTAACTACATATTCTCCATTTATTTTTCCAACTCTTACACCGGCAACTGATTTTTTGATTGGAAGATTCGATGTATATAAAGCTGCACTTGCTGCATTTAAAGCTAATGCTTGTAAATCAACATTTTTATCAGCACTCAATACGATAACTGTTACTGTTGTAGGATATACATAACCTTTTGGGAAAAGTGGTCTTAAACTTCTATCAATAACTCTTGAAGTTAAAGTTTCAAACTCACTTGGTTTTGCTTCTCTTTTAATAAAACCACCAGGAAGTTTTGCTGCAGCATATGTTTTTTTCAACATATTGAACAGTTAAAGGAGTAAAATCCTCAGATACAGGATTATCAAATTCACTTACAACAGTAGCTAATACTACAGCATTTCCTAGTTTTGCTAATACCGAACCATTAGCTTGTTTGGCAACTTTACCAAACTCATATATTTCTTGTTTTCCATTTAATTCAAATTCACATACTGTTGACATAAAATTTATCCTTTGTCTTTTTTAATTTCTTCATAAGTAACATCTTCTAATTCATCATAATAAAAATCAATATTTATAAAATGATCTAAACTCTTAACATAATATAAATCATCTGCTATTGATTCTATTGTATTAATACTTGCTGTTGGCATAATTGGTGTAGCAACAGAAACAGATTTTGCACCAAGATGTATAGCTGTTTTAATACAGGCCATCATAGTTAAACTTGTATTTAAACCTTCATCAATTAGTAATATATTTTTATTTTCTAGATTATCAAGTTTACGTCCTCGTCTAAATTTATTTACGCAACTTGATAATTCATTTTCAAAAATATATCTTGATTTCGAAAAAAAACAAAATCTAAACTAATATCAAATGCTTTTACTAACTCTTCATGAATTACAACTTCTTCACTCTCTGTTACAATAGCTATTTCACACTCTTCATTGTTAGGAGAGTATATTTTTCTTGAAAACATAATCTCAGGCTTGGCATCTAACTCTTTTGCAATAATTTTTGCAATAGGATAACCACCATAAGAGGTTGCAATAACGATCCAATCTTCTAACTTCATAGTATTAATTGGAAGTACATCCATTAATCTATATGCAGCGACCTCTCTATTTTTAAAATATATCTTATCAGGAACCATTAGTCTTTCTTTATCTCATACTCTTGGTTTATTCCACCTAATGGTTTTAGCAATAATTGCATATATAAAATATCTTGTTTTATTGGGTGTCCATCAGTTGTTGAAGCAGGTTCAACCTCTCTTTCGTATTTTAAGTCAAGATTCCAACATTTATCTAAAATTGAGAATACCAAAGATTGTTTTGTTCTTGTGTTTTTTTTCAATATTATAATCAGTATTATATCCAATAGAATATTCATCTGAAATTTTATACTTTGTATTAAATTGATAAGATGATAACTCTTCTTTCCCAGAATTTGGAGTATCTTTAGACATATAATGACCTAATTTCATATAAAAGTTATCATATGTTAAAGAGAAAGAAGAAGAACTTTCAATTAATTTATCATCTTGAAAGTTATAAACAAGTCTATTTTTAACTGCTCCTAACATGTAATTATAAACAATCTCATTTTCCATATTTTGGAATTTTGCATTATCAAATTCATCATAAAGTATTGATTGTGATAACTTATGATTTACTATCTGCTTTAAACTTGTTCTATCATAAAATGATTGATTTAATCCTAAATTAATACTATCAGAACTTTTTGCTACAGAAAAAGGGCTTAATGTACTACTATTATTTGTAATTCTATATAAATCACCATCTTTTTCTAACTCTTTACTATGTTTATAGTCTGCACTTAAATTTAAAGTATGAATATAATCATCATATGCTTTTACTAAGTCTGTATTTAAACTAATTATTGTATTTGTTTCAGCATACGTTCCATCTTTAAAAGTATTAGTATCATTATTATATTCAAACTTATTAAAAGAAAATTCTTGTTTTGCTATTAGTTTTAAATAATCATCAAAAAAAGAAAAAGAGTAAGATATTGGTATGTTCAATTCATATTGATTTGCTCTAAGTCCATCATTTCTAGTATGATTTGTATATTTTAAATCAGTTGAATAAAGTAATTTATCTAGTACAAAAGGTCTTGCATATGTATGTGCTTGAAGCTTAGGTAATTCTTGTAATGTTATTGCATTAGATTCTTTTTGAGTATCAATATAATATCTAAAATAAGAACCTAAAAAAATAGTTTGGAGTATCATAAATATAGTTAATTTTTGATTCTACTTTTTTATCAGTACTATCTTTATATTTATTATCCTCCAAAGTTCTATATTCTACATCATTTAAATAGTTTATATCAACGTAAAGTCCATCTTTGTGTTCTCTTCTTTTACCTGTAAATAAATTATATCTTTTATAATCAACATTAAAACCATAATGCTCTTTATTTCTTAATTTATTTTCAACTTGATAATCTTCTTGTTCTTTAAAATATCCACCACTAACTTTTAATATAGAGTCCATACTATCTGCATATCTAACATATGCATACATACCAGCACCTCTTTTTGCTCTAAACTGTGGTATTAATTCTATATCATAGTTTTTAGCTGGAGCAATAAAAATTGGTTGAGAATAACTAAAGCCTTCACTTGATGAATATCCTATTGTAGGTATTAACAATCCTGTTCTTCTTCTTGTATCTGTTGAAAAACCTAAATATGGAGTATATAAAACAGGTACATCTTTTACATAAAGTCTTGTATTATATGCATTTATCCATTTATCTTTTGTATCATAATCAGCATCACTAACTCTAATACTCCAGTCTGGATCTATACAATCACAACTAGAAAGAATTGATTCAGCTAAAAAAAATAGTATCTTTTTTCTTTTGTGAATCTTTAGAGTTAATCCATATAGAACTTGATTGCTCAAAAAAACATATTTGGTTTTTGGTACAGATCATCTGTATTTACATCCAAAAAGGCATAATTACTTTTTGTTTGAACATTATTGTTTTTTTTAAAATTACAACATCATCAAATAATTCAAAAGTTCCATTATCTTTATCATAAATGATTTTTTGTGCAGTGATATAATATGTAGGCGAAAAAAATAACTACATTACCTGTAGCTATTAATATATTTTCTTTTGTATTTACATTATTTGCAATAACTTGAAATTTTTCAGTTTGCGCATGTAAAGAGACAACAAGTAAAGCAGTGGCAATAAATTTTCTAAGCATTAATAACTAAAGTCCTTCCTATTTTATCATGAAAAGTTTGTCTACCTTCACTAAAAAAAAGCAAAAACAAAACCAATGTAAAAAAAACATTTCACTTACAATTCTTAATATTGATCTAGTCATTGCGGTAAAGATTGATACTCTTCCAAAATTATAATAGTCAACAACCCTAATTTTAGTAATAATTTTACCCACAGTTGCTCCATAATACCATACAAAAAAAGTTTGATATATAAATTTTAATAATAATATTTGCCATACAAATTCATTCATAATAACTAATATAGATACTAAATCATTTCCTGTTGCAGCAATATTATTCCAGTACATAAGTACTACAACAAAAGTAATTAAAAAGTCATCTATTACAAAAGCCAGTGCTCTAGATCGCGTTGATGCAAGTTCTAAATTATCTGTATTCATATATCAAAAAAACTTTCTATTTTAAAGCTTGATAAGCAATATCAGTTCTAATTTTCTTACCAGCAAAATGAACTTGTCCACATAAAGCATAAGCTCTATCTCTAGCTTTTTTTAATAGAATTACCAAAACCAACACATAAAAGTACTCTACCACCTGTTGCAAAAAGTTTATCGTCTTCTTTAGTAACACCTGCGTAAGAGATATGTGTATTATTTAAAATATCTTCATCAACTATATCATCAACAATAATTTCAGCTGGGTCAGAAGAACCATATGGATAATTCGCACTTGCCATTACAACTGCAACACCAAATTCATCTTTTATTTTAATATCTAATTTATCAAGTTGTTTTGTAGCACCTTTATAAAAAAAAGCTCTGAAACTGGCGTTTCAAGTAAAGGCATTAAAATTTCACACTCAGGATCTCCAAATCGAACATTATATTCTAAAATAATTGGTTCACCATTTACAACCATAACTCCAATAAAAAGTACACCTTCAAAAGCAGCTCCTTCTTTTTTCATACCTTCTAAAGTTGGTTTAATAACCCTATCTTCTACTTTTTTTATAAATATCATCATTTACAAGTGGTGTTGGTGCATAGGCACCCATACCACCAGTATTTGGGCCTGTATCACCATCACCTATTCTTTTATGATCTTGTGCTGCTGGTAAAACCTTATAATTTTCACCATCACAAATAGCAAAAATAGATAATTCATAACCATCTAAAAACTCTTCAACGACAATTGAAGTTCCTGCATCACCAAAAGAAGTTCCAGCTAACATATCAGATGCTGCTTCTTTTGCTTCATCTTTTGATTGTGCAATAATTACACCTTTACCACCACATAAACCATCTGCTTTTACAACAATTGGTGCAGTCATAGTATCAATAAAGTCATGCGCTTCTTTTTCATTAGTAGTTTCAATAAACGCTGCTGTTGGTATGTTATATTTTTTTTAATATATTTTTCATATATACTTTTGAACCTTCAAGCTGTGCAGCAGCCTTACTTGGTCCAAATATTGTTAAACCATTTTCTTTAAATATATCAACAACACCATCTACAAGTGGAGCTTCTGGACCTACAATTGTTAAATCAATTGAATTTTCTTTTGCCCAAGTTGCTAATTCGTTATAATCTTTTATATTAATATTTGTACCTAAATTATCTGTCGCGCCATTACCTGGCATAAAAAAACAGATTATGATTTTCCTCTTCTTTAGATATAGCTAACCCTATAGAGTATTCTCTACCACCACTACCAAGAATTAAAATGTTCACTAGATTGTCCTTAAAATGAGTAATAAAATAAATAATCCAAGCAGCCGTTAACCATCAAAATGGCCCACAAAAGCCAACGATAGCACGTAAGAATCACACTTTAGGAGCAGAAGTACCAAAGGTAAACGCTACACACCATGTAATTACAATTACATACAAAAATATAGTATCGGACCCTCAACAATGGAAATCCCGTACTACTTAGATATAAATAATTTTATCTAATTATCTTTAAATAAAACATTAAGAAGTAAGCTTTTGTGCTAGTTTTATACACTCTTCTACAGATGTTTTGTCACTTATTTTATAATCAACATCATTTGGCATAAATTTTCCAGTTGTTTTTCCTATAACAACAGCTTTAAAAGTATCATTCCATGAGAATTTTTTTAAAAAAAACACTTAACACTTGAAGGTGAAGTAAAAATAATAGTAGAATTGTCTTCTAAAGTACAAGTTAAACTCTCATTACATACTGTCTTATAAGTTATTAACTCATCAGTATCTATATAATTTTCTTTTAAAATTTGGACTAATTTAGAAACAACTTTTTGCGCTCTTATATATAAAACTTTTTTTTATCTTTTAATAAAGGAATTAACTCTTGAGCAAAATCATTTCCATGTCCACTTGAACCTATATATTCTACTAAACCACCCTCTTCTTTAATAATCTTTGCAGTCATAGGAGCAATTGCATAAGATGGGATTTGCTGCCATTTTTTTGTTAAAACTATTTAATGAATATATTGCATTTTTTTTGACGTAAATAAAAGTGCATCATAAGAACTTAAATCTATATCAGATTCAATAAACTCAATTTTGAAAACTTCTAAGTTTTCAACTCCTTCATATTTTAAATTATTTAATAAATATATTTTATTCATTTATTGAAATATTCTCCTTATATTCCTTTTTTTGTATACAGTTTACTGCAGCATCAATATTATTATATATTTTTGTCATCTTAAAAGTATTACTAGTATCTACATTTAGTACTTTTCTTTTATCTGCATGTCTTAATAAAAGTATTACTCTTATATTTTTTTCTTCTAGTTTATTAATAATTTCTTCTATCATAAAAATTGCAGAGATATCCATAAAAGATACTTTTAAACAATCTAAAACAACAAATTTCGTAGAAGGTTTTATTTTATCAATTTTCTATCTAATACTGATGCTGTACCAAAAAACAACGATCCATCTATTTTTAGAACTTCAATCTCTTTATTTTCTACATCAATATCAAAACTTACCTTTGATGCATGATGGGTTGATTTCATTCTAGTATTTTTAGATATTCTATATATAGCTAATATAGAAGCAAAGGTAATCCCTGCGCCAACTGCCATAATTAAATCTACAAAAATAGTTAATAAAAATACAGTTACCATAATTAATAAATCATGTTTAGTTACTTTGTTCATAATATTTAAAAATTTATAATCTAAAATATCAAAACCTACTTTTATTAATATTCCAGAAAGAACCGATAAAGGTATTTTTGAAGCTAATGGAGCTAAAAACAGTACTATTATTAAAAGCATGATAGAGTGTATCATACCAGATATTCTTGTAGTTCCACCACTTTTAATATTTATCACAGTCCTCATGGTAGCACCAGCACCAGGAATTGCTCCAACTAATGAACATAATGTATTTCCTATGCCTTGGGCTATTAATTCTCTATTTGGTTTATGTTTTGTTTTAGTCATTGAATCAGCAACCAAAGATGTAAGCAATGTATCAATAGAACCTAAAAGAGCTAAAGTAATAGCTAAAGTAATAATCGTATCTAATTGTAAAATATCAAATTTTGTAGGAAAGGTAAACTCTGGCAATCCCATAGGTATTTCACCAATAGTTTGGACATTAAATCCCATATAAATAGTAAAATAAGTTACAAATACAAGTGCAATCAATGCAGGTGGAATATACTTAGAAATAAACGATGGAGTCATAAACATAATTGCTAGAGTAATATATGCTAAAATTAAAGATTCATCATCGGCAAAATGTAAAGTATTAGGAAGTTCAATTATAGTTTGAATTACAGAACCATAGGCATCAACACCTAAAAAAGGGTTAATTTGCAAAATTATTATAATAACACCAATACCACTCATAAATCCTGAAATAACAGGATAAGGAATATACTTAACCCATTTTCCAATTTTTACAAGACCTAGAGATATTTGAATTATTCCAGATAAAAATATTACAGTAATAACTGATTGAAAATCGTTAGCAAAAGATACTACAGCTGTTGCTGTAATAACAGTCATAGGTCCAGTGGGACCTGATATTTGAGTAGAAGTTCCACCAAAAAGTGAAGCAAAAAAAAGCCCAGAATAATTGCGCCATATAACCCAGCTGTAGCCCCCCCCGCACCACTTGCAACACCAAAAGCTAAAGCTAAAGGTAAAGCAACAACGGCAGCGGTTACTCCACCAAAAATATCATTTTTTAAAGTATTTACTTTAATCAAGGAATAATTCCTCCTTAGTGATTAAAAATCCTCTAATTCGTCCTCATTTACTTCTCTTTCTCCTTTTTTTACGTGTTACTACGTGAATAGGAGTTCCTTCAAAGTTTATATTTTCTCTTAAAAAGTTTATCAAATATCTTTTATAAGAGAAGTGTAAAAGTCTAGGTTTATTCATAATTAATGCAATTCTTGGAGGTTTTGTTTCAAATTGTGTCGAATAATAGATTCTTAAATAATTTCCTGCAGGACTTGGAAGAGCATGTCTCATAACAGCTTTTTCAATTACTCTATTTAACTCTGATGTTGTGATTCTTTGTGCATAATTATCATAAATCTCAACAAGTTTATCTTTTAATCTATCAATACTTCTTCCTGTTTTTGCAGAAACTGCAATAATTGGAGCATAATAAAGAAATTTAAACTTACCTCTAATTTTTTTTCTTCCAACTCTTTAAAGTCTTCTCTATTTTCATCCCATTTATTTAAAACAATAATAGTACCTAAACCGTATTCATCAACAAGACCGGCAATCTTTTCATCTAAATCTACTAATTCTTCAGATGCATCTAAAATTACAAGAGCTAGATTAGCTTTTTCAAGCATCTCTTTCGTTCTCATTAAAGCAAATTTTTCAATTCCTTCAATTCTCCCTCTTCTTCTTAATCCTGCTGTATCTACAAATGTAATGTGCTTATCTTTATAATCAAAAGATTCATCAACAGGGTCAATAGTTGTTCCCGCAATAGGAGAGACAACTGATCTTTCTTCACCAACTAAAGCATTTAAAATAGATGATTTACCAACATTTACTCTTCCAATAATAGCTACTCTAATTTCACCATCATCAAGTTCTGTACTTTCATTGATATCTTCTACAGGATTCAAAAAGTCTTCTAAAGATTCATCAGAGTCTTCTTCTATTACTAACTCTTGTTCAACTTTTCTTGGAGGTAATTGTGCCCAAATCCATTCAAATAGTGATTTTGTTCCTCTATTATGAGAGACAGAGATTCCAAAAAGGTTATCTTCGTCTATACCAAACTCATAAAAAGACCATAGTCTTTCATCTTTTTCTTTATCATTATCAATTTTATTAACAATTAAAGCAAGATTTTTCCCTAATGATTGAAGCTCATAAAATAGTTCTTTATCTTTCTCATCTGGTATTCTTTTACCATCTACCATAAAAAGTATTATATCAGCCTCTTTTGCAGTTTCAATTGCTTTTCTTTTTACATTTGAAAAAATTGCATCATCAGTTTCATCAATACCACCTGTATCTAACATAAGTGCATCTCTATCTAATATCTCTACTTCATGTCTTCTAATATCTCTAGTTGTTCCAGCCATATCAGAAACAATAGCGATTCTTTTTTTAGCAATTCTATTAAAAAGTGATGATTTCCCAACATTTGGTTGACCAATAAGTGCTATTTTTCTAAGTTCTTTATTCATAAATTTTTTCTATCCTTAAAATTAAAAAAAAGGTATTAGCAAAAAGCTAATACCTTTGTAAACTTGAATATACACTATTAGTATAATCCAAATTTTCCTTCATCAGAAGATTTATAAAGTACTCTCATATTATCATCTTTATCATAGAATACTTTAAAAGTAGCATCAGAAGCTTTTAACTCTTCTAATGCCTCTTCAATATCAACTGGTTTATAAGAAGATAATCTAACTGGGTAGATTTCAGAATCTAATTTTTCTAATTCATTAGCAATTTCATCTTCAATCTCTTGAGAAGCAACTTCAGTAAGCTTAGTAGCTCTGTGACCTGTGATTTTATCGTGGTGTCTTCTTAATACTTTTGAAACTCTATCAACAGCAATATCAATCGCTGAGTATAAATCTTTATCTTTTTGTTTTACAACAACCGTATCTAAATTAGCAATATTTAAAGTAAACTCAAAACTAAAAGCTTTTTTCCATGTTTTTCTTCTTGAGAAATAATTGAATTTACTGAAATAATATCTAAATTATATTTTTTAAATATATCTACTGAACTATTAACATACTCTTTAATTGGTTCAGTTAATTCTATGTGTCTTCCTACAATACTTGTATTCATAACATACTCCTTTACTTATAATAATAAAGATATTTTATCATAACTTCATTAAAACAAGCATATATACAATAGAAATAACTATTAAATTAAGATTTCTCTATTCCCTTTTGCATTTGGTTCAGATAAAACACCTGTTTGTTCAAGTTGTTCTACAATAGTTGCAGCTCTGTTGTAACCAATTCTAAGTTTTCTTTGAATATATGAGATTGAAGTTTTTTTATCTGTTAATACAACTTCTCTAGCATCTTCATAAAGTTCATCAAGTTCTCTAATATCGCTACTATCATTTAAGTTTCCACCTGATGCTGAGGTATTTCTATCTTTTACAAAATTCATATCATATTCAACATCTTTTTGGTCTTTTAAGAAATCCACAACTTCTTCTATTTCTGTTTCCATAGACCAAGGTGCATGGATTCTTACAAGGCCTGACATACCAGGAGGTGTAAATAACATATCTCCACGTCCTAGAAGTGATTCAGCACCTAAAGAGTCTAAGATAATTTTAGAATCTACTTTTTGTCCTACTTTATAAGAAAGCCTACTTGGAAGATTTGCTTTAATAAGTCCAGTTACAACATCTACAGAAGGTCTTTGTGTTGCAACAATTAAGTGAATACCTGAAGCTCTTGCCATTTGAGCAAGTCTTGCAATTGAAAGTTCTACATCTTTACCACTTGTCATCATTAAGTCTGCTAACTCATCAATTACAACACAATATATGGAATAGATTCGAATCCTTCCTTTTTAGCTTTAGCATTATAAGATTCAATATTTTTTTTGTTTTTGTTTGAGACATCAAAGAATATCGTCTTTCCATCTCTGCAACCATATTTGATAAAGCATTAATTGCATCAGTTGGTTTTGTAATAACAGGTGTTAATAAATGAGGAATATCATTATACATTGAAAATTCAAGCATTTTTGGATCAATCATCACTAATCTTAAATTATTAGGAGAGTTTTTATATAAAAGTGAAAGTATCATCGCATTAATACCTACAGATTTACCTGAACCTGTTGTCCCCCCCGCAATAAGCAAGTGTGGAAGTTTTTTTAAGATCTGTTACAAACGGTTTACCAACAATATCTTTACCTAAAATCATAGTTAAAGATGATTTTGCATTTTGAAATATTTCACTCTCTAAAAGTTCTTTAATATAAATTGTTTGCATATCATCGTTTGGAACTTCAATACCAACAACATCTTTCCCTGGAATTGGTGCTTGAATTCTAATTGTTTGTGCTTTTAAAGCCATTGCTAAATCATCTTGAAGATTTAATATTTTAGATACTTTTACATTTGGAGCAGGTTTAAATTCAAAAGTTGTAACCACTGGTCCAGTATAAGTCCTAACTACATCTCCTTCTATTTTAAACATTAAAAGTTTTTCTAACAAGTCTTCAATTTTCTTATCAATTTGTGCTTCCGATATTTTTGACTTCTTCTCTTTTGGTGGTGTTTGAAAAAATTTAGTTGATGGAAGTTCAAAATCTTTTGGTTTTTCTGTTTTTCCAAGTTCTATTTCATCTAATAGTTTTTTTTATTTTCCTCTAATTCATCAACAATTACACCATGAGAAGATGAATCTGCAACTACTGCATCATCAACTAAATCATCAATTATTTTTATATCTTCATCAACTATATCATCAACCTGATCAAGATTTATAATATTTAAATCATCGACTTTTATATCTGCAATAGTCTCTTCTGTCTCTTCAATTACTATTTCAGCTATATCACCCTCTTCTTTTATAAGAACTTTTTCTTCAACTTTTTTAATTTGTCTAGGTTTTCTTTTGTTTTCAATTCTCTTAGGTTTTGATGAAAAATCTGGCTTTTTAAATTTAGGTACAAGTTTTTTTAGCATCAATTTTAATTTCACTATCTTCAAAAATAATTAATACTGAGATTATAAACCCTATTAGAACAAATATCCAAAGTCCTGCAAGTCCAATAAATGGGAACATTGAATCAATAATAAAGTTTCCTATATCACCACTATACATACCTTTTTGAACAACTAAAGATTGAAATGTTAGTAAAGATATAAGAAATAAAATAACAGCTAAGACTTTTACACTAAAATCTTTCCAGTCAAAATTCTCTTTAAAATTTAAAATATATAATGGATATAAAAATAAAAAAAGATAAATATAAGATAAGAACCCAAAGTATTTATGAGAAAAGTTTGCAAATAATGCACCAATTTGACCTACACTTGTTTTATCTCCAACAAATGTTGCATATTCAAAATAAATAATAATAAAAAGAAAGATTAGTGATAAGATTTTTTTTAACTATTTTAAAGCCTTTATTTTAATAATTTTGCTATTTTGCCTTGAAGTTTCAACCAAGGTCTATGTTCCATTAGAGGAAAACCTGCCCATTGTTTCTTAGGCTCATCTATTGTTTTTGTAACTCCACCACGTGCAGCAATTGTAGTAAAAGGAGCAACTTCAAGATGACCTGCAGTGGCACTTTGACCACCCATTACTACGTATTCATGTAAAGTTGTTGAACCTGAAAGTCCTACTTGTCCAGTTAGAATACAACCACGTCCAAGCTTACAATTGTGTGCAATATGAACTAAATTATCAAGTCTAACTCCATCTTCAATGATTGTAGACTTAAAAACTGCCCTATCAATAGCACAATTTGCACCAATTTCAACATCATTTCCAACAGTTACATTTCCATTTTGATATATTTTTATATATTTACCTGTTTTAGTATTTGCAAAACCAAAACCATCACTACCAATCGCAGTTCCAGCATGAATAATACAATCACTGCCTACTTTACAGTCTCTATAAATAGTTACATTTGGATAAATAATAGTATTGTTTCCTATTTCAACATTATCTCCAATAAAAGCACCAGCCATAATAGTACAATTTGAACCTATTTTAGAATCTTTTCCTAAATAAACATTTTGCATAATTGTTGTATTTTCACCAACAATACACTCTTCTCCTACTATTTCAACTACTTTTGGAGCAAATAGTTTAGAAGCATATGCTAATTTTAAATATGGTTCATCACATATTAAAGCAACTGTTCCAGAAGGAACTTTTGAAGCGAATTCTTCTTTTACTAAAACCGCTGCTGCTTTTGTTTTTTCTAAATCATTTATATATTTTTTTATTTTCTAAGAAAGTTAATTCATTTTCATCTGAATCAATTAAAGTATTAAGCCCAGTAATTTTAATATCATTTTCACAGTTTATTTCTAAGGCTTCTGCAATATCTTTTAATGTCAAAGTAAGTCCTTCTATATAATAGTAGGAAAGAAGAGTTTCCTCTTATCTTTCCATTGCTACTACACCACTTTTTACTACTTCTAGTGGTTTAAATTTGTTCATAATATTTGAGAAGTTTGCAATTCTTTCTGGTTCATCAGTTGCAGAGATAACAATAGCATCTTCTGTAACATTTTGGATATGACCATTGTATGCTCTTGCAATAACCTCAATATCACTTAAAGGCTGGTCAATTGGAATTTTAATTAAAACTGTCTCTTTCTCTATTACATTTTTATGTTCGTTAACTTTTAATACAGGTATAAGCTTATTCAATTGTTTTACAATTTGATCTATTACTCTTTTATCACCAATTGTAACAATTGTCATTCTTGAATATTCAGAACCTGAAATTGGAGCAACTGTAAGAGAATCAATATTATATCCTCTTGCAGAAAATAGTCCAACTATTCTTGATAATACATTGTGTTCATTAATAACAATTACAGAAATAACTTGTCTTGTAGTTTCAGTATCATAATAGTGATTAAAATTATTCATTGCTATCTCCTAAAAGTGTCATTTCATTTAATGCATGTCCATTTGGAACCATTGGTAATACAATTTCATCTCTTGCTACAATTACTTCTATCATAGCAGGTTTCTTCTTCTCAATAGCATCATTTAAAGCCTCATCAAATTCAGCTTTAGTTGTAACTCTATAACCTAATGCTCCAAATGATTCTGCAAGCATTTTAAAGTCTGGTTGAGCAGTTAAATCTGTCTCTGAAATTCTATTTTCATAAAACAGCGTTTGCCATTGTCTTACCATTCCAAGATAGTTATTATTTAATACGATATTAATAACAGGTAAATTATATTCAACACAAGTCATTAACTCTTGAATGTTCATTAATATTGAACCATCTCCAGTAAAGTTAATTGATACCTTATCTCTATTTCCTCTTGCAACACCCATAGCACCTGGTAAACCAAATCCCATAGTTCCTAATCCACCTGAAGTATTCCATTGTCTTGGATAAGAAAATGGATAGAATTGAGCTGTCCACATTTGATGTTGCCCTACATCTGTTGATATAATCGCATTTGCACCTAAAAGTTGTCCAACTCTTTGAATTGGCCATTGTGGTTTAATTACTGTATCTGAATCATTAAATCTTAAAGGTTCTTTCTGTTTATACTCTTTAAGAAGTGATACCCAATTTGAATAATCATTAAACTCCATATCTTTTGCAGACTCAATCATTCCTTCAACTGTAACTTTTAAATCTCCAACTATTGGATAGTTTGTATGTACAAGTTTGCAATTGAAGCTGGGTCAATATCTACATGAATTACTTTTGCTTTTTTTTAGCAAACTCATCAAGTCTTCCAGTTACCCTATCATCAAATCTAGCACCCAAAGAAATAAGTAAATCAGTATCATGAGCTGCCATATTTGCAGCAAATTCACCATGCATTCCTAACATACCAATTAGTAAGTCATGATTATCACCCATTACTCCTCTAGCCATTAATGTTTCAACTACAGGAATATTAGTTTTTTTCTGCTAATTCTCTAATCTCATATGCACAATTTGATAAAATTGCTCCACCACCTACGTATAATAAAGGTTTTTTAGCTCTAGAAATTGCTTCCATTGCTTTTTTTTAGTTGTCTTTTATTATATTTTACAGTTGGCTTATAAGTTGGAATATTTACTTCTTTTGGATAAATAAACTCCGCTACTTCAGCTGTAATATCTTTTGGAATATCTACATGAACTGGTCCTGGTCTTCCACTATTTGCTATATAAAATGCCTCTTTGATAATTCTTGGTAAATCTTTAATATCATTTACTAAATAATTATGTTTTGTACATGGTCTAGAAATACCAACAGCATCAATCTCTTGAAAACCATCTGTTCCAATTATCGTAGTTGGAACTTGTCCAGAAATAACAACTAATGGAATAGAATCCATATAAGCATCTGCTAATCCAGTAACTGCATTAGTAAAACCCGGTCCAGAAGTTACAATCGCAACACCAACTTTACCTGTAGACTTAGCATACCCTTCAGCTGCATGAATAGCAGCTTGCTCATGTCTAGTTAAGATATGTTGAAAAAAACTCTGTTTATAAATTTCATCGTAGACATTCATAATAGCGCCACCAGGGTATCCAAATACTACTTCAACCCCCCCTTCCTCTTTTAATGATTCAGTAACCATATTTGCGCCAGTTATTTTCATTGTCTCTCCCTATTTTAAATTAAGCAGATATTTTACAAAAGTTATTATTAATATGTGTTTAATATAAGTATTTTAAATACATAGCTTAATATTAAATTAACTTTAAGTTTTGTAAAATAGATAAAAGCTAGAAATTTCAAGGAAAAAAACCATGGATGTAAATAGTATAAACAATAATATAACGTCACTTAATAATATTCCTCAACATCATGTTGATAAATCTAATGGTCCTGTAGAAATTGAAAATAAAGATGAATTTTTAAAACTTTCAATTAGTGATTATAATAAAAAACGAGATGAATTATCTGCATCACTTCAAGCATTTAATGAAGGTATAGGAATTTCAAGAACTGCACAAAATGGTCTACAAAAACAAGAGGAATTTTTACAAAAAGCTGAAGATATTCTTACAAAATTAAAAGATGATCAAATTGTAAGTGATGATAAAAATGAGTTGAAAAATAGTATAAATCAAGAACTTTTAAACTTTAGAGAAGAAGCATTTCAAACAAAATATAAAAATGAGAACCTACTTGCTATAGATGATTATGAAGAAAAACTATCTATTGATATATCTACAAAAGAAGCCTATTTTTCGATAGATAAACCAAATACACCTGATATAGTTTCTCAAGTTGCACAAATAATTAGTAGTAATGATTTTAATAATCCTCAAGGAATTGAAAATGCATTAAATAGTATTCAAAATGCACAAGAACAAATACAAAGTATACAATCACAATTTACTAATTTAGAAAAGAACTTAGAATCAAGTGCCAGAGAATCTATTAAAGATCAAATAGATTTAACAAAACAAAATAGTGCAAGCAATGAAATAAACTTTGGAAAAGAAGCAAATGATTTTTCTAAAACAAATATTCAGGCAAATGTTGGATATTTAGCTGCGTCACAAGCAAATATCGTTCAGGAGCAAAGTGTAAGATTATTGTCTTAAACTTTTTCCTTTATTAGGCAATGATTTATTGCAACACCTTCTCTTAATCCATCATCTAAAACTATTGACTCTTTTTTTTCCTAAGATTTCAAAAATTGCTCTATAAATAAATATTCCTACTTCTATAAATTCAACTCTTCCTTTACCAACAAGTTTTGTAATTAGATCTTTTGAAGAGTTTCTAAAAATTTCCAAACAATCGTCTAAATCTTTTAAATTTACAAGTGTTCCATTTACAGCATCTTTATCATAATGAAAGAAATCTTGACCAAGTTTTAAAGCAGCAATTGTTGTTGGTGTTCCTGCAGTTGCAACAAAAGTATACTCTTTTAAATCAATATCTAACTCTTCTAAATAAGCTTTAATATCAATCTTATGAGACTCTAATTCCTCTATTAAATCTTTATACTCTAAATATTTTTGAGTTAAAGTTACGATTCCAAAATTAAAACTATGAGATTTAAACTTATCCTCTGTATTTACAATGATTTCAGTTGAACCACCACCAATATCGAGTAGTATAAATTTTGAAGAGTTGATTTTCTCTCTTTTTAAAGCATATTTAACAGCAAGTAAAGTAAGTCTAGCTTCTTCTTTACCATCAATAATTTTAAATCTTGCACCTGTTTTAGTTTCAAAGTTTTTTTAAAACCTCTAAACTATTGTTAGCTAATCTCATTGCAGCAGTTGTAACACAAATAGCATTTTTAGGATTGTAATTCATTTTATTTGATGATTGCTCTATTGCATTAAGTACTCTATTTTGGGCTTCTATTGAAATAATACCACTTTCATTTAAGCCATCAGCCATTCCAACAACTTCATTATATTCATCAATTATTTCATTATTTAAACAATCATATATTAAGACTCTAAAAGAGTTAGAGCCTAAATCTATCGTAGTAACTTGATTCATCTAAAATCTTAAGGGTGAGGTATTTTAACTTTTGAGTTAAGTAAAAATCCTATAATAATCATTGAAATAAGTACAATATTTTCATTAATAATACCAGTTAACCAAACTAAATAAACTACCCATAAAAGAATTGCTCCAAGTGGCGTTGGTACTCCTGTAAAGTATTTTGATACTTCACCTTCTTGAGCATCTATATTAAATTGAATTAATCTTCTAAGCCCCCCCGATATTACATAATAAATAAATGCAAATGCAACAAGTGGCGTATAAAGCATCAACTCTTTTCCATCAATTACTGCAAAAAATATGAACATTACTGGAACAATTACAAAAGATAAAAAGTCAGCAAATGAATCTAACTGGATACCAAACTCAGTTGAAAGATTATATTTTCTAGCAATTTTGCCATCAACAATATCAAAAGCACCAGCAAGCCACGCAAAAAGTGCAGCCGCAAAAAAAGTTTTCATGTGTAAGATAATAAATTGCTAACATCCCCCCCGCCGCAATATTAAAAAAATGTAGCTAAATTAGCTAAATTAAAGTGACTGTTTTTATTAAATAAAAATGTCATTATTCCCCCCCTTCATTGTATATAGTAAATTGATTTCTACCATTCTGTTTTGATTTATATAAACATTCATCAGCAACTTTATAAAGTCTGTTACAAGAGACATATGAATTTGGATGATAAATAACAGCTCCAATAGATATGGTAACCACATTAGATATTTTACTATTTTTATGCTCAATATTTAATGACTCAATGTTTTTATTAACATCTTTTAAACACTCTTCTAAGATATCTTCATCTACATCAAATAAAACAACACCAAACTCTTCTCCACCTAATCTAAAGACATATTCATACTCTTTATTAAAATAAGTTTTAAGTGTTGAAGCTACAGCTTTAAGTGTAACATCACCCATATCATGGCCATATGTATCATTATACTGTTTGAAAAAATCAATATCTAACATGATAAAAGCAGTTTTCCAATTATTTCCATTTGAAATAAAAGGCATATTATCAAATATCTTGTCAAAATATTTTCTATTATATAACTTTGTCATTGAATCAGTAATTGATTCAAGTTTATATTTTTTTAGTAAGAATTTTTAATTGATTATCTTTTTTTATAATTGAATATATGATTATTGATATAAATATAAAAGAGACTAAAACAAGTAAAACCATATTGTAAAAAAAGATAATCTTTCATTTGAGCATACTCTTTTAAAAATGCTCTTCTTTTTTTTATAAGCTATCTTTTTTTTCATGCTCTTTTAAAAACTCTATATCTTTTATAACTTTTTTATAAGTAGCAATTTTTGCTTTATAAGTAAATGAATTTTTTTACATTTTTATCTACAGTAGAGACTATTTTTCTCTCTTCTATATCTTTATAAGCGTTATTGTAGTAATTCCAATCAGTTTTTATTTTTTTTAAAAAAAGGATCTCTATCACATTTTTTTATAAGTTCTCATGCAAACTATTAAGTCTTTATAATCTTCTTCAATACTATAAAGTTTAAGTACAGGTACATAGTTGCCAAAATAGATATAATCGATATTTCTTTTTAATTTATCAATTTGTGAATTAAACATAAAACTAGATATAAATAGAGACAAAATAATTATTGTACTTAATACACCCAATTTAAAGCTAACACTTTTATAAAACTCTTTTTTCATTGAAATAATTATACCTAAAATCTAAGAAATAATATTATGGAAAGCTTAACTTCATATTAACAATTCTTTAGATATAATCGCGATTTTATTGGAAAGGTTTTAAATTTGTTAAATATAAAAGATACATTTATAGGAAAAAATGCAAAAAGTGATATTCTATCAGGACTTGTAGTTGCAGTTGCACTAGTTCCTGAGGCTATTGCTTTCTCATTTATTGCGCAAGTTAGTCCCATAGTTGGATTATATGCTGCATTTATTTTAGGGCTTATTACTGCCATTATGGGTGGTAAGCCTGGTATGATTTCAGGAGCTACAGGAGCTGTTGCAATTGTATTAGTAGGTGTTAGTATTGCTTCAAAAGAAATATTAATAGCTCAAGGTTTAAGTGGAGATGCACTCTCATTTGGAATAGTTCAATATATAACATTAACAGCAATAGTTGCGGGACTTATACAAATAGCTATTGGTGCATTTAAAATGGGGGGGAAATTTATTCGTTTAGTACCCCCCCAACCAGCACTTCATGGTTTTGTAAATGGTTTAGCAGTGGTAATTGCAACAAGTCAATTCAAGTTCTTAGATGGAGCTGGCATAACTATGTATGTAATTATTTTAGGAACTATGGCAACTATGTACTTTTTGCCAAAGTTTACAAGTGCAATACCTGCTGGTTTAATTGCCATTATTGTATTTACTTTAGCAGTATATATTACAGGAATAGATACAAAACTTGTTGGTGACTTAGCAAATCTTGCTGAGTTTAAAGGTTTACTTCCTAGTTTCCATGTTCCTGATGTAATTTTAGATTTTGAAGCCTTTAAACTTGTACTTCCATATGCAGTTATTGTTGCACTTGTTGGTGTAATTGAATCACTTTTAACACTTTCAGTTTTAGATGAAATTAGTGGTACAAGAGGTAGTGCAAACCAAGAGTGTATTGCTCAAGGTACGGGAAATATCACTTGTGGATTATTTGGTGCTATGCCTGGTTGTGCAATGATTGGACAATCAATTATCAACTATACTTCAGGTGGTCTAGGTAGACTTTCTGGTGTTGTTGCATCAATTGGACTAATTTTGTTAGTTGCAACTCTTACTGATTTATTAAATATTATTCCTGTTGCAATTTTAGTTGGTATCATGTTTATGGTTTCTATTGGTACTTTTGAATGGAGTTCTTTCGCAAGAATTACTAAAATGCCTAAAAGTGATGCTTTTGTACTTGTAACTGTTACTGGAATTACAATAGTTGAAGATCTTGCAATTGCTGTTATCTCTGGTGTAATTATTTCAGCTCTTGTATTTGCATGGAAACATGCAAAAGTAACAGCTAGAACACATAGAGAAGATGATGGAACTAAAGTATATGACTTTGATGGACCACTATTTTTTGGTAGTGTGACAGCTTTTAATGATAACTTCGATATTAAACATGATCCAGAAAATGTTATTTTAGATTTTAAAGATGCAAGAGTTATGGATATATCAGGAGTTGAAGCAATTGATGCAATTACAAAAAAAGTATGCTGAGGCAGGTAAAAAAAACTTACAATAAGACACTTAAGTTCTGATTGTAAACAAATTCTTAAAGATGCTGGACCATTTTGTACATATGAAGAAGATGATCCAAACTATAAAGTTGCAATTAACTACTAAATCTTAGGGATAAATAATTCATATTTATCCCTCTATTTACTTTTCTTAATTACTTAGATATAATATATAAAACAGACTATTAGGTATCATTATGGAAATAAATAATTTTTCTTTATCAGCTTCATCTATCTATATGCAAATTGCTCAAAAAAAAGATCCGAACTTGCTAATATAGATAAAAAAAAGAGTTAGAAAAATCAACTCAAGAATCATATGATGAATTAAACTCTACTAATAGTAAATACGATCAAAAAGATTATGAAAGAGTATTAGGTAAATTTAAAAACCTAGATACGCAAACAAAAGCTCATGAACAAGCACATGCTTCAGGAGCTCCTACAACGACACCTATTCAATATAATTATCAAGTAGGACCTGATGGTAAGCTTTATGCAACAGGAGGATCAGTAAGATTTGATACTTCACTTCCTGAAGATGAAGCAAGTGCAAATGCAAAACTAGAGCAACTAAAAGATGCTTCTACTGCACCAAATGAATTAAGTAGTGCAGATGCACAAATAGCGAGAACTGCTAATTTAAATAGACTTTTATTACAAAGTCAAGAAATAGATCAAGGAGTTAGCAATGAGAATTGATAATAACTTAGATGGCATGCTTGCAGCGCAAATGCAGATTAATCAATCTGCTCAAAACCTAGCAAATGTAGCAAACAGTGTAGGCGACCCAGAAAATCAAGAAGTAACACAAGACTTAATAGACTCAATAGTAGGACAAATACCTCAGGTTATATCCTATGAAGCAAATGCAAAAGGAATAGAAACACAAAATGAAGTTTCTGATATCTTATTAAATATAAAGGCTTAAATATATGTCAAAAATAAATGTAGTATGTCCACATTGTCAAAAAGTTAATGCTATACCTAAAAAAAGATAGCTACTCATTAGCAAACTGTGGGTCTTGTAAAAATTCTCTTTTAGATACTACACCTATAGAACTTAATGAATCAAACTTTGATCATATAATAGTAAATTCTGAAATACCAGTTATTGTTGATTTTTGGGCACCTTGGTGTGGTCCATGTAAAATGATGACACCTATTTTTAATGAAGTTTCACAGAAATATCCATTAAAAGCACTATTTGTTAAAGTAAATACTGAAGCTGAGCAAAATTTAGGAGCTAAGTATAATATTAGATCTATTCCTACTTTAGTAGTTTATAAAAATGGAAGTGAAGTTAAAAGAGTAAGTGGAGCACTAGATCCCCCCCTAAGACTCTCAAATTTAGTAAATGAGAATTTATAAAAACTATTTATTAGTTTTTATAAATTTATTTAACTCTTTTAGTTGATTTTCATTAAAAACTTTAATATCATTTTCTGTTAATAATTTAGCAGTTAAGCCCTGCCCTTCGATTAGTTTTTCCGAAAAAGAACCATCATAAATCATCTCATTTCCACATGAGGGAGATTTAGATTTCAGTAAGGCTACTTTTATATTTTCACTTTGACAAAGATCTAGAGCATTTTTTTGCACCAATTAAAAAAATTAATTGTGACATCAGTATTATCTTTATTTTGTACAATAAAAGGTTTTGTTCTACTAATTAATTCAGCAGGTTCTCTTGGTATTGGTAATCCTCCTGCTACTTCTGGACAAAAAGAATAAATTTCATTTTCACATAAAATATCCATAAAAAGTTCTTTTTGTGAAAATGTAAAAGAAGCACCATATGCAATTGATGAGTTTTCACCATCATATCTTACATCTTCACCTAATAAACATGCAGAAATTAAAATCTTCATATATTAGTCTCTATCTAATAATTCTTTTGTAAAGAATGTAGATGGTTGTATATTATTAAATGCTGCTTTCATTGAAATAAACATTTGAGGGTTTTCTTCTTCAAGATTAGCTAATAACTCTTTTGTTTTAGCTCTTGCATGTGGCATTTTTACATCAAATCTAAGACCTGGACAGGCTTCGTCACCTATTACTCTTAATTCATTTGTATCTGCAAATGCTCTTAATTGTCTCTCTCTACAAAAAATTAAAGGTCTAATAACCTCTAAACCATTTTCTGCTTTATAAACAGGTGGCATTGATCTTAATGCACCACTATATAAAAAGTTCATAAAAAATGATTCCATAGCATCATCTAAATGATGTCCTAAGGCAACTTTATTATATCCTTGTTCTAATGCAGCAGAATATAAATATCCTCTTCTCATTCTTGAGAAAAAAGAACAAAAAGATGAGTTTTTTTTCTAATTTTTTTCACCAGCTAATTCAAAAATCTCTGTATCAATTATTTCATGGTCAATTCCATACTCTTTACAATGATCTGCTAAAAATTGGACTTGTTCACCCATACCATATGTAATCGTTACTGCTTTAAATTCAAAATCAAAAGGTGTAACACTTTGTAGTCTTTTTAATGCATGTATTAAAGTTGTAGAATCTTTACCACCTGAAAAACCAACAAGCACTCTATCACCCTCTTTTATAAGGCCATACTCAGCATTTGTTTTACCTACAAGTTTTGAAATCTTTTTACTTAGTTCTACCAATTTAAAATATCCTATAATTTTTTTCGCGATTATACCATAATTTTGGAAGAATAGCATCCATTTATATTTATTATTAAAAACTTTTATTATGAGTAAACAATATCTTTACAAAATCAATCTAAAATATAAAAAAAGGATATAAAATGAAATATATAATTACCTTACTATTATTGATATCTTCAATATACGCAAATGATATTAAATTTGAATCAAAAGAAGAAAAAGTAAATACTAATAGAATTATATACCTCTCAAGGGTGTAGTTCTTGTCCTCCAGCTGATAAGTGGTTAAGTAAATTAAAAAATCATCCAAAGTTATTTAAAGATTTTATTCCTATGGCATTTCATGTCACATATTGGAATTTATTGGTTGGGAAGATATTTTTGCAAATAAGTTAAATGACAATAGACAAAGATATTATTCTTCAAGAGTATGGAAAAAAAACTCCGTATATACACCGCAGTTTGTATTAAATGCAAAAGAGTATAGAGAATGGTTTCAAAATCAATCCTTTCCAAAACTTGACAAAAGTTATGGAGGAAAGTTAAAAATAAATATTACTGATAATATAGTAAAAAGTTCATATTTTAATAAACAAGTTAAAGAAGAAAAAGTCTTTTTAAATATTGCTATTTTAGGATTTGACTATAGTGTTAACATTAAACGAGGTGAAAATAAATACAAAATACTAGAACATGATTTTGTTGTGTTGGAACATATACAAAAGTTTGCAAATATAAAAGACAATAAACTTAATTTAAATGTTAAAATTCCAAAATTAAAAGAGGATAATAAAACTAAAGCAATAGCAGTTTGGGTTAGTGATAAAAACTCAACTATACTACAAGCAACAGGTGGTTATTTTTAGAAAAAAAATTAACTACATTTTTAGATTAAGTCACTATAATTTCATATTCATTTTACTAAAAAGAATTTTAATGACTCAAGAAGAAGTACAACAATTTAAAGAGACTATTGCAAGAACTATTATTCCTGTAGTACAAAACATGACAGAAGAACAAATAAGAAATATAATAAATGTTGTTGAAAAAGAACATCCTGACTTACCTGATGGTTTTGGAAATATGCTTTTTGAACAAATACTTTTAATGAAGTATAACGGTAGACTTTAATCTAAATAAAAACACTAAAGAACAGGTACTAACAAAAGTAATAGGAAGTAAGGAATACTAAATACCTGCTCTTTACTATCTTTTTAAAATAAGAAGGAAAACCCCCCTCTTATTTTATAACTCTTGCACCAATATTTCCATATCTATGATACGAATGTGATACAGATTGTTCTGCAAAATAGTTTAGAAGTTCTAATCTACCTTCCATCATAGGTTTTTGTCTTACAATAAAAGTCACAGTTTTAGCTGCTTCCTTAAATACAATCTCAGGTACTTTTTTAATATCAGAATATATAACTCTATCATAGTTTGAAAGATCTTGAATAAATGCTTTGTCATTTTGTTCAATTAAAGAATCTCTATTTGTAAATAACTCAGATTTAAACTCTTCTAAGAATGATTTTACTAATTTATTTTCAGTTATTGATACTTTAAAATGTACACCAGAAACTCTAGCAGCTAAGATTCTCGATACTGCTTCAAAAATAGTATCATCACTAGATACTCTAATTAATACATTTTTTAAAGGAACATATCTAAAGTGATTGTCTTCACCTCTAACTTGGCAATAATCTTTCTCTTGAGTAAATTCATTCTCATAGTTTTCTAAATAAGATTGAAGTGCAACTTCTAATTTCTCAAAATCTTCTGCATTGTTCTGTGTAGTTTTACATTTACTAATAAATGCAGTTAAATTATTAGTAGTTTTCTTTTGTACCTTTGGTATTGATTTCTCTTCAAAATCAACAAACTGAGTAATATAATTAAAAATACCAACTTTTCTACCTGCACCAATTGCTGATTTACCCATTCCACCAAATGGTTGTCTAAGTACAATTGCTCCGGTAGTACCTCTATTTACATAAAGATTTCCAGCTTTTAAATTTGCTTTCCAATATTCAACTTCTCTTTCATCTAAAGATTCAATACCTGAAGTTAAGCCATATCCTGTAGAGTTTACAATATCAACTGCATGTTTTAAATTATCAGCTTTAATTACTGCAAGTACAGGTCCAAATAACTCATTCATATGAATAAAACTACCTTCACTTACTCCCCCCCATTTAATTGCTGGCTTTAACATAAATTCATTATCTTCTGCATAAGTAGGTTCTAATGCCCACTCTTCATTTCCTTCTAATTCAGAAATTGCTTTTTTTAAGATTTCCAGAAACAGGATTTGCTAAAGTTCCTATTCTATTTTTAAAGTCCCAAACAGAACCTACACTCATTGAAGAAGCAGTATCAATTAATGCCTTTCTAAAGGCTTTATCTTCATAAACTTCATTTTCTAAAACTAATAATGATGTAGCTGAACATTTTTGACCAGAGTTACCAAAAGCACTTTGACATACATTTTTTACTGCTTGCTCTCTATCTGCCATATTAGTTACAATAGTTGCATCTTTACCGCCTGTTTCAGCTGTTAAGAATAAATCTGGTCTAGTCTCTAACATTTTATAAGCTGTATCTTCACCACCTGTTAAAATTACAAAATCAACATCTTTATTTGAAATTAAATGCTCACCAGCTAATGCCCCCCCAGGACAAGGTAAAAACTGAAGTACATTTTTAGATACTCCAGCATCCCAAAAACACTTACACATCTCATAAGCAGTTAATGCTGCAACTGATGCAGGTTTAATAATAACTGTATTTCCAGCTGCAAGTGTCGCTGCAATACCACCTAAAGGAATAGCAACAGGGAAATTCCATGGAGGGATAACAACACCAACCCCCCCTTTTCCTGTAAATTCTAAATTCTCATATTTTTCAAAATATTGAGCTGAATATGGATAAAACTCAAGAAAGTCAACTGACTCTGATACTTCTACATCAGTTTCAGTAAATACTTTACCAACTTCTGCTGCTGCAATTCCAATTAAATCATCTCTTCTCTCACGCACTTTTATTGCAACTTGCTTTAATACCTCATGTCTTTGTTTATGAGTTTTACTTCTCCACCCATCAACATCTAATTTTGCAACTTCAACTGCTTTTTGAATATCAGAAGCATTTGCATTTGCAAACTTACCAGCTAGAACTTTTTCTTTTAATTGTGATTTATCTATTGCATCAATAATATTTCTATTTTCAACAATATCTTCTCCTGCAACTACAACAGGTGCAATCTTATGTTCTGTATCTTTTGAAAACTTCCATTTTTTTTACAATATTTCTTGCCCACTCTTGGTTTTTTGGAAGTACAAAGTCGGTATCAGCCTCAGCATGATACTTACCATGGTCATATGCAGAATTTGAGAAATCATCCCATTTTTCATCTAATCTATTTTGTTGTCTTTTAGAACCAACAAAGGAAGTTTTTTCTGTTTCAAATGATTTAACAAAAAGCTCTTTTTGCATATTCCAATCTTTTGAACCTACAGTTAATCCAAATGAGTATCTAATAAAGTTATTAGGACCTGTATTTTCATCTAATCTTCTTACTAAATATGCAATTGCATTTGTAAACTGCTCTTTTGCAGCAGTTGGAGCATAAAGAATCACCTCTTTTGATATCTCTTTAATAGCAAGTCTTGCAGCTTCACTCATACCTTCTAACATCTCTAAAGTATGATATTTTGATACATCATTATCTTCAGCTAATTGTGTTGTATATGCTAATTCAAATAAATTATGTGAGGCTGTTCCTAAGTGTAAATATGGTGCATTTTCTGGTTGTAATGCATATCTTGCCATTCTTTTATAATTTGAGTCTGTATCACTTTTTTTCTGTATAAGTAACCATTTCCCAATGTTTTTGAGATGCTTCAGTCTCTTCCATTTCCATATTAGCACCTTTTACTAATCTAACTTTAATAGGTGCACCACCATTTTCTACTCTAGCTCTTACCCAATCAGTTAAATCTTTTTGCCAAAGGAATGAATCAGGTAAATAAGCTTGAAGTACAATACCTGCATAAAAGTCTTTAAACTGTGGTTTTTCTAAGGTCTTTTTAAATACTGCAACCGTAATTGCTAAATCTCTATACTCTTCCATGTCAAGGTTAATAAATTTATTTGATTTTGTACCATCAGGCGCAATATAAGGATATTTTTTTAGCTTGTTCATAAATTCTTGTAAGTTTTTCGACTAATACTTCAACTGTATGATCAAAATCTAAAGCATTTATTTGAGAATAAATTGTTGATATCTTAATTGAAATGTAGTCAATATTTGGATTTGATAATGCTTTTAAATATTTTTGAACTCTCTCTTCTGCCTCTTCTTCTCCAAGTACAACTTCACCTATAAGGTTTATATTTACTCTTGTACCCTCTTCTTTTCTATTTATTAAATGCTTATTAAAAGGTTCTTCTTCTCCTTTTATTACAACCGTTCTAGTATCATCTCTAATTTGATTTACAAACATTGGAACAGAAAGTTGCGGTAAAAACTTACCAAAATTTTGGAATAGCCATAATAAAGTCTTATCTTTTGTTGTAAAGAAGTGCGCCATACCATGTTTTTCTAATAAAAATATAATTTGATTTGCAATTCTTTCATTTGAATCTGCTCTAAAACATTGATCCATTAATTCAATTAATAACGCTTTATCTTCTGGATGTTCTAACATCTTATTCATCTTTACATAAAACTCTCTATCAAAATCACTTACTAGTTCAGTTGCCCTATTTTGCCACTTTTCAGCCAACTTAATAGAATTCTCAATTAATGTTTGTTCAGTTGCCATTTAATCTTCCTTGATCATAAATATATTTTAGTACTACTAAAAGGAATACTCTTAATAAATTATCCCACAAGAAAACTTAATCAAGACTTAAATAAATAGTAGTTTTTACTTAAAAATAGTCCTAATTATATAGATTTCAATATTTATCACTAAATTTAAAAAGTAATACTTAAAGAAGTTTTAAAATAGTTTGATGTAAGATAATAATTAAATCTAATTATTTAAAATATAAAAAGGATTTTCGTGGCAAAACAAAAATATGATAGAAATATCATTAAAAATGCTATTGATAAAAGTATCAAAGAGAAAAAAAAGAGATATCACAATTAACTATTAAAATTGATTCTAAATTAGATGATGCTCTAGTTATAATTATCGGAAAAAAATTAATGTATCTAAAAATAAACTAATTGAAAACATATTATATGAAAGTGGTATTATAGAAGAAGTAGAAGAGAACTATTATGAATAATTTCCCATCACAAAATCTAGTAGTAGATTCAATATTAAATGGTATTGTAAAAGCAAAAAATAATTTTTTTTGTTTTGGACTAATGATAGATTATCTTTATCTTATGGTCCACATAAAATTGTAACTATCCATGTTGCGCAAGAAATTGCACAAATTGAAAACTCCCCCCCTGAAATATTTATAAACGCAACAGTAACTGATATTTTAAGATGTTCTCTTCCTAAAAGAGACCAGTTTTTAGAGTTTATGAGCAAAAGAGACCTAAGTGAAGGTACTTTTAGTATAACACTAGATGAAAGATTTAAACATGAAAATGATAATGATTCAGTATCAAGAGTTATAATTTCAGTTAAAAATAATGTAATTAACTCAAAAGCAGAATATCTAGATGAGATTGATAGAATCTGTAAAATGATAAATAGAGATGAAGATTATAAAAGTTCAAGTTTAGACTATGGAGTATTTGCCTTTTACTCTGATTTAACACAAGAAGCTAGAAAAAAAACTTGACAAAAGAATTCCTGAACTAATTAAAAAGTTTGATAAAGTTGTTGCAAAATATGACAATTTAAAAGCCACTTTTAAAGGTGGGGGGGAAATTAATAAAACTGAAGATAATGAAGAGTGGTCTATGGGCTGCTATATCATTGAACCTTTCTATAAATAACTAAGCAATTTGCTTAGTTATTACTATTCTTAATTAATTTACAATTTTTATCAAAATTCCTTTTATTTACTATTGAATAATGATTCATTATATGTTATTATCTCCTCAATAATTATAAAAAAGGAATACCAAATGGAATACAAAAAAATATTCTTTCCAATAGGTGGTGGAGAGGAATTAAGAGAAAGAATTCATGGCGCACTTTTAATAGGAAAATATTTTAATTGTCATCTTGAAATTTTAAAATCTCAGGCAAAACCTAGTCGAATTTTAAAAATAGACGATGGAATACCTTTAAGTGTATTAAGTGAGTTAAATGCTATTGCTTCACATAGATTAAGTGAAGACTTAATTATGAATGAAAAGATTTTTAAAGAAGAGGCTTCTAAAATTGGAAATAAATTATCTAAAAAAAAGCGATTGAAGATACAGCTACAGCTGAAATTATTGTTCTAGATGGATATAGAAGCAAAATAATTGAACAAGAGTCTAAATATTGTGATTTAGTAATTGCTGCATCACCACATGATGCTAGAATTACTGCTACATTTGAAGCAACAGTTACAAAAAGTGGTAAACCTGTATTAATGTTTCCAAGAGTTATGAAATCATTTAGTACTGAAAAAATTTTAGTTGGATGGAATAATTCTCCTGAAGCATCAAAAGCACTTTCACTTTCTATTCCTTTACTAAAAAAAAGCTAAAAAAAGTTCATATGGTGACTTCTAAAGAGTATCTATCAGATTTAGATGAATTGAAAAAAAATACAATCATATTTAAGAGTACATGGTATTGAAATAACTTATGAACAGATTAAAACAACAAGAATCCCCCCCGGCCAAGCACTTTTAAATCATGCAGTAGAAGGAAACTATGACTTAATTGTTGCAGGGGGGGCATTTGGACATAAAGGATTAAAAGAGTTGATGTTAGGTGGAACAACGAAGTATGTATTAGAACATACAGATATTCCTATATTTATGGCTCACTAAGAAAGAAACCTTTTTAAGGTTTCTTTTTTATTATTAGTGTTTTTTTTCCTAAATAAGCTTCTTGAATCTTTTCAGAGTTTAATAGTTCTTCTGCTGTACCTTGATGTGTTATTTTACCAACTTCTAGTACATAAGCTCTATCTGCAAGTTTTAATGCTGCTTTTGCATTTTGTTCTACAAGTAAAACAGTCACACCACTTTGAGCAATCTCTTTTACAGCTTTAAAAATTGCCTTAATTAAAATTGGTGCTAATCCTAATGATGGTTCATCAAGAATTAAAAGTTTTGGTTTTGACATAATAGCTCTACCAATAGCTAACATTTGTTGCTCACCACCAGAAAGTGTTCCAGCAAGCTGTTTTCTTCTCTCTTTTAATCTTGGTAAAATATCATATATCCACTCTAAAGTCTCTTTATCATGGTTTTTTTAATGTATATGCACCCATCATAAGGTTCTCTTCTACTGTAAGTGTTCCAAATACTCTTCTTCCCTCAGGAGAATGTGACATTCCTAAACTTACTATGTCATGAGCTTCCGATTTAGTAATATCACTCTTATCAAAAATTATATGACCTGATTTTGCTTTTAAAAGACCAGAGATTGTTCTAAGAGTTGTTGTTTTTCCAGCACCATTGGCACCTAAAATAGTTACAACTTCACCACGCCTAACTGTGATATCAATTCCTTTAATAGCAGAAATGGCACCATAACTTACATGTAAGTCTTTTACTTCTAATAAAATTTCATGACTAACCATTACTACTCCTCATCTTCGTCATCATCTGAACCAATATAAGCCTCTACAACTCTTGGATCATTTTGAACAAAACTTGGTTCACCTTGAGAGATTTCTTTGCCAAAATTGATTACAGTTATATAATCTGTAAGATTCATTACCATTTCCATATCATGCTCAATCATCATGATACCGATATCCATTTCAGATATTTTTCTAATAATATTTGTTAATTCGATTGTCTCATTTTCATTAAGTCCAGCTGCTGGTTCATCTAAAATTAAAAGTTCAGGGCTTGCTGCTAATGCTCTTGCCATTTCTACTTTTCTTTGATTACCATAAGATAAATCTCCAGTTGGAACAGTAGCAAGTCTACTTAAGCCAAAAAAACTCCATAAGCTCTTCCACTTTTTTCCAAGACTCTAATTCATCTTTTTTTATATGCTGGTGTATGAAAAATTGAGTGATACCATTTCTGTTTTGATTTAGTATGATATCCTGCCATAATATTTTCAGCAACACTCATCTCTTTAAATAATCTAATATTTTGAAATGTTCTTAAAACACCCATTTGAGCTATTTTATGAGGTGCAACTCCTGTAATATCTTTACCTTTA
>JDSG01000072.1_pt1 | contig 43391 bp, 88 predicted proteins | sample 199341 | NCBI WGS metagenome assembly JDSG01 (sample SAMN02584197, study PRJNA231836) | bioreactor metagenome | isolation source: continuous culture bioreactor short generation time transfer1 day 52 after... | place: Germany: Bremen | reverse complement strand
TTGTTTTGCTTTCAAAGTATTATTGTTTACTAAACTAGTGATATCATCCACTTTTTCTTTTAATAGTTTTACATCACTTTCTAATGACACAAATCTATCATTTGTGATTTTTTCTGAATTAATCACAAAACCGTTTTGAATATATTTTCGCAAAACTGTTGTAGCCCACTGTCTAAATTTTATTGCCTTTGCAGAATTTGTTCTATAACCAACTGCTAAGACTATATCTAATCCATATAAGCTTATAGGTTTATCTGAATTTGCAATATGCATTTTTTTGCATATTACTTTTTTTTATCTACTTCATTATCTTTAAAGATATTATTTATATGTCTACTTATAACACTTTGATCTTTCTCATATATTTCACAAAGTTGCTTTTGACTAAGCCATACAGTCTCATTTTTAAGAGACACCTTGATTTCTAACTCACCTTCACTATATAAAATTTTATCTTCCATAAAACACTCCATATCTTTTAAAGTATTTTAATATTTTTTTTCAATTATATTTTAAAAGTATTTCAATATGTAATATTTGTATAAATATTACATTCTTATCATCTAACTTAATATATGATTAAATTTATTAAATAATAAATATATTTTATTTATTTTAATTTTCAATTAATAAAAATTATCCTATGATTCTTATTATCGTTCAAAAGGAGAAGATATGAAAAAAAAGTTAGTGTAGTATTAGCAGGTTTAGTGTTAGCAAGTGCAAGTGCATTTGCCAGTAGTCAATCTGATTTGGCAACAAAAGTAAAAAACGCAGGAATAAAAGCTATTCCTCAAAGTAAGATGGAGATTCTAAAACTTGTAGATGATCCAAAAAATCCAATCACTGATGCAAAAGTAGAGTTAGGGAAGAAGCTTTACTTTGAACCAAGACTTTCTAAAAGTGGTCTTATTTCATGTAACACATGTCATAACTTAGGTATGGGTGGTGCTGATGGTGTAGCAGCTGCTATTGGTCATAAATGGACTGCAAATCCTCATCACTTAAACTCACCTACTGTTTACAACTCTGTTTTAAACAAAGTACAGTTTTGGGATGGAAGAAGTCCTCACCTAGAAGATCAAGCGCAAGGTCCTATTCAAGCTGGTCCTGAAATGGCAGCACCTAAATCTTTAGTAGAAAAAAAAGAGTTATCTCTATGCCAGCATATGTTGAAGAGTTTAAAAACACTTATGGTGATGATGTAAAAATTGACTTCAAACTTATTGCAGATACTATTGCAGTATTTGAAAGAACTCTTATTACTCCATCTAGATTTGATGCATTTTTAAATGGAAACGAAGATGCTTTAACAGAAAAAGAAAAAGAGGGATTAACTCTTTTTGTAAACAAAGGTTGTGCAACTTGTCACAATGATATTGGTCTTGGTGGAACATTACAGCCTTTCCAAGTTGCAAAAAAATATAAGTTTGCAAACGTAGGAGACTTCAAAGGTGATAAAAATGGTATGGTAAAAACACCAACACTTAGAAACATTGAAGAGACTGCGCCATATTTCCACAACGGAGCTATTTGGTCACTTAAAGAGGCTGTTAAAGAGATGGGTTCTGTTCAACTAGGAATAGATATTTCTGATAAGGAAGCTATGAAAATCACTACTTTCTTAAAATCACTTACTGGAGAAAAGCCTGATATCTCATATCCACAACTTCCAGTAATTACAAACAAAACTCCAAAACCTGACATGAATTAATAAAAATCTTTAGGGAATTTATCCCTAGAGATTCTTAAATTATCTATATTTTAAGTAAAAAGGTAATATTTTATTGACATTCTTTATAAAAAGTAGTACTATTCTATAATTATTACTAACAAGGAGACAAAATGTCAAAAGAAGAAAAAAAATTAAAAGCTAAAAAAAGTTGCAAAAAAAAGTAACTAAAAAGCCAACTAAGAAAAAAAAGTAGAAAAAAAAGAAAGCAGAAAAAAAAGCTGCTAAGAAAGTAGCTAAAAAGAAAGTTGAGAAGAAAAAAAAGCAGCTAAGAAAAAAAACTGCCAAAAAAAGCTCCAAAGAAAAAAAAGTGACTAAAAAAAGTGACTAAAAAAAGTTGAGAAGAAACCTACTAAGAAAAAAAACTACAAAAAAAAGTTGTAAAGACTAAAAAAAGTAGCTAAGAAAAAAAGCTAAGAAAAAATAAGCTTTAAAAACCTCTTAAAAATCTAGGTCTTAGTAGAGTATCATCTTCTAAGGCCTTATCTAAAACCTCAAGCAAATTATCTCTATCTTTTGGAAGTGTACCTTTTAAAGGTAAAGCATTTGATGCATGGTTTGATCTAAATATCACAGGCTTTTTTTTGGATTTAGAAGTTTGATAAATCTTCTTTGTTCATCTAACATATCTTCATCTGTACAAAAGATAAACTCTTGATTTTTTTTCTCAAACCTTTCAAAAAAAGTTATCCTCTTTTGAATCTGTTAAACCGAGTTGTAAGGTAGATAGATAGTTTATATGTTCACATTCATTTACTAACTTTGCACTATCTTCTATGTGTTGTTGCGATAGTTTTTTTGCCACCAAGTCCAAGTATTACAGTTACTGATGTTTTGATATTTGCTTGTGTTGCTTTATCCAAACCTTCTACCATCTTTTTTGGATTCATTGGTTTATTTATATATTTTAGTAGTTCATGATTTCCTGATTCTATTCCGTAGTAGACTAAACTTAGATTATGTTCTCTTAAAGTTTTTAACTCCTCTACACTCTTTTCTAAAAGATTATATGGACTTGCATAAGAACTTACTCTTTGAAGCTTTGGAAAAAAAACTCTTTTATATATTTTAAAACTTCAACTAAAAAAAGATGTATCACAAGCAAGTGCATCTCCATCAGCTAAAAATACTCTTCTTGCATCTTGATATACAGACATATCTCTTATATCTCTTTTTATATCTTCTAAATCACGTACTTTGAATCTTTTTGTTTCATACATAGAACAAAAGCTACACTTGTTGAAACTACAACCAAGTGTAACTTGTATGATAATAGAATTTGCCTCTGCAGGAGGTCTATACAAAGGCATATGATAATCAATCATGACAATCGCAATTCTTCATCTTATCTATCATATATTTTTGTGAAGTTTTCACCGAAAGATATCTTACAAAAAGTAAAAAAAACTACTACACCAGAGATTATCATAATATTATAGTTTAAAGGAGACGCAAATAAAGCATCTATTGAATCAATTTTTTCTTCATTTATTTTGACTACATTTACAATTAACTCTCTTAAAGCAAGTATTATAAAAGCATCGACAAGTATTGATAATACAACTCTTTGCTCTCTTATATAGTTTATAACAGCTCTTACTATTTCTAAAAAGATGATAAAATAAAGCATATAAATAATTGCTTCCATTAGTTTATTCATAAATAAAGCTATAAGAAATAAAAATGAAGCCAACCCTAATTCTATATAAAATTTGTCTTTAAAAAAATCTTGTAATATCCATATATTTCCTTTATATGATGGTAGCTTTTATATTTAACCAAGCACTTGGTATTTGATTTGCATTTTTATTCTCTTGTGCCATAAAAATTATTGTAGCTATCATACCTCTTGCACTTGAGTCTCCACCTGCTTTTGCATTACAAACTAACATATCTCTTAGATTATCATATTTACATAGCAAATGAATAACACCTTCAAAGCCACCACTTATATCGCATGCTGGACCAAAACCTCTTATTGTCTCAAAAGTATCATTATTTTTTGAAGCCATACCATTTGTTATAAATGCTTGAATCTTAGTATCAAATTGTTCTTTTAACTCTAAAATAGACTCTTCTATACCTTTACCAGATAATACAAGTAAAAGTAGTCTTGCAAAGAAATTTGATGTGTTTATTGCATCATTTGAGTTGTGTGTACATCTTACAAAGTTCTCTACATTTTGTAAAAACTCATCTTTTGATTTAGATACTAAAAGTAAAGGTGCTATTCTTCCTATAATACATAAATCAGTCGAATCAGACCCAGTAGGAACTTTTCATCTTTTATATTTTCTAATGTATTTCTAGTAGAACCATCAATATAGCCATTGTATACTTCAATTTTATTTTGCCAATATTCAACATACTCTTGGGCATCAAAACTGTCTCTTCCTTGCACAAATTGATACAACCAAAGAGTTTGATCACCATAATGAGTAAAATCTCCAGCTTTTTTATCTTTATGCCAAATAGCTTTTGCATCATTTAATTCATCCCAATTTACTTCTAAAGAAGCTAATTGTTTTTCATCATAAACCCAATGAGCCCCCCCTAAAGAGTAAGCATCTGCGACAAGTGATGCTAATACTAATTCTATTACTTTTTTTTCATCAAACATTTTTTTCCCTCCCAAAATCTTTTTAACATTCTATTTTTTATTAGGTTTTTCTACCTCATAACCAAACTCTATAATTTTTGTTTCATTTGGTTTTAATTCAAAATCGAAAGTTATTTTACCATTTTTATTGAGTAGTGTATGTTTAGTTCTCCCAATTAGTTTTACTTTTATATCTTCATGTTTAGATACAGGAACTCTCTCAACTAAAGATATCTTCTGTGCTTTTGTATGATTGTTAGTAATTTTATATTCCCAAACCTTTGCAGATTTTAGTTTATTCATACTAAAAAATGGCTCTTCTTTCATATCTTTTATAAGATCTTTTTTTATATCTATAAATCTATTTGTTCCAAAGAAGATAGAAGCATCTTTATCTTTTGTTATCTCACCTTGATGACTTCTTCCAATATATGTACCATCAAGATATAGTTTTGAGTTTAACACTCCATATAATTTTTTTACTTTTAAATTTTACTTTATAAAAAGCTTGTGAAGCAGAATATCCATCTATAACTAAACTATCATTTGCTTTATATGTATCTTTCGCAAATACAACTTCAGTTTTTTTTGCCACTATCTAAAGTAACATTTGAAGCTTTGAAAAATGACTTTGTAGTATCTTCTATGTATGTAAAACTTGGTCTTGCAGCTGCTTTTGCTCTAATCATCTTTTTCATAGGAGCTGCATCCATCATAACCTCAGCTTGGGCATAGGGTACAGGTTCTGGATAAATATCTAAATATTTTGGATAAAATTTATTTGGGTTTAACTGTCTTACAAAGTTATATGTATATAAATTTATATCAATATTTTTAAAGTCAACGCCAGTTGATTGAGTAATAAAACTAGAGTTTTTTATAGCTAGTTTTTTTATCACTTGAATTATAATTTATTTCATAAAAACCATTTCTTGATACATTGTATATAGGATAAGTGATTGTTAAATTTTTAGCACTATTACAAGATATATCATAATCAAGTTTAGTAAACTTACTATTTGCCCTTTTTTTTATTTAATTCATTTAGTTTTTGTTGTTGCTTTTTTTTAAATCATTTTCTAGTTCATAGATTTTATTATGATTTTCTAAAATCTCTTGCTTTATAAACTTTGATGTTTCCTTTAAATTTGAAGCACTTGAAATAGAGTTTATAGAAGTCTTTTCTAAAAAAAAGCGATATTACTTTTTAAAGATTTTATTTTATTTTGATTTGTATTTATATATCCTTTTAAACTTCTAATCTCTGCTGTTAAAGTATCATTTTCAAAATCTACATATTTTAAATCTGTACTATTTACACTGCACCCTTGTGATATTGTAAATCTAATATCTTCTAATCTTACTTGTCCTAATAAATCTACACTTTTAGAACCACTTTTAATCTCTTGGTTTACAAAACTTTGATTTGTAAAGATATCTAAACTCTTTACATCTATATTTGCAAAAAGTGAACTTGTTACTACTAAAAATAAAGCTATTTTCTTCATAATTATCTCCAGTTTTTATAATTTGTAAATGAAGGGAATTGAGTTTTAAACTCCTCTTCATCGAAAGAAAACACAAATGAATCCATGTAAGCATTTAACAAGTCATATGCTTCTTGTAGTTCTTGAAACTTCTCATCACTACCTCCTGGCATATCAGGATGGTACTGTTTTGAAAGTTTTAAATACTTTTTCTTTAAATCTTTTCTTGAAGTTCTTATAAGTATTCCAAACATATCCACTGCTTTTTCAAACTTTTCATAATCCATTAATTTTTCCTAAATAACATTTTGATAAATAATCGTATATAATCTGTGAATTAATAATACTTTATATTTATTAATATATTATTAAAGAAAAGTTTAGGAGAAAAAAATGATTCATACCTTATACTACGTATATGATCCAATGTGTGCCTGGTGTTATGCTTTTGCTCCTACTTTTAAAGAAATAAAAGAGAATCTTCCTACAAATGTAAAGATTGTTTATGTTCCTGGAGGTTTAGCTCCTCATACAAATGAACCAATGCCTCAAGATATGAGAGAAAAAAATTCAATCATATTGGTATCAAATAGAAGAACAAGTGGGAACTAAGTTCAATCATGACTTCTGGACAAAATGCACACCAAGACGTGCAACATATCTTTCATGTGAAGCAACACTTGCAGCAAAAATACAAAATAAAGAAGAGGAGATGATAGCTGCTATTCAAGAAGCATATTATCAAAGGGCTATGAATCCAAGTGATGAAGATACTTTAATACAGTTAGCAAAAGAGTTACATTTAGATATAGAACTTTTCAAAAACTCTTTATACAGTGAAGAAAATATAAAGCACTTTTCACAAATGCGAGATCTTAGAAGAAGGCTTCATTTAAATAGTTTTCCATCTTTAGCTATTAAATATAAGAAAGAAATATATCCAATAAATATAAAATATAATGATTCTGAATATATACTTAAACAGATTAAAAACCTGACAGAAAATATCTATTTTTAGCTTTTTATTATGTTATAATTATTTTATTAGTTCCTACTATAATACAAGGGATTTAAGATGTATCGTAACTTAGTTATTAAATTTATTTTTATATACTTTATCCTAATTTTTATATTAACTATAATATTTATTTATGACTATAACGAAAATAAAGAAAACTATCTAAATCAAAAAACAAAACAGCATTTACTTGAATATAAAGCAATTTATAATAAACACAAGGTTATTTCTCAACTGATATTTGATACTGATATTAATACCCCCCCTAAGATTATTGATTTATATAAAAATGCTTATAAAGCAACAGATTTAGAAAAAAATATTATAAGAGAAAAACTTCTTAAAATACTTGAGTCAAAATATAACAAACTCAAAAACTACAATTTAAAACAATTACATTTTCATCTTCCTGATAACAGAAGCTTCCTTCGTATGCATAGACCAAAAAAATTTGGCGATGATCTTACAAATGTAAGAGAAACAGTTAAATATGTAAATGAACACAAAAAATATTTTCATGGATTTGAAGAGGGACGAATATTTAATGGCTTTAGATTTGTATATCCACTCTTTACAAACAATAATGAGCATATAGGAAGTGTAGAAATCTGCATTGGCTTTAATTCAATCAATTCACCAAACTTATAATCTAAGAGCAAGTTTTCTAATAAGAAAAGATATTGTTGATAAAAAAAAGTATTTGAAGAAGAGAAAAAAACTATATTGAGAGTTCAAATAAGGATTTCTACTTTGAAAAGTCTGTATATGAGGCCTATCCTCCCATGGAGGATACTAAATCTTTAAAAGATTTATCTGAAAAAATACTTAAAGGTGAACCATTTAGTATTCATATCGAAAAAAAACAATATTATTAGAACCTTACTTCCCATAAAAAATTATTTTACAAATAAAGTCTTAGCTGTATTATGTATATGTGCAAAAGACAACTATCTTACAAATACTAAAAATAATTTTCTTTTAACCCTTACTATTACTTATATTTTTCTAGCTATTATTTTATATCTATTTTTTATTCAAAAAGAATCAAATATGAAACTTCACAAATTAAATAAAGACTTAGATAAAAGAATAGAGTTAGAAATTAGAAAAAGTAGAAGAAAAGATATATCAATTTAAACCATGCAAAAATGGCATCTATAGGTGATATGTTAAATAATATATCTCATCAATGGAGACAACCGTTAAATGTAATATCTACAAGTGCAAGTGGTTTAAAAATACATAAAGAAGTTAATACTTTAGATGATAAAAACTTTAAACTTCTTACAGATTCAATATCAGAACAAACTGATTATCTATCTAACACTATTGAGAATTTTAGAGAGTACTTACATGATAATAATGATGTAAAAAAAAGATTTACAATACAGAGCAAAGTTAACAATGTGCTAGATATTGTAGAAGATAACTTTAAATATAACAATATCAATATTATAAAAAAAATATGCTAACGAGACTTTATATATTATAGCAAATGCAAGTGATATAATACAAGTAATACTACATATTTTAAATAATGCAAAAGATGCTTTAATAAAAAAACAATCACGAAAAAAACAGAGAAATAACTATTGAAATAAAAGAAAAGTCTACTAAAGTCGGATTGATTACTATAGAAGATAATGCTGGAGGAATTTCAAATGACATTATTAAAAAAGTTTTTGACCCATATTTTACAACAAAACATGAATCAATAGGAACAGGAATAAGCCTTTATATGTGTTATGAAATAGTAACTACTAACTTAAAAGGTAAAATTTACGTAAAAAATAAAAATGATGGAGCTAAATTCTATATTGAACTACCATTAATTATATAAAAAAGAGAGACAAGATACTGTGAAAAATACAAAAAGAGTAAATGTTTTTGCAATTGTATTGCTTTTAACATGGACTATTATAATACTATCATCTTTAATATACAACATTTTCAACATAGATAAGAAACAACACAAGCTTGTATTAGAACATGCAAAAAAATGCTTTTGAAAAAGATATGATGTTTAGAAACTGGGTGGCTATGCATGGTGGTGTTTATGTATTTCCTACAGAAAAGACTCCTCCCAATCCATACTTGTCTCATATCCCAAATAGAGATTTAACAACTACTACAGGAGAGAAACTGACTTTAATGAACCCAGCTTATACATTAAGAGAACTAATGGAAAATTTTAAAGGTATGTATGGAGAAAAAGGTCATATAACTAGTTTAAAACTCTTAAATCCAAATAATAAAGCAGATGAATGGGAAACTAAAGTACTCAAAAGATTTGATAAAAAAGAGTTCAATGAATTTCATGAATTTTACAATTATCAAGGAGAAGAGCACCTAAGATATATGAAAGCTTTAGAGGTAGAACCAAATTGTTTAAAATGTCATTCACATCAAGGTTATAAAGTAGGAGATACAAGAGGTGGTATAACAATAACTATTCCTATGAAAAAATATAATAAAGATGAATTAATAGAAATAGAAAAAACAATTTATCTTCATCTATTTATATATTTACTTTCAATAACAATCGGTTTCTTCGTTTATAAACATATAATAAAAATTTTGAAAAAAAGAAGAAGAAATAGAAGAAAGACTAAAACAAAAAGATCAAATACTTCAAGAACAAGCAAAATTAGCATCAATGGGAGAAATGATTGGAAATATCGCGCACCAATGGAGACAACCTCTTAGCGTAATCTCAACTGGAGCAACAGGCTTAAAAATGCAATATGAGTATGGTAAGTTAAATAAAGACTTTCTAATTGAGACATGTGAGATGATTAATGATAATGCACAATATCTATCAAAGACTATTGAAGACTTTAAAGAATTTATCAAAGGAAATCAAAAAAAAGAAAAGTTTAAATTAACTGATAATATTGATTCATTTTTAACTCTTGTTAAAGGCTCTATAAAAAACCACCATATAGACCTTAAGCTAAATCTTGATGATTCTATTATATTAAAGGCATCACCAAATGAACTTATTCAATGTTTTATAAATATATTTAACAATTCAAAAGATGAACTAAAAAATCTTACGCAAGAAAGACTATTTTACATAGAAACATTTAAAGATAAAAATAATGTAACAATAAAACTAAGAGATAACGCAAAAGGAATTCCTAAAGAAATCATCAATAGAATTTTTGAACCATACTTTACAACAAAACACCAATCGCAAGGCACAGGATTAGGTCTTCATATGACTTATACTCTTATTGTAGAAGGTATGAACGGAACAATTAAAGCTCATAACGTTACTTTTAAATATAAAGAACAAAAATATAAGGGTGCTGAGTTTATAATAACATTACCAATAAGAGATAGAAAAGAAGAGAAAAATAAAGAAGAGGAATAACCTCTTCTTTCTGTGATTTAATTTTATTTCATAAGTGGATCTGTTAAGCCTAATACATACATACCAACAAGACCAATAATACCTGCAACTAAACAATAGTAAATTGTAGGAATAACTGTTCTTCTTAATGTCTCACCCTCTTGGTCAAGTAATCCAACAGTAGCTGACGCTGCAACAACATTGTGAATTGCAATCATATTACCAGCTGCTGCTCCAACTGCTTGAAGAGCTACCATAAATGCAGTAGAGATGCCAAGTGCATCTGCCACACCAAATTGAAATTGCGATAACATCATATTTGAAACTGTGTTTGAACCTGCAATAAATGCACCTAATGCACCAACCATTGGAGCAAATAGTGGATAAATATCACCAACTGAAGTTGCTACAAAGTTTGCCATTGCAACTGGCATAGAATCAAACCCTGCTTCATTTATACCAGAGTTAATTAAGATTCTTACTAAAGGAATAGTAAATACTAATACAAATCCTGCACCTAACATAACTTTTGATGATTCAGAAAAGGCTTCTTTCATCTCTTTAAATTCCATTCTGTGTAAGAAATAAGTTACAAGAACAACAAATACTAGGATACCACCTGGTAAGTTAAGTGGTGTAATAGAGTAACCTAATCCCTCACCTAAAATATCTTTAAATGGAATAACCCAAGATTTAACAAACGCTTTAGCTTCATCTGAAACTCTTGTTAATACTAAAATAGCAGCAACTAATACATAAGGAATCCAAGCTTTAGTTAAAGACATAGGAACTTTTGCACTCATTGCATCCAATTTGATTTCAAATTTTGATACCCAGTGAATTGGCCACTCTTCTTTTGGAGCAAAATCCCAAGAATCTTTAGGAACTAAAAAACCTTTTTTTTAGCTGCAAAAGTAACAATTGGTAAACCAACTAAAGCACCAATAATAGATGGGAATTCAGCACCTAAGAAAACACCTGTTAGTGCATAAGGAACTGTAAATGCAATCCCACCAAAAATTGCAAATGGTAACGCGGATAAGCCTTCTGTCCATGATTTATTTTTACCAAAGAATCTTGTCATCATCATAATCATAAATAGAGGAATAAGTGTACCAGTGATTGCATGAGTAATTGCTACTTCACTTGTAATAATTTGTAAATATGTATCCCAGTTTGAACCTAAACCTTCTAAAGTTTTTGCAATACCTTCAGAATCTAAACCTTTATTAACACCAATTAAAATTGGAGTACCAACTGCACCAAATGAAACTGGTGTAGATTGAATCATCATACCAATCATAACTGCTGCCATTGCAGGAAAACCAATTGCTACCATAAGAGGTGCTGCAATTGCTGCTGGCGTACCAAATCCTGATGCACCCTCAATAAATGATCCAAATAACCATGCAATGATAATAACTTGAATTCTTCTATCTGGACTTACATTATTAAATCCTTCTCTAATAACCTTAATAGCACCAGAATGTTTAAGCGTATTTAACAATAAGATTGCACCAAAAATAATCCATAACACAGCCACTGTAATTAATAGACCTTGAATAGTTGAAGCTAACACTCTATTGAATGTAACCTCCCAAACATATAATGCTACTAAAGATGTAACAATATATACGACTGGCATAGCTTTTTTTTGCTGGTAATCTAAAACCAACAAGTAATATAGCTGCCACCAAAATTGGTAATGCAGCAAAAAATGCTTGTGTACCTACTTCCATTTTAACTCCTTCTTTCGATAATGTAATAATAGAAAAAAGAAATGACAAAGACATGATAAATTATCATATGACCATTTTTATACATATTTATATCATATGCTCAAAGTAACTACACAAAAAAAACACAATGAAAGGGTATAATTTAGATTAAAATACTATAATATCAAACTAAAAATTTATAAGGTTTTATAAAATATGGGTAGAGAATTATCATACATTATTAGCAGTCTTATAAAATGGGGGGGTATCTTTTTTGGTATTCTATATTTAATATTTACTAATTTTGGAACATTTTTAATAATCATATTTGCATTAATAGCTATAGCTTACTACTTTGTATACCAATTTAAGAAAAAAATACAACAAGCTGGCGGAGCAAATGGCTTCAAATTTACATTTAATGGTCAAGACTTCTCAAATATGGGGGGGAGTAATACTCATGGCAATTTTGACTTTAGAGATTTTGAAGAACAGTTTAGACGGTAACTTTCAACATGGAGCTGCAAACTTTGGAGAAGTAAGTAAAGCAAAAGATTTTTTTTGGATTTACTAGTCACCCAACTAAAGATGAAATCAAAAAAAAATACAAAGAACTTGCAAGAAAGTATCATCCAGATATAAACGACCACGGGGGGGATGAACTTATGCAACAGTTAAATCACTATAAAGACGTACTTCTTCAGGCATTTCCAAACTAAGGAATAGACTTGTTTTTAAAAAGATTACAACTTTTTTTTCTTATTATAACTATAATAAGTTCAATCTTTTTAATATACTCTTGGTATGGCAATTATCAATTTAAGAACAATCCTTTAAATGAAAAAAACTCGTCTATCAATCTATAAAAAACATAAGTATTTAGAAAACCTCGCATACCAAAAGTTTAATATAAAAAGAAAAATACCCGTTGTAGTATCAGATAAAATGCCTTCAAAACTTTTTGGAGCAGCAACATCAGATAAAAAAAGGTAATATAACTATATTTTTAAATAAAAAGCACTTTCAAGAAAGTATTGATTATATGATAGATGATGTTCTACCACATGAGTATGCTCATGCGATAATGTTTGTACAAGGAAATTATACAAATGAAAAAGGTGGACACACTTTAAAATGGCAAAATATTTGTAAAAAAAATTAAATGGTCTTAGATGTGATAGATTTGTAAATCATAATGATATAATTATAGGAAAGACAAATTTTTTTTAAAAGGATAAAAAAATGATTTATAAATTTTTGATTATACTTATTTTAACTTTTACAGTTTCATTTACAAAGGAAAAAGATATGGGAATATACAATTTTACAGTACAAGATATTGAAGGAAAAGAAGTTAGTCTTTCAAAATATAAAGGTAAAGTACTTTTAATAGTAAATGTGGCTAGCAAATGTGGTTTCACTCCACAGTATGAAGGATTAGAAGCTTTATATGATAAATATAAAGATGATGGTCTTGCTATTCTTGGTTTTCCATCAAATCAATTTTCAAATCAAGAACCAGGAACAAATAAAGAGATTAAAGAGTTTTGTACTCTTACATATGGCGTGAGTTTTGATATGTTTGCAAAAGTTGATGTAAATGGTAAAAATGAAATCCCTCTTTATAAATATTTGAAAAGTGAAGCAACAGGAGTTTTAGGAACAGAAAGTATAAAATGGAATTTTACAAAATTCTTAGTTGACCCAACTGGCAAAGTAATTGAAAGATATGGCTCAACAACAAAACCAGAGGATATAGAAGTAGAAATAAAAAGGCTTTTAGGTATTTAGTTCTTTTCTTTTAAAATAAAGATAGTTGTTCTTCAATAATAGTATTTGTTTGAAGCCTCTTGATACAAGTAGGATTATCAAATAATACTTTATTGACCTCAGCAGAGACTTCATATAAATTTAATTTTTCACTAGGATAAACTCTAAATAAATTATTCACTTTTTTTTAAATCATCATTATATAACCATCTATGAAAATCTTTTTTTTCTAAAACTACAGGCATACGATGATGAACATCTTTTAACTTTTCATTTGCATCACAAGTTATAAGTGCCACTGTAACTATTTTCATATTTAATTCAATCTCATACCACTCATCCCAAATACCTGCAAGTGCCATATATGACTTTTCAATATCAGATACAAAAAACGGTCTCTTTTCTTTATCCTCTATTTGCCACTCATAAAAACCATTTATTGGAATAATACATCTTCTGTATTTAAAAGAGTCTCTAAAACTCATCTTTTCAAAAATAGACTCAGATCTTGCATTTATATTCATAGATGATTTATTCTTTGCCCAAGAAGGCAGATATCCAAAATGAGTATATAAATAGTTTCCATTATTTAAAAGTGCAGGAATAGGTATCGTAGGAGAGATATTATATCTAGATATAATTTACCAACCATGTCATTTTGTATTAAGCTTTTAGTATCCTTTTTAAAATCTAAATCATCAAAAATAGCTAAACGTCCAGGCAAGAATCTTTTCCTTAAGTTTTTTCCTCATATTAATCATTCTTTACTGTAATTTTACTTATTATTTAAAATTTAATTTTCTTTTTAAATTAAGAGTATATACTTCCAATAAATTTAAAAAAAATATAAAGACATATCAAAATCAAAAAAATTACTTATTATTACAACTATTTTATTTATAAACACTATACAAGTTATTTTTGCACAAACAACAAAAACTACTGAATTAAAATCAAAAGAAATCATGATAGGTTTTTATGGTAGACCAAATACTAAATCTTTAGGAATACTTGGATTAAGTGATATTGACACTTTAGTTCAGAAGATGAAAAAGAAAAGAGCTTTTTTTTAAAAAAGAGTTAGGAGAAGATGTAAAAGTTAGACTTGCATTTCATATTATTCACTCACTTGCTACTTCTGTTGAAGGAAGAAGGGGGGGTGATTATATGTTAAATATATCTGAGGAAAGGGTTTTAGAGTATATAAAAAAAGCTCAAAAAGAAGACTTTGATGTTATTTTAGATACACAACTTACTATAAAAACACCAAGTGAAGCTATTACTCCACTTTTAAAGTATTTAAAATATGATAATATTCATTTAGCTATTGATCCTGAATTTAAAATCCCAAAACATAAAAGGTATCCTCCTGGAAAATTTATAGGTCATATTTATGGGGGGGATGCACTAAATGATGCACAAAGTCTTATGAATCAATACTTAAAAGATAATAATCTTGATAAAAGAATACTTATGGTTCATATGTTTCACAAAAGAATGTTAAGAAAAAAAAGAAAATGTAAAAAACTTTGATAACATTCAGCTTATTTATAATATTGATGGACATGGAAATAGTGGAATAAAAACTAAAATCTACAATGAACTATATACTCAAGATCAATCCATAAAAGCTTTTGGTGGATTTAAAGTCTTTTATAATAGAGATACAAAACCTTTAATGACTCCCAAGAAAATGTATGGACTAGAAAATGTTGGTAGTAGAACTATTCAAAGAGAGCCATATTATATAAACTATCACTAATCTATATATTTAAGAAAAGAAAGATGATGATTAAAAAAAAGGTTTAGATATAATCGCAAAATGAATTTAGAAGAAAAACTAAAACAACTACCTAACAATGCTGGAGTATATCAATACTTTGATGAACATGGAAGATTACTTTATATAGGTAAAGCCAAAGTTCTTAAAAATAGAGTTAAATCATATTTTAAATTTACACCAAAACTGCTTCCAGCAGATAAATTAAGTCCTCGTATTTATAAAATGATTACAGAGGTTAAATCAGTTGAATGGATAGTTGTACCAAATGAGCATGATGCGCTTATTTTAGAAAATTCACTTATTAAACAATTAAAACCAAAATACAATATATTACTTAGAGATGATAAAACATATCCTTATATCTATATAGATTTAAAAGAAGATTTTCCAAGACTTGAAATTACAAGACGTGTATTAAAAGATAAGCAAATAAAATACTTTGGACCCTACTCTACTGGTGCTAGAGATATGTTAGATTCTATTTATGAGATTGTTCCATTAGTTCAAAAAAAATCTTGTATCAAAGGTCAAGAAGCTTGTCTTTTTTATCAAATTAAAAAAAATGTCATGCTCCATGTGAAGGTAAAATATCAAAAGAAGATTATTCTAAATTAATTGATGAATCATTAGAGTATATTTACAATAAAAATAAACTAATATCTAAATTAAATTCAAAAATGCAAGAGTACTCAGAAGAGTTTAGATTTGAAGAGGCTATGAAGCTTCGAGATAGAATTAAAACTATAGAAAAATCTCAAATTCAAACAGGTATGGACTTAGCCACAAATGAAGACTTAGATTTATTTGCAATAAGAGTAAAAGAGTCTAAAGCTGTGGTTGTTAGAATGTTTTTTTTAGAGATGGAAAACTTGCTTCTAGTAATCATAACTATATAAAACAAAATAGCGATACTATTTGTGTTGATATTAATGAAGCTTACGAAAGAGCTATAATAAACTACTATGACAATGAGATACCAGTACTTCCAAAAGAGATAATAGTTGCAGATGATATTGAACAAAAAGAAGAGATTGAAGAGTTTATAAAAAAAATAAGTTCTCAAAATCAATTAAAATAGTTCAACCAAAAAAAAGGGAAGAAAAAAGAGATAGTTCAAGTAGCTTTAAATAACTGCGATGAATTACTTAGACTTCAAAATGTAAGTTCTAATACAACTATATATGATGAACTGAAAACTCTATTTAGTTTAGATAAAACTCCTACTAGATTTGAATGTTTTGATAATTCACACATGATGGGACAAGCAACAGTTGCAGCAATGGTTACATGGGAAGAAAAATTTGTGAAAACTGATTTTAGACACTATAACCTTGAAGCAAAAGATGAATATGCGCAAATGCGTGAGACACTTATACGAAGAGTTGAAAGTTTTGAAAAAAAATCCTGCTCCTGATATGTGGGTAATTGATGGAGGAGAGACTCTTTTAAAGCTTGCAATTGATATAAGAAACTCTTGTGGTGTAAATCTTGATATTATTGCTATTGCTAAAGAAAAACTTGATTTTAAAGCTCATAGAGCAAAAGGTAGTGCAAAAGATATTATTTTTTTTGAAAAAGATGGTCTAATTGAAAGATTAGAGTTAGTTACTACAGATAAAAGACTTCAATTTATACAAAGACTTAGAGATGAAGCTCATAGATTTGCCATTACTTTTCATAAAAAAACAAAAAAGAAAAGAAGACACTCAAATATCACTACTACAGATAAAAGGTATTGGTGAAGCAAAAGTTAAAAAAATTACTATCTTATTTTGGAACTTTTGATACTATTAAAAATGCAAATTTAGAAGAATTAAAAGAGATTCTAAACGAAAAAGATGCTATTCTTCTACAAGAATTTTTCAAAAATAAAGAAGGCTAAGCCATTGGCAAAAATTGTTTTAAACAAATCTAACTATTTTCATAATCTAGAAATTATTTCAAAACAAGCAGGTTCAAAAGATAAAGTTGCAGTTGTATTAAAAGACAATGCCTATGGACATGGACTTTTAGAAATTGCTAGCTTAGCAAAAGAGTTTGGAATCAAAAATGCAGTAGTAAGAACTATAAAAGAAGCAAAAAAAATTGAGTCATTTTTCAGTCAAATCTTAATATTAGCTGATACGGATATTCACACTTATTCACATACTTTTCACATAGTAATCAACTGCTTAGAAGATATACAAAGGTTACCCGAAAATACGAATGTCCAGCTAAAAGTGGATAGTGGAATGCATAGAAATGGAATTTCTCAAGATGAGTTAGAAGTGGCTATTCATGGGCTTTTTAAAAGAAAGTTAAATTTAACTGGTATCCTAACACACCATAAAAACGCAGATGCACTATCATGTGATTTCTTTTATCAAAGGTCAGTTTTTAAACAAATAAAAAAAAGATGTGATTAAAATATGTGAAAAACTTTATTTACCTATTCCTAAGTTTCATTCTGCTAACTCTTCTGCTTTATTTAGGTTTAAGAATTTTGATGAAGATCTTGTCAGAGTTGGTATTGCACAGTACGGGTATTTAGAGACTGATCCTATATTTTTTTCAACCAAATTTAAAACCTGTAATGTCACTTTGGGCTAATAAAATTTCTACAAGAGAAATCAAAAAAAATCAAAGTATTGGATATGGTGGAGTATATTTAGCAAAAAAAAGATATGAAAGTTTCTACATATGATATTGGATATGGAGATGGATTTTTAAGACTAAATGGAAAACAAAAATATCTTACACCAAAAGGTTATGAAATATTAGGTAGAGTCTCAATGGATAATATTTCAATAGACAGTATAGATGATGAAGTTTGTATTTTTGATGATGTTAAAGAGTTAGCAAAACTTCACAATACTATCTCATATGAAATAACTACAACTCTTAATCCAAATATAAAAAAAGAGTTACAATGATAAAAAATATTGTTGTATTACTGTTTTTAATCTCAACATTTAGTACAGCAATAACTTTTGAAGAAGCAAAAGAGATAGAAAAAACGCAAGGAATTATAAAAGCACTATCTATTTATAAAACACTTGCAAAAGAGAATAATCCTGAATGCTATGTTAAGACTTGCTCAAATTTATTCAAATGGTAAAATTATCAAAAGAAGTATATCAAAAGCGCATGACTTATTACTTAAAGCAAGTAATCTAAATCACGATAAATCTACCTATTACTTAGGTAAACTATACTTATCTAAAAAAAAGTACTTATTATAATCTGACAAAGGCTTATAACAATTTTGTAAAAGCTGCAAATAACAACTATGCCCCCCCTGCTCAAAATATGCTTGGACAATTTCTTGTAAATGGTGTTCTCGTTGAAAAAGATTATAAGATGGCCGTAAGATATTTTGAAAGAGCTTCAAAGCAAGAATTAATAGATGCACAATGTAATCTAGCTTTTATGTACGCTAGTGGTAAAGGTGTATTCCCAAACTTTGGTAGCTCATCAATTTGCTAAAAAAAGGTAAAGAACAAGGAAATAAACGTTGTAAAAAGGTTTGGAAAGATTACAATTTAAGTAAATATGATAAAGATAAAGGTTGGAAGTTTAACTTCTATACTAAGCCTGATTAGACTCAAATAAATCTTTTAAAACATACTCTATTTTCTTTTCATCTAAATACTCTTGCGCTTTTTTAAAATATATCTGCACAAGTTTTTCATCATAAGAGGCTAAAGATAATACAGCTCGTCTTTTTTTATCAATTAATTTTGGTAAAGATGAGGCTTCTATCTCATTTGGTAAGTTTTTCATAAAATCTATAAGCTCATTCTCACCTGTAAATATTGTAAGTGTTTTTCTATACTTCTCATTTTGATTTTTTAAATAACATTTATCAAGTGCTTCTATAACCATAGATTGACTCATTGAAGGGAAACCTGGAGTAAAAAAAAATCTATCCTCTAAATAAAATCCTGGTACATTGTTTATTACATTTTTAAGTAAATTTGCACCTAAAGGAAGATAAGCCATATTTATTCTATGCGGATAAGCTTCTTTTCCAAACTGATTCTCAATAAGTTTTTTTTGCTTTATCATGAAAATTCATACTTCCATCAGTAAAAACCTCTCCTGCTATTTGTCTTGTATAATCATCAGGTGTAGCACCTATTCCACCATAACAAAACATTACAGAGTTTGGATCAGATTTAATAAGATTAAAAATATTTTTCATAAGATTTGTGTCATCTTCAATTACAAATGAAGCTTTATGAGTCCAACCTCTTTTAAGAAGTTGTTCATTTAAAAAAAGCAAAATGAGCATCTCTACGACGCCCATTTAAAAGCTCGGTACCAATAATTACTGAATAAAAATTAGGATTGTGATTCATATTAGTACCTTTTTAAAATTAGATTCTTGATTGAACAAATGTATCCATTTGAGATACTATCTCTTCAATTGTTCCTTCTCCTGAAATTACTTTTAATAGATTTTTTTTCTGTATAAAATGTTTTGATTTCAGCTAATGGTTCTATATAAAGTTTCATTCTATTTAAAAATACTTCTTCGTTATCATCAGCTCTTACAACTTCAGCATCTGCGGCCCGTCCTAGAACTCTTTTAAAAGCAGTATCTTCAGACACTTCAACTTCAATAACATTTGTTAGTTCTACTTCTTCTTCATTTATTAAATATTTATCTAATTCTGTCATCTGTTCTATTGATCTTGGGTATCCATCAATAACAACAACATTTGTTGGAGCATTTTTAATAGCAGTTACTATTGTTTCTATTACAATTTCTATTGGTACGATTTTACCTTTAGATACAAAAGAATCAATTATTTCTCCTCTTTGACTTCCACTTGCAATTTCTGCTCTTAGCATATCTCCTGTTGAGTAATGAGTTATATTTTCATGTTTTGATGCAATTAGTTGGGCATCAGTTGTTTTACCTGAACCTGGCGCTCCGATAATTAAAAAAAAGTTTTTTTTCATTTATTGTTTCCTTATCATTACTTTAATATTCATAAAAAATGAATTATATCTAATGCTCTATATATATTTAATAAGTCAATTATTTACTTAACTTTGCATTCCTGCACTACTACATTTTCTTCTTTGATAGTATTTTTTTATCTATTACAATATTTTTTTGTTTCTCTTTTCTAACTCTATCTTTTTCTACAAAGATCTTCTTCCTAGTTACTGGATCCATCTCTGTATAATACATCACAGCAGAGTATGTACTTGGCGTAGGGGGGGTAAATACTTGAGCTTGTTCTGGATTCATTTTTAATTCATGTGTTGTAAACTGTTTTAACTCATGCATATCTTTCTCTTCACAGCCTGGATGTGCTGCAATTAAATAGTAAGTTAAAAACTGCTTTTTACCTGCTTCTTTATTAAGTTTGTCATACATCTTTTTAAACTCAATTAATGGTTGTTTTCCAGGTTTTCCCATAAGTTTTAAAACTCTATCAGAAGTATGTTCTGGTGCTACTTTCATTTGTCCTGAGATATGATGGTTTACAAGCTCTTTTAAATACTCATATCCATGTTTTTTTTATCTGCTGGCATAAAGTCATATCGTATACCTGAAGCCACAAAAGCTTTTTTAATTCCAGGGACTTTTCTAATATCTTTTAAAAGCTGTAAATGTCTTCCGTGATCAACTTTCATAACTTTACAAAGTCTATCAAAGTCTACACATCTAATATCATCACAAGTTCCCTTTTTAAGTTTTTTTCCCACACTCATATCCATACATATTTGCTGTAGGTCCTCCAACATCTGAGATAATACCTTTAAAATCTTTTATTTTTGTAAAATCTTTTGCTTCTTGTAAAATATTTGCTTCACTTCTTGTTCGTATGGTTCTTCCTTGATGAACTCCAATAGCACAGAAGTTACATTCACCCCCCCAACAGCCATGATGTGTTTGAATTGAGAACTTAATTGTCTCTAAACACTTTACTTTTCCTTGAGGTTGGTGATATGGATGTAATTCTCTTTGATAAGGATACATTGCAATCTCATCCATCTCTTTCTCATCTAAATAGTCACAAGGAGGATTTTGAATTGAGTATCTTGAATCTACTTTTTGACAAAGTCCTTTTGCACTTATAGGATCATTATTATCATAAAAAGAATCAAAAAGATCAATATATTTCTCTTTATCTTTTAAACACTCATCATGAGATGGTATTTGAAGGTACTCTGCAACTGGCTCTTTTGAAATATAGCAAACACCTCTTACCATTCTTGGGTCTTCACCATTTGCTAAAGCTGTAGTAAACTCTCTAATTGCTATTTCACCCATACCATAAATTAGAAAATCTGCTTTTGCATCAAATAAAATAGGTTTTCTTAATTTATTTGACCAAAAATCATAATGAGTTACACGTCTAAGACTTGCTTCAATACCACCAAGTACAACAGGAACAGTATTTTTAAAGTGACGTCTTATTAAGTTTGTATAAACAAGAGTTGCTCTATCTGGTCTTTTATCATTTTTCCCACCAGGAGTATAGTCATCAGTATTTCTAAATTTCTTTGTAGCAGTATAATTTGAAACCATAGAATCAATACTTCCACCACTAACTCCCCCCCAATAAAGTTTTGGTTCACCTAGTCGTTTAATATCTTTATCACTATCAACATCTGGTTGTCCAATAATACCAACTTTAAAACCAAGTGATTCTAGAATTCTTCCAACTACTGCTACTCCCATAAAAGGAGAGTCAATATATGCATCTCCTGTTATAAGTATGACATCGCATTGATCCCAGCCTCTATCTTCCATCTCTTTTTTTTGTTGTAGGTAAAAACATTTATCTTCTTTTATTTTTTTTGTAATTTTGCCAAAATATCTTTAATATAATCTATATTAAAATAAGTAGAACTTGATTCTAATAATTTGAAAGTCCTCTAACCAACTTATAAAGATTAGACTTCCAATTTCCATTATATATATCTATTTCTATAATCTTTCCATTAATATGGCTACCTAAAGACTGTGCAAGTAAGTATTTACTATTTTTAGGTATAACAATATGTCGTATAGACTCTTTTCTTATAAATTTTGTAAGAACTGCAACTTCTTTTGCATTTAAATATTTAGGTTTTTTTATGATAAACATCTAGCCTATATCTTTTGGCAAAATAGTCTAACTGGTTATCAAAACTAAAAAAAACCGTACAAGTTTCCTTCTGATATTCTTTTTCTTAAATGTAAATATATTTTATCAATTTCATCTAAAAAAACGATCCAAATTTTCTTTAAAAATAAATCTATCATAATGGCGTATTTTTACTAACTCTTTATAGATATTTATAGCCATTTCTCTTCCAAGTATTGGATCTAACCAAATATATGGATTTTTACTACCATCATCTAATTTTAAATTTCCAATACCTTTAGTCATATCAATTATTTGAATTTCACTATTTTTTTTGATTTAAGTTTCTCAATAATTACTTCTTCATCTTTAAATTTAATATAAAATAGTATTTACTACTGGCTAATTTATTTATGATTTTTGTATCATCAATCTTAAATTCTCTTCTATTATCATATACAGTTTTTATATATATTCTATTATCAGCAATCATTTTAATAAAATATTCTTGAACAGGATGAGTAACGGTAATAATAGTTTTAGAGATTCCTCTTGCAAAGGAAGAGCTTGTAAAAAGAAGCAATAATATGAAAAGTATTTTGTACATATTATTGCCTTTTATATAATTTATTAAGCCTCTATTTTTCTAATTCTAAGGCTTAATTCTTTTAATTGTTCTGTATCAACAGATGATGGAGCTTGTGTCATTAAACACTGCGCTTTTTGTGTTTTAGGGAATGCAATAACATCTCTAATTGAATCAGTTCCTGCTAGTAACATAATCATTCTATCAAGACCCATTGCAAATCCACCATGTGAAGGTGCTCCATATTGAAGTGCATCAAGTAAGAACCCAAATTTCTCTCTTTGCTCTTCTTGTGAAATTCCCATAAGATCAAATACTTTAGCTTGAATCTCTTCTTTGTGAATTCTAATAGAACCACCACCAAGCTCAGTACCATTTAATACAATATCATAAGCAATTGATTCAATAGCTTCTAAATCAGATGTATCTTCTAATGATTTAGGCATTGTAAATGGATGATGAAGTGCTTTCATTTTTCCATCTTCAACCTCAAACATTGGGAAATCAACAACCCAGATGAACTCGTAAGTATCAGCAGGGATAATATCCATTTGCTCTGCTAAGAAAAGTCTAAACCTTCCCATATAATCCCATACAGTTTTCTTATCTCCAGCTCCAAAGAATACAACGTCTCCAACTTCTAATTCTGTTGTTTTAACAATAGCTTCTAAATCTTCTTTACTAAAGAACTTAGTTAATGGACCTTTTAATCCATCTTCTTTCATTTGGAAATAACCAAGACCTTTAGCTCCAAATTTTCTAACGTAATCTTCAAAACCTTTCATTTGTCTCTTAGAGAAAATATTATCTCCATTTGGACATCTTAAAGCTTTGATTCTGTTGTTTTTAGTATCTTTTGCAATATTTGCAAAGATTTCATTTGTTGAGTTAGCGAAGATATCAATTACATCAACCATAGCCATATCAAATCTCATGTCTGGTTTATCTGAACCATATTTTTCCATAGCATCAAAATATCTAATTCTTGGGAAAGTTTCTGGAACTGTTTTACCACAAGCAGTAAAAGTATCATAGATTAATTTTTCAGCTACTTTGATTACATCTTCTTGATCACAAAAAGACATCTCAACATCTATTTGAGTAAATTCAGGTTGTCTATCAGCTCTTAAGTCTTCATCTCTAAAACATTTAGCAATTTGAAAATATTTATCAAACCCTGATACCATTAATAATTGCTTAAATAATTGTGGTGATTGAGGTAATGCATAAAACTCACCACCATGAACTCTTGATGGTACTAAATAATCTCTTGCACCCTCAGGAGTAGATTTTGTTAATATTGGAGTTTCAACATCTAAGAACCCTAATTCATCAAGTGTATTTCTTACTTGAATTGTTGCTTTTGATCTTAATTTAAAAATATCATACATTTTTCTTGATCTAAGCTCTAAGAATCTATTTCTTAATTTAATTTCGTCATTTACTTTTTCGTCATTGATATCAAATGGCATTGGTTTTGATCTATTTTCAATTACTAATTCATCTAAAACAATTTCAATTTTTCCAGTAATTAGATTTGGGTTCTCTAAACCTTCTCCTCTTTCTCTTACTGTTCCTGTTGCAACTAAAACAAACTCGTCTCTTACGCTTTCAGCTATAGGCAACTCTTTAGGGTCAGCTACTAATTGAACTAGTCCACCCTTATCTCTTAAATCAATAAAAATAATTCCACCGTGGTCTCTTCTACTGTTTACCCAACCAGCAACAGTAACTTTCTCACCGATGTTTTTTTCAGTTACTTCTGTACAATAATGCGTTCTCAATACAAACTCCATAAATATAAATATTCGCGATTTTATCTAAATTTTACTTAATTCTTTAATTTGAAAGTACTTTTTGAAATCCATAAGAAGTACTTTTATATAGTGTTGGCTCATAATCAGCTTGATTTTCAATAATTTGAGTACTTATTACTTCTGATTCATTTTCGTATAATAAAAAATTTACTCCAACTAAAGAAGAGTAATCAACCCAGTTATAAGTAATATCAGAACCTAAAATTTTAGTATATTCTTCAATAAAATCATCAACTTCTGCAATAGAATTTACTACGTAAAGCTTTTCTCTATCTCTATTTTGTGTAAGTTTTACTAATAAAGGATTATAGTTTAATTGCGTTGATAAAATTTTACTTGGATTTATTTCAAAAGCAGTTATTTGAGATAAAAGAATTGAAGACTTTACAATAGGAGTATTTAATAATATAGTATTCCCAATCATTCTATCATCTTTCATAATATATTTATAGTTATTTTGTTTTCTTTCTATTTCTTTAATTAATCCTGGATTCATAAAACTATTTAAATATGCATCTTTTAATTTATTACCTCTATACGATTTCACATAAAACATTGTATTTCTGCCATTTGATAAAGTTTGTAATAAATCTAATTGTTCTTGATATGAAATTCCACCAAAAACAAAGTTTTCATTTTCTGTTACTATTTCTGATTTATGAATTAATGGGAAATAGAAGTTTGCTTGTTTTGCTTCCTCTATAGAGTTTAAAGTATTAAATCCATTTTGAGTAAACATTGCTATAACTTTTGTAAATCCCTTTTCATTTAATGAATCTATTTCTCTTATAATATTTTCTGGATTCTCATCATATGTATCAAAAGCTTCTACGTGAAATTCTTTATCATTAAAAATTAAAAATGCACTAATCGTACTAATAGTACTTTTTGCATATTTACCAACTATTTTAGAAGGATAAATAATTGCAATCTTATTTAAACCGTCATCTTCAATAACAGTAGGTTCAGGCAAGACAACTGGCTCAGGTTCAGGCTCTACAACAAGCACTTCTTCAATAACAGGACTAGTTTTAGTTACTCCATCTTTAGGTATAACAACTTCTTGTTTTGGTGTACAACCAATAAAAAGAAAAAAAAGAGACTAAAATTATTAATAAACTTTTCAAGATAACTCCAAAATCGATTTTATTTTTAACATATCATGAAATGCATCTTTTTTTTGAAGATGGATTTCTTAAAAGAAAACTTACACCAAATGTTGGTAAAACTTTAAACTCTTTAAAACTCATAACTTGCCCTCTTACTTGAGTTAAAGGTGAACTATCATTACATAAGTATTGATAAGCTTTTTCTCCAAAAGTAACAATTAATTTAGGTTTTATAAGTTCTATTTGCTTATGTAAATATGTACTACAACTACTAAAATGAGAAGGTGTAATACCATTTGAACTTTTACATTTTACTAAATTTGTGATATAAACATCTTCTTTTTTTTAAAGGTAATACATTCTCTATCATTTTGGATAGCTGTTCTCCTGTTTTTCCAACATAAAAACTTTTTAACTCATCTTCACTTGAAGTTGGTTCATCGCAAATCAACATTAAAGATGCATTAATATTACCTTCACCAAAAAGAACATTCTTTCTAGATTTTGACAACTCGCATAAATAACAGTTTTCTACAACATCTTTTAAACTTGTCATATCGTTTGGCAAAGAATTACTACTTACTTCATGATTCAATAACTTAATTGAATCGTGGTATTCATAACCAATAGATTTTAAAAAATTTAATTGATATAAAATTCTGTTTTTTTTACTGCTTTTGTCATGCAAAATTGTACAAAAAAACTACTTTTGATATTATTTGTCCCAATTATAAGTACAAAATTTAATTTTTCTATTGACATTTGTACTTATAATTTGTACAATACATTTATCATTTTAGGAGTTTTTGATGACAGTACCAAGTTTTAGAAAATTAGAAGCAGATTTAGAAGTAAATAAAACAACACTACATAATTGGAAAAAAAATAGACCAAAACTTTATGAATTTATAATTGAATCATACAAAGATAGAGAGATGTTAAAAAAAGCATTTGAACTTTATGATGGAGCAAAAAAAATATATAGAAGATGAGATTAGTTTAACAAAACATAGGGTATTATAACAGTATATAAAGTTATGAAGCTCATATTTAGTATACTTTTTAAAATGCGCGAGAGTACTATTTATTGGGCTTCATAAGTTTGTAATACTTAAAACTTACAAAATATCTCCCGTATCTAAAATAATTTTATTTCGACCATTTTTTTAGCATTATATAAAAGTTTATCAGCTTCTTTTATTGTTTCATCATATGAATTATAATTTTTTCTAAAAGTTACTCCAGCGGAAAACTGAACATTTAATTTTAGATCCTTATATAAAAACTTATTATTTGTAATAATATTTTTTGCACGGCTTAAATAATTTGTTACTTCAATAATATTCTTGTAATGAACAATTGCAATAAACTCTTCTCCACCATATCTTGCAATTATATCTTCTGTTCTTGTTAACTTTTTTAAGATTTTTGCAAAAGTGGCTAATACTGCATCTCCGCAATCATGTCCATAAGAATCATTTATTACCTTGAAATGGTCAATGTCAAAGAATACTAAAGCATATTTTGAATCAAAAACACTATATTCGTTTTCCACTCTTTCGATCTCTAAGACATAAGCTCTTCTTGTAAGAATTTCAGTTAAATAATCAATAGATTTTTCTTCTTCTGCTTTAGATAAGTTTTCCTGTAGTTTTTGTATTTGTTCATGCAAAGAGCTACACTCTTCTTGATTATCTTTGATATACAAGTAGATTGAGATAAAGAGTCTTCAAGTTTTGTAGCAGTATTAAATAATTTATCTTGTAAAAGTTTTAGCTCTATTGAAGAGGAAGCAGATAAGTTAATTTCACTAATTTCTTTTTTAATTTCATCAATTTTTTCTAATGTAGTTGTATGATTATTTATAATTTTATTAAAATAATTATCAAGAAAGAGTATTAATTTTTTTACATCTGAAGTCTTTTCTTTAAAAAGTGATTTATCTGAAAAAAAATTCTATCATTTGTAATTTTTCTTAATTTTCTTGTATTTTCTATATCTATTAATTCATTTGGAGTTTTTGCAATATCAGTACATATTCCATATATTTCTGATTTTATATCTTTATTTGCAATTGAAGGTGACATATAAAAAGATAGATGTCTTAAAAATTGTTTAATTTCAGTTTCAGGGATTCTTTTTATTAATAGTGATGCTAAGTCCTTAAAGTTAGCAATTCTATTTTTTTTAAACTCTTTTTTTTCACTATCATTTAATAAAGATTTAATTTCATTAAACTCTACATAGTCTTCTAATATTATATCACTTTTTTTTCAAGTAGTTTAAAAAACTCTTTTTCATAATTTGAAGGGATAGCAAGCTTATTTTTATTTTTTTAAATTATTATTTGTAGTCTCTATGAGTTCTAATATTTCTTTCATTTATGATAACTTTAAAATTTTTTTTTATTGTATCATAAAAAAATATTTAAAAAAGGGGGGGATAATATTATTACATATTATCCCCCCCTAAAATAATTATTTATATCTGTGAGTGATTCTTCCCTTATCAAGAGAATAAGGTGTAATTTCTACTTTAACTTTGTCTCCTGGTAAGATTTTAATGTAGTGCATTCTCATTTTTCCTGAGATATGACATAATACTACATGACCATTATCTAATTCAACTCTAAACATTGCATTTGGTAAAGCTTCAATTACTTTTCCATCAATTACAATTACATCATCTTTTGCCACTTTGTCTCCTAGCTTACTCTTCTACTTTACTTAAAATAACTGCTTTTCCATCAATAACAGCAACTGTATGCTCATAATGACTACCTCTTAATCTATCTTCAGAAACTACATCCCATTCATTTTCTAAAATAACTGGTTCACGTAATTTTTGAGTGATCATAGGCTCTAAACAGAATACCATTCCATTTTTTTTATTTTAGGACCCGATTTAACATTTTTTTTGCTTCAACATAATTAGGAATTTCTGGTTCACAGTGTGGTTTTTTTTCCAATACCATGTCCACAAAACCTAACAAGTGGCTGATAACCTCGAGCTACAATAAAGTTTTCAATCTCTTTAGAAAGCTCTTTAAATCGCATACCCTCTTTAATAATATCAATAGCATGGTATAAAGCATCTTTTGAACAAGCAATAAGTTCTTCATCCTCTTTTGATATTTTCCCTATAGGCATAGTAATTGCTGCATCACCATACCATCCATCAATTTCACTACCAATATCAATACCTAAAATATCACCTTCTTTTAATACAGTATCATCAGGAATTCCATGAATAATAACTTCATTTAAAGAGGTACATACTGCTGCTGGGAATCCATACAAACCTTTAAAAGATGGACGTGCGCCTAAATCTCTTAAAAATTTTTCGCCCATTGTATCAACTTCTTTTAAAGTCATACCAGCTTTAACATTTTGTTCTAAATATTGGAGAGTCTTCGCAACTGCCAAAGAGGCAGTACGAAGTTTTGTTATTTCATTAGGTTTTCTTAAAGGAATTGCCATAAACTTTTATAGTCCTACAGCACTTAAAGTTTCGTATTTATTCATATACTGCTGTGCTTCAATTTTTCTCATTGTATCAATTGCAACTTGAACAACGATAAGCACTGCAACCCCCCCTCCAAAATAGAAAGGTACACCCATTGCTTTTACTAAAAGCCATGGAACAGTTGAAATTGCACCCATATAAAGAGCACCCCCCCAGAATGTTAATCTACTTGCAGTTTCATTTAAGAATAAAGCAGTACTTTCTCCTGGTCTTACACCAGGAATGAATCCACCTTGTTTTTTTTAAGTTTTCAGAGATATCTTTTGCATTAAATGTAATAGATGCATAAAAGAAAGCAAAGAAAACTACAAATAAAAACATAAATACATTAAATGTATATGATTGTGGACTTAAGTAGTCTGCAATTACTAATAGATACTCATTTTGAGAACCTTGTAGTACCGTAGCTGGAAACATTAAAATTGCAGATGCAAAAATTGCTGGAATAACCCCCCCTGATAAGTTTACCTTAATAGGAATATAATTCATAACTCTTTTCTTTTGATTCTGCATCATAACTTTTCTCGAATATGATACTGGAACTCTTCTTTCACCTAATTCTACATATATAATTGCTCCAACAGTTGCAAGAATAATTACTAAAATTGCAATAACTGTTAAGAAATTCATTTGACCATTGTTAACTAAATCAATAGTTCCACCAATTGCACTTGGAATTGCAGAAACAATACCAGCAAAGATAATTAGTGAAATACCATTACCAATACCTTTTTGTGTGATTTGTTCACCAATCCACATAAGAAGCATAGTACCAGTTAACATTGAAATTGCAGAGACTGCAATGAATGTATTCATATCAATAGAAATTGCACTTTGACCACTTTGACCTGTTAATGAATTAAGACCCATTGATACACCAATAGATTGAATTAATGTAATTACAATTGTAGTATATCTGATGATTTGCATATATTTTTGCATACCATCTCTCTCTTTTTTCATTTTACCAAGTGCAGGGAAAGTTGCGGCTAAAAGCTCCATAATAATTGAAGCTGTAATGTATGGCATAATACCAAGTGATATAATAGACAGCCTTTCAACTGCATTACCACTAAACATATTAACAAGACCTAATGCATTGTTTGCATTTGAATCGAAGAATTCTTTAACTACGTCTATATTTACTCCAGGAACTGGCACGTATGCCAGTAACCTGTAAAGTAAAATAAAACCTAATGTAATAAGAATCTTATTTATTAGATCTTTACTCATAATTATTTTCCAGTAGTTGTTACGTTTTCGTCTTTAATTTTAGATACTAAATCTTTAGCAGTTGATCCAATTAATTTAACTTTTGTAACAGACTTTGATAGTTTGTATACTGCTTTAATTGAATCAACTGTAATTTCTTCAAGTCCTGCAACTTGCTTAACTTTATCAACGTTAATTGTATAAGGTTTTGCTACTCTAGAAAAGAATCCAATCTTTGGAAGTCTCTTCTGTAGTGGTTGTTGACCACCTTCGAAACCTCTTTTGATTTTGTATCCAGATCTAGATTTTTGACCCTTTTGACCTCTTGTAGAAGTCTTACCCATTCCTGAACCTTGACCTCTACCTACTCTTTTAGTATTTTTTGTACTACCAGATGCTGGTTGTAAATTATCTAATGCCATCTAATTATCCTTTGATTCTTGCTAATGCTTCAACTGTAGCTTGTACAAGGTTGTTTGGATTATTTGAACCTAAAGATTTTGCAATAATATCTTTAACTCCAGAAAGCTCAAGAACTGGTCTTGCCGCACCACCTGCGATAAGTCCTGTACCTTCAGATGCTGGTTTTAATAAAATTTTACTTGCGTTATATTTATGCTCAATATCATGTGCAATTGTAGTACCATGAATATTAACTTTTACTAAAGACTTGAATGCATCATCTAAAGCTTTCTTAATTGCATCAGGAACCTCTTTAGCTTTACCTGTACCAAATCCAACTGTACCGTTTTTATCTCCAACAACAACTAAAGCTGTAAATCTGAATCTTCTACCACCCTTTACAACTTTTGTTACTCTTCCGATTTTAACGATTGCTTCTTGAAAATCTTCTCTATTTACTGCTGCCATCATTAACCCTTATAATTTGATACCATTATCTCTAAGTGCGTCAGCGAAAGCTGCAACAACACCGTGATAAAGGTAACCATTTCTATCAAATACTACTGTTTCAATTCCAGCAGCTTTTAAAGTTTCTGCAAATTGTGCACCCATTTTAGTTGCACTTTCTTTATTAGCGTTAAGTCCCATTGCTTTAGAACTACCTGCTGCTAAAGTTACACCATCAACATCATTAATTGCTTGTGCACTTAAGTATCTATTTGATTTAAAAATAGAAACTCTAGGTGTTTCAGCAGTACCATTAATATTTCCTCTAACTCTTCTTTTTCTGATTACTCTTAAAGAGTTCTTTTTAGCTATATCTTTTGCTCTACTCATTTTTCACACCTTACTTAGCAGTTTTACCGGCTTTTCTAACGATATGCTCGTCAGTATATTTAACACCTTTACCTTTATACGGTTCTGGTTTTCTAAAGCCTCTAATAATTGCTGCAGCTTGACCAACTTGTTGTTTGTCAGCACCTTTTACATGGATTAAGTTTTTCTCAACAGAAATTTCTAAACCTTCTGGAATATCATAGTTAATTGGGTGAGAGTATCCTAATTGTAATTCTAATACTTTACCTTTAACTGCTGCTCTATAACCAACACCGTTGATTTCTAAAGATTTTTGGAAACCTTTAGATAATCCATCAACTGCATTGTTAATTAAAGCTCTGTAAGTTCCCCCCCAGAAAGCTGCAGACTCTTTAGTTTCTCCAACTTTTGCAAGAGTAACATTTCCATCAGCAATTTCTACACCAACTCTTCCGTGTGTTTCAACAGGAATAGTTTTATTTCCTTTTTTTTACGTTAACAACTGAACCATCAACTGTAATTTCTACACCTGATGGGATAGCGATAGGTTTTTTTTCCAATTCTAGACATTACACTCTCCTACCATACTGTACATAATACTTCACCACCAACGTTTGCAGCAAATGCTTCATCGTTAGCGATTACACCCTTGTTTGTAGAAACAATGATTGTACCATATCCATTTTTGAAAGATTTAATTTCTTGAGCATTTTTATATACTCTTCTTCCTGGAGTTGAAACTCTTTTAATTTCGTTGATAACAGAATTTTCGTTGTCATCATACTTTAATGTTACTTGAACAGTTTTTTTTATTGTTTTCACCATCAATTACTTTGAATCCATCAATATACTCTTTCTTTTCAAGTACACTTAAAACTCCAACTACTGTATTAGAATGTAATAATGTTGCAACTTCTAATTTTCTCATTGCAGCATTTCTAATTCTAGTTAAAGCATCTGCGATTATATCATTCATCATAGCTTTTTATCTCCTACCAACTAGATTTTTTTTAACGCCAGGAAGTAATCCCTCGTTAGCCATTTTTCTTAAACAAACTCTACAAAGACCGAAATCTCTATAAACTGAGTGTGGTCTACCACAAACAGAACATCTTGTATATGCTCTTGTAGAGAACTTAGGAGTTCTCTGTTGTTTAGCAATCATAGATTTCTTTGCCATTACGCTCTTCCTTTAGTAAATGGAATTCCTACTAATTCTAATAATTTATATGCTTCAGCATCATCATTAGCAGTAGTTGAAATTGAAATATTCATACCGTGTGTTTTAATAATATCATCATAAACAACTTCTGGGAACATTAACTGCTCATCAAGACCGAAGTTGAAGTTACCATAACCATCAAAACCATTTCTATTTAGACCTCTAAAGTCCTTTACTCTTGGTAATGCGATTGAACAAAGTTTGTCAACGAATGCGTACATTTGCTCACCTCTTAGTGTAACTTTTACACCTACTGGCATAGCTTCTCTTACTTTAAATCCTGCAACAGATTTTTTTTAGCAATAACTTTAACTGCTCTTTGACCAGCAATTAAAGAGATAGTATCTTGAATGTTTTGCATTAATTTACTATCTTTCATAGCTTCACCAGCACCTACAGAGATAACTACTTTGTCTAACTTTGCAGTTAACATTTTGTTTTTTTTGGAAACTCTGCTTCTAAAGCTGGTTTGATTTCTGCATTATATCTTTCTTGTAATCTGTTTGCCATCTTACTCACCTTCTACTTTTGCTACATTTGAGATATCCATTGGCATCTCTTTGTTTACAAAACCACCTTCAGGGTTTTTCTCTTGATCAGGCTTAACTGTTTTTTTAGCAACTTTACAATCTTTAACAATTACTTGTTTTTTTGAAGGGATAACAGCTAAAACTTCACCAGTTTTACCTTTGTCATCACCAGCGATAATTTTTACAGTATCACCTTTTTTAATTTTTAATTTAACAGCCATTATTATAGTACCTCCGGAGCAAGTGAAACAATTTTCATGAATCCTGCATATCTAACTTCTCTAGCTACAGGTCCAAAAATTCTTGTTCCAATTGGTTCTTTTTTTTAGCATCAAGAATAACTGCTGCATTGTCGTCAAATCTAATTAAAGATCCATTTTCTCTTTGAACTTCTTTATGAGTTCTAACAACAACAGCTTTAACAACAGCACCTTTTTTAACTTTACCAGTTGGTAATGCTTTTTTAACTGAAGCAACGATAACGTCACCAACAGAAGCATATCTTCTTTTAGAACCACCTAAAACTTTGATACACATGATTTGCTTTGCACCAGTGTTATCAGCTACATTTAATCTAGTAAAACTTTGAATCATTATTTAACTCCTGTAGCTACAATAGTCTTTAATCTGAAAGATTTAGTTTTTGATAAAGGTCTACACTCTACAGCGATTACTGTATCACCAACGTTTAACTCATTTCTTTCATCGTGAACTAAATATTTTTTTAAATCTCTTTACAGTCTTGTGATATCTTGGATGTAAAACTGATCTTGTAACTAATACAGAAGCAGTTTTATCACCTGATTTTTTTTACCACTACACCTTGAATCTCTCTTTTATGTGTCATACTTTAGATCCTTAGTTAGCTTTTGCTGCAGTAATTGCTGTTTGAATTCTAGCGATATCTTTTTTTCGCTGCTTTTAATTCAGATGTATTAGTTAACTGCATAGTTTTTAGCTTAGCTTTTAATTCAAAAAGAAGCACCTTTTTCTCTTTTAATAACTCTTGAAGCTCGTTTAAGCTTTTTTTTCTTTAATATCAGAATAAATCATTTTCGCTATCTCTTGTTACAATTTTAGTTTTGAATGGTAATTTATGTTGTGCTAAAGTTAAAGCTTCTCTAGAAAGCTCTTCTGAAACACCTGCCATTTCAAAACAAATTCTTCCTGGTTTAATGTTCATAACCCATTTATCGATAGCACCTTTACCTTTACCCATTCTTGTTTCTAATGGTTTAGCAGTAAGTGGCTTATCAGGGAATACCATAATCCATACTTTAGCTTGTCTTTTAACTTTTCTTGTCATTGCAATTCTGGCAGCTTCGATTTGTCTTGAATCAATTCTTCCATGCTCAACAGCTTTAATACCAATTTCACCGTATGCTAGAGTATTTCCTCTTTGAGCTTTTCCTCTATTTCTACCTTTTTGGTATTTTCTATATTTCATTCTTTTAGGCATTAACATAATTACTTACCTCTTCTCTTTTGTGGTCTTCTCTTTTGTGGTTTAGAAGTTGTATCTTTTTCAGTTGGGATACCTTTTGCAAGTACCTCACCTTTGAAGATCCAAACTTTAATACCAATACAACCATAAGTTGTGTGAGCTTCAGCGAATCCATAATCAATTCTTGCTCTTAATGTATGTAAAGGAACTCTACCTTCTAAATACCACTCAGTTCTTGCCATTTCAGCTCCACCAAGTCTACCAGAAACAGATACTTTAATACCTTTTGCTCCAGATTTAAGTGCATTTTGCATAACTCTTTTCATAGCTCTTCTAAATGCAACTCTTCTTTCTAATTGTTGTGCAACATTTTCAGCAGATAATTGAGCAGAAAGTTGAGGCTTTCTCTCTTCTTTAATATTAACTGCAATTTCTTTACCAACTAATTTTGAAAGATTGTTTTTAAGTTTTTCTACGTCAGCACCTTTTTTTTACCAATGATGATACCAGGTCTAGCTGCAACGATAGTAACTCTTACTTTCTTAGCAGTTCTTTCTACGATAGTTTGAGCAACACCTGCATAGTAAAGCTCTTTTTTTAACATATTTTCTGATTTTATCATCTTCAGCAACGTTTGCTGGCATGTTAGAGAATTTAGGAAACCATCTTGATTCCCAGTTTCTGTTGATACCTAGTCTTAAACCTATTGGATTAACTTTTTGACCCATTACTTCTCTCCTTTTTCAGCAGCCGCTACTTCAATCATAATGTGTGCAGTTGGTTTGTGTTTTGGTGATGCACTACCTCTTGCTCTAGGAGTGAATCTTTTTAGAACTGGACCTTTATCTACTCTTGCAGATGTAATAACTGCATCTTCTGGCTCTAAGCCTGCATTTGCAACAGCAGATGCGATAACTTTAGAGATAATTCCAGCAGCTTTGTTTGGAGTGAATTCTAATGATGCAATTGCATACTCAGCATTCATACCTTGAACTTCTCTTGCAATAAGTCTAGCTTTTGTAGGAGAAAGTCTAATAAATTTTAATATTGCTTTACCCATTATTATACCTTTCTTTGCACAGAACCCTTGTGCCCTTTAAAAGTTCTAGTTGGAGCAAATTCACCTAGCTTATATCCAACATGATTTTCTGTAATATTTACAGGTACAAAGTTTCTTCCGTTATGCACATTAAATGTTAAACCAATCATATCAGGTAAAACCATTGATCTTCTTGACCATGTTTTAATCGGTTTTTTTTATCGTTAGCCTCAACAGCTTTTAATACTTTTTTTCATTAAGTGTGCGTCTACAAATGGACCTTTTTTTTACTGATCTTGCCATCTTAAACCCTTACTTCTTTCTTCTTGAAATGATTAATTTATCACTAGCTTTTTTTCTTTCTAGTTTTATAACCTTTAGTTGGCATACCCCCCCATGGAGTAACTGGGTGTCTACCCGAGTTAGTTTTACCTTCACCACCACCGTGTGGGTGATCAATTGGGTTCATCGCAGAACCTCTTGTTTGAGGTCTTTTACCAAGGTGTCTTTGTCTACCAGCTTTACCTACTACCATATTTGAGAAATCTTCGTTTCCAACAATACCAATTGTTGCAATACATACACCTAAGATTTTTCTCATTTCACCAGAAGGTAATCTCATGATTACATATTTATCTTCTCTACCCATGATTTGAGCGTAACCACCAGCAGATCTTGCAATTTGTCCACCTTTACCTGGCTTCATCTCAATGTTGTGTACCATAGTACCAACTGGGATGTTTGATAATCTCATTGCGTTACCTGGTAAGATATCAAGTCCAGACTCTGCAGCTTGTACTTTATCTCCAACTTTTAATCCAGAAGGTTGTAAGATATATCTCTTGTCACCATCTAAGTAAGTAACTAAACAAATTCTACAGTTTCTATATGGGTCGTACTCAACAGTTGTTACAGTTCCCTCTACACCGAATTTGTTTCTTTTAAAATCAATAATTCTATATAATTTTTTTAGCACCTGCTTCTTTGTGTCTTGATGTAATTCTACCGTTATTATTTCTACCAGCTGAAGCTTTACTTTAACAAGTAAAGATCTAACTGTTGGTTTAGAAGTAATATCAGAAGTATCCATAACAGACATGAATCTTCTTGCAGGAGTTATTGGTCTAAATTTTTTAATTGCCATCTATAATCTCCTTAAGCTGATAAGTTCGCAATTTCTGCGTCTTCTGGTAATGTAACATAGAATTTTTTGAAGTCAGGTCTTTTTCCAGGTCTTCCTCTAAATCTTTTAACTTTACCGTTTTGTCTTAAAGAGTTAACTTTTAGTGGAGTAACACCAAAATACTCTTTAAATACTTCTTTTAAACCGTTTTTAGTCATTCTAGGACTAGTTTGAACAACGATTACACCATTTTCTTGAAGCTCGATTGTCTTTTCTGTATATAATATTGCTTTAATATCTGTAATATCTGCCATCTTACGCCTCTTTTGTTAATGATTCAAGTACTGATTTTTCAATTAGTACTGAGTGATATGCAGAAATTAAATATGCATTAATTTCTTGTTTTTCAATCATGTAACAATTTTTAATGTTTCTAAACGCTAAGTATGTTTTCTCTTCAATTGAATCAACAATTATAAGAGTATCTCTTTGGTTTAATCCATTAATAATTGAAATCGCATCTTTAGTTTTACCAGACTCAACAGTAATTGAATCAGATACAAATAAAGAACCTTGTTCAGCATGAGCGTTAATAGCAAAGTTAAGTGCTAATGCTTTTTGCTTTTTGTTAATTTTTTTGGTTGTAGTTTCTTTTAGTAGGTCCAAAAATTTGTCCACCACCAACGAATAAAGGAGATCTTTTAGAACCCCCCCATCTAGCACCACCAGAACCTTTTTGAGCTTTTGGTTTTTTTACCACCACCGCTTACTTCAGATCTGTTTTTTACTCTAGCAGTATTTGCTCTTTGAGCAGCTAAGTAAGATTTAACATAAAGATATAAGTTATGTGAGTTAATGTCTTTGAAAGACTCTGGTAACTCATTTGTGTTTACTACTACTGCGTTACTCATTTAGCAATCCTTACTCTTCCTAATCTACCATTTGATCCAGAAACTGAACCTTTTACAACTAATATACCAGTCTCTGCGTCAAATGAAACAACATCATTTTTAACAGTTACATTTGTATTTCCGTATTGTCCTGGCATTTTTTTACCTGGCATAACTCTACCTGGCCATTCACAGTTACCAATAGAACCAACTCTTCTACCCATTCTGTGTCCATGAGATGCTCTACCACCAGCGAAGTTCCATCTTTTAACTCCACCTTGAAAACCTCTACCTTTAGTTTTAAAAGTTGTTTTTAAAACTTTAGCTTCAGCTAATCCAGAAACATCTAAATCACCAGCTTCAGCATTTGCTACGTTTAACGTTGCAAATCTATTAAACTCTTTAGATAAGTTATATTTTTTTTGTTGCCCTTCAATTGTCTTATTCATCTTTTTACCAGATGCATAAGAACAAAATGCTACACCGTCAGTCACTTCACATACTTTTGTATCAAGAACTTTTAAAAGTGTAACTGGTGTTGCAGGAACAGTAACTGTTCTACTCATACCGATTTTTTCTACGATAAATTCCATTTATTACCCTTTCTTCTTATTCTTGACCCATAGATCTAACTTCAACATCAACTTCTGGAGCTAAGTCAAGTTTCATTAATGAATCAACTGTATCAGGAGTTGCAGCGATGATATCAATCATTCTAGTGTGAACTCTGATTTCGAATTGTTCTCTCGAATCTTTATTTACGTGAGGACCTTTAAGAACTGTATACTTTCTGATCTTTGTTGGTAAAGGTATTGGACCTCTCAACTCAGCACCAGTTCTTTTAACAGCTTCAACAATTGAAGCAACACTTCTGTCTAAAACTCTATGATCATAAGCTTTAAGCTTTAATCTAATTTTTTCCATGTATTTTTCCTTTAAAGAACTCGTTAGATGTGCCTAAAAAAACACTCTAACCACTTTTAGTGGACGCGGATTATAACTTATTTTTAATTAAATGTCAATAGTTATGGTGTTTCCAGAGTTTTTTTATCTATTTTTTTTATCCTTTTAAAAAGGATAAGTATGGCGAAAGAGATATTACTTTAAGTAAATTAAAAGATTCATGTCTTTTATTTATATTAAAGTAGTATTTTATTAAAGTTTCAAATAACTTAAAAGGAAATACTTATGATTGTAAAAACAGAATTAATTTCTGATGATAATGGTTATAAAAAAATTTAACCACTTTGAAATACATGAAGAATTAAATAGTATATTAGCTGATGACTACTCTATATATAATAATGATGCATCTCATAAAAAAGATATTATTGAAGATTTATATACTAAAAATTTTGTAAATAAATATGATAAAGAATCACATAAAGAGATATTTGACTTATATATTAATAACAATGAGTTTAAAAAGAAAGCACAATTTATTTACTCTATTATTGATTATGACAAGTATGCTAAATTTGCTTTAGAGAATCCAGAACTTAATGATGCAAATGATTTAACTATTAAATATTCTATATTAGATTCAGAAGGTGTAAAAGTTCAAATATACTTTATAAGTATTATAGATATATCATTCGTATTTTAATTATCCAACTTCTTAGATTCAATCCATGATTGAATCTCTTGATCGATAAGATCTTTGTTTTCATAATTACTTAAAAGTTTGTTAAAAACTATGTTTTGTTGTTCTTTTGAAAAAGTATTCCAATGTTTTATACCTTCTTTAACAATATGAGAAGAGTCCTGGTTTACATTATCAATAATATGTACTAGGGAATAAAAAAGTATATCTTTATGAATAGTAATTAAATCAGAAACTATCTCCGAACGATGTTATATACATCATCTAGTTTTTCCATAACTTCTATAACATCATCAATATCAGCATGGTCAGCGACTTCTAATCCATGTTCACCATCATAAATTCTAATCATTAAAATCCTTTTACTTATTTTATTATAACACCTTTTACTTATTTTTTAAATGATATAATAATTTTATGAAGGACAATTATGAGTGAAATAAAAAAATTTATTGAAAGATATTGTAGAAAATACAATGATTCCTGAGGTTGAAGAGTACCTTAATGATTTACATAAGCTACTTGAAAAAAAACGACGCTTCTGACGATGATATGGAAGCAATTAGAGAAATGGAGTTTTTTTAGTAGAACTTGAGAATATACTTCTTGCAATTAAAGAAGAGAAAATAAATGATATTCAAGCTAGAGAGGTTTATGAAAAAAAATATTAAAACTTATTGAAGAGAGTAAAGAGCATTAGCCCTTTACTTATTATATATGCAGAAACTATTTTTATCTTCGTTTTTAACTTTGTACATAGCTGTATCTGCATGTTTTTTTTAATTGGTTAAAATCAATACCATCATCAGGATAAAATGATACACCAAAACTTATACCAACATTTAACTCTTTTCCTGAAAAACTTATAGGTTCATTTATTTTATTAATGATTTTTCTTAATATGATATTAATAACTTTTTTTATCTTTTATATCATCAAAAAGAAGTATAAATTCATCTCCACCAATTCTTGCAGCAATATCACTTTTACGGATTGACGATTCTAACCTACTGGCAATAACTTTTAAACAATAATCACCTGCATCATGACCATATTCATCATTTATTAATTTAAAGCCATCTAAATCAGCAAATGCTATGCCTAACTTGCTTGAATTTCTTTTTGCATGAGCTGACATTTTAAGAAAATGTTCTTTTAATAAGTTATGATTTGGTAATTGTGTTAAATAATCATAATTTGCCAACTTCTCAATATCTTTTTTTCTGCGTATCAATTTCCAGTATTAGTTCATCTATGGTTGTTCTATATTTTATTATTACGGTACCTGTTAAAATAAAAAATAAAAAAATTGAACCTAAATAAACAGACCAGTGTCTAATACTTGTAATATATGCTACTAAATCTAAATGTAAAAAATTACTACTTGAAGTAAATATATAAGCAATAAATACAAAAAATATCATAGAAGAGAATGTAAAAATCTGAACAACTTTTTTTTGAATAAAATAGTGCTAGTAGTACTATAATCATAGGAAAAAAGAATACTGCACCAGCAAACATTCCTAAAGAGTATACACCTATTATACCTAATATCAAAGTAAGTATTATCAGATATATATATTTTGAAAATGTAGAAATTTTATATTTAAATGAATATAAAATAAGAACTAGCAATACTGCAACTATTTGCATTGTATCTCTTATCGTATAACCTAATTCAAATGATCTAAACTCTGCTAAAACTAATAAAACTAAAAAAAACCAATCGTAAAAATTTTAAGTATTTCATCAATTAGTGGATTTAATAATTTTTTTATCGTATTGGAATTTTCCTCTGTATATTTTTCTCATTTCCCTCTCTTAAAAAATGAATTCTACAGTAAGATGTTTTAATTTTAAGGTTATTTTAGAGTTAAAACAGAATTTTTTTTAAATTTGTTACTAAAATTATTTATTTTGACTTTATTTTATTGTTACCATATTAAAGTAAACTTGATTACTTTAATATGTTATTTTTATATTGTGATTAAATTTATTTAGTTTTTTGCTACTGTAAAAACTATCTCAACTAAAGTATTATGACTTGCCATATTTGCTTGAACACAAGATCTTGCTGGTTTGTCATTTTGGGGGGGAATCCACTTTTTCCAAACTTCATTGAAATCTGCAAAATCTCTATAGATATCTTTTAAAAATATTTCTGCTCGTAAGATATTGTGTTTGTCTGTACCTGCTTCTTTAAATCTTTGGTCTGCAATTTCTAAAGCTCTTGCAGTTTGAATTTTTATATCTAACTCTTTATCATCAGATACTATACCTGCTAAGTATATAGTACCGTTGTGTTCTACTATTCTACTCATCTTTTCATTTACTACTTTTCTAACAATCATACATATTCCTATCTTAAAAATTAAGATAAAAGTATATCATTTCATGATGATATTTTATTTAAAAAAATTTTTCTTATTTGTCCAATTATGATATAATTACTTTATGATATAGGAGGTGTATTATGCAAGTTACTCCTGTAGATTTTATTTCATATGAGGTAAATTCACCATATGAAGTATCGACAACAGATAACTTACTAATAAATGAACCTAGTGCTGATAATAGTGATAATGCTTTAGCAGTAAATGGTATAGAACCTACAGCAACCTCAGTTGCTATTAGTGCAATTACTCCTGAAAGCATACAACTTCAAGAGCTACAAGATAATATTGTCTCAGTATTTAATGACTTAAAAGATGGAAATATTTCAAAAGATGAGTTTTCAAATAGACTTGAAGAACTTGGCCTTGAAACTAATAATATATCAAATAATGAAAAACCTGAAAAAGAAAATTTTTCAGAGCTTACTTCTGCGCTGATTGAATCAGTTAAAGGAAATTCTCAAGGAGGAAGTGAAATAGAACTATCTTCTTATGCTTCAATTATGGATATAGTAAATAAAGAGACTCAAAGTCCAAGTGTAAATGAACAACTTCAAGCTTATACTCAAAATTTAAGAAACTAAACTGATTTGTAATAAACCTCTTCAGATACTATCTCTTTAGTATCTTCTACTCTATCTATGTATACAATCCCTTCTAAATGATCGTATTCATGCTGAAAAACTCTTGCAATAAAATCTTCAAATACTACTTGTTTTGTATTCCCATCTAAAGAAGTATACTCCACTTCTACTAGCTTATGTCTAGGAACCTTTGCTCTAATACCTGGAATAGATAGACACCCTTCCCAAGCTTTTTCTATATCATCAGATTTTTTTTAAAATTTTAGGATTTATTAGTATCTCATTTTCCATAAGTGGTGCATTTGGATATCTTTCATTTGGATGAGAAGAGATAATAAGTATACAATATGATTCAAATATTTGAGGTGCTGCTATACCTACACCCTTGCTCAGTTTTACACAGTAAAGCATCTTTTTTTATAATATCTTGTATCTCTTTTGAATTTATGTCTTCTACTTTTTAGCTTTTTGGCGTAAAATATCTTCACCAAGTTTTGCAATAGTACACTCTTTTTTAAAAAAAACATTTTTATCTCTTTTTTATTTTGATAACTATATAAAATA
>JDSG01000071.1_pt1 | contig 44419 bp, 85 predicted proteins | sample 199341 | NCBI WGS metagenome assembly JDSG01 (sample SAMN02584197, study PRJNA231836) | bioreactor metagenome | isolation source: continuous culture bioreactor short generation time transfer1 day 52 after... | place: Germany: Bremen | reverse complement strand
TAGGAATAGTAGGTTCATCTTCATCATAAGTTGGAGTTAAAGGGTCTCCTGGTTCTGGGCTAGGTAGTCCTGGTAATCTATCAGCAATTGCTGGACTATCAGTACCTGATAAATCTCCTGCTCCAGGAGGATTTGCAGTCTCTTCACTTGTTGTTTCTCCACCTGCTGCTGCAGCTTCTAAATCATCTATTGTAGTCATAGAGGCTATAGCTTCTGACTCTGTTCCTTGAAAAACTTCAAATACAGGCACTTCTGTATTATTTGTAAGTAGCATTTCTCCTAAGCCTCTTAAAATAATAACTACTTCTTCACCATTTGAATCTATTAAGAAAATTTTTACATCTGAATTATTTTCTAATATTTCTACATTTTCGTTGTATAGTGCTCCATTAGTAAGTAATACCTTTAAAGAAGATACTCCATATAATATGTGTTCACCATCTACACTTTTTTTTGTAAATTTCCAATATTTACGACTTGCCCGCCATTTAGAATTTTTATACCTTCGTACATGACATCCTCCTAGTCTTATTTTTCTTATATTTTAAGGATACTATAAGACTAGTCGCAAAGTAGTTCTTTTTTTTGTATACATTGCATGAAGTTTTAAAATATAACTAAATTGTAACTAGAATGTCACAAAGATTAAAGTATTATTATTTTAATAAGTTAATTTTTTTGTTAGGATAATTTTATTATTAAATTTTTTAGCTATTTAAAAAAAGTAAGATTACATAAGCCAAACTATCATTTGGAATATCACTAACAAAAAAAACATTTGATTTTACATTAAAAAGATACCTTTACATAAAAATATGTAAAGGTATAAAATTGTTTAGAAGTAAATAAAAATTACTTCTGTAAGTTGTCAACTATTTTGATTAAATAATCAGCTGAAATCTTTGCAGATGATTTTAAAAATTCATCAAAATCAAAACCTGCATCCATATCAGCAGTATCTGAAATAGCTCTTAAAATAAAGAATGGAACATTTAAAGCATCACAAACTACTGCAACACTTGCACCTTCCATTTCTAAAGCATCTGCATTAAAAGTTTTTTTCAATAAATGCTTTTCTCTCTTCTGAGTGTACAAACTGATCACCTGTAGCAATAGTTCCTTCAATAACAGAAATTTTATTTTCATGTGCAGTATCAAAAGCTACTTCTCTAAGTTCTTTTGATGTTTCAACAAATACAGCTCCACCTGGTACAAAGCCATGAGGATGTCCAAATGCAGTGATGTCTAAATCATGTTGACAAAGTTTATCAGCAATAATTAAATCACCTATCTTAAGATTTGGATTAATACCTCCTGCAACACCTGAAAAAAGTAAAGTATCACATCCAAATTTTTCAATCATTGTACTTGCCGTTAAACTTGCAAAAACTTTTCCAATTTTTGAATAAGCAATTACAATATCTAAACCATTGTATCTTACTTCATAATATTTATTATTTGCGAAATCAGTTACTTTTACATCTTCAAAATGAGCTAAAAGAGGTTCAATCTCCTCTTCCATAGCTCCCATGATTGCTAATTTAGTCATTTAATTCACCAAGAACTTTTTCTAAAGATGTTAAATCAGAAACATTTACAGTGGGAGTTCCCTTACAAATCTTTCTATTTAAACCTTTAAGTACAATTCCATTTCCAAATTCAATTAACATATCAACTTTATCAGCATTCGCAGATACTGATTGTTATATTTAACAGGAGAAGTTAATTGAGAAGATAATAACTCAATAGCTTCATCTTTTGTAGAATAAGCTTCTGCTGTTACATTTGATATAACTGTTGAGAATTCATCTTTTAAATACTCTTCTAAATATGGCTTTAAATTCTCTACTGCTGAAGTTAATAATTCACAATGAGAAGCAACAGACATATCAAGTACGATTGCTCTTTTTGCTCCAGCTTCTTTAAAAGTATCAACAAGTGATTCTAAATCAGCTTTAATTCCAGCTAGCACTAATTGTCCATCCATATTATAATTTGCTGGCCATACTTGCTTTCCTGCAGTTTGTTGTTCTTTACAAATATTCTCTACTGTTTCATCATCAAGTCCAACCAAAGCCATCATACCTGCACCGCCACCGGCACAAGCTTCATTCATAAATAAACCTCTTCTATGAACTAATTCTACTGCATCTAAATAATCAAGTGCTCCAGCAGCAACTAATGCTGAAAATTCACCAAGTGAGTGTCCTAATACGAATTCAGGTTGAACATCACACTTATCTTTAAAAATTGCATTTGCAATTGAACTTACTAATAAAATAGCTGGTTGTGTATATTCTGTTTGTCCTAATTTATCATTTTCTTCAAAAAGCAGTTGCTCAAAATTGATATTTAATCTTTCTGATGCCTTTGAAATCATCTCTTTAGCAATATCACTATTTTCAAAAAAATCTTTACCCATTCCTACAGATTGACTTCCTTGACCTGGAAAAATAAAAGCTACTTTTTTTCATATATGCTACCTTTTTTTTATAAAGTTTGTTTTTCAAAATTTGAGTAGTATTATACTTAATTTTTATACTCAAATAAATAAAAAAGCCCAAGAGCTACTAACTCTCGGGCTTTTTGTTCTATTTTAATTTTGCGGTTAAATGTAGTATTTAATCAATTTATATTTTCGCATCCTGCGAACTAGTGACTACAACCACAACCACCATGAGATTGACCAGCGTTTGTCGGTTCTTGAGAACCACAACAACCACCACCCATTGCAGCCATTCCACCTACAACACCAGTTTGAATCTCTTCTTCTGTTGCATCTCTAAGTGAAAGAATTGTTACTGAGAACATTAAAGTTCTTCCAGCCATTGGGTGATTATAATCAATTGTTACTTCTTGATCATTAAATGATTTAACAGTAACTTGTACAGTTTCACCTTGCTCACCCGTACCATATAAAGTCATACCTTCTGCTAATTCAATACCAGCAAATTGCTCTTTTGGTAATACTTGAATTGCTTCTTCACTTAATTCACCATATGCTTCTGCAGGCTCAACCATAACGTCAGCTGATTCATTTGCAGCCATTTCTACTAATTTTGATTCTAATCCAGGAATAATTTGACCTTTTCCTGAAATAAACTCTAATGGTGCGCCACCAACGTTTGAGTCTAATTGCTCACCGCTGTTTGCGTCTTTTAAATTATATTCAATACCTATAACTTTTGACATTTTTTTTCCTTTATAAATTTTATTTTATTGTATGTTTGATAAGTTTTTAGCAGCTTGTTTAGCCTCTTTTGAATCGGATAGATATCAATTAAAGAGCTATAAAAGTTTGCTGCATTACTAAAATCTTTTGTTTTTTTTCAAAAGAGATTGCACTATGAAGTAAAAGCTTTGGCATATATGAAGCTTTATCATATAACATTGCCGAAGTTTTAAAGTGTCTAATAGCATCATCATATTTTTTTCTGTAATACCAAATTTCACCTAAATAATAATTATTTGTTGCAGGTTTATAATTCGCATTAATAAGCTCTTCAAACATTGGAATAGCTTTTGAAAAATAATCCTTCTTAAATAATCTAATTGCTTCATCCATCATCGCTTCCTTATCAGTTGACGATGATATCTTTTTAGTTTTAGTTTTTTTCTGTTGTTTTATTACTAGTTTTAGCACCTAAAGATTTTTTTTAAAGCTTCAAACTCTGCTCTAGTAATAAACTGATTCATATTTGATTTAAATTCATTCTCAGAAATATAGTTTCTATTAATTTTGTTTACTGTGTTTGAAAGTTTCGATACTGCTGTTTTTAAGCTTGCAATATTTTTTTGCATACTCTTCTTGCATAGTCAATATTTGACTTGTAACATTTTTTTTAAATCTTCTATATCACTTGAATGTTTTTCAGTTAAAGTAGAATTCTCTTCAACTTTTTTAATTATCTCATTTAATTTTAAAACTGACTCATTTAATTTTTGAGAATCACCTTCATAAATTGATTCTAATCCATCAATTCTTTCATTTATTGATTCAACTGTAAGCTTTACATCTTTTACTTTTGAATCAATATTTCCTAAAGTCTTTTTATTTTTTTAAAATATTTTTTTCTGCTGAGTTCAATCCATATGGATTTTTTGAATTTAAATCACCTGCACCAAAAGCTGAGACTTCTGCCGCCCCCCCAGCTATGGTACTAGCTATTAATAATGAAGATAATATAAGTCTATTCATAAATTATTTAACTAATTTGTGCTCAGATCTTCTATTTTTTTTGCCAACAAGCTGAATTCTTATCAGTACAAACTGGATTACTCTCACCAAAACTTACTACTTTAACTGCTGAACTTGCAATTCCATCCATAACTAAAGTATCTTTAACAACTTTTGCTCTTTTTAAACCTAAAGCATAGTTATACTCATCTGTTCCCCCCCACTCATCACAGTTACCTTCAACTTTAATTGAAGTTCCAGATTGAATTCCAGCTAATTTAGATGCATTTGCTTTTGCAATAGCTTTCATATCTGAGTTTAAGTTATATTTATCAAATCCAAAGTAGATATTTTCAATAAATACTCTCTCACCATTAATCATATAATAGTAACCATTTTCTGCTCTTTCTAATAATGCATCATTTACAACTTCATCTTGAATATTTGAATTGTCAATGTTATTTAACGCAGACTCTGAAGTTTTTGGAGTTTCAGGCTTAGATACCTCTACTTCTTTTTGACTACAACCAGTAAATAATACAGCTGCAATTAAAAAAAAGTGTAAATACTTAATTTTTTTTCATAACATGCTTCCTTGTTAAAATTTTGTATCGATTTTACTAAATATAAACTTAAGTATGACTTTGTAGTATTTTATATTATATTTTCTATACTCGCTTCAATTGTTTCAAACTTAAATTTAAAGCCTTTATCTAAAAGTTTTTTAGGTTTAACACACTGCCCATCAGTTAGCACTTTTGCTCCCTCACTAAATATCAAATTTAATACAAATTGTGGAACAGGAAGAATCGTTGGTCTATTTAATACTTTTCCTAAAGTTTTTGTTAATCCTAAATTTGTTGTTGGAGTTGGAGCAGTTAAATTAAATATTCCAAAACACTCCTCATTTTCTATTATAAAACTGTATGCATTTAACAAATCATCAATATGAATAAAAGAGAAAGATTGACTGCCATTTCCAATAGTTCCTCCAAGTCCAAGTTTAAAAGGTAACAACATTTTTTTCTAATGCTCCACCACCTTTTCCTAAAACAATTCCAAATCTAAATATAGTAGTTCTTATATCTAACTCTTGTGCTCTTAAAGCTGAGTCTTCCCATGATTTACATAACCTAGCTAAAAAATCATCCTCTAATTGAGAATTCTCTTCATCAAAACAGTCACTATTTTTGTAAATACCTACAGCTGAAGTTGAAATAAAAAGTTTAGGTTTAGAATCTGCTTCATTCATAGCTTCAACTAAAGCTTGTGTTGTGTCAATTCTACTTGAATATAGAAGCTTTTTATAAGAATCTGTCCATCTATTAATGATATTTGCACCTGCTAGATTTATAACAATATCACTACTATTTATAATAGCTGTTAATTTTTCGATATTTTTTTAAGTCATCTCTTCTTATTCCGATTATTTTATAACCAAATTTTTCAAAATGGGTTTTAAGATTAGTTCCAACAAAACCATTAGAACCCGTAATTGCGATAGTTTTCATTATAAATCCTTCTAAAAGATTATTAGCTATATTATTATAAGTTTTATATGATTAAATAATTAAGAAAATGAGTTAATATGTAGATAAAAGATATAAAGAAGAAGCTTAAAAAATTTATTTTAAAGCTTCTGTTTATAATTACCAATCAATTGACTGGATTTTTCCATTCTTAAGAGGGAAAAGAAATGATTTTGAATGATTAAGTCTTATAATTCCTATTGAACTTCTATTATTTATTGTTTTTAAGTAAATAATTGACTCACCATCTTTTGAAAACTTAGGAAACTGATTACTTCCACTTGAAGTAAGTCTCTTAAGAAAATCAGATTTTGTTGACATTAGATATAAATTAAAAGCATATGTTCCAAACTCATTATCCCTATCTCTACTTGTATAAACTACAAAGTCTTTATGAGTAGTTGCAGAAGAGTTATTTCTTCCATGGTAAACAAGTCTTTCAACACCTCTACTTCCAAGTTTTTTTGCAAAAATATTTGGATATTTTAATCTATCAGATACAAAAACAATTTTTGAATCATTTTCAACAAAACGTGCACCAACGTCAATACCTTTGTATTTTGTTAGTCTTACTTTTGATTTTTTTTAACTGTATCATATAAATAGATATCTGGTTGATATTCAGGAGAAGCAGTAATTAACACTTTTTTTTACCATCAGAACTTACATCTGAAGCTACAAGCATTCCTTCACTTTTCATCACAGTTTCTCTTTTTCTAGTATAGATATTCGTTTTTATTAAAGTTGGTATACCTTTATCATAAGTTGTATAATAAAAACTTTGCTGTTTTTTATCTGCCCACTTAGGGAAAATATTTAAACCACCTCTAATAACAGTTTTTTGAAATGTTAGTGTATAATCAGCAATTATAATATCAGCTTTTCTTGCCTCTTTATATTGTGAAAAAAAATTACAAATTTGTCCATCCAATCAATTGCTGGGGGGGCTTTTAAATATTTATTCACTGCAATAGCAATTCTATGTGCTAAAAAAAAGGATATCTATCTTCTTTTGAAGTTGTAAAACTTCTATTAAATACCATCTGTTTTGAGTTTATATCATATAGTTTTATCATTACAGAATATCCACCAAAACCAGAAACATTTGAGTCAATATTTAAAAATAAATCTGTTCCTTTATTTGATAGACTTAACATATCAGGATTTTTATTATAGTCAACAATCATTTCTGTATCAACTACATCAAAATGACCACTTACTTTTAAATCCTTTGATATCATATCTTTAACTTTATTTGTTAAACCCTTTTTCATTGCACTAGGAGCAACTGAAATAGCTATTTTTGGTAAACTACTTGATTTTTTAATAATATCTAATTCTGCATCTGCAGAAAACAATAAGCTTGTAAAAACTAAGAATAAAACAATTAATTTTTTTTCATTTATTAACCTTCTGATTTAAAGTTTATTATAATATCCACTTTTGTGTTAATTTTATGTGTAGGAAATGCTTCGTTTTTTTGAGATTCTAAAAACTCTTTTAATGATTCGTCAAATCTTTCATCTTTAGAATATTTTACTATTCTATAGTCAAATTTTCCGCTATTTGTAATCATTACAAGAACTTTTACTACTAATCCCTCTTCAAGTAATCTAGGGTTCCATCTTTGCCATAAAATCTCTTTTATTTTAGAATAATATTCATGTGTTTCACCTTTAGCATTTGCATTATTTTTAGGCATATTTGTTGTAGTTTTTACATCACTTAGAAGTTTTGAAACTGAACTATTATCAGTTTTTTTCTGTTTTTGAAATTTTGATTTGAATCTACTTGGATCAATTGACTCTTTTACAGTATGTGTCTCTTTTTCCACAACTTTCTTTGCTGTAGTTTTAACTTTAGCAAATAAAGATTTTGCATTTACTGCTCTTTGTTTACTTGATTTTGATGTAGACTTCTTAACAACTTCTTGTTGCTTTTGTAGACTTTTCTTAGCAACTTTTCGTTCATTTGATTTTGTTGATATTAATTCTAGTTCTAAAACTGTTGTTTTACTAAAAGAATCAAATTTTTTTAGGTTTTGGTGCATTTATATAAAGTAAAAATGATGCACATAAAGCAAGATATATACTAACTGATATAAAACCCGATAGATAAAAATAAGATTTTTCTTGCATAATTATCCATCAGTTATCAATGCAACTTTAAAAAAACCAGCCTCTTTTACTGATTTTAAAACATGCATAATATCATCATAAATCAAAGTTTTTTTCAGCTCTTATATGAATAGGAGTTTTTCTATCCTTCTCTTTTGCATATAAAACAAAATTATCTGCAAAATTATCAAGCTCATACTTTTTTTTATTTACTAAAACTTTTCTATCTTTTGTTATAAGTATATCAATTTTCTTTACTGCTTGTATCTGTTTTGAAGCACTTCCTTTAGGAAGATTGATTGGTTCTTCAAATTCAATAACTGGTGCAGTTACCATAAGAATAGCAAGTAGTACTAGCATAATATCAACTAAAGGTGTAATATTTAAATCAGGTTTTTGATTATAATCAAACATGAAACTACCCTTTAGCTATTAAAATTTCTGATTGTGCCTTTATATAAGTATTTAACTCATAAACTTTTCTCGTAAGAATTTGATGAAAAGTATAAGCAAATATAGCTACAAAAATACCAGCTGCAGTTGCAACTAATGCTTCAGAAATAGCTGGTGCAATAACTGAAAAACCAACTTTAGAGTGACTAGAAAATTTTGCAAATGATTCTAAAATACCAACAACAGTACCAAACAGTCCAACAAATGGTGAAGTTGAAGCTATTATTGATAACCACGATATTCCTTCGCTTGCATCTTTTATAATATTAATTTCACAAGCATGAAGAATTTCTCTTTGATTCACTCCATTAGCACATTTATGTAATGCAGATAATGGTGACAAAGAAGCATTTCTTGCAGTTAATGAATCTAAAGATTTTTTTTCATTGAAAATAGAAGATTTTAAAGATAGAAATCTATAAATAAAAATCCAAAAACATAATAAGAAGTAAACTGATAGTGACAATAACACTATAATTGTTATTGCACTACCATTACTTAAGTAATTTAAAGCTGTATCAATCATCTCAGTCTTATGCGAATGAGTTGATCTTAGCTTCTACTGCTGCTAATGATACATTTGCATCTTTAACAGAGTTTACTAAATCTTTTGCAGCTTCAATATTTTTAGCAATTTCAGAATCAGCTCCTGAAGTAAGAGCTACTGCTCCATCTACTAAAACATCAACAGAGCTTTCAGAGACTTTTACATGTCCCCCCCAGTTAATAGCTACTGCTTCAGTTGAATCTGCTTTCTCTATAATAATTACGCCAACAGTTAATGATGAAACTAAAGATGCGTGTCCTGGTAGAACACCGAACTCTCCCTCTTTACCTGGAAGAGTTACAGTTTTAACGTCATCATTAAAAATTTGACCATTTGGTGCAACTATCGATAATTTTAATGTATCCATAAAGCTACCTTATTTATTATTTCATTCCCTCAGCTTTTGCTAGAACCTCGTCAATTCCACCAACCATATAGAATGCCATTTCAGGAATATCATCATACTTACCACCTAAGATTCCTTGGAATCCTGCAATAGTATCAGATAATTCAACATATTTACCAGGAGAACCTGTAAATACTTCTGCAACGAAGAATGGTTGAGATAAGAATCTTTCGATTTTTCTTGCTCTAGCAACTACTAATTTATCAGCTTCTGATAATTCATCCATACCAAGAATTGCAATAATATCTTGTAAATCTTTATATTTTTGAAGTACAGATTGAACACCTCTAGCTGTAGCATAATGCTCTTCACCTAAAATATCTGCAGATAAAATTCTTGAAGTTGAATCTAGTGGATCAACCGCAGGATAAATACCTTTTTCTGCAATTTTTCTGTTAAGTACTGTTGTTGCATCTAAGTGAGCGAAAACTGAAGCAGGAGCTGGGTCAGTTAAGTCATCCGCCGGTACATAAACAGCTTGTACAGAAGTAATAGAACCTTTATTAGTTGAAGTAATTCTCTCTTGTAATTTACCCATTTCTGAAGCAAGTGTTGGTTGGTAACCAACGGCAGATGGAATTCTTCCTAATAATGCTGACATTTCAGAACCTGATTGTGCAAATCTAAAGATGTTATCAACGAACATTAATACATCTAGACCTTGCTCATCTCTGAAGTACTCAGCCATTGTAAGACCAGTAAGTGCGATTCTATTTCTTGCACCTGGAGGCTCACTCATTTGACCATAACATAATGCAACTTTATCAAGTACGTTAGAGTCTTTCATTTCGTAGTAAAGGTCATTACCTTCTCTTGTTCTTTCACCAACACCTGCGAATACTGAGTATCCTGAGTGTTTGAACGCAACGTTATGGATAAGCTCCATAATAATAACTGTTTTACCAACACCAGCACCACCGAATAGTCCAACTTTACCACCTTTTGAATATGGTGCAAGTAAGTCAACTACTTTGATACCTGTTTCAAACATTTCTGTTTTAGTTGATTGCTCTTCAAATGTAGGAGCAGCTCTGTGAATTGACCATCTTGGAGTCTCTTCAGAAATTGCTTCACCTTCATCTACAGGCTCACCAATAACGTTAAAGATTCTTCCTAATACGTCTTCACCAACTGGAACTTTAATTGGTCCACCAGTTGCATTACATTCTTGACCTCTTGTTAAACCTTCAGTCATATCCATAGCAATAGTTCTAACTCTGCTATCACCAATGTGCGCAGCTACTTCTAGAACTAATCTATCAGCATTTGCATCGGCCAAAACAACCTCAATTGCTTCGTTAATTTCTGGTAAATATCCGTCGAACTCTACGTCAACAACCGGACCCATTACCTGAATAATATTACCTTTCATACGGGCAGCTCCTTTGTATTATTTTAATGATTCAACACCAGAGATAATTTCAATTAACTCTGTTGTAATTGCAGCTTGTCTAGCTTTATTATATTCTACTGTTAAAGAATCAACTCTCTCTTTTGCATTTTTAGAAGCAGCTTCCATAGCTTGCATTCTAGCCGAGTGTTCAGCTGCTAAAGAGTCAATTAATGAATAATACATATTAAAATCAATATATTTATTTGTTAATTCTTCTAACACTTCTTCATCATCATCTGGTTCAATTTCTAGCATAGATGTATCAGACTCTTTTGCTTCTACATTTTCTAAACTAATTGGTAACAATTCTCTAACTCTAATTTCTTGAGTTAACATGTTTAAGAATCCATTATAAATAAGTACTACTTTATCAGTATTACCATTTTGGAAATCTTCAACAACTTCACTAATAAAATCAGCCGCTCTGTCATACTCAGGAGCAGAAGATAAATCTGTAACTTTTTGTAATAAATCTACTTTTTGGAATGAAAAGAAATCAACTCCCTTTCTTCCTGCTACTCTATATCTTACTGTAACACCTTGAGCTTCATACTCAGCTGCTAATTTACTAACTGTTTTAATTGTTGCCATATTAAAACCACCGCAAAGTCCTTTGTCAGCAGTTACAAAAACTAAATCAACAGTTTTTGGATTCTCAACTGGTAAAAATGCTTTATTAGTATTTCCACCATCTTGAACTTTGCTAACTCTACTTGCGATCTCAGAAAGAACTTCATTAATCTTCTTTGCGTAACTTCTAGATTGCTCAGACAGTTGTCTAGTTCTAGTAAGTTTTGCAGAAGATACAAGCTTCATAGCTTTTGTAGTCTTCTGAGTGTTTTTAACACTTCCAATTTTTAATTTAATCTCTTTTAAGTTAGCCATTGACTAATCCTTATTTTGCATTAAAAACAGTTTTGAACTCTTCTAACGCAGCTTTTAATGCTGTTTCTGTTTCATCATCTAATTTTTTTCTTAGATTTAATATCGTCAAGAATATTTGCATATTTTTGCTCAATAAATGCATGTAATTCTTCTTCGAATTTAACAACATCATTAACAGCTACATCTTCTAAGTAACCTTTTGTACCAGCATAAATAATTACAATTTGCTTTTCGATTACTAATGGTTTATTAACACCTTGCTTAAGTACTTCAACCATTCTTTGACCAAGTTCTAACTCTTTTCTTGTACTTTCGTCAAGGTCAGATGCGAACTGTGCGAATGCTTCAAGCTCTCTATATTGTGCAAGTGATAATTTTAGCGTACCAGCAACTTGCTTAGTAGCTTTAATTTGTGCAGCACCACCAACTCTTGATACTGATAAACCAACATTAATTGCAGGTCTAATACCTGAGTTAAATAGGTTAGTTTCAAGGAAGATTTGTCCATCTGTAATAGAAATTACGTTTGTTGGAATATATGCAGCAACGTCACCAGCTTGTGTCTCAATAATTGGTAATGCAGTCATAGAACCAGCACCTTTTTCATCAGACATTTTAGCTGCTCTTTCTAATAATCTCGAGTGTAGATAGAATACATCCCCCCCTGGGAATGCCTCTCTACCTGGAGGTCTTCTTAATAATAATGACATTTCTCTATATGCTACGGCATGTTTAGATAAATCATCATAAATAATTAATGCGTGCTTACCGTTATCTCTAAAGTACTCACCGATTGTAACACCTGTATATGGTGCTAAGAATTGTAATGCAGAAGAATCAGATGCACCAGCGTTTACAACTATAGTGTAATCCATTGCTCCACCCTCTTCTAATGTTCTAACAACAGAAGCTACTGAAGAAGATTTTTGTCCAATTGCAACATAAATACATACAACATCTTCACCTTTTTGGTTAAGAATAGTGTCGATTGCAACTGTAGTTTTACCAGTTTGTCTATCTCCAATAATAAGCTCTCTTTGCCCACGTCCTATTGGAACAAGTGCATCAATTGCTTTAATACCAGTTTGTAATGGCTCATGTACAGATTTTCTAGACATGATTCCAGGAGCTTTTTCTTCAACAAATCTTGATTCTGCTGATTCAATTGTACCTTTACCATCTAATGGCTCACCAAGAGCATTTACAACTCTACCAACCATTGCATCACCAACTGGAGTCTCAAGAAGTTTACCCATTCTTTTACAAGATGAACCTTCTCTTAGACCATCTCCAGATCCAAGTACAACAACACCAACTGAAGACTCTTCTAAGTTAGAAGCAAGACCTCTTTCTCCATTTTCGAATTCAACTAGCTCACCAGCCATAACGTTTTTAAGACCGTAAACTTGAGCAATACCATCTGCAAATGAGATGATCTTCCCTGTTTCGTTAACATCTACATTTAATTCAAAGTTCTCAATTCTTTCTTTTATGATAGAACTGATTTCATCCGCTTGAATTTTTGCACCCATTCAATTTCTCCTTTATAAGTTCTAAACTGCTTTTAAAATATGATTAATCATTTGTGATTTAAGTCTGTCTTTTGAGAATGAAATCTCAACTCCAAGACTATCAATATCAACTTTGATACCATCATAATCACAAACATTTTGTGATAGTGATAACTTAACATCAAATTTTTTACTAAATTGTTCTTCAATTGATGAAACATATTTAGCTGTTAATTTTTTTGTTCGTATATACTACACCAGTATAAGTATTATTCATTTTAGATATTTGACCTTCTAATTCACTTACTATTTCTGGAATTAAATCAATTCTTTTATTAGTTCCTAGTAATTTAATTAGATTTTTTAAATCATCACTACATTTATCTACAAATGAAATAACTAAATTAACTTTATCATCACTACTTACTTCTGATGAAGCAACAATAGAGTTAAATTTCTCTTCACTAAAAGCTAAAGAGATTGTTTTTAAATCATCATATATAGCCGTAGCAGACTTAACGTCTCTACCATCTAATAATGCTTTTACATATCTTTTTGCTATTAAATCATTCATTATGCAACCTTCTTAATTACAATATTTACTAACTCATCTTGAGTTAATGAAACGTTGTCTGAACTTAATAGCTCATCAAGTACTTCAGAAACAATTTGTCTCTTAGCTTTTGATGTTTCAACTTTGATTTTTTTTCATCAAAGCCTTTATCTAAGTTTGCGATTTCAGTTTCTACTGATTCAGTAACTTTTTGTTTTACTGACTCAATATCACCTTTTGCAGTTTCAACAATTTCTGCTGCAAGAGTTTTCGCTTCTTCAAGTTTTTTTCGCAGCATCTTCAACTTTATCTTGTGAAGCTTTTAAAGTATCTTGTACTTTATCAAGTTCAGCTTGAATAGAAGCAGTTCTATCTGCAAAAAATGCTTTAATTTTATCAGCAAGTAAATACCATAAAATTCCAGCAAAAATTATAAAGTTAACGGTTCTTTGAACAATATCAGTTTCCGCACCTTCACTACTAGCAAATAACGCCAACGGAGCTAAAGCTAATCCAAGTATTAATAATTTTTTCAACCCTAACCTCCTAATTAAATTGAGCTAATCTTAGCTTTTAAGCTCTCATTAAATTGAGGCATTGCAGCTACTAATGTTTCTTTTAAAGCTTTCGTTTCAGATTCTAACTCTTTTACAAAGTTAGCTGATTTAGCTTCTAATTCTTCTTTAGCATTTGCAAGTTTAGCATCAGCTACTTCTTTCGCTTCAGTATATGCTTGTTCTCTAATTGCAGCTGCCTCTTTTTTTAGCTTCAGCAATAATATGACTTGCTTCTTCTAACATACCATCTACATCCGCAGAGTTTGATTGAGCATTAACTAAATCTTTTTTTTAATCGATTCTGCTCTATCATCCATATGTTTTAATAATGGTACAAATAGACAACTGTTCAGTCTAGCAACAACTAAAAGAAAGATGATTGCTGAACTAAGCAATAATACAGGACTTATGTCTAACATTCATTCCTCCATATTTTTTACAGTTTAGTTTGACTAAAACTGCTTATATTTTATCGAAAAGAATTATAAAAATATATTAAATTGAGTAATTTAAGAAAAGAAATTTACAAAGTGTTACTAAAGTAATTAGAAATCTTCTCAATATCCTCTTGAGAGCTTATTTCTATCTTAAAATAGTTTTTCTCAGCTTTAACTTTTAAGTCAGATTTTTTTAGATTTTCTATAGTAGATTCTAAAGGTTTAAAATCATAATTTACTTCTTTAGATTTTATTACTTTCTTTTTATCTTTATTATTAGAAGATTTTAATTCTCTTAATAAAGCCTCTGTTTCTCTTACGGACAATTTTTGTCCAATGATTGAATCAGCTACACGTCTTTGAAGCTCATCCTCAAGGCCTAACATAACTTTTCCATGTCCAGCAGAAATTTTATTATTTGCTAGCATTTGTTGTACATAAGAACTTAATTGTAATAATCTTAAAGTATTAGTTATAGAAGTTCTAGATTTAAAGATTTTTTTAGATAATTCGTCATGAGTAATATTATGTTCATTTATAAGTTGTGCATAAGAATATGCTAGTTCTATAATATTTAAATCATCTCTTTGGATATTTTCAATAAGAGCTAATTCTCTTAATTTATAATCTTCTGCATCAATTATTATAGCTCTAATTGTTTCTAAATTTGCAAGTTTATGAGCTCTTAATCTTCTTTCACCAGCAATTAAAATGTAACCATCTAATGTACTATCTTCAATCACTGTTACTGGTTGTAATAACCCATGTTCTACAATCGAGTCACTAAGCTCTTTTAATTTATCTTCATCAAAAATTTTTCTAGGTTGGTTAGGGTTTGGCTTTATTAAACTTGTATCTAGTTCTACAATCATATTACTGTTCGTATTAACATCATTTGAATTATTATATGCTGTTTCTACTTCACCTAAAAGTTCACCAAGTCCTCTACCTAATGCCATTTAAATTCCTAATATAAAATTTTAACCTGCAATTGCACGTGCAAGGTTTGTATATGCTTTTGTACCAATTGCTGTTGAATCATATAGCATAATTGGTTTTCCAAAACTTGGAGATTCTGCAAGTTTAATATTTCTAGGTATTACAACATATGACGAATCATCTACTTTAAATAGTTTATTTTCAAAATGTTGTGCTAAATCTGCAAAAACTTGTTTTGAAAGATTATTTTGAGAAGAGTACATTGTAGGTAAAAACCCTCTAATTTGTAAGCCTCTATTAATTGTTTGTTTAACTAATTTAATTGTATTTAATAACTGTGCTAATCCTTCTAATGCGAAAAATTCACATTGAATTGGAATAAGTACCGAATTTGAAGCACTTAGAGTATTAATAGTGATTGGACCTAGTGCTGGAGGAGAGTCAATAATTATATAATCATAATCTTTTTTTAACAGGATCTATTTTTCTTTTTAAAACTAGTTCTCTTTCTTTTGTATTTTTATAAAATTCTTTTTCTATCCCAACTAAACCAATATTAGATGGAGCTACTTTTAAATTTTCAATTTCTGAATCTAAGATAATTTCACTTAATTCTTTAGTTCCTAGCATTACATGATAAATATTATATTCATATGTATCTCTATGGAATCCTAAACTTGTAGTTGCATTTGCTTGAGGGTCCGCATCTATTAATAAAACTTTTTTACCTTCTAAAGCTAATGCTGCACTTAAATTAACTGCGGTTGTAGTCTTACCTACACCACCTTTCTGATTAGCTATTGATATTACTTCTGTCATCTTAAACTAAAAACCTTTTTATCATCTATTTGAATAGAACCATCATCATTTAAGATGGCTTTTTCCAATGAAATTTTTCTATTGTCTAATGTAGCTTTGAATTTTCTGCTTCTTTGAAATTCTATCTTAAAATCACTAAAAACTTGCTTCCAAAAAATACCTTTTTCTAAAGTTTTGAAATATATATCTAAAATCTCATTTGAATCAATTTTTATATCTAATTTTCCAAATGTATCTTCAACATCAATTAAATTAAGACCAATTCCACAATATATTAAATCATTTGTTAGTGTTGTGATTGTACCACCAATTTTTTTTATTATCAATATAAAAGTCATTTGGCCACTTTAACCATATTTTCGAACCTTCTAAGGCTAATACTTCTTTTAAGATATAAGAAAAATATATTGATGCACTTTGAATTTGTAAATCACTTGGCAAATCATTTCTTTTCAAGACAAAAGAAAAAAACAGATTTCCATTTTTTTCCTTTCCATGAATTCCCACGACTTCCTATCCCATTTGTTTGTAAATCAGTAGTTATACATAATGGATAAGAATAACCTTTACTCTTTATAAGCTCTTTTAAATAAATATGAGTAGAATCAACTTGAGGTAAATTTATTATTTTCATAAGCTATTATATCTTATAAGTATACAAGAATAAATTAAATATAATCTCTATAAAAAGGACCCAATTGTTAGATCCAGTTTTACCAATTGCACTATTTTTATTATTCGGATATTTATTTAAAATATTTTTAAAAGATAATTCAAAAGAGTTGGTTGAATTTATTATATACTTCTCTTTACCAGCACTTGTATTTGCAAAAATTTATCCTCTTGAATTAAACTATAATACCTTAAAATTAATTCTTATGTTTAATACAATTATACTTGGGAATTTAATACTTTCATATTTTATTGGAAAACTATTCAAGCTTGACAAAAAGACATTAGCAACCTTTATGATTATTGCAACTTTTGGTAATACATCTTTTATAGGTTTATCATATATTGATACATTTTATGGACAAGATTATGTTGTCTATGCACTTATTTATGATATTTTCGGCTCTTTTTTTGCTATTAGTAAGTCTTGGAATGATAATTATAAATTGGGGGGGAAGTGGACAACATGTAAAATTTAAAGGGATTATAAAAAGTGTACTTTTTTCCCACCTATAATTATGTTTTTTATAACTGTTCTTGCAAAAAACTTTGAAGTTCCAAATTTTATAATGAATACAATGGAAACATTAGGTTCAACATTAGTTCCAATAGCTATGATTGCAATTGGTATGAAACTTGAAATCAAAAATATTTTTTTATAAATTTAAACTTACAACAGTCGCTATTGTTATAAAAATGTTTATAGTACCTATAATAGTATTAGTTCTATTTCAAATTTTATATAATGTAGATGACACTTGGAGTAAAACAACAATTTTAGAAGTTGCTATGCCCCCCCCTATGACTATGGCTGTAGTTCTAGCTATTAAAGGTGGTCTTGATGAAAGATTAGCAATAAATACATTAGTATTTGGTGTTCTTTTATCTTTATTGAGTGTTACAGGGTTTTATTATTACTTAGCTTAAGTTTGATAATAAACTCTGCACCTTTATATTCTTTTCCTTGATATTCAAATTTATCATTTGATACTTCAATTCTACCAAACATATGTTTAACAATGATTTGTTTAGTCATATATAATCCTATACCTGTTCCACCATTATCTTCTTTTGTAGTAAAATTTTGATCAAAAACTTTATCAATAACTTCAGTTGATATTCCTCCGCCATTATCTTTTATCTTAATAACTGCATAATTATCAACTTTTTCAAGGGATATAAATATAACTCTATTTTCACTTCTTAAAAGATTTTGAAGAATAACTTCTTTTGCATTTTGAAGAATATTTAAAATTGCTTGCTTAAATTCATTCTCATATCCATATGTTAATATAGTATCATCAAGATTTAAAACAAGTTCAATATGATTTTCAGAGAGAGAAGCTTCTGTGATAGTTACACTATTTAAAATCTTTTTTGAAAGATTAAACTCTTTTTTTGCCTTATCTGCATTATAAAAGTCTCTGAAATCATCAATTGTTGTAGATAAATGTTTAGTAGTTTTTACAATCTTGCTTAATGATGACATCGCTTCTGATTCATTATAGTTTCCAAACTCAATATTAAAACTTAATCCACTAGCCATTGTACTTATAGCACTTAAAGGTTGTCGCCATTGATGTGCAATATTACCAATCATTTCACCCATTGAAGCTAATTTTGCTTGATGATAAATAATTGATGATTTTTTTCTGACTCTCTTTAACTTCTTTATCAATTTTTATTTGTAATTCTTTATTTGCAGTTTCTAGTTGTTCATTTAATCTTTTTAATTTATTGATATCATCTTGGGCTTTATAAATAGAGATTCCTATAAAGGAACTAATCATAGATATCATCTCTTTATCTTTTTTTATTATAAGGGATTAAATTACCATCTTCTGATTTGTTTAATAATTGTATTACACCAAGATTTTTATTTTCAATTGGGTGTATAATTGGAGAAGTCATTATAGACTTTGTTCTATAATTAAATCTTTTATCAAACTCTTTTACACCTAAAAAAAATCAAACTCTTTTGCCTCATAAACGTCATCTATTACTATTATTTTATTTGAAACAAAAGATTGGACAGCTAAATATTTTTCATGTTCACTTAGTGGAAGTTTTATATCTTTTAATGCGTAGAATTGTCTATAAATATTTTCATATGACATTGCATCATTTTGAAAAATATTAAAAGAGAGGGAATCTCCTTCATTTATATATATACTTCCAGCTTCAGAATTTAATATAATTCGAGTTTGTTTTAAAATCTCATGAAGTAGTACATCAAAATCATTTACTTTAAATAAATTTGGATTATAGATATGACATAAGTCATCTTCATGTTTCATATGAATTCACTTTATAATTATTTTTTACATAATTATAACAAGTTATTCTAAAAAAAATCACCCTCTTTTAATCTTTTTCCACGGAGATAATCAACAGCACTAACTGCTTTTTTTAGATGGAGCTTGTAAAGTCTCTATTTTTAAACTTCCTTTTTCACATCCAATAACTACATACTCATTTGTTAACTCTAAAATCTTACCCTTCTCATTTACTGATATATTTTCAACTAGTTCAATATCTTTTATCTTTAATCCTGAATCTAAAAATACACCTGGCCAATAGGAATATGCCTTATATTTTAAATGAAGCTTTTTTTTGCAGATTTAAAATTAACTAAGCCATGCTCTTTTTTTTAATCTTTTTACAAAAACTAACCTCAGAATCATTCTGTTTTTTAGGTTGAATTTTTTTTCAAAGTTATCTAATGTTGTGATGGTGAGTTTTGCAGCTATTTCTGAAAGTTTTTCAAAGGCTTCAGAAACTTCCATTTTTGGTGTAATTTTTAAATATTGTAAGCCTAAAATATCACCTGAATCTAAGCCCTCTTCCATAAACATTGAAGTAACACCTGTAAACTCATCATCATTTAAAAGTGATTCTTGAATTGGACTAGCTCCTCTATACTTAGGAAGTAAAGAAGCATGAAGGTTTATACATGGTGCAATATCCAAAATCTCTTTTGGTAAAATTTGTCCATATGCTGCAACTATTATAAAATCAGGATTTAAATCTTTAATCTGTTGTGTAACTTCCACATTTCCCTTCAGTTTAATAGGTTGAAAAATTGGTAGTTCAAGATTTTTATCTAAACAATACTGTTTTATATGTGGAGGGGGGGTAATAATTTGCTTTCTTCCAACAGGTTTATCAGGCTGAGTAAAAAGTCCAACTATTTCATAGCAACTTCTTAAAAGTTCATCAAAAATTTTTGTAGCATAATCTGGTGTTCCCATAAATAGAATTTTTTTACTCATAAGTTTCCCTTTTAAATGTTCTTTTTTTAAAGAACTTAAAATTTTATAGCTTGAAAGAGAACAATTTTTTTTGTCCTCTTTTTAAATTAATTTTTTGGAATAAAAAGTGTTCCACTTTTATGATTCTCATCAACTAAAAAATCATAAGCATTTGTTAAGTCAAATCCAGAAGACAAGTACATAGTCTTACCTCTTTGCATTAAAAAATTAGCAGCTTTTAACTTAGTAACTATTCCTCCAGTAGCAAATTCTGAATTTGGAGTATGTTTCATTTGAAGTTCATCATCTGCAATAAAATCAACAATTTTTCGCATTTTTGCATCTGGATTTTCATGAGGATTACAATCATATAAGCCATCAATATCAGATAAAATCGCTAATATATCTGCATCAAAAAAAGTATGCTGCATGAGCTGCAAGTTGATCATTATCTCCAAAAAGTAGTTCTTTATTTGCGATAACATCATTTTCATTTAATATAGGTGTTATGTTATTGCTAAGTAATATTTCCATGACACCTTTAGCATTTGCAGATCTTTTTCTTGAATCAAAATCTTCTTCAACCAAAAGCATTTGAGCACATTTTAAACCATGTTCTCTAAATCTTTTTTTATAATGTTTCATCAAAAGTGGTTGACCTATTGCCGCTAATGCTTGTCTATTTAAAACCTCTTTTTTTATCAAGATTTAATACAGTGTTGCCTGCTGCAACTGCACCTGAAGATACTAATATTACTTCATATTTCTTTTCAAGTTTTAATTTTGCAATTAAATCAACTAAATTATTAAGTCTTTGAACTGCTAAAAGATTATCTTCTCTTAATACTGCACTTCCAACTTTAATTACTATTCGTTTCATTTTTGTCTTGTCCTATTAAATCATATAATGCATATCTAATTGAATTTGTATTTAAATGAGTTACTGATGAAATTGGTAAAATAAAAAATGGTTTTTCTTTATCAAATCTTGAAAAAGTCAAATCTTGTACATATAAGGTAGTTTTTTATCAAAACCAAAATCATTTGAACCACTAACTTCTAAGCCTAAATCTTCAATAAATGCTTTTATATCTGCTTCAATATCTTCACCATAATATGCATCAGTTTTTGTTAATGCAATTGCAAAGTTTCTACCAGATAATTCTGTTGAAAACTTTTTAACTTCCTCTTTTAAAACTTCATACTGTTCGATAGTTGTTCTATAGTTTGCAATATCAATCATAAATAAAAGAGTTTTAGTTCTCTCAATATGTTTTAAGAACTCTAAACCTAGCCCTCTTCCATCACTTGCTCCATCGATAATACCAGGAATATCTGCCATTACAAATGAATTATAATCTCCTACTTCTACAACTCCAAGCTTTGGAGTAAGTGTTGTAAATTCGTAATTTGCAATCTCAGGAGCTGCATTTGATGTTGTTGAAATAAGTGTTGACTTACCTACATTTGGATACCCAACAAGACCTACATCTGCAATTAGTTTTAGTTCCATTCTAATAGTTTTTGATTGACCAGGAAGTCCAGGTTGTGAATATGTTGGTCTTTGGTTACTCGCATTTTTAAAGTGAGTATTACCTAGTCCACCTTTTCCTCCTTCTAAAAACAACTCTTTTTGTCCGACTTCTAACATATCTAATAGAACTTCACCAGTTTCATCATCAATTATTTGAGTTCCAGGAGGTACTATCAATACTAAGGCTTGTGCAGACTTACCAGTTTTATTTCTACCTTCACCTTGTTTTCCATTATCTGCTTTAAGAACAGCTCTACCTTTATACCATGAAAGTGTATCAGTATTGTTATCTACTTGAAAGTAAACATCTCCACCTTTTCCACCATCACCACCGTCTGGTCCACCTTTAACAACAAACTTTTCTCTTCTAAAAGATGCACAACCTTGTCCACCTTTTCCAGAAGTAACTGTAAATTTAACACTATCTACAAACATAATATTCCTTATAAGTGGTTTCTTTTTATAAGAAACTCTAAAACTTAAGAGGTATTAAGAATCTCCTGCCTAAGCACTCTCTTTCTTAAATCCTAAACAAAAGTTATTAATAATCAGATATCTATTTTAAATCTCTCATTACTAATAACTAAACAAAAAAAGGGTGTAGGCAAAAAGCGCTACACCCTTTTACAAATTTAATTAAATTAAAAATTATGAAGCGTAAACTGATACTTTTTTTTCTTTTTTTTATCTTTAACTTCAAATTTAACTACACCATCAATTAGTGAATATATAGTATGGTCTTTACCAATACCTACATTTTCTCCACAGTGTACTTTTGTTCCTCTTTGTCTAATGATGATATTTCCAGCTCTTACTGTTTCACCACCAAATTTCTTAACACCAAGTCTTTTTCCAGCTGAATCTCTATTATTCTGAGTAGATCCTTGACCTTTCTTGTGAGCCATACTTTATCTCCTTAAATTTATGCAGCGATTTTAGTAATTCTAACTTTAGTGAAGCTTCTTCTGAAACCTCTTTTTAATTTAGAATCTTTTCTTCTTCTTTTTTTGTAAATAATAACTTTTTTATCTCTATTTACACCAGTTCCATCTAAAACAACTTCAGCCTCTACTTTTGCAGCAGAAACAGCATCACCAGTTTTTAACTCACCATCGTTTATTGCTAAAACATCAGTGATTTCTAAAGTTTCTTTAGCAGCTTTACCAGTATAATCAATATCTAAAATGTCACCCTCAGATACTTTGTACTGCTTACCACCACACTTAATAATTGCGTACATATTTCAATCCTCTAATTTATCAATCTTTTATTAACTTTTTCTTTTAACGGGACGAAATACTATCTAAAACTACTTTAAACTTTCTTTAAGCCAAATTTATTTTTTTTAAATTTGGCTTAATAAAAATCTTTCGGTAAAGCTTCTGCATCCATTACAATCATAGATCCCATTGGCAATTTACTAGCTTGAATTGTTGTTCTTGCAGGTTTATGATCTCCAAATGCTTCTGCGAATAAAACATTTACTACGCCAAAATCATCCATATTTTCTAAATATACATTTACCTTAACTACAGCATCCATGCTACTTTGTGAATCTTCTAATAAAATTCTTAAGTTTTCTAATACCTGTCTTGTTTGTTTTTTAATATCTCTTTCTACAATTTTCCCATCCGATGTTAAAGGGATTTGTGCCGATGTAAATATAAACCCATTTGCTCTTACTGCTTGTGAATAAGGCCCTATTGCCTCAGGTAAATTTTTACTCTCTAATAACTCCATAAACCGTCCTCATATAAATTTTTTTTATGATTTTACAAAAAACTAAATAGTTTTTCAATTAAAAAAGATAATTAAAGGTTATAACTAACTAATTTTCCAAGTTTTAATTGTCTTAAACTATCTTGTATTTTTCGTAAAAGAAAACCTTTTTCTCTTAAACTTAAATTTTCATCATATTTTACACTTGTTAATTTTTTTTAGTATAAAATTTATGTAATAATAAAATTAATTCATTTTTTAATCTTTCATCATCATAAATTTCAAGTTTTTCATTTAATAATATTCCATTAAAGCTTTGATGATTTATATCACTTATAAGTAATTCAAACTCATTTCTATGATACTCAAACATCGAAGAATCAACAATATCAAGTACAGAATCTAATCTTTGAGGTTTTTCTAAAATTGATCTAATTATACAAAGTTCAGCAATATCTATCTTTGAAAGATTTACTTCTGTTGGTCTTACATTATCTGTAGATGTTTTAACCAAAGATTCACGTATATTTAACTTTTGAGCTATATATCTTTTATACTCATCTTGATAAATTACACCTAATGATTTTAAATAATCATTTGTCTCTAATAAAGCCTTTTGTTTTTGACTTGGATTATTTATATCATATTTAGAGATTATATAATCAATTGTAAAATTTATAAAAGGTGTTGGCATCGAAAAAAAATCTTATTAAGTTCTTCTATTCTTCCATCATTTACCATATCTGCTGGATCTTTACCTTCACCAAATATTATAACTCCACCTTCAAATTCACTTTGTGAAAGCATCACAGAAGCTTTAAAAGCGGCATTTAATCCTGCTTTATCTCCATCATATGCAACAATAACTTGAGGTTCGCCTCTTCTTATTAAAGGTAAATGCTCCTTTGTAAGTGCTGTCCCAAGTGTTGCAACTGCTGTATTAAAACCTGCTTGATGAAGCATTATTACATCTAAATAACCTTCTGTCACAATAATTCTATTTTTTTTATAGATATTCTCTTTTGCTATGTTATAACCATAAAGAAGTTTTGATTTATTAAATATTTTAGTTTGTGGAGAATTTACATATTTTGCATTATGTCCTGTAATTGTTCTACCACCAAAACCAACTATTTTTCCATTTTGTGAATAAATTGGAAAAGTAATTCTTTCAATAAATCTTGAATATAAACCATTTTGTCCAGTATCAATAATACCTAATTCTTTTGCATCTGCTAAGTTATAATAATTGCTTTTTAAAAAAATTAATTGTGTCATGAGATGCAGGGGGGGCATAACCTATTTCAAATTTCTCTACAGAAAATTCAGAAATTCCTCTGTTATGAATATACTCCTTTGCTGTACTGTTATTTACAAATAGTTTTTGATAATATTTATTTATCTCTTCTAATACTTTTAAATCCTGCTTCTTTTGATTTTTATTATCATAATCTAGATTTACATTATACATTGAAGCTAGTTTTTCTAAAGCTTCTGGATATGAAGATTTTTCATACTCCATTACAAACTTTATTGAGTCACCACCTACTCCACATCCAAAGCAATGATATATCTGCTTTGCTGGGCTTACGACAAATGAGGGAGTATCTTCTCCATGAAAAGGACAACAAGCTTTAAAGTTTGCTCCACTTTTTTTTCAATTCAATAAATTGAGATACAACATCAACAACATCAAGATGGTTTTTAAGATTTTCTATGGACTCTTTTGTAATCATGGCAAAAATTATACTCTTTTATTATTTTATATGCCCTTTTATGATATATTATTTTCTTAATTACATTAAAGGTATTACTTGGATAGTTTAGTATTAGAGTACAGGGATCCACTTTTTGGTATAATTGTATTTTTTGCTCTTATATTTTTTTATTTCATTTATCACATACTCTTTTAGTGCCTATAAAGAAAGACGTGCTAGAAAAGACTATAGAAAACTTCTTAGAAGATTTGAAATAGGTAAATTAAAAGAAGAAGACTATGTGCACTTATATAAAACATATAATTTACCTTTTGATTCAATTATTCTTTTAGCTTCTACCTTTGTTCATAAAGGTAATTACAATAAAGCAATATCTGTATATCTAACTTTATTAGAACATGTAACTGATAGAGTTAAAAAAGAAGAACTCCTTGAACTTCTTGGAACTACATATTTTAAAGGTGGTTTTTTTTACAAAGATCTAGAGAAATATTTTTAAGAATTTTAAAATTCTCACCAAGAAATACAAAAGCACTAAAACATTTACTTATAATAAATGAAAAACTTAAAGAGTATGGTGCAGCTAAAGAGATAATTAATTGTTTAGAAGAGATTGGAATTGATATTGAGAAAGATAGACTTTTTATTGAGACATTAGCAATCATAAATGATCCAATTGAATCATATGAAAAAAAAGAGTGAAAAACTTTATGAAATATTTAAAGCAAATCCTTTAATTCAGAGATTAATAGCACAATTCTATTTACAATTTAACAAAGAACTTTTTTTTGGAAATATGCAGATTTATTTGATTATAAAAAAATAGTTGATTTGATGTGGTATTTAAATTTTGATGATATTGATTTTGATAAAGTTTCAAAAAAAATATATTTTTAAATGAACTATATAATGCAAAAGGCTATTTAAAAAAACTTAGATCATAGTGATGATTTTGTTTTTGATATACTAATGACTCTTAATAAACACGAGCACAAAGTTCCTGCAACTATCGACTTTGAGTTTATATGTAACTCTTGCAAGCATATTCATCCAATATATGATACTAGATGCCCACACTGTCACAGTATCTTAACTTTTGAAGTAAAATATAATTTAGTTAAGGATTTAGTTGAAAGAAATCAATCTTTACAATAATTATAAAAGTAATAGTTTATGGGATTGTAGGACATTAACATAATAAAAGATGTGATATACTTGCACGAATAAATTAAAGTATAGATATATATTAAACTTAAATCCCTTAAAAAAATGGGATGTTTTAAAAGGAATTAAAAATGAGTGATTACTCAAAGTTAGAAAAGTGTTTGGATTATCAGTTTAAAAACAAAGACCTGATAATCGAAGCACTTACACATAAAAGTTATAAAAAAACCTTATAATAATGAAAGGCTAGAATTTCTAGGAGATGCCGTTTTAAACTTAATCGTTGGAGAGTATCTTTTTAAGAAGTTTCCAGAATCAAATGAAGGTGACTTATCAAAAATAAGAGCTAGTTTGGTAAATGAAACAGGGTTTACAAAATTAGCAAACGAGATTAAGTTAGGTGACTATATATTTATTTCAAATGCCGAAGAGAGAAATAAAGGAAGAAGTAAAGCTTCTATTCTTTCAGATGCATTTGAAGCAATTATGGGTGCTGTATACTTAGAATCAGGGCTTGAAGTTCTAAAACCAATTATATTAAAACTACTAGAAGAATCATATGATAAGATTAATCTAGATGTACTATTTAGTGATTATAAAACTGCTTTACAAGAGATAACACAAGCTGAATTTGGAACAATTCCAGAATATAAAATTGAAGGCTCATATGGACCTGATCATAAAAAAGAGTTTGAAGTATCAATCTGGATTGATGGGAAAACTTATGGTAAAGCTATAGGAAAAAGTAAAAAGTTAGCACAGCAAGCTGTTGCAAAAATTGCTATTGAAGAATTAAAAGGAAAAAAAATAGATGAATAGCTTTGGTCATAAATTTAAATTTACCACTTTTGGTGAAAGTCATGGGAAGGCATTAGGTTGTATAGTTGATGGAGTACCTGCTGGAATCAAAATAGATGAAGAGTTTATTCAAAGTGAAATGAATAGAAGAAAACCTGGTCAAAATAAATTTGCAACTCCTAGAAAAGAAGGAGATAATGTAGAGATTCTTAGTGGAGTTTTTGAAGGAGTTACTACAGGGACACCTATTTCTATGGTAATTTTTAATGAAAATCAAAAGAGTAAAGATTACTCTAATGTAAAAGATCTTTTTAGACCAGGACATGCTGATTTTACTTATTTTCATAAATATGGAATAAGAGATTATAGAGGTGGAGGAAGAAGTTCAGCTAGAGAAACAGCTGCAAGAGTTGCAGCTGGTGCAATTGCAAAACTTATGCTAAATGAACTTGGTATTAAAATCCAAAGCGGTATTTGTGAAATTGATGGAATTAAAGGAACTAAAAGAGATTTTGAATTTGCTAAAAATTCTGAAATATTTGCACTAGATAAAGATAAAGAAGAGTTCCAAAAAGAGGCAATATTAAACTCTAAAAATGAGCATAACTCAGTAGGTGGTGTTGCATTAGTAAATGTTCAAAACTGCCCTATAGGTCTTGGAGAACCACTATATTATAAGCTTGATTCTCAAATTGCAAATGCAATGATGAGTATAAATGCAGTAAAAGCTATAGAGATTGGTGAGGGAGTAGATTCAGTAGCTTTAAAAGGTTATGAAAACAATGATGAAATAAGAACAGAAGGTTTTAAAACTAATCATAGCGGCGGAATACTTGGTGGTATATCAAATGGTGATGATATAAATGTGAAAATATATTTTAAACCGACTACCATCAATTTTTATAAAACAAGAGACTGTTGATATTAACAATGAAGAAGTCAACTGTGAACTTAAGGGAAGACATGACCCATGTGTTGCAATTAGAGGAAGTGTAGTTGCTGAATCTATGATGGCACTTGTACTAGCTGATATGGCATTGTTAAATATGAGTAGTAAAATTGAAAATGTTAAGAAAGTTTATAATTAATTAAAAAAATTTTTATTTTATTTAAAGTAAATTTTTGTAAGATTCATTTGTCCTTTACTTTGGTCAAGTTGAAAGGATACAGCGGAGCAACTGCTCCGCTTTTTTTTAGCTGATTTTTTCTAATTTATCTTGAACAAAATCACTAAAAGTATTTAATACTGTTTTAGTTTCATCTATTGTATAAACTGAAACTCCACTATTTTTTTAATTTCTCTAAAGCTGATTTTTTATCAGACTTAGGAAGAATTATAACACCAAATTTATTATCTTTACACTCTTGTATTATTTCTTCGATTGAATGAGGATGCGGATTCTTAATTGTTTCAACAGCTGTAATATTTTGTCCTGAAACATTTAGTACTGTAAGAAAGTCAGATTCTTCAAAATTACTTTCAACTTTTGAGATATAACTCAACTTTTGATTTGTCGGGAATACTATTCTAACCATAGTCGCTCCTTTAATAAAATAAGATAGTATTGATTTCATGCAGATTTAAAACATCAGTTTTAATTAGGAAGAGTGAAAAAAAGTAATGACTAGGGAAAAGACAATTATGTAATTTTAATCCTAATAGTAACTGATGTTTAAAAATATATTCTGTTAAAGCTAAAATAATATATATACTTTGTACAATAATGGAAACCAAAAAAAGGTTACCAAAGAAGATCACAATTTTTATTATACGTATGCAATATATAAACTATTAACTGTCCTGTAAATATTGCTTTATGAACATATGTCAGAATTATAACAGATTTTTGAACATATGTCAAGTATCTTTTAATAAAAGTGTGATAAAATTTTAATATATAAGTTAATAAGGTTATTGATGGCAAGAGAAAAACTTCATAGGAAACTTGAATTAAAGCCGGTGTCCAAGTATTTTGGACCAAAAGACATAGAAGCTAGACAAGATGTTATTTTACTACATGAAGAACTTGAAGCAATACATTTAATGGATTCTTTCTGTATGTATCAAGAGGATGCTGCAAAAAAAATGAATGTTTCAAGAGCTACATTTGCTAGAATAATTAAAAGTGCAAGAAAAAAAAGATTTCACTTGCACTAATTACAGGAAGTAATATAAAAGTACATGAAATTAAAAATGAGTTTCATGTTGCGATTTGTTCAAATAGTAATACTGAACTAGATTATGCTGATGCAAATGCAAAATACATTTGGATTTTTTTTATTAAAGATTATAAACTAAAATCTTCAAACTGTATAAATAACCCAATGTATAAAAATGAAGAAGAAGCAGCATGCAATGTGTTGCCTGAAGTTTTATACGACTTTACTACAAACTATTTTTTTTAATAGAAGATATTGATTACGATTTAAAGATTTCTTTAATTGCAAAAGGTATCTATCCTATTTTACAAGAAGATGTAACTCAGGATAAAATAGTTGACCTATTTCAATAGAGACTTAAACTAGTCTCTATTGTTATAGTTCATGTTTTAACTCTTCAAGTCTTGCAATTCTATCCTCAGTCGTAGGATGAGTTCTAAATAAACCTCCAAAAGATGATTTCAATCCTGAAAAAGGATTTACTATAAACATATGTGCTGTTTGTTCAGTTGCATTATGTATTTGATGTCCACCTCTTGCATAGTTTTCTAATTTTGCTAAAGCACTTTGCAAACCTTCTGCATTACCCGTAAGTCTTGCTGCACCTTCATCTGCCATAAACTCTCTACTTCTACTTACTGTCATTTGAATTATTGAAGCTGCCAATGGCAATAGTATAGCCATTAGTATCATTATAATAGGATTTCCCCCCCCTTGTCTGTTGTTTCCGCCAAACATTGCTCCAAATTGCATCATATTTGCAATCATTGCTATTGCACCTGCAAAAACAGCTGCTATAGTACCTACTAAAATATCGTAATGTTTTACATGTGATAATTCATGTGCTATAACACCTTCTAACTCTTTTTCATTTAACATCTCATATAAACCCATAGTAACTGCAACTGCCGCATTTTCATGATTTCTACCTGTAGCAAAAGCATTTGGTGTATGATCAGGAATTAAATATACTTTAGGCATTGGTAATCCAGCTTTTTGAACTAATCGCTCTGTTATTCTGTATACTGGATGATTTCTATCTTCTATTGGCGTTGCATTATATTGTTTTAATACTTGTTTGTCTGAATAATAGTATGCATAAAAATTCATTCCACCTGCTAGTAAAAAAGCAATTAGCATACCTGTAGTTCCACCAAAGTAGAAACCAACAAATACAAATAATACTGTTAAAAGAGCTAATAAAAATACTGTTTTTACTTGTTCCATAATTCTCCTTTAATTTGTTTTTTTTAATTTTAACATCTGTAAATTAATAAAAAAATAAACGACTAAATTCTATTTAAAATTGACTCTTCATGATAAGGAACTTTTGCACTTGGTGTATCTTTTGATGTTACTTCTAAATGCACATCTTGGTCATCAAAAAAAGATGTCTGCTCCAAAAGCTTTAACAACTTCATATTTATCAACTCCACCTAAAAAAAATGATTCATCAAGTCTTACATCCCATTGATTTAACGTTCTTATAACTCTTTCATGTGCAGGAGAGTTTCGTGCAGTTATAAGTGCTGTTCTAATGGGTGTTTGTTCTTCAGGATATTTTGCTTGAATATTTGAAATCACTCTAAGTAATTGTGCAAAAGGTCCAGATTTCATCGCATTATTTGCATTCTCTTTTTCATATTCCAAAAAGGCTTCTAAACCTTGTGTTTTATAAATAACTTCTGATTCTTCAGAGAAAAGAACCGCATCTCCATCAAATGCAATTTTAACTTGAGTTGAGTATTCACTGTTATCTTCTTTAAAAGGAAGAATTCTTGCTGCTGCTATACCTTCATTTATTGCATTTTGTACATCTGTTTCATTTGCAGATAAAAAAAGATCAACTTTAAAAGGCTTTAAATATTTTGATATATCATTTCCTCCACTCCAAGCCGATCTTGCAATATCTAGCTCATATTTTTCAATTGATTTTGTAATTCTTAAGCTAGTTGCTGCATTATTTCTTGACATGATAATAACTTCAACTTGTTTATCCTTAGGAAAATCATCATTTATTCTAAGTAAGTTTTTTACTAATCTAAATCCTGTACCTTTTTCTATTAATTTATCTTCATTTTCTATTTGATATTTATAATATTCATCAACACCTTTATCTTCAAATATTTTATTTTCATCTTCTAAATCAAAAAGTGCTCTTGATGAAATTGCTATTACTAATTTTTTTTCTAAATCATATCCCAAAACTATATTCCTTGACTCTTATACATTTTTTGCATATTATACAAAAAAAAGATATAATAAAGTATATGATTAAAGAGGAACTATGAAAAAGCTACACTTAATTAGACATGCTAAATCAGATTGGTCAAATCCAATTTTAGATGATTTTGATAGACCTTTAAATAAAAGAGGCAAAAAAAATGCACCTTTTATGGGAAAGATACTAAGAGACAAAGGCGTAAACCCTGATTTAATCATTTCAAGTCCAGCTTATAGAGCAAGAGAAACTGCAAAAAAAATAGCAAAAAAAATTAAGTACCCAGAAGAGATTATGTATAATGAATACATATATGAAGCTTCTTTAAAAACCATACTTGAAATTATAAATTTTATTGAAGACGAATATGATGATGTTATTCTAATAGGTCACAATCCAGGGCTTAATATGTTAGCTTTTTATTTAGTAGACTTTAATGGTAATTTACCAACATCTGGCGTCATTGAAATAGAGTTTGATTGTAAAACATGGAGAGAAGCGTCAAAGAATAATGCAAAATTTGTTTCTTTTGAGTATCCAAAAAAAGAATTATTAAAAAAAATTATAAAAAAACTATAAACTTTTATTTTTTTTCAAGTTAAATATTTTTAGAATCTAAATAATTTATATTTTATTAATGAGTAACAATGAAAACACTATATATTTTAAGACATGCACAAAAAGATGAATCAAAACAAAATGAATATGACTATGATATAGAGTTAAGCCAAAAAGGCATTGAAGAAGCAACATCAATTGCTCAAAAACTAAAAGAAAAAGATCCTTTACCAGACTTAATAGTAGCAAGTCCTGCAATAAGAGCAAGACAAACAGCTGAAATAGTTGCAAAAGGTATAAGATATAGAAAAAACATCATGTACAATGAAGTGATTTATCAAGCTTTTTTTTAAATGAAATAGTTGAATCAGTAACTTACACTTTTGATACAGTTAATACTCTTTTAATAGTAGGACATAATCCTTCACTTACAGCCCTTGCTCTTACTTTTGGAGGGTTTAAAGAAGAGATTAAAACTGGATGTATTGTTAGAATAGATTTTGACTGCGATTCATGGACAGCAATAGATAAAAATAATGCTAAACTAATAGAACATATTGAAGTATAAATTACTTCAATAGTTTTCCCGCAAGATTTCCACTTGCAAAAGACCATTGAAGATTATATCCACCACAAGGTCCATCTAAATCCATAACTTCACCACAAAAGTACAAACCCTCTATAATTTTACTTTGCATTGTTTTTGGGTTTATCTCTTTTAATGTAACCCCCCCACCTCTTGTAATCATTGCTTTTTCAAAACCAACGTGATCAATTACTGTTAAAGGAGTATTTACAAGTATCTTAACTAACTTCTCTCTATTTTGTCCTGCTATATCTTTGAATTTCTTTTTATAGTCTACATCAACTAATAAACAAAGTTCATTTACTACAGAATTTGGTAAAAGTTTTAATAGAACCTCTTCAATAGATTCTAATGGATATTTTTTTTATATGAGATAAAACTTCCTCTTCATTCATTCCTTTTATCATATTTATTAATAAAGGAACTTCATCATATTTTTCTAAAAAAGGTGTGATTTCTCTAGAAAAATCTAAAACTACAGGACCTCTTATACCTTTTGGCGTAAATATCAAATCACCTATTGCCTTTAATTTCTTTGCTTTTTTTTAAATCAATTCTCACTTCAGCCTTTGCAATTGTATCTGCTTTACAATTTGCTACCCATTTCTCTTTTGTAATTAATGGAAGCATTGCGGGATAGAGTTGCGTAACTTTATGTCCTAATGATTTTGCAAACTCATATCCATCACCATTTGCGCCAAGCATTGAAAAACCAAGACCTCCCGTTGCCACTATTACATCTGGTGCAAAAAAGTTTCCTTTTGTAGTAATAACACCTTTTATTGTTTCATCTTCACAAATTAAATCTTCTACTTTAGTAAGATTTTTTTTATATCTACATCTAATCTAATTAATTCATCTTCTAAAGCTTTTATAATAGTTGAAGAGTTATGTGTAACTGGAAAAATTCTAAAACCATCAGGAATATGAGTATCTACTCCAATATCATTTAAAAAAAATTATCAGACTTTTATAATCAAAGTCTTTTAATGCATCAGTCATAAAACGACCATTTCGTCCAAATGAATTCATAAACTCTTCATTTGAAAGAGTATTACTAAGATTACATTTACCTCCACCAGTTGCTTTTAGTTTAGGACCTAATTTTTCTTGTTGTTCACATAAAAGTACATCTTTACCATCTTTTGATGCCACAATTGCAGATATCATACCTGCAGCACCTGAACCAATAACTATAACATCATAATTCTCTTTTTCATGGTGACATAATAGCTAAATCATTTTAACAATTAGTTTTATCAATTTTAAATATAGTTTTAAAAGTTAAAATCTACTTTACTTCACTTGTTGTACAATTGTTATATCTCTCTTTAGGAGTTAATTATGAAAATAGAATCCTTTGAAGTAAATTTAGATGCTAAAACTGATTTTAAACTAGAACAAAAACACTCAAGCGAATTTGTTTCACAATTAATTAATACAAAAATAAGCCAAAAAGAGAATATACAAAAACAAAACTATGTGAAACTAGAAGTTACTAAACTAGAAAAAGTATTACTTAATGATGAAAAAGACTTAACGCATCAAAATAGAATAAAAAAAAGGTATCCTTGAGACTGTACTTCGTCACTTTACAGAAGATAAAAACTTTAAAATATATCCAAAAGATGAGAAAATAACGTCTATAAATAATAAACTAGTTCAAATAAAAGAGTCTAGCTTTAAATATACTAGAGAATATACTCAAAAAGTAGTATTGAATTTAATACACAAGCTTTTATAAAAACAAATAGAGGTCAAATCAATATTGATTTAAACTTATCATTCTCACAAAGTTTTTATGAAAAACATCAAGAAGAGTTAACTAGTAAAAAAATTACTTATTTAGATCCATTAATTATAAACTATAAATCAGATTTGACATCATTTGATAACATTAGTTCTATTATGAAGTTTGAATTTGATTTAAATAGTGATGGTAAAAATGAACTTATTGCTAATTTAAAAGAAGGAACAGGGTTTTTAGCTTTAGATAAAGATAAAAATGGGATTATTGATAATGGAAATGAACTATTTGGTGCAAATACAGGAAATGGATTTGAAGAACTGAGAAAATATGATGAAGACAAAAATCATTGGATAGATGAAAATGATTCAATCTTTGATAAACTTTTAATTTGGGAAAAAGATGAGAAAAATAAAGACAACTTAATTACTTTAGGACAAGCAGGAATTGGAGCAATATACTTAAGTTCCATTGATTCAGGCTTTACATACTCAAGTGCAATACATGAAAACTACGCAAGATTAAAAGAATCAAGTATCTATTTAAAAGAGGATAAAAGAGTAGGACTAATTACAAGTATTGATTTAAAAACTTTTTAATTTATGTACTACCTAAAGGTAGAATTAAGAATAGTTGTATTATTATTCGTTCAAATACTACCTCAAGGTAGAATAAAAGGATGAAAATGAAAAAGTTATTATTATTAATTAGTTTAACAGGTGCATTATTTGCAAACGAAATTGTTGCTCAAAAAGAAGCAAGTAAGTTTTTAGATGCTTTAAAAAAAATGGATTATAAAGTTGTAAACTCTATGATTGAAAAAAACAAAAAAAATTGTTTTAAATTCTTTAGATTATCATATATTATACTTTAGAGATATAAAAATTAATGATGTAAAACAACTTAATGAATTTGGACACTACTTAGTTACTTTAGATAATAAAGAGTTTAATTATTTAGAAATTAAGAGAAATTCTAAAGGTGAATATAAAATCATTAGCCTATAATTTTAAGTAGAGGGAAAATCCTCTACTTATATTAAATTTTAATCGCTTGATCAGTTAATGTTTTTAAAGTTTTTTTTCTTCAAACATTTTAAGTAGTAAATTTTTAGGCTCTTGCCATTCATCATGTAAACCACATTTATTTGATCCCGTACACAAACCTGCACCAAGTAAACACTCTTTTTTTTCTAAACTTTCATTTACTGCCTCAAGTATATCTGATATAAAAATATCGTTAGAGTCTTTGGTAAGAACGTACCCACCTTCACGTCCTCTCTGAGAAGTAATGAGCCCCCCCGCTTTTGTAAGAGAAGTCATTAACTTTGTTAAATACTTGTATGGAATTTCTAAAATTTCTGATAACATTTTTGCATTATACTTATCTGTATCATTTTTAGAAATTAATGTCAAAATACGAATTGCATATTTTGAAGTTGTATTAAGTTTCAATATTTTTCCTAATTTAATTATATTATATATTTTAAGATATTTTCACTTAGATATTACCACATAAAGGTAGTATTAAGAAAAAATTATATATTATTCTATTACCACCTTATAGTAGTAATTTATCCAATATAAGATTTTCTCTTCTCCTTGATATATAAGGATAAATTCTATCGTATAAATAAAAGCAGTAACCCTGCTTTTATTTTCCTAAACAAAAGGCACCAAACATTACATCTAACATCTGGTCATTTTCATATGGTCTTGTAATATTAGAGATATTTTCTAAAGCTTCAGTTATATGATAAGCAAAAAAACTCTAGTTCTCCCGTTTGAAGAGGTATTGTAGATTCATTTATATGAAATAGTGTTTGCTCTACTGCATCAACTTGTCTTTTTGAAATTAGTGTCATATCATCACTATGAGTATTATTATCTAAAATTGACTCTATAGTATAGATTAAAGGATTTATAGTCTCTTTTGTACTAAGTTCAATAAAATTATCAAGCTTAGATTTATCAAACTTATTATCTAAATCAGTTTTATTTAATACTTTTATTATCTCTTTATCTGAGTTTTCTTCAAGTAAAGATAGAATTTTTTTTCATCTTCATTATCAAGAGCTTTACTATTATCAAATAGTGAAATTACTATATCTGCTTCATTTATTGCTTCAATAGATTTTTCAATACCTATTTGTTCAATAACATCACTAGCATCTCTAATTCCTGCAGTATCAACTATTTTGATAATATGAGTTCCAATTTTAACAGACTCTTCAATTGTATCTCTAGTTGTACCTGCAATATCAGAGATAATAGCTCTATCAAAATTTAAAAGCTTATTTAACAGTGAAGATTTACCAACATTTGGTTTACCAACTATTGCAACTTTAAAACCTTCAATAAGACCTTCTCTTCTTTTACTAGCTTCTAAAGTATCGGTTAATTTAACTTTTATTTTATCAAGTTTATTTTCAATTTGTTCAAAAATATCACTTGGTAAATCTTCTTCTGCATAATCAATATTAACTTCAGTATATGCAAGCATAAAAAGTAAATCTTCTCTAATATCATTTACAAAATCAGTTAATTCACCTTTTAATTGTTTTGCAAGTAGTTTAACTGCATCCTCACTTCTAGCTTCAATAATCTTTGCTATTGCTTCTGCTTTTGTTAAATCTATCTTTCCATTTAAAAAAAAGCTCTTTTAGAAAACTCCCCCCCAGGCTGTGCTACTCTTGCACCACATCTAATAACTTCACTCATAATAATATTTGATATTGCAATACCACCATGACACTGAAATTCAACTATATCTTCACCAGTAAATGAAAAAGGATTTTTAAAATAGATTAAAAGTGCTTCATCTATAACTTCATCTTTATAGTTGTATATTGAACTAAGTGTTGCTAATCTTGGCGTTAAGTTTTCTTTTTTTGAAAGTTTTAGAGCTATTGGTAAAGCATTTTTACCACTAACTCTAATAATTGAGATTGAACCAATTCCATTGGCAGTAGCAATCGCTACTATTGTTTCTTCATCTAACAATTTTTATTGCTCTTTACTTCTGTACTCATTTACAAGTACGTATTTGTCCCCCCCTCTAACATTTGTTTTTACTGCAACATATTTTTCTGGGAACTCTTCTCTTAATTTTTTAAGTGCAATATGAACTAAAATTCCATCAAGAGGTTTTGTTTTAAAAGAACCTTTTTCTTTAATTGTTTCAATTACTGGTTCTAAATATGTATGAATTGCAGCTTCTTGATTTTTTTAAGAACTCAGCAACTTCAAGTCTTAACATAAGTCCATATTTTTCATTTATCCAATTAAATAAAATGTATGAAAGTGCTTTATATCTATAACCCTCTTTACCAATTAGAAGGGCTGAATCTTCACCTGTAAACTCTATGTATAAAGTACTTTCATCAAAGTATTCTACTTTAATATTTTCAATTCCATAACAAGTATCTTTAAATAATGACTGTAAACCTTCATTTACTTCATTTAATACATCTTCCATATCTTTTTTTTACAATAATTTTTGCAACTTCATTTTTAGATGCATCTTCACCATAAAAGTTATCGAAGATTCTCTCTTTAGATTCTACTTTTGGAACGTCGTTAAGTTTAGGTTTTTCTCTCTCTTCTTTTTTTTCTTTTTTGAGCAGCTCTTTTTTCATCTGCTCTATTAGAATCTTCGATTTTCTTAGAAACCTCTTCAATTTTGATATCTTTTTTTCTAAATTTTTGTTCTCTTGGTTTTCTATTATCTCTTCTTCTACTTTTTTTAATAGAAGCAGCTATGATAGCATTTTTCTTACCAAAACCAAGAAACCCATTACTTGGTTGTTGAACTATATCAATCTCTAATTCTGTAATTGAACAACCAAATTCATTTGATGCTAGTTCATAAACTTCTTCTAAAGTTTTTGCTTCAAATTGTTTCATATTAGTCTCCCTCTAGCCTAATTGACTACTTTTTAGCAGCTCTTTGCTTTTCAAATAATTGATTTATATAATATTGTTGACCAATTGTAAATACGTTGTTTACGAACCAATATAATGTTAACCCAGCTGGGAACCATAAGAAGAAGAATGTAAAGATAATTGGTAACATTTGGAAAATCTTCTTTTGCATCTCATCTTGCATTGTATTTGGTGTAATTTTTTTGTTGAATAAACATAGAAGCACCCATTAAAATAGGTAATACAAAATATGGATCCATCTCTGCTAAATCATGAACCCATAAAATCCACTCTGCTCCTTTAAGTTCAATAGAGTTAAGTAAAACTCTATAGATAGCGAAGAATACTGGAATTTGCAAGATCAATGGTAAACAACCACCCATTGGGTTTGCACCATGTTTCTTATAAAGTTCCATCATTGCAGCAGATTGTCTTTGTTTATCATCTTTATATTTTGCTTGAATCTCTTTCATTTTAGGAGCAAGTTCTTTAAGCTTGTTCATTGATACCATACCTTTGTATGATAATGGATATAAAATAAGTTTAATAATAATTGTTAAAATAACAATAGTCCAACCCCCCCAGTTTCCAACATAAGATTGAATAAACTGTAAGAATGTAAACATTGGTTTAGCAATAAATGTAAACCAACCATACTCAATAACATCTGTTAACTCAGGATTCAAAGCTTTTAAGTCATTAAAGTTTTTAGGTCCCATATATCCAGAAAAATCAATTGAATTAACTGCATGGATAAACGCTTGTGGATTACTATTTGCATCTGGCATTAAAGATACTTGTAAAGATCTTTTAAAGTTATAAATTACAGTTGCGTAATATCTATCAAAACTCGATACAAATTTAATCCCAGTAAATGATTCAACTTTATTTAAATCTTCATCAACTGTTAAACTCATAGTTCCATCTTGAAGTTTTAAATAAACACCATGGTCAGCATACATATCAGCTAGAATATTTGGTCTAAATCCATTTGTGATAAAAAAAATTGTTCTTTTGCAGTTGTATTTACTGTTAAATCATAATGACCATCAGGATAAACTGTTAAATCTTTAGTTAATGTTAATGTTGATAGTTTTTGTGTTAATGTAATTTTTTTGAATAGCTTTAGTTGCATCAATATTTGATGCTGTAGTTGTATAGTTAACTTTAAAAGCTTCATTATTGATATCAGTATTTGCAAATCTTACTTCTAAAGGTCTTAATTGGTCTGCTTCAAAAAGCTTATAACTGTTACCCTCTTCATCTTTATATTTCTCTTCTAATAAAGTTACTTGAGCAACTCTACCTAATTTATCAATTTGGATAATGTTTTTTTTGCAGTTTTAATTGTAGTAATAATATCTGAGTTTCCAATTGCTTTTGATGATAGTGCAGAAATTGATTTTGCCATATCTTCACTTGAAGTAGCTGGTTGCACAGCTGGACCTGTTGCAGTTGTTGCAACATCAGGTGCTTGATTTACCTGCTCTTGTTTTGCTATCTCTTGTTGTTTTAACTTTTCTTCTTGTTGAGGCTTTAGTACTAAAAATTCATAAGCAATAAAAAATACAAACACTACTAGTGTCATTATTAGCATTCTTTTTTGCATACCATTATCTTGATTCATATTATTCATTATTGTTTTTCCACTCCCGGTTCTTTACTATGAGGTATCTTTTGTCATGTACAGGCACTAGCCAGTATTTGACTTTTATTTTTTTTAAAATTTATATTATTATGTTTGACAATTTTTACTATTGGATAATCAAATCCACCAGGAAAAAGTTGATTACATTTTAATACGCGTAGTATTGTAAAATAAATCGCCTTAAAAAAAGTATTATTTTCTACTTGCCAGAGGGCATAATTTGAACATGTTGGGTAATATCTACAACTTCCAAATGAGATTACTGTTAAATAACGTTGATAAAACCTTATTAAATATCTAAATAGTGTTTTCATTTTTTAAAAGTTCAAGTTTTTTTGTGGCATATTTAAAATCTCTTTCAAGTTCTTTATAGGTCATTTCAAGAATTTTTTTCTTTTGCTACAAATATATATTTTCCTGATTTTATTTTAGTTTCGAAGTTTAAGCATATTGCTCTTAGTTTTCTTTTTGCCCTTGCTCTTTTTACTGCATTACCTACTTTTTTTCGAGGCAACAAAGGCAAGTTCATGCTTTTCGTTAGGCGAAAAAAAAGCGACAAAAGAGTGGGTATGCCACCTTTTGCCGCTTTTATAAAGTTGATTAAAATCTTTTGATTTGTTTAAACGGTGTTGCTTACTTAGATAGCTAATCTTTTTCTACCTTTAGCTCTTCTAGCCTTGATAACTTTTCTACCGTTTTTAGTTTTCATTCTGATTCTAAAACCATGTGTTCTTTTTCTAGGTGTGTTATGTGGTTGATATGTTCTTTTCATATTCTTTTAGTTCCTCTATTCACAAATTAAGTCGCGTATTATATTTAAAGCTAACTTAAACTTTGTTTAGTTTAAGCTGCTTACAGATGTTAACTTATATTTACGATAACTTCTTTTTTTATCTTTCAAATCAAATTCTACAAATGAACCTTCACTTATTTTATCTTCTAATATCAAGTCAGCTAGTTTATCTTCTACTATTTCATAAATTGCTCTTTTTAGTGGTCTAGCTCCATATACTGGGTCAAAGCCAGCATTTGCTATAAATTCTTTAGCCTCTTTTGTAAGAGTAATATGAATATCTTTTTGCTCTACTTTCTTTTTAATATTTTCAAACATTATATCAACAATATTAATAATTGCTTCTAAACCTAATTGTTCAAAAATAACAATATCATCTAATCTATTTAAAAATTCTGGTCTAAAATGTAATTTCAACTCATTTAGAACTTCTTTTCTTCTACTCTCTTTATCACTTATTTCTATAATTTTTGAGCTTCCTATATTTGATGTTAGAATAATAATTGTATTTTTAAAGTCAATTGTAACACCCTTATTATCTGTTAATCTTCCATCATCAAGAACCTGTAATAATATATTAAATACATCAGGATGCGCTTTTTCTATCTCGTCAAATAAAACTACAGAATAAGGTTTTCTTCTAACTGCTTCAGTTAATTGTCCTCCTTCATCATATCCTACATAACCTGGAGCAGCTCCAATAAGTCTTGATACTGCATGCTTTTCCATATATTCACTCATGTCAAATCTAATAAGTGATTTTTCATCATCAAATAAAAATTTAGCAAGTGTTTTTGCAGATTCAGTTTTACCAACACCTGTTGGTCCTAAAAACATAAAAGAACCTATTGGACGAGAGTCTTCACTAAGTCCTGCTTTATTTCTTTTAATAGCTCTACTAATTGCTTTTAGTGCTTCTTCTTGCCCTATTACATCCTCTTTTAAAACAGATTCGACTTTTAAAACTCTTTGCTTCTCAGAATCCATCATTTTATTTACTGGAATTCCTGTCCATCTTGAAACAATACTCGCAATTGCTTCTTCATCTACAGAATTTCTAAGTAAAGTCCCTTCTTCTTGCATTCTTTGCCATTTTTCTTCATTCTCTTTAATCTTAGCTTCTAAAGCTGGAATCTCTCCATATTCAATTGAAGCTGCTTCTTCAAATTTTGATTCTCTTTTAGCTCTTTCAGCTTTTGTTTTAAGTTCATCAATTTTTGCTTTAAATGAACTAATTATATTAAAAGTCTCTTTTTCATTTTCAAACCTAACCTCTAAAGACTGTTTTTCTTCATTTTTATTTGCAAGTTCTTTTTCAATTTCTCTAAGTCTTTCATCATTTTTTTTAGACTTCTCCATTTTTAGAGCTTCTTTTTCTACATTTATTGTTTGAATTTCTCTTTTTATAGTTGATAAAGCAATAGGTTCTGATTCAATTTGCATTTTTAATTCTGCTGCTGCTTCATCAATAAGATCTATAGCCTTATCAGGTAAAAACCTATCTGTAATATATCTATTTGATAGTTTTGCTGCACTTATTAATGCAGAGTCATTTATAGTTACATTATGATGTGTTTCAAGTTTTTCTTTTATACCTCTTAATATTTGTAATGCTTCATTTACAGATGGCTCATTTACATTTACAGGTTGAAACCTTCTTTGCATAGCTGTATCTTTTTCAAAATATTTTCTATACTCTTTTAATGTAGTTGCACCTATTGTATGAAGTTCTCCTCTTGCTAAACTTGGTTTTAAGATATTTGCAGCATCCATAGAACCTTCACTAGCTCCTGCTCCAATTATTGTATGAATTTCATCAATAAAAAGGATAATATTTCCAGCTTTCTTAACTTCGTCTATAACTGATTTTAATCTATCTTCAAACTCTCCTCTATATTTAGCACCTGCAATCATTGCACTCATATCAAGAGTTACAACTTTTTTTATTTTGTAAAGACGTAGGAACATCTTTTTCTACAATTCTTTGTGCAAGACCTTCTGCAATAGCTGTTTTACCAGTACCTGGTTCACCTAATAATATTGGATTATTTTTTGTTTTTCTAATAAGAATTTGCATCATTCTATTAATTTGTTCATCTCTTCCAATTACAGGATCAAGCTCTCCATCAATAGCTTTTTTTATTTAAATCAATTCCATACTTTGATAAAGCTTCTAAATTTTCATCAGAACTAGCACTATCAATAGTTGTTCCAGCTCTCATTGCATCAAGTTCTTTAACTGCTTCTCTTAAATCAATATATTTACCTAAAATATCTTTTAAAACTTGATTGTCAAAGTTTGCAATAAGCCATGAATCAATTGCAATAAACTTGTCTCCGTTTCGTGCTGCAATCCCTTCTGCTTTTTCTAAAGATTGAACAAAATTTCTTGATAGTTTTATATTCTCTTTAGTTACACTAGAAACTGATGATAACTTATTTGCATAAGATTTAGCTTCAAGCTCTATAGCTGCTTTATTTACATTCATTTTATTTAATAGTTGATTCAATACAGAGTTTGTATTAGTTAATAAAGCCCATAAAAAGTGAACAATTTCAACTTCTTGATTTTTATTATGTAAGGCTAAAGCAAGAGAAGAATCAATTGTCTCAGCCATTTGATTTGTTAATTTTTCAAATAATTTATTCATTTAGCACTCCTTTTATTTAACTGCTAATTGAATTATAACAACTTGAGTGCCAATTTGTCAAGTTAAATACTATAATTAATAAAAATTTCTTTTTTTTATTATTTAGTTTTATAATAAAACAAGAACCAAACTGAAGCTTATCGTCAACTCTTGATTGGATATTTCTTACACTTAAGTCACCTTTCATATGGTCAACTATAATTTGATGACTCATATAAAGACCTATACCTGTTCCTTGGGATTTATGTTTAGTAGTGAAATATGGATCAAAAACCTTATCAATAATCTGAAGAGGTATTCCTCCTGCATTATCTTTTATTGTTAAAATATACTTGTCATTATAATTATTTTCTTCTATATAAATAACTCTATGTTCAATATTATTTAAAATAAATGCATCTTTTGAATTATTAATAATATTAATTATAACTTGAATAAACTCATTTGAATAACCTTCAAAATAATGTTCTGTCTTTAAAAAGTTTGTTTGAATATCAATTTCATGATTTTTTATTGTTGAATCCAATAATTTTATTGCTTGTCTAATTACCTGATTTGGAATAAATTTTTCAACTGATTTATCTGGTTTAAAGAAGTTCCTAAAATCATCAATTGTCTTTGAGAGATATTGAGTATTATGCACAATCATATCCATCGATTCAAGAAATCTTTCATCACTTAAAGTATCAAACTCTTTTTCAAATTTTACTGCACTTGCTGATGTACTTATTACATTTAAAGGTTGTCGCCACTGATGTGCTATATTTCCTAACATTTCACCCATTGATGCCATTTTTGATTGTTGGAAAAGAAGTTTATCTTTCTGTTTTAACTCAGTGATATCTATTATTGCAGTAACTCTTACTTGCTCATTTTGTAACTGCAAGAATTTACCTTGAACAAAAACTTGCATCTTTGAGTCATCAAATCTTATGAGTTCTACTTCATAGGGA
>JDSG01000070.1_pt1 | contig 45635 bp, 56 predicted proteins | sample 199341 | NCBI WGS metagenome assembly JDSG01 (sample SAMN02584197, study PRJNA231836) | bioreactor metagenome | isolation source: continuous culture bioreactor short generation time transfer1 day 52 after... | place: Germany: Bremen | reverse complement strand
TTTAGTTAGGACTTCTTCTTTTTTCCACTTAATTTCCATCTGGAATTTAAGAAAAATTGTTTGATGCCCCCCCTTGAATCACTATGACCTTCCCTTTCCTTTACACCACTGCCAGTAGCATTTTCTCCTGGGACATCTTTCTTCATCAAACCATTGTCAAAGTCTTTTAGAATCTCTTCAAAACTTCTTTTGACATCTGTATGATCAAATAGATAGAGATTATTCTTGGCTCTGGATATGCTACATAAAATAATCTTCTGTCCTCTTCGAGTGCCTCCAAGTCATAATTCTTATACCAGTCATGGGTGTGGAAATAGTAGACGTTATCAAATTCCAATCCCTTAGCTGAATGAATGGTTGTAAGAACCACTCTAGGATTCTTCCCCCCCTTGTTCATATCCACTACAGGATCTAAGATAAGATTCACAATGAAGTTATGAAGGGATTGGTAGTCAAGTAGCAATTCCTTAATAAGCCTGAAATCTTCCCTAATATCATCCATGGTGTAGAATTCTGACTCAACATATTCATAGATACTGAAATAAAAATCTATCACTTGTTGATACAAAAGCTCCTTGGAACCGTCACATTCTAAAATCCTTTTAATACGACTTAAGAATTCACCTTTTTCACCTTTGATATTAGCAATGTTCTCCAAATCATTTTTAATTAGATTTTTGGCAGTCTTTGGGCCAATGCCTGGTAACATAGTCAAAATCCTGTTATAGCTAACAACATCCCTTCGATTTAGATAAACCATCAAAAAAGCAAAAACATCTTTGATATGTTTACGTTCTAATAAGCGTATTCCCCCCCCATAAACAGTGTATTCTATCTGTTCGTTGATTAGTGCTTTTTCAAAAACCGATCTATTCTTGTTGTAGCGATAGATGAGTGCATGTCTTTCTTCAGGTTTCTCTTTGATCTGATTAATTATGAAGTCCTTATGACTTGCTAAGGATTCACCTGAAATCACTTTAACCACACCCTTATGCTTATTCTTAGAATCCAGGGCCTTGTGATAGCCAAGACTTGACCCACTGATTGTGTCATTGACCCAACTGACTATCTCTTCATTAGACCTATAGTTATCAGTTAACTTCACCATCTTGGCATCATTAAAATCATTGTAAAAATTAAGGATAATGCGATGATCAGCACCTCTAAAAGCATAGATACCTTGGAAATCATCACCTATGGCCATTACATTACTAATATTCAGTTTCTTGACAAAGTCCAGTTGCATTTGATTGGTGTCTTGGTATTCATCAATCATGAGATACTCATATGGGGGGGCTGTTAGCTTTTTACCACCATCTTTCTCAAGATAATTGGTTATTGTTGTTATCATATCGTCATAGTTGGCCAACATATGATTAACTTTGTATCGATCATATAAAGCCTTATAGGCTTCAAGGTTGTCTATATCGTCTTTTAGATCATGAAGGTCGAAATTAGTGACATAGTCGCTAATAGACTGACCTGTATTGGTACAATAAGAAATCACCTTCTGTAAGCGTTTTGCTCTAATGTTTTTATTAAATGAGGGAAAATCAGCCATAACAAGTTTATGAACTCCAATATCATCTTCCTGATCTAGCAACCTGAATTTGGATATAGGGGGGGATGCGCTGCCTATCATTTGAGATATGTGGTTGGAAAAACCATGGAAAGTACCTACAAAGCCAAGACTTGTATTTGGAATCAAATGATTTAGTCTGTTCTTCAGTTCATTACCAGCTTTCCTAGTAAAAGTAATCACTACTATTGCTTTGGGATCAACACCAGTTCTAATCATGTGGACAACCCTATAGACCAAGGTCAATGTTTTGCCAGTACCTGGTCCGGCAATAACCAAAAAATTACCTTCTTTTCTTGTTGCAGCAATCTGCTGTCCTTGGTTTAGTTTGCTCAGATATTCAATATTTTTGTTGCTTGTCTCTAAACTATTTATTTCATTCTTGCTAAGTTCATTGACTGCTTGAGTCACATCTATTTTGGAGTTCATTGCATTCACCAACCTGGTCGAAACTTATTATATTGCCATTATAGCAATAGGAACATTTGTTCCATTGTATCACATCAAGAATCATTTGAGAACTTCTTTAGCCAATCAAGTTCTGCAACTGTAAACTCACTGGGGGGGTCGTAAAAGATGGATAAGGATTGGCCTCTAAATGTGTAATTGTGTGTTTGAATTATTAGATATGTCTTTTGGCAAAAAAAAGAAATCCGGTAGAGGATTTCTTTAACCAATAATTTATCTTTAATTGTTGGTCTATAATTTTTATATTTCTGTTTTCCAGAACTTTGGTGTTAGCAAGGCAATAACTGTAAATAACTCAAGTCGTCCAAGCAACATGAAGAAGGATAAGAGTATTTTACTATAAACTGAGAAATCAGCATAAGTCTGTGTTGGTCCAACAAACTCAAAACCTGGTCCAATATTACCAAGGGTTGCTGCGACCGCACTTGTCGCTCCCAGAAATCCAATACCTTCAAGTGATATAATGATTGAACCAAATGCGAATATAAGCATATATAACATAAAGAAACTTGAAATATTAAGGAGTGTGTCATCTGCCACTGGTTCTCTACCAACCCGAACAGATAGGACTGCCCTTGGGTGTAGTATCTTAGTGAGCTCTCTCTTCAATAGTTTGATTAAGACAAGTATACGCATAACCTTAATTGATCCACCTGTGGACCCAGCACTACCACCAACGAACATTAACACAAACAATATCCCTTGTGAAAAAGTTGGCCACTGCTCATAATCCGCTGTTGTATAGCCTGTTGTTGTTATAATAGAACTTGTTTGAAACAACGAATGTTTAAAGGCCTCAAACCAATCATGATAAAGACTTAGATTTGTATTAATTGTAATGACTATAACACTCACACTAATAATACCAAGGTATAACCTTAACTCACTGTTTTTTAGGACATCACGCCATTTACCTTTATAAATACTGTAATATAAGGAAAAGTTCGTACCTGACATAATCATGAATATGGAAATAACAATAAATATATAAGAACTGTTAAAAGCTCCAATACTACCATTTCTCGTTGAGAATCCACCAGTACCAAGGGTACCAAAGGTATGAACCATAGCCTCAAAAGGTGACATGCCACCAATCATCAACAAGATGAATTCAGCCAATGTGATAATAATATAAGTTGCATACAAAATCTTTGCTGTATCTTTAATTCTTGGAACAATCTTATCCGCTATTGGCCCTGGACTTTCTGCTTTGAATATATGAAAGCCGCCTGCACCAATCATCGGCAGGACCGCTACTGCAACAACCAATATGCCCATTCCACCAATCCAATGGCTAAATGAACGCCAAAAAAAGTATGCCCATTGGCAATACTTCAATGTCTTTTATAATGGTTGCTCCTGTTGTTGTAAATCCAGATACCGTTTCAAAAAAAGCATCTACAAAACTTGGAATACTTCCTGACAGATAAAATGGCAGTGCGCCAAAAATGGAAGCAAAAAGCAACCCAATGTTACAATAGCTAGACCTTCTTTCACTTTAATAACATGTTTACTTATAGGTATTCTTGTTAAGGCAAACCCAGTCAATGCTGTTGCTACTATGCTTATAAGAAAGGCAAAAAAAATCACCTTCTCCACTAATTAGTGCTATGGCCAGTGGCGGTATCATTGATAAGGCAATAATAAGCATTATGTACCCTAGGACTTTAAACATCATTCTAAAATTCATCTAGCGTCCTTCCTTCAATCGGAAAAACGTTTCAAGGGCTGGTACTTCTGAAAGGAGTGAGAAAATAACGATTCTATCTCCAGCTCTAATAATCGAATTACCTTGTGGAATGATGACTTCATCATTATGAACGATTGCACCAATTATAACACCTTTTGGTATATCAATATCCATTATAGGCGTGTTTAAGACTTTGAGGTTCTCTGCGGCAATAATCTCAGTAACTTCTGCTTGTCCATCAAGTAACAATGAAACTGAAACCACATGTCCACCTCTGATATGTTTTAGAATCTCACTGGCTGTAATATTGACAGGGTTGATTGCCAAATCAATACCAAGTTTCTCAATAATATGGACATAACTTTGTCTAGATATCTTAGCAACAACCTTTGGGACTTCAAGTTGTTTGGCTCTAAGTGACATAAATAAGTTCTCTTCATCAAAGCCTGTCGTTCCGATAAAGGCATCCATTTGTGCAACGTCTTCTTCTTCAAGTAGGTTTATATCAGTACCATTACCATGGATGACCAATGCGTTTCCACGAAGGGTCTCTGCTAGTACTTTACAACGGTCTAAATCAGATTCAATAATCTTAACACTCATACCTTTTTTTCACTAATTTGTCTGCTAAGTAGAATCCAATCTTACCACCACCAAGAATCATCACTTTCTTGATTTGCTTTTTACCTCTTGTTTCAGAAAGTTTTTTTTGGCAATATCTGCAACTTTCTCACGTTTACCAATCACGTAGATAATATCATTTTCCTCAAGGACTGTGCCGCCATGTGGAATGATTGTATCACCATTTCTAGATATTGCTACGATAAGCAAGTGGTCAATTTGGCTAATGTCTTTAAGCATTTTCCCTACAAAAAGTGGTGAACTTTTGATGTTGAAATTCACTAGTGAAATCTTACCTTGGGCATAATCACCAAAATAAAAGGTTGTGCTTTCCATTAGGTATCTGGCAATCTCTTCAGCTGTTGCCAATTCCGGATTAATAATTCGATCAATTTTGTATATTTTTTTCAAAAACTCAAGTTGATTGGCGTATTCGGGCGTCCTTATCCTTGCAATTGTGTAAGGACATCCTAACTTCTTAGCCATAGAACTTATTAAGATATTGGTATCATCATTATCAGTTACAGCAATCGTCATCTGATATGTATCAATCTTTAGTTCTTCAAGAACACCTTTCACAGCGCCATTTGCATTGACTGTCAATACATCAAGATAGTTTTTTTGTTGTTTCTATAACCTGTGCATCATTGTCAATAATGGTCACTTGAATTTCACCATTAAGCATTGCAGTGGCTAGCTTTGTTCCGAGTTTTCCTGCTCCAATTATTAATACTTTCATAAGGCTCCAAACTTAACACTTATTTTTATACACTATTGCATTCTATCCCATCACACAGTAAATTTCAACTAATACTGGTACGAAGTGTATTGAATTAACTGCTTCTATTGCAATTGTCTGTTGTCTGACTTCTTCCCAATACGTGTAATAGTACGCCTGTATTCACAATTTGTCAATGTTTGAAAATTCAATTAAATATTTCGAACAAATTCCCTATGAACGCGACCATCTTTGGTCAATTCTGGATGAAAGCTGTAGGCTGTAATATTTCTTGATTTAACGCCAACAATCTTCCTATCTACTTCAACAAGGACCTCTACATCACTGCCTATCTTGGATATATAAGGCGCTCTGATAAATACCATTGGATAAGCTTCAATAGTGCCAACATCTCCAACTGATTTAAAACTACCAAGTTGTCTTCCATAGCCATTTCGAACCACTTCAACATCAAGCACTTGCATATGGGCCTCGCCTGCCTCAATTGATTTAGCCAGAAGAATCATTCCTGCACATGTAGCAAGAGTTGGTATACCCCCCCCAAGAATCATTTCCTTTAGTGTGAAAAACATGTCAAGTTCAACAAGAAGTTTGCCCATTGTGGTACTCTCACCACCAGGCAATACAATGCCATCCCATTCATGAGACAGCAGGTCCTTCTTATTCCTTATTTCACTACACTCGATATGCATTTCCTCAATATTATGGAACATGTGAATGTGTTCCGCAAAGCCACCTTGGAGCGCTATAACCCCCCTAACTTAAGCGCCATAGCTATACACCTCTCTTTGCCATAAGTACTTCAATCTCTCCTTCATTAATTCCAACCATTGCCTCGCCAAGGTTCTCGGAAAGTTCAGCAAGCATTACTGGATTATCATAATTAGTGACTGATTTGACAATGGCTCTGGCTCTTTCTTCTGGATTTCCAGATTTAAAAATTCCTGATCCTACAAAAACTCCCTCTGCACCAAGTTGCATCATCAGTGCGGCATCTGCTGGTGTTGCAACACCTCCTGCTGCAAAGTTAACCACTGGCAGTCTACCCTCACTACGTACTAACTTCAGTAAATCATATGGAACACCTAACTCTTTAGCCATTGTGTATAATTCATCTTCATTTGCTGCAAGCACTTGACCTATCTGTTTGTTTATTAACCTCATATGTCGTGTTGCCTGAACAATGTCCCCCCCAGTTCCAGGTTCACCTTTGGTACGAATCATTGCAGCACCTTCATTAATTCTTCTTAATGCCTCTCCAAGGTCTTTTGCCCCCCCACATACAAAAGGTACATCAAATGCTCGTTTATCCACATGAATATCATCACTTGCTGGTGATAATACTTCACTTTCATCGATATAGTCTATTTGTATGGCTTCAAGTATTTGTGCCTCTACAAAGTGACCGATACGTACCTTGGCCATTACAGGTATTGTCACTGCTTCTTGAATACTCTTAATCATAGTGGGATCACTCATCCTTGACACACCCCCCCCTGCTGCCCTTATATCGGCAGGAATTCTTTCAAGTGCCATAACTGCACACGCTCCAGCTTCTTCTGCAATTTTTGCTTGCTCTGGTGTGGTCACATCCATAATAACCCCCCCGCCTTTTAACATTTGTGCCAAATTCTTGTTAAGTTCAAATCTATCATTCATTTTTCATACCTCCATGAGTTTTGACCAATTATATCTCCAATTTGTCCCTATCAAAAGATGCAGATTCTAGTTTTTTGATGGGGGGGACAGATTGGTCAAGTGTCAACCTTGAATCATGGATTAGATTCTTCTAAAAAAAGCAATACCTTGAGGATGCTTGAATCCACAAAGGTATTGCCGTAGAAGTTTTTTTCAAAGAAGTGTTCGAACACTGTGACTAGTTAAACTCTGAAAGCACATCGTTGCCTAATAAATCAATGCAAGTTCTGCCATTCTCTTAGCACTCTCTAAAGAACCTGTTCCAGCAATGAATCTTCCTGGGTGAACAAATATGGCATCATCAATGTCCACTAAGTCATTGATGATATCAGCATCCTTGCCTGCCCATTCCCTTGGAAAAGGCTTGATAGATTCTCTTGAATCTGGTTCTGGCACAGCTTGAACCCTATAACCGTTGACAAGGTCTTTAAATATGACATAGATAATGTTACCATCCACATCATGATTTCTAAGGTGTCGCTTCCATGGACAAAATCTATCAAGAACAAGAATATTCTCTACTTCCCTATTCTTCATTGATTTCTTCACCATCTGTTCCGCCTCAATGGCCGATATGGCACCTTCAATGGCGTTCATAAGTATAGGTGTACAAAACTCAACTGCTTTGTGAAACTGTTCATCACCGCTTTGGTTGGAGTTCCAATTAGGGTTAAAGCCTTTTACCATATGGTCGATAGAAGGCACATGAACATCCGACTTCTCTATAGGATAGCCATTATCTATGGCATCTATGCTTTCTATAATAGAGCCATCTATGCTTTTAAACACCTCATCGACATGTTTTTCAGACAGTTTGCCTCCTATTTTCTTAATCAAATCAAGACCATAAGCTCTCCATATCAGCCCACAAGCTGCGTATGGTATACCATTCTCTCTATATTCTTTATCATCATTGTGGTGATCAAATTCTCCGTCCCCCCCAACATCAAATACAATGTCTGCTTGGTCAAAATCTCTTGGGTCACGACTTCTCTTAATCTCTACTTCTTCATGTAGCTGCTTAAGTATAACTGAAGCCATTACTTCATCTGCATGAAATATACCACTATGTGTTACTGCAAGTTTCTTACCACTATTCATAATATTTCTAATCCATCACTTTCAATAAAAAAAAGCCCCCCCTTCGGGCTTTCTTCTAAACTAAAATTTTGTCCCATGCAATTATTGCATAATTCATAGAAAATTACCAGCAAAACAATCAAACATCTATATGTTCAATCTTTCTAAATGTTAGGTAAGTCATAAACACCCCCCCTATAGATGCGATTATTACCGGAATAATTACATATGTACTAAGGGAATAACCATTGCTAGATGATCCTACCACACTGACAAGGATGATTGATGAGATAATGGTGGCCGCTTGTGATTTCTTAATCATCCCAATATAGAGGCACAATGTAGAGATACCTGTAAAGGCAAATGCATAAATGATGACTTTTGATACGACAAATAGCATAAATGTGCTGTCAAAATCAAATCCAATAAATCCATACTGTCTATCCATTCCATATAGCAAGGACAAAATTAGTGTATTAGCCATAATCACCGTTATAACCATAAAGCTTCCTACGGTCAACAGTTTAGCCCCCCCAATAAGCTTCTTTCGACTGATTGTAGGTAAAGAGAATATTGATTGTCCCTCTACTATATTCACCAATAACAAACTTTGACAACATTACGGATGAGAAGATTAAGAATGCATCGTTCACCAAGGTTATCATTAAGTCGACAGCCTCTTTTTGTGATGCAAATATCGACTCTCCTTCTGCTGCCGATGTCCAAATCAGAAGTAAAAGAAATCCAAACATACCAACAGTTGTAAAGAATGCTCCCAATACAAATCCTTTTAATTTTAATTTCTTCATTTCAAGTCTTATAAGCTTAAGCACTGATATCACCTCCATCAACCAACCTTATGAAATAGTCTTCTAGTGTCTGATTACTGGTTGTAATACCATGGATATCAACATTGTGATTGACCAATAACTTTGATACCTGACTTGTTGTAATCTCATCATCATATATACGAATACTCGTGTCCGACACTACTTTGAAGTTGTTTAAGTGTAACTCATTATCCAGGATAAATGAGGCTCTTTTAGCATCATCCACTACCACATCAATGTATTTGGATTGTTTCATACGAACCTCTTGCATAGGCACTTCTTCAATTAAATGTCCATTGTTAATAACACCCACAGTATCAGCAATCATTTCTATCTCAGACAGAATATGACTTGATATGAGTATGGTAATACCATAATCTCTGCTTAACATTTTGAGCAAATCCCGTATTTCCTTAATCCCAATTGGGTCAAGACCATTGATTGGTTCATCAAGAATCAATATCTCTGGCTTGGATATAATAGCTCTGGCGATACCAAGTCTTTGTTTCATTCCCAGTGAGAATTCTTTGACTGATTTAACTTTAACGTCACTTAAATTGACCAACCTAAGAGCTTCATCTATTGCCCCCCCTGTTTTGTAGTAGCCCATATACTCAAGATGAATTTCAAGATTCTCTCTTGCGCTCAAGTCTTCATAGAAGACAGGGTACTCAATTAGACTTCCAATTCTTTTTAGATATTCATAGGATTTGCCATGTATGGCTGTATCAAAGACACTGACTTCACCCATTGTAGGTTTTAGTAAGTTCATTACTAATTTGAGAATGGTAGTTTTTCCAGCACCATTAGGTCCAAGAAACCCATAGATTTCACCTTTGCTCACATGCATATTGACTTGTTTAACCACTTCTACCCCCCCCTTGAAGGCTTTGGTTAAATTGTTTGTTTGTATGATATAACTCATGATTAACCTCGCTTTCTAACCCTTTATAACTAACTGTTAAGTTCATTATAAAGAGATTAGCTCTCATATCCATTACTCATTCCTTACTTAATTCTTACTTACTCATATAGTAAGCTTTGGAAATGAAAGAAGAAATTCCGTTTTTTCATATGGCACACTCATTAGCTCGATTTTCCCATACATATTCTCCACCAATCTTTTGGTGATTGTCAAACCAAGTCCACTGCCTTGGTAGTCTTTATTTCTAGAATCTTCCAGTGTATAGAGGCGTTCGAAGACATCTTGCTGGTATTTCTCACTTATGCCACGTCCTTTATCCCATATACTTACTCGTACTTGACTTGATAAAATAACAACTTTCACCCCCCCAATAATACCACCTTCGTAACCATAGCTAATAGCATTACTAATAAGGTTAGAAAGGATTCTCTTATAAGCTTCAACATCACCCTGAATATAAGAAGTCTGGTCTGGAATCTCTATTTGGGTTTCTATACCTTTTCTTTCTAGAAGGTCATAATAAGTCAATATGGCCATTCGTGTCATTTCACAAACGTCCATTTTGACCAAGTCCATCGCTTTATCCCCCCCTGATTCAAGTTTGGCCAAATCAAAAAACTTAGCCATTAAATCAATTAACTCCTGTGATTTGCCATGGACTTTTTTCAGCAATACCTTCTGTTCCTCTGCACTCATCTGCTCATTAAGAAGCAAACTCTCAATATAACCATTCACCACTGTTAGTGGTGTCTTTAGATCATGTGACATATTAGCAAGCATTTTACGCATAGCTTCCGTATAGTGGTGTTTATCCGCTTCCGAATGATTCTTCTCTTCTATCAAGTCATTGATTTCCTTCATCAATGACTTCAGAGATCCATTATCTGTGAACACTTTGACTTTCTCTTCAGTTTTATTTTCTATTATTGAATGAATTTTAATAGACAAATAGTCAAGGTCGCGGTGATGACGCCTTGACTTTATACTTAGATATATAATAATTAGAATGCTAATCATCAGAAGTGCACTTAATAGGTAAATCATTAGACATCTCCCAACTTATAGCCAATGCCCCCCCACAAGGTCTTAATGTATACTGGTGATGAAGGATCATCTTCAATCTTCTCTCTTAACCGACGCATATGGACATTAATAACATTGTCATCACCATAGTAAGCTTCTTCCCAAACTGATTCATATAACTTTGCCTTGGTAAAGACTTGATTAGGATGGCTTGCAAATAGTAGGAGTATTTTAAATTCTTTTTGAGTTAACTTAATGGGCAAGTCTCTTTTTGTCACAGTGAAACTCTGTTCATCTATAGATAGGTCATGAACTTTTAATGGACCTCTATCTTCTTTGCCACTTGCATTACTATGCTGATATGTTGTAGCACGTCTAAGGGCTGCCTTAATGCGAGCAACAACTTCAATCATTGAAAAAGGCTTGGCCACATAATCATCTGCACCAATACTTAGACCAATGGCCATATCCACATCTTTATCTTTAGCTGACAAAATAATGACTGGCAACTGACTTGTCTTACGTACAGATTTTAGGACATCTAAGCCACTGATTATTGGTAACATCAAATCCAATATAATCAAATCATATGTATTGTCCTTAAATTTGTTCAGTGCTTCCTGTCCATTGTATGCTGAATCTATTTCATAGCCTTCAGTCACCAAATATGAACTGAGCATCTCATTTATGTCTTGATCATCTTCAACAATTAGTAATCTATAGTCACTCATATCCCTTGCCTTTCACCCTTTTCTATAATCATATAACAAGTTGATGGCTTATACAAATCATAATTGACTACTTGGCACTGGCTCTGTGTAGAAGGTCTCTTTTTTTTAACTTTTGTAAGAACAATTATAACCGCCCACAGGACAAACTGAGATATTACTGATACCATGTATGCATCTTCTGCAAACAGACCTATCATAAGGGGGGGGAGCGTATTACCAAAGGCGTGAATAAAGACAGCAAGGAGAACACTTCTTGATTTTTTGTAGAAATAGCTATGAAGAACTGACATACCCATAATACCAACTGTAAATCCAATTAGGGATGACACTAGCTGAACTATACCCATGCCTTGTACAAGAAACATATAAATAACCACCGGATAATGCCAGATTGCCCATACAATACCTACTCTCATACTTGCTTGCCACAAAGAGTGTTTTTCCATCAAAGTAGGTAACAAATACCCTCTCCATCCAAATTCTTCTGTTCCAGATGTCAACACCTGATAGATGAAGAATATAAGGACCAATACCAGGGCACTAAGTCCATTGCTTGGCAGTTGAATCTGATTGATTACAGCAAGACCTGGTAACATTGAAATGAATAACAATACCAATACTGCTTGCATGAATATCCTAAGTGTAAGTTTGGCTTTGATTTTTCCTTTGCACCTTGAACCTCTTTTCTTCATAACAACAATAGATGCCACAAGAGGTCCAAAGGTTGCCAGGATTGTAATTATTGTAGGAAGCCATGCTGCCATAGTCATTGTCCCAGCATTTATTGCTTCAAACATTTCACTGTGATATTTAAGGGTTAAACCAGATTGGCTTGCAATGATAAAGGATAAAATCCATAAACTATATGACCATCCGAACGCAATCAATATAAACAATAGTGTCTTCTTATCTCTCATAACAACATCTCCTTAGAATTGATAATACTTATTCTAGACGCCAAATCTATGTTTTGTATTACTCAATTCTTACATGATTCTTAAGTTAGAGATGTGATTCAACAATACAATAATAAGGTTCAAGGCCAAGCTTGACGCCAAACTGTTTATAAACAGATAATTCAAGACCACACTCATTTAAAAAGGCTTCAACGACCTCCCTTGGTTTGTCTGACATATCAAGACCGAACTTCCATGGCTCACCCATTTTAGCCATTATGTTGCTTTGTTTTTTTAACAGCAAATGAAGTTTCACCATCAATAAAGGGCTTTGAGTAAATATCTTGAGCAATAATACTGCCTTTGCAACACAAATCAGCCATGTCCCTTAGGGATTCCTTAACAAGATCTTCCTCTAGAAAATGACAAACGCTTTGCCAGATAATCAGGGTTTTCTTCTCTTTATCAAAACCCGACTCAATCAGCCTCTTAGCCTATGATTCTTTGGCGTAATCTATTGGAATATAAGTAATCCAATCATAGTCTATCCCAGCTTTCTCTAGTGTGGATACCTTCATATTGATTGTCTTAACTTGGTCAAACTCAAACACACGGACATTCTTATCTTTTGTATGGTGCTGTGCAATAAGGTCATAACCTACACCTGGTAAAACAATTTGATCAACTTCATCAATGTACTTTAGCATTATCTCATCGAAAGTAAGGACTCTGGCAGCAACGGTGGTATCCAAGGTCTCTTTCCCAAGTTCCGGTAATTTGCTCAATTTGGTCCTAAAGCCAAAATACTTCTGAGCCACAATAAAAGCACCTAGAACTGCAAATTGGCCAAAATGAGATTCACTTGGCTAGTGTTTCGTAAATTCAACAGATAGTGGGTCATCCCTCGTTTCAAAATAGTGCATGTAATACCTGTACTGCAATGTTTGTCCTGCTGAAAATGAAACACCTAATTTCTTACCTACCACCATTTCTTTGTAAGCACCATCAATAATGCCAAGTATGGCAAATGGAATGAATAGGATTTGAATGACCATATAGATGATTATCTGAAATACTCTCTTAATCATAAGTAACCTCCTTATTTCAAATGTTGGTTTAGAAAACTGATTTGGTCAGAGACTGCTTGATCAAAAGCCTCTCCTTTATAAATGTCAAAATGTCCTACTGGATATAACTTGATTTCCACCTTGTCACCTAATATCTTGGCTGCTTTCATATAAGATTTCTCTGAGACAAGATTATCTTTTTCACAGATTTGTAGTAAGACTGGACATTCAACATCCCCCCCTGCAGAATCTAAGGGATTTTCTGCCTGTTCTACAATCATTGCCCTCGCACACACTTCGTTGACAAAGCCATTATCAACCAATGATGCATAACCTTCAAAGGCACCTGGTGCATTAAGCATTGCGAATGCGCCTTCTGGTCCTACGATTGGAATCTTATGAGGAGATAAACCAAATCTGGAACGTCCTTTGTCTCTTTGTGCATGTATAAATAACTTAAGATAAAAGGCCATTCCCTGTCTTTCTAATCCCAATTTGGCATCTTCTTCTTTATCAAGGGCAGGACATTGTCCTATTACTGCTGCAATTGATTTGTCTTTTGCCGCCTTTGTCAGGCCATATCCACCTGCGGCAGAAGTTCCCCCCCACAAAACAATCTTGCTAGAATCAACACCTTCAATCTGTCTAGCAAATTCTATAGCTGCATCTAAGTCTTCTTGTTGTTTCATACCAGAGAACAATTGTCTCGGCTCGCCACTACTTTCTCCAAAGTGTCTAAAATCATAGAGCAATGAAGCATAGCCTGCCTCCCTAACTCGTAAGGCGTATTGTTCTAGAATCATTCCTTTTGTTCCACCAAACCCATTGCTCATAACCACACATCCAACAAGCTTCACCAGATGATCTGGCATGAAGACCCAAGCATCTATCTTCTCACCCTTCACTTCAAAAGTAACATGTTGCCTGTAATCTGATGGCCTATTATTGGCCAAAGTATTGGTTGATTTCATAGGAATTTTCTTAACCCTAAGAAATGGTAGAAAAATAACACTGGACATTTCTAGTAAGACTAATCCAATAATTGATCCAAATACGATACTTATAATCTTTATGATAATCATAGCTACCTCCTTGCGCGCTTAGAACTAATCGTTAACCTAATATGCCTAAGCTTTGATTAATGAGAATATATACTGATACATTTCATCAATAGCATCAATGCTCTCTTCCATTGAAGTGGTATAGGTAGACATCACCCCCCAATACCATGTCGTACATTTATAAATAACCTTGCTGCCTTCTCTACATCTGTGTCTTGCTTAACTTCACCACTGTCAATACTATTCCTAATAATCAACTGCCACTTGTCCACTTCTAATTCGTGAGTTCTGTGACCATGTTCAGCAAGCTCTGGATTCATCTCAAGTGCTTGAAAACTTAGAATGAAGTAATTAAGCATACCTATATTAGCTGGAAGGTGTGAATGTTTAAGTCCCATCTTTGCTTTTTCTATTCTGCCCTTTAGATGTTCAGATAGAAGGGTATCCTTATAGTCACTTACATCCGACGTATCATTTGTTGCCCGAAAGTTTAATTCAATGACCGCATCAAACAGTTCTTTTTTTTACTGGAGAAGTAATGGTACATTGTAGCTCTACCTATGCCAACAGCCTCTTGTATCATTCTAATGGATACCGAATCGTATCCCTTTTCTAGAAAGAGTAAATAGGCTTTCTCTAGTATCAATTTCTTGGTATCTCTTTTCTTAGCTTCATTGCTCATACTATCAACCATCTTTCAACTTTGTGTCAATAAATTTTATAGACCGACCGTTCGTTCGATAAAATTATAACATGAAACCATGCCTTAGTCAATCTTATGGCATGGTTTCAATTATAGTCATATAACAATTCTTAATAACACAACTTTTAGAACTTGACCAATCCCTTAATATAGTCTTCGTCCCCCCCCATCTTATTTAGGGCATCTTCAAGCCCCCCCTCAAGATTGGTTACATGAGAATATAACTTGGTAAAATCAATTGTTTTGTGACGTTCTAGAATGTTAAAGGCTTTGTTGAATGCACTTGGTGTATTGGCACTCATCCCAACGATGGTGGCATGTTTTCCACAAACATGTCTGGCTGGGTCAAGTTCTACTGTTGTACCTGTATTCACCATATTGCCTACCTCTATCATGGTACCCATTCGCTTAAGCATTTCAAGTCCTTCAATAAATGCCTTTGGAGAATTGGCACACTGTAATACCACGTCTGCACCTTTACCAGCAGTTAAATCCTTCACTCTTTTAATCCTGTCTTCTGGGCTAACGGTGTGTATATCAATAACTTCATCTACATGAGCTAATTCTTTGGTAACGTTCAGCCTTGAAGAACGTCCACCTATAGCAATAATTTTTTTTGACACCTAAGAGTCTACAGATAATGGCTGCAAGAATCCCCCCCACTGGACCAAGACCAATAATAGCCACTGTTGCATTCGAGTTAAACGATTCTTCTACTGTGCCCGGACAAGTCTGAGCCAATTCGATTGCTCTCATTGCAACTGCAGTTGGGTCAAGAAGTACAGCCACTTCAGATGGCATATCTTCTGGAATCTTCCATACGAAAGTCTCTGGTGATACATACAAGTATTCGCCAAATCCACCCATAAAGTGAGGGGGGGCATGTTCTACATTGGAATCAATGCCTTTTGATCCTTCTAGTCCTAATTTCTCATAAGGTACGCCGTAAACAAATGAATTATCACACACTGTACAAACACCTTGCCCATGTTCAACACAGGCTGGACATTTGCCACAAGTTATCCAAGGATACAAAGCAATTCGATCCCCCCCTTCTTTAAGTGGCCCACCAAAAACATTCATATGTTTATTGGCATCATCACCCATGTCAACAATTGTACCCGTTATTTCATGTCCCATAACAGCCCCCCCATAAGGTGGGTCTTGAGGAAACAAATGTCCATCTGTTCCACATATTGCCGCAGCATCCATCTTAAGAACCATACCATCTGACTTAGCTTTTGGCACGTCAAACTCTCTAATTTCTAGTTGTCTGGCACCTACCCATACAGCTGCTTTACCTTTGTTCTTGTTCATATACCTGTTCCTCCTTACCATTTTTGTCTCAAAGTTTCCTATCACTTTTCCTACACACATATGGTAAACGTTTACTAGATTGATAAACTTAATATAATAATACCTTGTTCTTTACTAGAGAACAAGGTATATCTGATTCAAACTATTATATTTTGTAGAAGATAATCTTATGAGCGATGGTATCTATTGTGACAATCTATTCTTTTGTAATATGCAAACCTTTCACCATCAAATATATGGCCATAACAACTTCGTTTAGCATAATCTGTGAAAACAATATACCAGTAATAGCTAATGGTATTGTCAATGATGTTAGAGCAATCACATTCCCCCCCACACTTAGAAAAATTGAGGCCACAATCCCCCCCCATACACTTAACCACCTTGGAACAAGTCTTAACCTATAAAGTATGACATATAAGGCCATTGCGCTAACAATGAATATCACAAGATGCACATCATAGAACATATCTCTTAGTTTTAGAGCTGACTCACTCCCCCCCATAAAAAAATAGAAAGCCGCCACCAATCATTAAGAGTCCTTCCAACACTTTCATACTAAAGTAGGCAATATTAAGTGATTTTATTCCCTTTGAAAAAGCTGGGTATAACATGTAAGCAATCCCAATAACTGACACACCGCTTAACACCTCAAAAACTAATACAATTGCTTTATTTTGTGTTACAGCACTGGCTAATACAAAATATGCTGTTAAGATAAATACCCCCCCTGCCCACAATGACCGTTTTTTAATATTCCCAAACTTTACTTCTTCTTTTAGACTTATCGCTTTTTCCATCCTTCATTCTCCTTTAGTTCTTCATATTTTCACCCTTAAGATTACCTTTATATTGTATGTAAGCTTTCTAAAACTTAGCACAAGAGATTATGAAGAAAGTATAAAGAAGGCTTAAAGATTTGTGAAATCTCTAAAGCCAAGTTATTGAAGACAATGTTTCATTTTTACAAGTTAAGGACACATAATAACCTTACCAATGCCCTATTGATTGTGTACACTTATAACATAGTCATTAAAACACATTTCAAAAGGAGAACACTATGAAGATAGCAATAACAGCCGCAAGCGGTAAATTAGGTGGCGAAATAGTCAAAGCAACCGTCGCATTAACCACTAAAGATGATGTCATTGCCCTGGCGAGAACACCTGAAAGAGCAGGTCACCTAGGTGTAGAAGTTAGACCTGGTGACTATAATGACAAAGTAGCACTTGAACAATCCCTAAAATCAGTTGATGTTGTCTTATTGGTTTCAGGTATGGATGCACCAGATAAGAGAATTGAGCAACATCGTAATGTTATTGACGCAGCCAAGAAAAATGGTGTAAAGAAGATTGTTTACACTAGTGTACAAGGTGCTGAGGAGAATACAGCCTTTTCACCTATTATTCAAAGTAATCGACAAACAGAACAAGATGTTATTAGTAGTGGCTTAGAATGGGTCATTGGGCGTAACGGTATTTATATAGAACCCGATATCGAATACTTAGAAACATATAAAAAGATGGGTGGTATTTCCAACTGTGCAGGAGATGGTCTATGTGGTTATACAACAAGACCTGAACTGGCTTATGCCTATGCAAAAATGTTGACTGAGGATCAACACAATTCCAACATTTACAATTTGCACGGCGAATCTATCACCCAGTACGAGTTATCAGACTATATGAACACCGCCTTCGGCACTGCTCTTACCTATACCCCCCCTATAAGTGTCGAAGAATACAAGGCTGAACGGGTTGAAGAACTTGGCGACTTTCTTGGCACCGTTATAGCGGGCATATACCAAGGCATCAGAGAAGGTAAATCTGATAACCCAAGTGATTATGCCAAGCTGCCGGAAGAGAACATATTAGTTGGAAAGATTATTTCAATCAATAATATCCATTGTCTGAAGTCTTGGTGATTGGTAGAACTCTCCATCTGGTTTGCCAAGTGACAACCACATCTGTATTGTCTCACCATCTTTGGCCCAGTGATTATGAAGGTTCTTATAAATGTCTTCAACTTCAGGATACTCTTGAATCCCCCCCTGGCTCAAAGGCAGTAAACGTCCACCCTTGATTAAGACTTCCATCCATGCCAGCTGCAGTCTTCGACCTGTCTCAAGTTGAAGTTCTCTTGTGTTACCAACACTTCTTACCATTAGCATAACATGTTCATTCTCCAAGGTCTGATTAAACATTTTAATTGAAGTGTCTGTATATTGATCAGGCGTTTGAGGGAATAAGGTTGATATAGTTTCAATGAACCACCAATTGGACTTATCAAAATTCCCAAGTAGAGTTATGCCATAAGGATGCCTTTCTCTTGCATCATTCCCAATCTGTGTATAATCTATGCTTTCATCTCTCGTTGGCGGCAATTCCATTTCTATTTTAAATGCTTCTACTGCTAGAGCTGATAGTTGGTCAACTTGGTCTTGATTGTCAATCCACTCAAAAATTATGGATCCATCGCTCCACTTTTTCTCTTGTTCCGTATACCATTCCTGAGTGTATTCCATCGGCAGTGTTTTATACTTAACTGTTGCAGTAGACAGGGCATCAATTGTAATACCATCTGTTGACATCAAAGTATCCACATTGTTATTGTCCTTGTCCATATCACTCAAGCTTATGTTGGCAAGTGGGTAAGCACCTGGTGCCTCCTCATCAAAATCGCCCTCTGGCAAATATTGATAGTCAAGCTTATAACCTAGTTCTTTTGCTGCTATTTCAGCTGCACCAACAAAAGAGCCAATACTAATGACCAGTTGTCGATGAACAGGATCTGTTTCTGGCAACAATCGTTCTTCATCTAGGTAGATATGATACGAGTCATCTGCTTGTCTTCTAAGTTTCCAACTCTGTATGTTATGAGCATTCTGAGCCCACCTTGCACTATCTATAACTAAGAGCATTGGATCATTAGATTCATCCTCAGTCCATGTTGTTTTAGAGTTAGTTGCTTCCATATCCTCTGTATATATGCCAATATTCATAGCAAAGACAATAACAATACATAGAAGTACAAATGTGACTATAGCTAGTAACCATTTCTTTTTACCTAATTTCTTTTTACTTAATTTCTTGTTCGTAGTCAGCTTCCTTTTCATCGCAAACTCCTTTTCCTAATGTTAATTTATGATGCCATCAAATATAATCCCTAAAGCTGTTTCAATAAGGGACTTATCTGACATGCCATAGTCATTAATATAATTTTCTTTGCGCGATAGAGTCATCATGATGCCAATCATCTGAGCCCAAAATGCAATGGCCAAGTGGTTGGCACTTGCATCATTTGATACCAATGAACTTTTAAAGGCTTTATCCTTTATGCCTTTTTCGAAAACACTGATTAGGATTCCCAAGGCAATTTCACCTTCAAGAAACATCTTCTTGTAGCTTGGACTTTCTTCAATATGAGCAGCATGCTTCATATCGTTTAAGGTCTGGAACTTGATAATGGCCTCAAAGTATAGGGGGGGGTAGGACTTCCTGAACACATTATAAGTATAAACCAATGCCTCTAACTGTTTTTTTTACTTCCTTGTTGCCTAATCCATTCTTTGTTTCTACAAGTAATTTGTTTAGTTTCTTGAAACCTTTATACATAACTTCATAGATAATCTCTTCTTTTTTATCAAAATAGGCATAGACTGTACGCTTGGTAAACTCTGCCTTCTTTGCAATATCATTCATAGTCGCCCCCCCAGTGAAGCCGTTTTGACTAAACACAGACTCAGCCGCTGTAACAATATGCATTCTTTTTAGTTCTTTTTCTTGTTCTTTGAGACTCTTGTTCATATTCATCTCCCCCCCCGGACATCACACTTTTACATCATAGGTATATTTTAGTATACCGCCAGTGTACCATTAATCAAAAAAATATGCAATCCTATTTGAGATTGCACATTTTACTAGCTGCATACTGTTTTGGGGGGGTCAAACCCTCAATCCGCTTAAAAAGCCTAATGAAGTATGAAAGATTACTGAAGCCACATTCATATGACAAGTCCGTTATATTGGACCAACCAGATAGTAAGCGATAACGCGCCACTTCAATCCTATAATGGTTGAGATACTCAATAGGTGAATGTTGTGTCAATGATTTAAAATAACTACAGAAGTATTTGGGACTCATATTGGCTGCTTGCGCTATCTCATTTAATGTCAAGCGTCTATGATACTCTCTTTCGATGAATGCTACCGCTTTTCTAAGAGGCAAAACTTTGGCCTTTTTCATGGCATCTTGATAATAATGGCCTTCAATAATCCTCCCAAACATCAGGTATAAATATCCCCCCCTAACTTGTAATTCATAGCCTCTTCGTTTTTCACCTAATATCAGAAAAAGTTTCTGAATCAGATGGTCGATGTCCTCATCTTCTTTTGGCAGTAGTGTGTTGACTTTTCTTTCTCCCTCTAATAGTGAGCGTAATATGACTTCACCGGCTAGGGGGGGGTACTTGTTCTGCATGAGTTTTTGGGGGGGATTGAATACTAGACAGTTATATGTGCAAGTATCAGGAATTCCAGCGTGAAATTCTTCACTATTTACAAACAAGATATCCCCCCCTTCTTGTGCAAAACCCTTTTCACCGCCAATATCATATTGAAATTTGCCACTTTCAATCTTTATAATCTCACATTCGTCGTGCCAATGTAATGGCATAAAGTAGCGAGGATAGTTGGCGTTGATGTAATAAACTTCCACAGGAAATTCTAAATTCTCGCGGGATTTCTTTTCCTTAAATTCTAATACTCGCATTTTGATCCCTCCATCATTATGAATATTGTACTACTTTTTATAAGTATAGTGCAAGATTATCTTCAAATTCAGTACTAAAATTACATTATAGCTAAGTCGAATCTGAATCAATTAACAAGAGCACGGTTTAAAAAGGAGGTCAATAATGAAAACGAATAGGTACATCGGAGATTATCCAGTTATTGGTATACGCCCAACAATTGACGGCAGAAGAGGTCCCTTAAAGGTGCGTGAAGGTCTAGAAAATCAAACTATGAAAATGGCGGAAGCCGCCAAAGATCTTTTTGAAAAAAAATCTACATTACTCAAATGGTCAACCAGTCAAAGTCATTATTGCTGATACCACAATAGGTAGAGTGACAGAAGCTGCCGCATGTGCAGAACAATTCAGAAAAGAAGGTGTTGATGTAACACTTACCGTAACACCTTGTTGGTGTTTCTGTGGTGAGACAATTGACATGGATTCAAAAACTATTAAAGGTATCTGGGGGGGCTTCAATGGCACAGAACGTCCCGGAGCCGTTTATCTGGCTGCCGCCTTAGCAACTCATGCTCAAAAGGGACTTCCAGCATTTGGTATTTATGGCCATGATGTACAAGATATGGATGAATCTGATAACATAACCCCCCCTGACGTAAAGGATAAACTTTTAAAATTTGGACGCGCAGCTATTGCTGCTGCAACAATGCGAGGTAAAAGCTACCTTCAGATTGGCTCTGTTAGTATGGGCATTGCCGGCTCAATGGTCGATGCCTCCTTCTTTGAAAAGTTTCTTGGTATGAGGATTGAGAGCATAGATGAAGTTGAGATTATTAGACGTATGGAAAAAGGTATCTATGACAGAATAGAATTTGATGCCGCCCTTAAGTGGACAAAGAAGAACTGTCCTGAAGGTTTTGACATTAACCCAGAGGCCCTTCAGCTTAGTGCTGCACAGAAAGAATCTGATTGGGAATTTGTTGTTAAGATGATGTGCATCATCAAAGATTTATTAAATGGCAATCCAAATCTACCAGAAGGTTGTGAGGAAGAAATGGTGGGCCATAATGCTCTCGCAGGTGGTTTTCAAGGTCAACGTCAATGGACAGATTTCTATCCCAATGGGGGGGATTTCGCAGAAAGTCTTCTTAACTCTAGTTTTGATTGGACTGGACCAAGAGAACCTTATGTATTGGCTACCGAAAATGACACCCTTAATGCTGTCACAATGATGTTTGGAAAACTCCTAAATGGCACCGCCCAAATCTTTGCAGATGTACGCACATTTTGGAGCCCTGAAGCCGTAAAGAAAGCAACTGGTTATGACTTAAGCGGTAAAGCCAAGGATTCTGCAGGCATGATTCATCTGATTAATTCTGGTGCAGCTGCTCTAGATGCAACTGGCAGGATGATTGACGATAAAGGCAAATCTATTATGAAGCCATTCTGGCAAGTATCAGAAGAAGATCAAAATAATTGTTTAAATGCAACAACATGGAACATGGCAAATCTAGGCTATTTTCGTGGCGGTGGTTACTCCTCACGTTTTGAAACCCAAGGTGAAATGCCAGTAACCATGTTACGTCTAAATATCGTTGAAGGTATAGGACCTGTAATGCAGATTGCAGAAGGTCATACTATTACCCTTCCCACAGAGGTCAGCGACAAACTTTGGGAACGCACTGAGTATACGTGGCCCTCAACATGGTTTGTTCCAAGGACAACAGGCGAAGGAGATTTTGTTGACACCTATGAAGTTATGAACAAATGGGGGGGTGCCAACCATTGCTCCTTTGGCTATGGTCATTTTGGCGCTGACATTATTACACTGTGTAGTATTCTTAGAATACCTGTATGTATGCACAATGTTAGGCAGGACCAGATTTTTCGTCCAGCAATTTGGAATGCCTTTGGTATAGATCAATCCCATCGTGATTTAAACGCATGTAATTCCTTAGGTCCTTTATATAAATAGACACAAGTAATTAGCAAGATGACACAAAGCGAATCTGTTCCTCAATAGCTTTCTCAAAATGCTCATCAAAGTATAGTTCAAAATGTCCAATAGGGTATGATATAACTTCTGCCTTACTCCCCCCCAAATTTTCTACAAGTTTGACATAGGATTTTGGTGATACCAATGTATCATGTTGGCAGACAAATATCTGTACTTTGCACTTTACTTTATGAGCAAGCTTGAGAGGATCCTCAGCATGAGGCATCAAAGCCAATCTAGCGCACATTTCGTTTCTGAAAGTGGTTGAATCTTTGGCCAATCTTGCCATTCCTTCAAGGGCTTCTGGTGATGTCAACATTGCCGTAGTACCAGGTTTTCCATAAGCAGGGAATGTATGTGGTGAGAGTCCAAATCTTGACCTGCCCTTGTCTCTTTGACCATGCATCATCAATTTCATGAAAAAGCCTATACCCTCTTGTTCAAGGTAACGCTTACTGTCTTCTTTGTGGTCAAAAGAGCCACATTGTGCGATAATACCTGCAATGGATTGATCCCTACTTGCTACAATTATGCCATAGTTCGCACCTGCTGAAGTTCCCCCCCATAGAATTATCTTATTTGCATCAACATCCGTTCTTGAGCGTGCGTATTTGATTGCACCTTCTAAGTCTTCAATCTGATACAAGGCTGAGTAGATTTGTCTCGGTTCCCCCCCTTCACTTTCACCAAAATAGCGATAATCATAAAGCAACACAGAACAACCGCTTTCAACATATTTTAGGGCATATTTCTCAAGTGCCATATCCTTGGTACCACCAAATCCATGACTCATGATAAGGCAAGGCCTAGCTCCCTTGCCATCTGCTTTATAAAACCACCCTGATAGTTTCATGCCATTTACTGTAAAAGTTAAGGACTCGCGACATTGTGGTGCAGGCAAAGTTCTATCTGAAATTGCAATATCTTGCCTGTCTACTTTTAGTACTGGAAAGAATATTATGACAATTAGGTAAAGCAAAATCAACCCAAGTAGAATCCCTAAAACTGTAAATAATATTTCCATAAATTAAACCTCCTTATGAGATTGGTCATCTAACATTCCAAAAAAACAGCAATGTTCTTAGTTGGTCTTGATAGCTTGCATAGTCCTCAAAAAGTGCCCTCCAAGTATTTTCTCTTGTAATCTCACCAAGCTTTTCTATAACAATGGCTATTAGGTCTGGCGACAGGTCTTTTTTTATTTCACCATCCTCTTGTGCCTTCTTTATATTGGCTATGAACCTTGTCATATACACTTCCTTAAATGCTGGTATATCAAGCACTTCATCTAAGAATTCCCCCCCTTCAAGACTCTTGAAGAATTCTATGCGCCAAGCTGACATCATTTTGATTTTCTCAGGATAAGTTATGGTCAATTGACTGATTTCATCAAACTTTTCGAAACCAGTCTCAAGTAGGTGCTCTCGTATTTTCTCTAGTAAGGCTTTCTTATTTGAGAAATACTTGTAAAATGTTGCTTTGCTCACTTTGGCTACTTGACATATTTCTTCTATAGTCACTCTTTTCACTCCATGTTTTAGGAAAAGTGATTTTGATACTTCAATAATTTGATTCATCTTTTTACTAGTTCCCATAAATACTTACACTCCTTTGCAACTTGAAATCCCTTGAGTTTATATATTGAATCTTATATACTTTTGCACATAATATGAACGTATTATGTTTATATTGTATCATTTCGTTTAGTTTTGGTCAAGTTTTTTTTCTCTTTTTCAATAAAAATGCAATAAATCGGCTTTTAGATCGTTATAGTAGTATTAGAATCAATAAAAGTAATTAGCTTATCCATTAGGAGGAGAGAACTTATGAAAGCAATAAAAATTAAACGTTATGGTCCACCAGAAGTATTGCAACTTGTTAAAATTCCCAAACCTCAAGCAAAAGATGATGAAATACTTGTCAAAATCCACGCATCCGCTGTTACCAATAGCGATATATTTATTCGAAGTGGGAAAGTCAGTGTCAGTCTGATTATCCCCCCCTTTCGTATTATGATGGGATTCTTCAAACCTCGTGCAACTGCCCTAGGTATCGTCTATTCTGGCGTTGTTGAAGCAGTTGGTAAATCAATTACCAAATACAATGTTGGTGATGAAGTTTATGGCATGACAGGCTTTAGTCTGAGCACCTATGCAGAATATGTATGTCTAAAAGAAAACGACTCTAAGAAACGTGGCTGTATTGGTATCAAACCTCAATCAATCACACACGAAGAAGCCACGGCTGTATGTTATGGTGGTTTACTGGGATTTCAGGCATTAGAGAAATACCCTGTTAAGAAAGGGCAAGAAGTACTGATTTACGGCGCATCTGGTACAACTGGCACAATGGCTGTTCAATATGCTAGGTACTTGGGTGCCCACGTTACAGCTGTATGTAGTTCAAGAAATAAGGATTTGGTCATGGAACTTGGTGCTGATCTACATCTAGATTATAATGACAAAGCTTCACTTGAAGCCCTTACACAGTATGACTTAGTTGTTGATGCAGTGGGTAAAGCCAAAACATCGAAACTACGTGTCAAAGCCGAAAAAAAAGTCTTACACAAAGTGGACATAACAGTTCTATTGATGGTGAAGAGATGTATCTGGATTCAAATAGATTAAATAGGATTAGCAAATTAGTTAAGCAAGGTGACGTCAAACCAATACTTGACCGAACTTATACCCTAGACAATATAATTGAAGCACATCGATACGTCGAGACAGGCCATAAAGTAGGTGCGTTGCCATAAAAATCCACTAATGTACTTCAAACTGTTTCAATTTATACGGTAGATTTCTTCAATCATAATCCGTAAGCCATCTGTCATGTGCACCACTCGCTCAAAGATATCAATCTTAGATACGCGCCCAATGATACTTATATATGCACCACCAGACTTTTTTTCATCCGGCATATAATAAACAATCTCAACTTCATTAGATTCTGGCAATGCGGCTTCTATCTCTCTGAGCTTCTCATCTATGATGGCTTTCTCCATTTCGTCCAGCTCTTTTCTAGCATCGGTAAACCTGGCCGCTTCACTAACTGCCGTATCATGACCTACAACTGCTGCAAAAGGCGAAAACTGAGCTGCCCTATCCTTAACAGGCATATGCGACCTTGTCCGGGAGACATAATGTGGCATATGAATAATATCTTCATAGTCTTTCAATTCTTTTTGGACTTTCTTTTTCATAGGATATTAATCCTCTCATATGTCACTAGTTTCTTTTGCCCAAAGATACATGGTATGGGCTTCGTTGACGATTCTCATACGCCGTCTGCTAGGGTATATGCTTTCACCATTATCTAGCTTAACCTGTCCACTTTCGATTGACTCAACGTGGCTTAGATTTAGGATCCCGTGTTGTGCGAACCTAACAAATCGATTTTCATCCAGTTTACTTTCCAAATGACTTAGCTGGGATCTGTAAGTGAATTTCTCATTAATAGTCGTCACCACAATATTTCTCTTACTGGTCTCGAATTTGATGATATCATCATACTTAAGTCTAATTGGTTTGGTATTCACTTCAATAACAATGGATTTTACCTGTTGCTCAACCTGCTTCTTATAAGTTTCGGCTTGCTTACACTGTATAATGGCCCTGTCTATAGCAGAGTATAAGTCTTGATCATTAATTGGCTTCACAAGAAAATCAAGAGGTTGAACACTATATGCTTCCAAGGCATAATTATCCATAGCTGTTGTAAAAACTATAACCGCAGAAGTGTCTGTCTCTCTAATCATTTTAGCCACTTCAATCCCATTCTTACCTGGCATCTGAATGTCAAGTAAGATAATATCGAATTTATCCTTTATATGAGCATCATATAGTAACTCACCGGATAGAAATGATTCATATTTAACAGGTTGCTTGTACTTAGACATTTTGAATTCCAAAACATCTATAGCAACCTGATCATCGTCACATATCGCAACTCTATAATTCATATCAACTTGCTCCTTTAAGCTTTGTGTCCACCAATCTGTTTATTACGTGCCTTAGTTGTAGCACCTTCTTGAAGATTAGTTCCCTTTAGTATAGCATTTTTTTCCGTATTTTTTTCTTTATATCTAGCATGGCATGTTGAAGTTTTTTTTCTTTTTCTAAGGCCAATGCTTCCTCTTGGTCTTCTTTATCTTTTGCATCATAGTCCGTAAATAAATCCAATTGCTCCAGAGCTGGTTTTTCCTTCAGGGTCTTTTCATCGGATATATGATTGGCCACTATGTTGACCCGCCTAACCAAAAGGTCTGGGTTAACAATCTCATCAAATAAGGCCATAACACTTTCTATGATTAACTTGGTAGATGATGTCATCTTCTTCAGATTAACAGTCCCATGGGCATGTTTTGGTACTTGTCTACCGTAGTAATCTGTTTTGACTTCACCTTTGTACTTGCCACGAATCTTCGCGTCTGTTATGTTAGCGATATCGTAACCTACGGTTAAAACCATTTGGTCTGTTAATAAACCTTTGTCCACCAAATCAAGTACCAATAGGTCCGTCATTTCTTGAACGATAATCCTTGCTTTGTCATTTGTATATGGCAGGTGTAAAACTTGTCCAGCACCAGTACTTTTGTTACTTGGCTTGTATGCCTTAACATCAGCTATTGTGCAAGGCTCATATCCCCCCCATGCATGGTCAATAAGTAATTCAGCATTAATGCCAAATAATTTGTACAACAAGTCTTCGTTGTGATACTCACCTTTCTTACCAAGAGAGCACCTTGCGATATCACCCATTGTGTATAAATCATGGTCCATAGTTTCTTAGCATAACCTTTTCCAACTCTCCAAAAGTCAGTGATTGGCTGATGTGTCCACAGAAGCTCCCTATAACTTATCTCGTCAATTTCAGCAATTCTCACACCATCTTCATCTGCCGGAATATGTTTTGCAACAATATCCATTGCAATTTTACACAGGTATAAATTTGTACCTATACCAGCGGTAGCCGTTACACCAACAGTATATAAAATATCTTGAATTATTTTCTTGGTGAACTCCCTGGCTCCGAGATTAGAGGACTTTAAGTAATTGGTCACATCAAGAAATACTTCATCTATGGAATACACATGAATGTCCTCTGGTGCTATGTATTTTAAGTAAACATTGTAGATTCTGGTACTGTAGTCCATGTATAGAGCCATTCGAGGTGGAGCTGCAATATAATCAATTGCAAGATTAGGCGACTGATTCAGTTCATCTGCCAAATATGATTTGCCAGTCAATTGTCTACCAGGTGCAGACCAAGTTCTTTTTGAATTCTCTTCTTTAACCTTCTGAACCACTTCGAATAATCTAGCTCGTCCAGGAATCCCAAACTTTTTTTTAGAGAAGGGGGGGTCACCGCAAGACATATGGTTTTCTCAGTTCTACTAGCATCCGAAACAACCAAGTTGGTCTTAAGTGGATCAAGCTTTCTCTCCAGACATTCCACTGAGGCGTAGAAGGATTTGAGGTCTATTGCTACATATATGCGCTTATTGTCTACTACTTGATTCACCAATTGATTCACCTCTTAATTTAACTCTTAATTCATTCTGCTTCTCCCCCCCTATATTTTATCACAAGATATTAGCTTTTACATTCTATAAGACCAATGAATAGGACATATTTTGCATTTTTCACAAAAATGGTTATACTTATACATGGTTATACTAAATCACTATGATAATCATGCATAAGGCATAAATATAAAACATTACTGAGAGGCTATAGATATGATAAAAAAAAGACATTCTCGAACTTAAACGTCGTTTCAAAAAAAGACCAATGTACCTTCACCAAATTATGCGGCTGTTACGTCAATGGTGATAAGAACATCCTTCTTAATTTTAGGGAAACATTCCTTAATTTACCTGACGAGGAATTCTACAAATATTTGGAAATATCCAAGAAAGTACTGTCTGGTACCATAGGCAACAACCTATTAGAGCTTAATTTCCCCCCCTTAAATGAACATTTCTCTAATGACCAGCAGAGATTCCTTCTTAGGCTCAGAGACAGCAAACTAAAAGATGATGCTTTACTTGAAGAATTCTATCAATCGATCATAGATAACTATGATTTTGGTGAGAATTATTTAATTCTTCTATTTCATGATGCTTATGACGTAATGGTCAAAACCTCTGACAATATCAAGATGGATGAATCTGAAGAGGTCTATAGCTATATCATGTGTGCCATTTGTCCTGTATCACTTGCCAAGCCAGGTCTTAGCTACTTTGAAGAAGACAAAAAAAATCAAACCACGTCTTAGGGACTGGATTGTTGGCCTACCAGCTCATGGCTTCACATACCCTGCATTCATTGAACGTAGTACCGATGTGAATGCCATTATGTATTACACCAAGAATGCTAAAGAGCCACACCCTGAACTTATGGAACAAGCATTAGGATGTAATTCTAAGCAGACTGCAACGGTTCAAAAAGAAACCTTCCAGACTTTGATACAAAGCTACATTGGTGCAGATGAGATTGAGTCAGACGAAATATACACACAAGTTCAAGAAAACCTAAACACAATGGTTGAAGAACACAGTGTTATGTCTGACGATACAGAGTACGAGCCTATTGTTCTGACCACTGATAATGTGGAGAAGCTCCTAAAAGAAAGTGGTGTCTCAGAAGAAATTGCTACTAAGACAATAGAATCATTCGAAGAGAACTTTGCTAGAGACTTGCCACTGGCCGAAAGTCTTCTAGATACTAAGTTGCTTAAGGCTAATGAACAGAAGAAGAAGGAAGAACATCTGATTAAGCAAGTCGAAGTTCTTGAGACCAAACTTGAAGAAGTTCAGTCTAACCTAGAACCATCTGCTGAGACAGCGACTGATACTGCTGATGCTGAACTGGCTGATAATGATATAGTTGAGGGTCCTACGACTAATTACGACGTGGTACTTCATGTCAAACCAGAGAAAATCTCTAAGATCAAAACAGAGATTATTAATGGTCAACGTTGTATCCTTGTTCCAATTAACGATGATGAACAAGCTACTATAAATGGCAAAGACGATATTATCTAGAAAAAAAGACTTAGCAATTGATTTCTCAACTGCTAAGTCTTTAATATTAACTCTTATTACTTCTCTTATTGCTAAACCGACTCATCCAATATAGCAAAGCCCGTATCATCAAGCCCTATAGCTTGATACTTGAGCTTCAACTGATTGGTGGTTGCTTTAGAGACTTTCTGCTTGTTTCTTATCCAGTAAACCACATCGATGGTTTTTTCATCTTCGTTGGTCAAAATAACAAAACCTGCAAACTGATACCTATTTTTGTTATGGGGGGGTAAATTCTTGATGGATGTTGCTGTATGTATCAACACACTAATTCTTTTCTCAAGAATGTCTTTATCCACATCTTTACCGTTCTTAGTAAATCCTCTAAAATCTATTTCTGCTTCTTCAGTTAGTTTATACTGTACATAACTTTCAAGAAATGCTTTTTTGTTAAATTCGTTCGGATTTGTCGCTTGTTGCTCTTTATTCTCCATGTCAGTCTCTCCAACCTCTTTATTTGACCCATATACCAGGCCACCATTATTTCTATTATAAACTTAACATGGTTAATTGTAAATCATCTATTATTTCTATGATTATTCTCTTGGCCATTTAACTGCAAGCCATATAATCACAATATTAGCACATATCTCAACAGCACCATTAAAATAGTAAAACGTCCACTCACCGATTACCGATGCTACCATGACTGCAATGTAGATTACACTAAGAACAATGTTTGTCCACCTGTTAACACCTGCTTTTAAGACAAGAGATAGGAATATCATTGCTGCTGGTACTGCCATCAATATTGATGCACTTAGCAAGCCTCCTTGTGTTACTGGGAATGGTCCCATGTTACCGTCCATAATCTCCTGTATTGCATTTGGTGTAAACAATGAGAAAAAGTCATTGTAGAGATACAAAATCATAATCACTGCCCATAATGCTGCAATCTTAATTTTAACATTAACACTTGCGTCTACTAAGTTACCCTTTTTTTTCCTTCATAGCTTGTCTCCTCTATCCATTTGTAGTCCTTGTTGGACCATTGCTTGTTAAGGAAAGTATAGCTATCAGGACCAAAGACTGACTAAAGAAATTCTAAAATAAGTCTTAACACATATTAAGATCATCTTAATTGCTAAACCAATCTAAAACTACCCCCCCTTCAATATAAGCCTGCAATCTTACATCTGTTGGAATACAGTCCATATTAAAAGAAGAGCATCTCTGCTCTTCTAATTAACGCTCTTATTCCCAATAATAGATTCATCTAGTCCTTTTAGTTACTTTCTTTTTCGAATATATAATAGCCTATACCCAGACCATTATAGTAGTCGTCAGATTTGAATGTGTCACCCTCCATAGTCACCGACTTAACATTCTATAATGTTATCCCTTAAAAAAAAGTATGACCAATTTTTATCTCTACCTTGATGACATCAATAATAATGAAGTTAAAGATTTTTCATCTGCTGGGGGGGATTCATGGACTATAGAGATTTATGATTCGAATCACGAACTTTTAGAGACAAAAAAACTAAGTTACAGTGGACCTTGTCCTATTCCTAAAAGTATAGCCAACCTTCTTTAATATTATTGACACCACAATAGATAACACAACGGTCACAATAATCTCAAGCACAAATGCCAACGACATGGATAAACTCTTTATCACTGGGTATATTGGTAGCTCGTGCCATATAGACATAATGAGCCTATGGACCAAATATATTGTAAAAGAAATCTGCCCCCCCATTGTAGCCATATAGGATTTAATTCTTTCAGATTGAATGACACGTTTATATAAATGAGCTGACAAATACAATATGATAATTCCACTATGAATATACAAAAAAAACTATCATACTTATAGGAATTAGAAATGAGTCTTTGATAGCCTAAAATCACTCTAATACCTTCTGCTAGATAAAAGGCTGTGATAAGGATATGCAAACCATACAAAGCATTACTAGTCAATGAACTAACTTTGTGCCCTTTAATTTTTAAATCAGCGACCACAAATCCTAATATATAGAAGGTCATATAGCTAAAAAAGAATCGGTCCTTGTAGGCAATGGTTATGTAAGGGTTCAGTACAAGCCTTATTATAATCGTACCTGCCAACACCGCAAAAGGTTTATTTATTGTTTGATATACCTTAATCAAGATAGGGAAAAGAATGTAAAATTGAATTATCAAGATCATAAAATAAAGGTGATAACTTGCCTTACCTAATCTTAAATCAAAAATCACTTGTGCAATTGATATCTCTTTTTTTCCTATAAAAGCAAAATAACTCATATAGATTGCGGACCATACAAGATAAGGGAATACAATTGTCCAAAATCTCTTAATTGAATACTTCTTAATATCTATTGAACGGTTATGATATCCCGTATACATGACGTATGCACTAATAAATACAAATGCCTGAACGGCAAACCTAGATAATAGATTTATAACCAAAATTAAGATGTGTTGTGGACTTGATGACTGAAACTCATACCAAAATACAGCTGTGACATGTATTAATATGACTAGAATACATCCCACAGCTTTATAAAAATCTACTTCTTCCATTCTTTCTCTCAATATACATGCCCTCCGATGAGTCGTAATAAATCCCTTTTGTTCTTGTTGTCAATTTATCAGTGCATCTCTTTTCTATAATAGTAAGCCATACCCTTTTCTAGAGATTCTTTAACCTCTATTTGATTGGCCTTGAGTCTTATCATAATCTCTGCCTTGTTGTCGTCTGTTTCGACATGATTGGCTGTCTTAATCAAGCCTTCAAGTATAGCATCACATTGGCTATAAGGAAAAGATATCATCATTGTGTTCTCATCCCATTTACTAACAAATCGTGTCCCTGAACATAGGAGGGATAAAGAGAATTCCATTTCATTAAAGGGTTTGGCTGTGGATTCAAAACATACACCACAATGACCACTAAGGCCGATATTCTTAACAAAGCCATAACTATAAGTATAGGCTTGAGACAAGCGCATAGCCTGGTATGCATTGCAAGCAATCATGATAATGTCTGCTTGCTCCTTTAGCTTTGATAAGGCACTGACACCAATTCCAATAGTGTTGCTAGAAACAGGACGAACAGTCTTATGTTGTAAGTCTGCTAAGTCTCTATTCTTATGAAGACCAGCTTCATACCAACCATCGATGTCTTCTTCGTCTTCATAGTATGGCTTCATTCCAAGAACCCTTGAACCCGTATCACAGCTCATATGACTGAGTGTGGCTTTGATAGATTGACCATCAACGGCTTTTTTTTACCATCTGACAATAGTATGACTTGCCTTTATAGCTTTTTATATTTGACGCCTCGTAGGCTTTATTTGTCTTCATCACTTTGACCCCCCCGACCATATGTCGATCAAGTCTAAGATAGGCTTGGTACATTTGTTCCACTAGTGTATAGTCTATTGTTGTTGCCATTGGTATTTCCTTTCAAGTCTAAAGAAGATTCTATCTGCTAACATAGCAAAGATGGCTACAGGTATTGCACCCTTTAGAATCAGTACAGGTTCATTGGTTCGAATACCACTAACAATGGGCATGCCAAGCCCCCCCCTGCTCCTACCACTGACCCTACAGTAGCTGCGGCAATATTAATGATAACTGAGGTTCTTAGTCCTCCAAGAACCATAGGCATGGCCATAGGTAATTCAACTTTTATCAGTTTTTGCCAAGGAGACATACCCATCTGTGGCAGCCAAAGTCATAGATGGATCAACTTCTTCAAGACCTTTTAATGTATTGGTCAGTATGGGTAGTATACCATAGAGAATCAAGCAGCCACAACGGGTTTGAAGCCATAGCCAAGGACAGGTACCAACAATGCAATAACAGCAATGGTTGGGAATGTAGTCCCAAAATCAGCAATGGTGGTCACTAAGTCTTTTAAGCTCTCTAAGTGGTAGACATGAACCAAAACCCCCCCCAATGAAAAAGCCACAATGAAAGATATACTAGAGGATGCTAGGACAACCACCAAATAGTCTCCAGTCAACTCATACAGAGGCGCCCATACCACAGAAGGCTGGTAATCCTTCCAAATAAGAGCAAACCATGACTCAAACATCTGAAAGTTAAAAATAAAAACAAGCAAACTTGTTAACAGAATCAGTTCACCTATAAAGTATTTATCAACAAAACTTCGATTAAGAATATCATCCATTACGATTTCCTCCAAATAAGCTGACCATATCTTCAAAGGATATTTTGAAAATGCCATTTGCGCCTTTGATACCAACATCGGTCTGTCCAGCGTTAAGCATGTATGTAAGAACTTCTCTGAAACTTACATTGCCATCCATTAGGGTCAATCCTTCTAATTCCTCTGATTCAATAGATGTATGGCTTAGTCCTACATAATCATCCACATTGTATTTCTCAAGAATCTCTAATGTGAACTGGTCACCTAAGAAGGATCTGGTAAGTTCATCGTCGTGGCCAATCATAGATTCAGGCGTTCCTTGTGCAAGAATCTTCCCCCCCTCATTAATGAGGACAAGATGGTCAGCCATGCGAACAGCTTCACTTATGTCATGGGTAACGAAGATGACTGTCTTATGAAGTTTTTTTCTGAAGGCTAACGAATTCTTCCTGAAGGCGTTTTCTGGTTATTGGGTCAAGGGCTCCAAAAGGCTCGTCCATAAGGAGTATGTCGGGGGGGTCAGCACCCAAAGCTCTAGCAACACCAATTCGTTGTGCTTCACCACCAGACAACATCCTTGGTCGCTTTGAACCAAAGTCTTCTGGAATGCCCATTAGGGCCATTAGCTCATCCACCCTTTCATCAATCTTCTCTTGAGACCATCTGAGCAACTTGGGTACAACTGCAATATTCTCTCTTACTGTCATATGTGGAAACAAACCAACACCCTGTATAGCATAACCTATACTTCTTCGAAGTTCTTCTGGTTTGTAATCATTATAGTGTTTGTCGTTAATGGATATGTGGCCTTCATCTACCTCAATTAGGCGGTTAATCAATTTTAGCATGGTTGATTTACCAGATCCAGAAGGCCCAAGTAACATGGTCAATTTACCTTGTTCAAAAGTTGTTGAAATATTGTCTAAGACTTTTTGTTGTCCATATGATTTGTGAATGTTCTTTAAAGCAATCATCTTATGCCTCCCCCCCTCCTAATTTTCTATTAACAAATGGTTCTATACTGGCTATGATTATTTTCAATATTAAGGAGACACTGACTACCAATAATGCCCCCCCAAGCAATACCAAGTCTGGAGCTGATTGTGCCAGACCTAAGAATAGAATGGCTCCCATACCGCCGCCGCCAACTAAGCCCGCTAAGATTGTGTTGCCTGTGGTTTGAACAATGGCTGTTCCAAAACCAGCGTATAAATAGGGAAAAATCAAAGGTAACTCAACTTTCTTGTGAATCTGCTTTGGCGTCATACCAATGCCCTTTGCTGCTTCAATGATACTGGTATCAATACTATTATAACCAGCAAGAATATTTGTTGTCATAGGTAACAGCGAGTACATGGTTAAGACAATATATGCTGGAACAAAACCTATGCCACTAATACCAAATCCTTTTAGAAAGGGTAAGGCCTTGGCTAGCCCTGTCAAAGGTATCATAACCAATCCCAGAAAGGTTAAAGTAGGTATAACTTGGGCCATGTTCACAATGGACATCACCGCGCCCCCCCTTCTCTTAGGATTACGGTAGGCTTGACCAGCAAGGTATATGGATAAGGCAAGTCCCGTAAAGGTCGCTGATGCGGCCAACTGCATATGTCGAATCATTCTGCTAAGATTCGACTTGATTTAGCCTGAAGTTCACGAAATAATGATATTGATGTTAATATACCAGAATTATAGGCGATTATTAAGCCTGCAAATAGGATGCCCATTAATAGGAGGCCCATCCACGAAGGTAAGACCACCAGAGACCTATTTAGGAGTAATATTAAGCCAATAAGTATAAGCCAGAATCCAAGGCCAACGGATACCCTAGCAGCTAATGGCATAGTCACTAAATGATCTTTTGCACTAAAAGCGGTTGCCAATACTAGCAAAAGAATACTTATTGTAACCACAATTGCCTTAAGACCTTTGTAGTATTTATTCCCAGTAATTTTTGTATCAACTCCTATATATGGCAATACAAATAGAAACATCGTAACAACAAAAAAAAGCTGCTATGAGGACCCACTGGTCCCCCCCTATAGCAACTCTAAAACCCATATCCGTTCCTTTTTCAATTCGGTTAGGACGCAACTGAATAAACTCAGCCACGACCATACCAATCAATATCAATGCAAATGCACTGTATTCATGGAGAGTGGGTCTTGCTGTAGTTCTACTCATTTAACAATCCTTCACTAACAAGATAAGCTTTTGATACTTCTCTAGCGTCTTCACCGCCAAAGGCAACTTTTGCATTGAGTATTTGAAGTTTCTCAACATTAAGGCTGTTAAAAGCTTCTGTAAAAATATCTTTAAGTTCTGGGTATTTCTCAGCTAACTCACCTCTTAGTACTGGTGTAGGTAAGTAAACAGGTGGTACATTCTCTGGATCTTCAAGAATAACCATGTTCATCTCTGCTAGTGACCCATCTGTTCCGTATACCAATGACACATTAACGCCATCTGTTCCATCATTAAGTGCTTTAAGCATTTCTGCTGTATTGCCATGGCTAAGAACGATTAAGTTATCACTTGTAAGAGCGAAACCATAAGTGTTTTGATAGCCTACTAGACCTTCATTTTTCTCTGCAAAGCTTGATGAAGTAATGAGTTTTACTTCATTGCCAGCATTCACATAGTCAGCAAAATCTGCCATTGTTACTAGGTTATGTTCTTCGGCAAAATCTCTTTTCACCGCCAACATCTCTGTGTTGTTGGCTTGTGCTGGTGTTAACCATAAGATATTGTTTGTGGTCTCATCAAATGATCTTGTTGCTTCATAACCAAGTTCTGGGTCTGACCACGTTGCAACATCAGCTTCTGCGCCATAATACTGACCTGAACCTGTATAATCGATTACTAAGTCAACTTCGCCACCAGTAAGGGCTTTTCTTAAAATATCTGGCGTTCCAAGTGCTAGTTTATCTTCTACAGTAAATCCATTGTCTTCGAGAATTAATACAAGCATGTTACCAAGAACTGCACCTTCTGAATCAATCATACTGGATACAACAACTGGCCCTTTTTCATCTGCGGATTTCCCACATGCACTTATTGTCATTGCTACTACTAGAATTACTGCTAAAAGCTTTAATACTCTCATTTTTCACTCCTCTGTTTTCTTTATCAAGGGTTTACTTTATCAAGTCAATTCATTAATGAATCTATGTTATTCTACCAAAGTTAGGAAGGCATAACAACACTATTATACATCTTTTTACATTTATTGCTTCAATAATAGTACAAATACACTTGAACTTTGCCCCCCCTATTCAATGATTAGACCTAGGAAGTCTTCCTTTGACACTTGAAAAACCGAAGAAACATCCACCCTTTCAATGACCTTCTTTATACTTTTCTGATTATATTGTGTACCATGCAGCGCTTGCTCAACGCCATCCACACCTGATACACCAAAGAAGTCGCCAAAGAAATGAATCTCCTTGATGCAACCATGTTTTATTTGCAACCTCACTTCAAAGTCTCCTTGCGAAATAATCCGTTTACGCTTTAAGTTAAAAGCTGGAGACTTTCCATATACCCAGTCCCAACCTGTAAACTTTTCCTGTCTTATGGCTTCAATCGCTTGGTAATCCTCATCTGATAATATCACTTCTTCTACGCAACCATAGGTCTCCCTTATACTGTCTAGAAGAAAAACCTTAAAGTCATCCATGTTATAGGCTTTATCTAGAAAGTCACTGATATTCTTAACCCTTGACCTTACAGACTTAACACTTTTTGATTTAACCTTATCTTTGGAAACCATAAGGGCTTTCTCAAGAACGCTAAGATCCGAGTCAAACAAAAGACAACCATGATGCATTGTCCGCTTTTTATGAATATACTGGGCATGGCCACATATTTTGAATCCGTCAACAGTAATACTATTTCTGCTATCAATCTTGGCAATGACCCCCCCCATATGTTCAAGGCCCTCAATAATTGGTCGGCTAAAACTTTCATAGTCAATCTTCCTTTGTCCATCATTAGCCATAATCGTATAATTCAAGTTACCTTCATCATGGTAAACAGTGCCACCACCTGACATCCGTCGACAGACTTCTATCCCATTCTCCTTAACATACTGACTATTGATCTCCTCTATTGTGTTCTGGTGTTTACCAACACAATAGAGGGACCATTAATCCATAGATAGAAAACAGGCTCGTCGTACTTATGAAATAAGTAATACTCAGTCGCTATATTGTAAGTCGGGTCTAGGGTATTACTTACATAGTAAAACATGATTTATCTCCTTTTTGGAATATGTATTGCCTTACCGATTGCATCTGCACAAGCCTCATAAACTGCTTCACTGAAGGTTGGATGACCTGCAATGGTCTCCACTATTTCACTGATGGTAATCTCAAGTTTCATCATGGCACTAGATTCGTTAATCATCTCCGCTGCACCTGGTCCAATAATGTGGACGCCTAGCAACTCTTCATAGACCTTGTCCACTACAACTTTAACAAAACCATGTGTATTACCTGTTGCAACTGCTCTACCATTGGCACTGAAGTTGAACTTTCCAACTGCAACATCATTGTAACGTCTTCTCGCTTCTTTCTCCGTTAAACCAACGCTAGCACATTCTGGATAAGAATAGACTGCCCATGGTGTTGTTAACAAGTCGACTTCATGACTGCCACCCATAACATTCTCTGCTGCTGTCTCTGCCATCTTAAAGGCTGCATGGGCAAGCATAACTGTACCATTGGCATCACCAGGCGCATAGATATTTGGGTTGCTGGTTTCCATCAAGCGGTTGACTTTGATGTTCTTGCCTTTGAGTTCAAGGTCAATGTCAGCTATGGCACTAAGGTCTGCAACACGTCCAACTGATAGAAGGGCAATATCTGTTTCTATTGGTTCTTTGCCCTTAAGGTGCATAATCAGCTTATCCCCCCCTTTTTCTTCAACTTTGACAAGTTGTGTTTCAGTATGAACCTTAATACCGTCTTTAGTTAGGGCTTTATGTAGACTCCTTGATACTTCCTCATCCATTATTGGTAGAATTCGGTCAGTCATCTCAATGATTTCAACTTCCGTACCAAAACTACTGAGGGCTTGGCCAAGCTCAACACCAATAACACCACCTCCGATGACAACCATTTTCTTTGGTACATACTCAAGGTCTAAGATATCATCGCTGGTTAATACGCGGTCTGACTCTATACCTTCAACTGGTATTGTAGCGCTCTTTGAACCTGTGGCTAGTATAACTTTGCGACACCTTAGTGTCTCAGCGCCAACTTCCACATCACCTGCTTTGGTCACTTTCCCTTCACCCTTAAATATGTCAACGTCGTGACTCTTAAGCAATGTTTTCACACCACCGGTTAGGGTTTTGACTGCTTTGTACTTATAGTCCTGAAGCTGTTTCATATCAACCTTGATATCTGCACTTACAACGATACCACGTTTGTTGGCTTCCTTAATTTCTTTGATGACTTCTGTGTTATGAAGATAGGTTTTTGTTGGGATACACCCTCTGTTAAGACAAGTACCTCCAAGTTCATCCTTCTCTACTAAGGCTACTTTTCCACCCAGTTGCGCAATACGAATGGCTGCCACATAACCTGCTGGTCCTCCGCCGATCACAACTGCGTCGTAAGCATCCTTTGGCACTGCGGATACAGGATCTTTCATCTCAACCGTATTCTTTGCCTCAGGACTACCTTCTACCTTCTCATCCCTACTGTCAGCTATATAAGCAATAACCGTAGCAACAGGGACTATATCATCATTCCCATGAACGATATGGACTAAGAAGCCATCTTGTTCTGCTTCAATCTCCATGTTTGTTTTATCGGTCAGAATTTCCAGTAAAATGTCGCCTATTTTGATTTCATCACCAATATTCTTGAACCATTTGATAATCTGGCCCTCTTCCATATCAGGACCTGCTTTTGGCATTATAATATCTGTTATCATAAGTATCCTTTCTATACAATTAAGCTCAGTGGGTTCTCAAGGTAACCCTTTAGTGTTTGTAGGAACTTTGCCCCCCCTTCCATACCATCAATGATTCTATGGTCCATGGTTAATGAAAGTTTCATTATAGGTCTAATCACCATTTCATCTTCTACCACAACAACTTTTTTTTCTTAGTTGCATTCACTCCTAATATTGCAGCATTTGGCAAATTGATAATTGGGGGGGTAAAACTGTCCGTATCAAACATGCCCAAATTACTAATGGTGAATGTGGAACCTTGAAGTTGTTCAGATGATATTTTGCCAGTTGATGCAGCTTCAAACAAAGGTTTGGCCACGCTCACATATTGCTTCAGTGAAAGGGTGTTAGCACTATTAACAACTGGGGGGGTTAATAAACCATTCTCAAGTCCAACAGCTATGGCCAGATTCACATAATCGTGATAGATGATTTCTTGCTTCTCAACATCTATGCTCGCATTAACCGACGGATGTTTTTTTAGAGATTTGATTGTTGCCATTGAGATTAGATCCCCCCCTACACTAACACGGTAACCTGTTTCCTCTTGAATGGTTGGAATAATGGATTGTCTTAAGTCAAGAAGCTTGGTCATATCCACTTCATTGTCAATATGAACTGCCGGTACATCGAAATAAGACTCTGACATACGTTTAGCTATCACCTTACGCATAGGACTCATTGCCACTCTACGTGTATTACCATCTTCTTGAAGCTGAGGTATTGGTGCTACTTGAGGCTTTGGTGCTACTTGAGTCTCAAGCTTATTGCTAGTTGGCTTAGAAGCTTCAACTTGTTCAACCGTAACACTTGGCTGGCCAACTTCGTCGGTCACTAATTTCTTGTCCGGCTGACCAATAATTTTAAGAACGTCTGCCTTCAGAATCTTACCATTATGACCACTGCCTGTGACTTCTTCCAAATCTATTTTATTCTTTTTAGCCATCCTAAAAGCAAGAGGTGTGACTTTCTTAGTGAAAACTTGTTGGAATCCAATCACATCTTTTTGCCTCACAATGCCGTCCTTACTCGAAGCTACTATGTTGATCAGTTCAATCTTCTTTTCTCTGGCTATACGTTTTGCTGCAGGGGGGGAAGCCAATATTTTACTCATCAACTACCACCTCCCTGACACCTTCTTTGATGCGCTTAATATCAGGAATTACATAGAATTCAAGTTCTTTGCTATAAGGGATAGGAACGTCAAAAGCTGCAACTCTTTTAATTGGTGCGTCTAAGTAAAAGAGGGCTTCACTTTCACTGATACAAGCACTGATTTCACCAATAAAACCACTGGTCTTATGAGCTTCATTGACAAGTACCACTCTGGATGTCTTCTTAATGGATTCGACAATTGTCTCAAGGTCTAGGGGGGGCTTCAGACACCTAACATCAACCACTTCAGCGTTTATGCCCTGTTCCTTAAGTTCTTCTGCCGCTTGCAAACATCTTTCAACCATACTTCCGTAAGTAACAATCGTTACATCTTCACCTTCAACAAGGACCCTTGCTTTACCAAGTTGTCTGGCATCAAGGTCATCAAAATCAACTTCCCCCCCCTTCAAACCATATTGGGCTTTAACCTCCATAAATAGGACAGGGTTGTTATCTCTTATTGATGCTCTAAGTAAATGATAAACATCATTCACTGTTCCTGGCGCAACAACTTTGATACCTGGGATATAAGTAAACCAAGATTCTAAGCTTTGTGAATGCTGAGCGGCTGCACCTGTTCCTGCTCCACCAGAAGCACGAATCGTTAGAGGCACTTCGCCAACGCCACCAAACATATACCTTGTCTTAGCTGCTTGGTTGACTAAGGCATCCATAGCTATGGTCAGGAAGTCCATAAACATAATATCGACGATTGGACGCATGCCGGTTAAGGCTGCACCGACTGCTGATCCAGCTATGGCCGCTTCTGATATAGGGGGGGTTGAGATGACTCTCTGTTTACCAAATTGTTGGAACATGCCCACAGAAGTACCAAAGGCACCACCATATACAGCAACGTCTTCACCCATCAAAAACACTTTATCATCGTTAATCATTTCATCTGTCATCGCTTGTCTGACAGCTTCTCTATAGGTTATTACTTTCTTATTACTCATAGTCACTCACCTCCCTATTCTGCATACACATCTGTTAGTGCTGATTCTAGTGGTGGCATTTCACTGTTAACAGCATACTCTGTGGCTTCTTCAATTCGCTTCACACTGGCTTCATCCAGTTCTTTGAGTTCATCAGCGCTAAATACTTTGTTGTTGAGAAGATAAGCTTGGAATTTCTTGATTGGGTCTTTTACCTTCCATTCTTCCACTTCCTTCTTATCTCTATACTTTCCTGCATCAGCACTTGAATGGCCAAAGATTCTATAGGTCTTCGCTTCAATGAGAATCGGTCCTGTACCACTGCGTACTTTCTCAACAGCTTCTTTCATCACATTGTAGATGCCTACCACGTCGTTACCATCTGCAATATGAATGCCTTCGATACCATAGGACGTTGCCCTATCACTGATATACTTGATATTGGTAGCCTCTTCAATATTACTTGAGATACCATATTTATTATTGATACAGAAGAAAATAACGGGAAGTTGATGAATGGATGCGAAGTTCAGACTCTCATGAAAACTGCCTTCATTGGTTGCACCGTCACCGAAATAGCAAACGACAATTTGATCCTTGTTTTGCATTTTCTGACTAAGACCTACACCTGCTGCAATGGCAAAGCCGCCACCAACGATTCCATTAGCACCAAGGTTATTAACCTCTAGGTCACAGATATGCATAGAACCACCCTTACCTTTGCAAGTCCCTCCATAACGGCCTAATATTTCAGCCATCATTTCACCTAGATTAATACCCTTACCGATACACTGGGCGTGGCCTCTATGATTACTTGTTATATAATCATCAGCCTTAATGCTGCAATGGAGCCAATGCTTGTAGCCTCTTCTCCGATTGAATAATGGGTCATGCCATGTACCAACGCTCGATTAACCAGATATCTGACCTTTAAGTCAAAATTCCTAGCGTCGACCATCTTAACATACATGTCCAGCAATAGTTCCTTATCTAATATGTTACTCATAGTACCTCCTCATAGAATCTAGTCAATTGAATGAGTTACACTTTATTTATATAATACTAATAATCATTCTCATTTAAACTTTAACATAACCAAGTCAGCCTGACAAGCGTATTTAGCCATTTTCCCATGTTAAGTTTTTCACGATTAATCGTACACGATATAAATAGCTCAACCCAGTATAAATGCAGTTAAAAGATGATCTCATATGTACTCAATGGCAGGGGGGGTAGCATTCTTTCACCTTGCCTAAAGAAAGACCAAGTTCTATAATGGTACTATAGATAAACTCTGACCATGAAGGAGCTACAAACAATGAATAATCTCATCAAACTATTGGTTGTCGACGACATGGAACCACATCGTATTCGGCTTGAGAGAATTATTAATGCTGCTGAAGATATGATCCTTGTTGCTTCTGCAAAAAGTGGCTATGAGGCTGTTATGTTTGCTGCAATGCATCAACCTGACATTATTCTTATGGATGTTCAAATGGAAGACAAAATAGCTGGTATAACTGCATCCAAAGCCATCAACCAGCAATTTCCTGATATCAAAATAATCATATTAACAGTGGCAGAAGATGACAGCACCATTATTGCAGCCTTTCAAACAGGTATTGTTGACTACTTGTTCAAGACTGCATCGAATGATGAGATACAAGAAGCGATTAGGTCAGCCCATATTAACCTGTCACCAATAAGACCTATTATTGCCGAGAAGATTCGCAGTGAATTTAAGAAGGTTAAAACTCAAGAAGACAGTATACTTTTTGTTGTAAAGATTATATCAGAATTAACGTCCAGTGAAATCAACGTACTAAAACTCCTTTGTGAAGGTAAAAACAGGCGACAGGTTGCAGAAATCCGCTGTGTTGAACTGGATACAATTAAGAAGCAAATCAACAGCATTCTTAAGAAATTCGATTCAAGCACAAGCAAAGAAGTTGTCAAAATTGTCAATGACCTGAAGATATTTGATTTACTAAATTCAATTAATTAGGAGTCTCTATGCTATTATATATAACCTTTGCCTTCTTTATCATCTCATTCATTATAATCTACAAGAATCTAAACAATCCCTCGATTCGTTATCTCTATGGAGATTATTATTGGTTGGGTCCTATCCCTCCTATCCTTAATATTCTATATGTCAAAGCACAATTATTACTACAATGTGATTAACCAGTTCTTCTACATACCTTCAACACTGTGGAATAGAATGATCTATCTGAATATCAGCATCGATGCTTCAATACGACTACTCAACTTTGGCGTCTTGTTGTTTATTTTTTTTCATTGCTATCTTATTCCTTTGCCTTCACATTAAAAAAAACTCAAATAAGAAACCCCCCCGCCATCACTATACAATGCTACTCTATGTAATCCCAATGATTCAATTTGTCTTCTACGATCCCTTCACCTTAAAATTCTTACATAAAAACTATGGTATATCTCTATCAATGTCAGAAACCGTCGTAAGAGTTGTTACCACATTTTTTTTAGATTCTCCAATGTTCTCTATATTGTTGCTGCCATTTCTCTATTACTTATTTATTACTACAGATTCCCTAAGATAAAGGTCCTTAATAATTACACCTTGTTCAATATCATAACCCTTGCAACCATAGCCTTTATTCACTACGTATTATTTTCGTGGGCGCCAAAAATTCTGATTAAACCTACCGAGCTTATTCTAAATATATGGTCCATAACCTTCTCCAATCTACTAAAGTTCTTACTAATAGTATAGTGAATGAAACAGTTGATGTATATAATCAAATTCCTGATATTTGTATACATATCAACGATATCCGGTAGCTAAGCAAGCTCTTAGTCTTAAACCATTGATTGGGTATTTTCTTAAAGTTATCCTCACTATTGATTCTATAACGCTCTTTAATCCCACTCACTCTAAAGGATTTTTTCTCTCAACTCTCTAGCTCAGTTGTCGTGAGCAACGTAATAGACTTTCTTATAAGCACTGCTAAAGGCAGTTGGTAAATCCTCTCACTTTTCAATATTTGACTACACTCCCTATTCAAAAACAATTGTATCAAAGAAGAAATTAGTGTTACAATATGCATGTGAAAACTTCAATCCTATGGAGGTTCAAATGAAAAAAAACTAACTATGATACTACTATTTATTCTGCTTGTATCTGTCGGATGTCAAACTTCTAATGAAGAGAATAATGA